>JACCDQ012185712.1_pt1 | contig 46668 bp, 42 predicted proteins | sample 7446031 | NCBI WGS metagenome assembly JACCDQ01 (sample SAMN15323442, study PRJNA562643) | freshwater metagenome | isolation source: river surface water | place: USA:Blue River Watershed | collected 2017-08-17
ATTGCAAGTTATGACTGACATGATTCGGCTTCCTGATGAGCTAGGGAAAAGATTGCGCGAGCGACGCGAGTCGCTAGGTATGAGCAAGTCTGCGCTAGCCGACAAGGCCGGCAAGGTCCGGGAAGTGGTGTACCGGCTGGAGGCGGGGGAAGACACCACGGTGTCGTCGCTGCTTGCCGTCACGGGGGCGTTAGGGCTGGTCATTCGCCTCGAACCGGCAGGCTTGCCATCCGCAGCTGAAGTGGCAGCCCGATTTCAGGAAGAGGACGATTGATCAAAAAGTGCGACAGCCGGGAGTAACCTTACCGGCAGCTGTCTGACGATGTCAGCGCGGGCAGACCGGTAAAACCTCTTTCCGGTTCACCCCGCGCAAGCCCTCACGCCCGCAGCGCCCGCTTCAGCAGCTTACCGTTCGCATTGCGCGGCAACGGCTGGTCCACGAATACCACCTTCTCAGGCACCTTGTAATCCGCCAGTCTTGCCGCACAGTGCGCGCGCACGGCGTCGGCATCGGCCTGCGCCGCCGGCGCATACAAATACGCATGCACCCGCTCGCCGAGTACTTCGCACGGATGTCCGACCACGGCCGCCTCGACCACACCCGGCAGGCCCATCAGCACGTTCTCGACTTCGACCGAGTAGATCTTGAAGCCGCCACGGTTGATCATGTCCTTGATGCGGTCGAAGATCCTCACCAGGCCCTGTTCATCCACCGAGCCGAGGTCGCCGGAACGCCAGCCGCCGTTGAGGAAGCCCCTCGCAGTCGCTTCCGGATTGTCCCAATAGCCAGGCACCACCATCGGCCCGCTGATCAGCAATTCACCGCTCGTGCCTGCAGGCAGTTCACGTCCTTCATCGTCGATCACGCGAATGTCTGCGCAAGGCACCGCTATGCCGACGCTGTCGTTATAGACCGCCGACAGACCCAGCGGCATGATGGTCGCCGGTGACGTGGTCTCGGTCGAGCCATAGCAGTTCACCAGCGTCAGCCCCGGCACCGCCTTTGCCAGTGCCTGCACGGTCGGCACCGGCATCGGTGCGCCGCCATAGCCGCCGACCCGCCATGACGACAAATCCAGCGTGCTGAACGCCGGCTGCAGCAGGCACAGCTGGTACATCGCCGGCACCATCAGCGAGTAGCTGATTCTTTCGCGCGCCATCAATTCGACAAAGGCGGGCGCTTTGAACTCGGCCACGATCACCAGCGTGCCGGCCACATGCACCATCGCGGCGATCAGCGCGACCAGGCCGGTCACATGGCTCGCCGGCACGGCCAGCGCCGCGCGGTCGTGCTGCGTGAGCTTCAGCGCCACTTCGTAATGGATCGACGAATGCACGATGTTCAGGTGCGTGAGCATCGCGCCCTTCGGGTGACCGGTCGTGCCCGACGTGTACAAAATGCACGCGCAATCGTCTTCAGAGGTGACAGCCGGTGCGACAGCCGCACCGTCGAGCGCGGCCAGCGCCGATACCGGCCAGCGCCACGCCAGACAGGCGGCCGCATCGGGCGCGGGTATGCGGTCGGACAGGTCGTCGTCAAACACAATGCCGGTCGCGCCGCACTGGTTGACGATGTAGGCCAGCCCCGGTCCTTGTTCGCGCGTGCCGACCGGCACCGCGATCGCGCCCAGCTTTTGCAGTGCCACCAGCGTGAATACGAACTCGGGCCGGTTGCTGATGAACAGCACCACGCGGTCGCCGCGTTTCAGGCCTTGCGCGGCAAAGCCGTTGGCCAGGCGTGCGACGTCCCGTTCCATCTGGGCATAGGTCCAGCGCTGCGCATGGAAGGCGATGGCCTCGTTGTCCGGCGCGCGCGCAACGGCCCGCTCGAACATCTGATAGACCGAGGCAGGCCGTTCGGCAAAGCAACGCAGCGTGCGGCCAAAGTGCGTCTCGCTGCGCATCGCCGGCAGCGTCAGGTGGTCTTTCCAGTCGATCATTTCATCACTTCGCCGCGTTCAATCTTGACTTCGGCGTCCAGCAGGTTCCTTGAGTGGTTCAGGTCGGATTGCGAGATCAGCACCGACAGTGCGCCGCCGCGCAGGCCGGCGATCACTTCCGACAGCCGTGCCGACAAGGCCGGCGCCACGCCTTCGAAAGGTTCGTCGAGCAGCAGCAGCCGCGTGCCTATCGTCAGCGCGCGCGCCAGCGCCACCAGCTTTTGCTGGCCGCCCGAGAGCAACAATGCGCGGCGGTCGCGCATCTCTTTCATTTCAGGCAGCACGCTGTAGACGAAATCCAGCCGATCATTAGTCTGCGCACTCTTGGCCGCCCACAGCGGCACCAGAATGTTTTCTTCTACCGACAGCTCGGGCACGAGCCCGCGGTCTTCCGGCATGTAACCAATGCCGAGACCGGCGCGTGCATGCGGCGGCAGCTTGTTCAGCGCGACGCCTTCGAAGCTGACCGAGCCTGCGCTCAGCGGCAGGTGTCCCATGATGGCGCGCATGGTGGTGGTCTTGCCGGCGCCGTTGCGCCCGACCAGTCCCACCATCTGCCCGTCGCCGACCTCGAACGACAGCCCGCGCAGCACCTGCGCCGACTGGATGGAGACGTCGATGCCCTCGAGCTTAAGCATGGGCTTCTCCTCGCTGTGCGTTGCCAGTCACATGGCGCTGCACATCGGCATTGGCCAGTACGTCGTCCGCCTTGCCATCGGCAATGATGCGGCCGCTGTAGAACGCCACGACGCGGTCGGAATAGCGAGCCACGATGTCCATGTCATGTTCGACGAACAGCACTGTCGCGGCTTCCTGCGAGAGTGCGCGCATCACGGTTTCCATCAGCGGGAATTTTTCATCGGCGGAAACGCCGGACGTCGGTTCGTCCAGCAGCAGCACTTTCGGGTGTTTGGTCAGCGCCATTGCAATATCGAGCAGCTTGCGCACGCCGCCGGGCAGTTCGCTCACGCGCCGTTCCGCATGGCGGTCCAGCTCGAACCGCTGCAGCAGTTCGTGCGCACGCGCCATGGCCTCGGCATTGCGCCCCGGCCGCAGCGCCGACAATTGGCCCGATTGCGACGCCACTGCTACCAGCATGTTGTCGATCACGGTCAGGTCCTTGAACAACTGCGGTACCTGAAACGAGCGCGCGATGCCCATGCGCGCAATACTGCGTGGCGGCAGGCCGACGATGCTGTCGCCGTGCACGAGGATGCTGCCGGCGTCCGGACGAATATAGCCGGTCAGCATGTTGACGAAGGTGGTCTTGCCTGCGCCGTTGCTGCCGATCAGGCTCACGCGCTGGCCGGTCGGTACGGTAAGGTTGATATCGGATGCAGCCACCACTGCGCCAAAGCGCTTCTGGATGCCTGCGGCCTCGATGGCGTGGTGCGCTTGGGTCATGCCTTGTCTCCGCTGCGGCGGCGGGCTTCCCACAGCGAGCCGATGCCGCGCGGGAGGAAGCGGATCACGGCCAGCAGGAACAGTCCCAGCGCCAGCTGCCAGCTGTTCGGGAAATACGCGCTCGAGAACGAGCGCACGACTTCCAGCGCGGTCGAGGCAACGAATGCCGCAATCACGCTGTGATGGCCGGCGAGGATCGCGACGAACACGAAATCGCCGGAGCGGGTCCAGTAACTGAAGTCAGGCTCGACATGGCCGAGCGCCATCACGGTCAGCGCGCCACCCATGCCACCCAGGAAAGCGGCGATGACGACATTGGTCGCGATCAGCGACTGCACCGAGCTGCCCAGATATTCGACACGGATCTCATTGTCGCGAGCGGCCAGCGCGACCAGTCCGCGCGTGGAATCGAAATAGACGCGCATGGCGATCGCGACGATGGACGACAGTGTCACCGTCAGCGCATAGCTGGCGTAAGTACTCCAGTCATCGGCCGGGCGTACGCCGAAGAGGGTGGGGCGGCCCATGTTGAAGCCGTCTGAGCCGCCCAGTGTCTGTGACTTCAGCAGCAGGCCATACAGCACCATCGACAGCGCCAGCGAGAGCATCGCAAAGAAGATGCCGCGATAGCGTGCGATCAGCCAGGCGAACGGCGCGGCCACCAGAGCCGCCACCGTACCTCCAAGCAGCGTCAGCAGCAGTGCATCGGTGACACCGAGCTTGCCGAACAGGATGGCTGCGGTATAGCCGCCGGCGGCGAATACCAGGCCCTGGCCGAATGACACCACGCCGCTGCGCATCAGCAGCACGATGCCGAGCGACACCAGCCCTTGCGCGGCAGCCATCGTCACGAGGAAGGTCAGCCAGGTCGGTAGCAAACGGCCGATGGCCAGCAGCACGGCGGCCAGCACGACGCCGGTCAGTACCGTGCGAGAGAGTGCGGAAGAGTCGGCGCGCATGTCAGATTTTCCTTGCCTGGATGCGCTGGAACAAGCCTTCCGGCCGGAACATCAGCACGATGGCCATCACGCCATAGATAGAGAACAGTTCAGCTTCGGGCATCAGGTGCACGGCGGCCGAGCGCGCGAGGCCGACGATCAGTGCACCGATCGCCGCGCCCGGGATGCTACCGAGCCCGCCAATGATCACCACCGCAAACGACACGATGATGACGCCGACCGACACACCCGGCTGCACCGAGATCATCGGCGCAGTGAGTGCGCCGCCGAGCGCCGCGAGGAAAATGCCGGTACCGAAAGCCAGGGTGTAGATGCGCGAGACGTTCACGCCCATGCTGGACGCGACTTCTTCGCTATGGATCACCGCCAGCACGATCTTGCCGATGCGGGTGCGATTCAGCCCCCACCACACCAGCGTGCCGACGCCGATGGCCACGGCCACCAGCACGAAGTCATAGCCCACATACGAGAGCTCGCCCATGTCGACCGTGCCAAACAGCATATAGGGCTCGGACACATACAGCGGGTTGACGCCCCAGATGAGCTTGGTCACGTCTTCGAGGATCAGGAACAGTGCGAAGGTCACCAGCACCAGCAGCACTTCGTCGCGGCCATAAAAAGTCCTCAGCAGGCCGCGCTCGCACAGCGGCGCGACCAGTGCCGACACCGCGACTGCTGCCAGCAGCATCGCGACAATCGACATCCACGGCGCGAACTGGAGGCTGGCGAACCAGCCCACCAGTGTCGCGGCCGCGTACGCGCCCAGCGCATAGAAACTTCCGTGCGCGACGTTGAGGATCTTCAGCACGCCGAACACGAGCGTGAGCCCGAGTGCGACGATAAACAGCCAGGATGCGTAGGTGAGTCCGTCAATCAGTATCGTTGCCATCAGATTCCCAGGAGCGACCTCAGTTGCACTTCGCGCCCGGGAAACCGGCTTTGATCCAGTCCTCCGACTTCATCGTGGCCGGCGGGTTGACGCACTCGGCATTGAAACGGACGATGTCTTCCATCACCACCACTTTCTTTGCCGGGTCCCACTTGGTGCGGCCGATCGCCGTCGGCTGAATCGCCTGCTGGCCATCGCCGAGCGCCATCTTCACACGACCGCCCGGAGAATCCCACTCAGAGCCGCGCAGCGCGGCGGCGATCTGCTCGCCGCTGGGCTTTTTGCCGCCATTCGCAGCGATCGCCTTTTCCACCGCGAGCTTCACGCCCATCAGCGACTGCGCCATACGGTACGGAGCCTGTACCGGATAGACGCCGTTCTTGTCCTGGTACAGCTTCCACCACCAGTCGTTCAGGTCAGACTTCGGCGCCAGCATGCCGTAGGCGCCGCGCGCACCGAGGATGGTCCCGTCGGGCATTTTCTCTGCCAGCGGCACCAGCACATGGTCCGCAGCGGTCAGCACCACCTGCGACTTGCGGAACAGGCCGCGCGGCATCGACTGCAGCACCAGCGCCTGCAGGTCGCCGCCCCACAGGCTGGAGTGCGTCACGTCGGCCGGCTTCGACATCAGTTGCGAAATCTCGGTGCCGTACTGGCCAGCGCCGAATTTCGGGCGCTGGTCCGACTGCACTTTCGCATTCGGGTACAGCACCGCCATCGACAGCGAAAAGTCCTTCAGCGAATCATGGCCCCACGCATAGTCCTGGTTGATCATGTTGATCGTGTCGACCTTGACGTTGCGCGCCTTCAGGTAGCGTGCGGCAGCGACGTTGTCCATCGCGCCGTGCGACGCGGTACGGAACACGTATTTGTATTTGGCCTCTTCAAAGATGCGCGGGGTGCCGCAGTCATACAGCACCAGCAGCTTCTTCATCTCTTCGGCCACCGGCGACACCGCCAGGCAGTCGCCCGAGCTGACATAGCCGATCACGAGGTCGACCTTTTCGCGTTCATACAGGTTGCGCAGTTCCTGCACCTGCTTGGTTGCGCCGCCGTTCTCGTCGATGTATACCGGCGTAATGGTCAGGCCGCCCATGCCCTTCTTGTTATAGGGGGCCGGCGCGGTGCCGTTGTTAAAGGCTTCGATCAGCGCCTTGGCGCCGTTCACTGCAGGCACGCCGAAACTGTCGGCTGCCTGGCCCGACAGGAAGCTGACGATACCGATCTTGATCTCTTCGGCAGCAGCGACGCTGCCCAGGCTCAGTGCAACCGCGGCAGCGGCCGCTTTCAGTGCGAAACCGCGCGCGAAGCCGCGCAGCGGCGTGTGGTGTCCACCCTGCATCATGATGTCTCCTCCAGATGGTTTGGTTTTGTGTTCTGGTGCGCCGCCTGAAGGGCCGCGTCTTACATCGTGATTATCATTCTGAATCGTTCATCCGGCTTTCGGTCTTTGTCGTTGCAAAAGCTGGCATGAAAGATATTGAACAAGGGGAAATCACGACGGTGCGCCGCATTGTTACTATGCTGCGCCGCGAAATCGCTGACGAAAGCCGTGAACGGGAAAATCAGGGTGAGCGCTGTTGCGTCGCAATGCGCACACCAGCGATCAGCGTCGGCCGACATGAATTGGCGTTCGGCGGCGTCCGGGTGGTCAGGCCGGTGCACGATGATCTCGTGCATCGGACCTCAGCGATATCAATGTGAATCGGCGGAAGGTGCGACCGGTTCTGACGCCGGTGCGGGCGACGCCGGCGAAGTTGGCCGGGGCAGGGGACTCGGCACTTGCTCGATCATCTTGTCAGTGTCGTGCTGACCGGGCGATCGCTCGCCGCTGCCGATGTCCGGTTCATCGATCTGGTGGCGAGTGGGCGTCTTCATGGCGGCGGGCTCAGTCACTGAACTATTTGGTCAGATCGCCGGCCTCTGTTGGAGTTCAGCGGGCATTGCCAGCCAAGTTACCCACGAAAATTGGGGAAAAGACTGTGGACAAGTCCCGGTAATGAAAATCAAGTCATTGATTTGACTCGACTATTTGATACTGATCGAAAACAAGGCGGCAGCCTCAGTCTTCGCGGCCAAAGGCCAGTTGCGTCTGCCCGGGTTGCTTGCGCGGATTCCGCCGGGTGCGCGCACGCTTGATATTTTGCGGGCGCAGCGACGCCGGCACCAGCCGGTTCACCGTTTGCCGAATTTCCAGCAGCTGCTCGCTGCGAACCAGTCGAATGATGCTGCGCAATGTTTCGCGCGCCAGCCAGGTTTCGCGCAGGCTGCCGCTGTTACGCTGCGATGCACACAGAAACTGATCCATCAGGTCTGACGAATTTGCTGCGGCATCCGGGAGATAGGATTTCGTTGAGTCGCTCATCGTTGCAGTCCGAAAGTTAATCATCAGAAACGAAGTCTAGCGACTATCCTTCCGAAGTCCAGAGGCCGCTGATTGAGACAAATCAAGCGCTTGCCAGAGTCTGATATTTCACAAGCCCTTTTTCATTTGGACATACTTTGTCCGAACGAATCGCTATTCATCGAACTTGTGCATCCATTGATTGAAACAAACGGCGGTGCCTGCGAGCGACAGGGTCCCCAACGATCGCAGGAACTGTTGTTGATCTTGCCACTCTCTATACAGGCGGGCCATGTCGATCCCCGTGCCTTTGTGCGACGTCAAACAAGCGCATACGCCGCCAAGGGCACAATCACAGGCTCCCGGTAGCCGATCCGGCGTCCCCGGTGTCCGCGTCATCGGCGCGGCCGTCACCGCGACGCATACGCGTTGTCTTCACTTACTGAACAGAGGGCTCCATGGAAGACCTGAGCGCACAACAAAAGACCCGGCTTGGCGAGGCACTTGCGGAGCGCGAGCAGGCGCTGCGCAGCGACATCCGGCGGGAGATCAGTTCGCAAGATGAATACGTGCAACTGGCCAGCGAAGTACCTGATCCCGGCGATCTGTCGTTTGCCAATCTGTCGGTCGATCTCGGCAATGCCGCGGTGACACGTGAGCTGCATGAGCTGCGCGCCGTGGAGCTGGCGCGCAAGCGGATGGACAGCGGCACCTACGGCGAATGTGCGTCGTGCGGCTATCCGATCCCGTTCGAGCGGCTGCTGGCCATGCCGTCGGCCGATCGCTGTGCGCCTTGCCAGGAAAATTTCGAGCGCACGCATCATGACGGTCATCGCGGCGCGACCATGTGAGCGCCGTGTGCGAGACGCCCGGCTGATGCTCTGAGCCACACAGATCGCTGACGCGGCGGGCTCGCCTGCTCGATTCCGCAGGGTCTTCTACAATCGGCGCTCCTGTGCCCGTTGCGGGCATTTTCCGGAACCGCCGATGACCCTGATGCCGACTGGCCACCTGATCCTTCAATCGCTGCGCATGACCCGACGCGACTGGCGCGCCGGCGAGCTGCGTTTTCTGCTGCTGGCGCTGGTGATCGCCGTGGCGGCGCTGTCGGCCGTCGGCTTCTTCGCCGATCGCATGAACCGTGCGCTTGAGCGCGATGCCGCGCAGTTGCTCGGCGCCGATCTGGTCGTGCGCAGCGACCGTCCGCTCGACCCGGACTGGCGCGCGCGCGCCGAGCGCGAAGGTCTGCGGCTGGCCGATACCGTCAGTTTCCCCAGCATGGCCATCACTGGCAGCGGCGATCAGGAAGACACCCGGCTGGTCGCCGTGAAGGCCGTGTCGGCCGCCTACCCGCTGCGCGGCGAGCTGACGCTCGAGAAGAACGGTCAACAATACGCTGCACGTGGCGCGCCCGCGTCCGGCACGCTGTGGGTCGATCCCGGATTCCTGTCGGCGCGCAAAGCCGCCATCGGCGACTCGGTCGCGCTGGGCGAGCGCCGTTTTCGCATCGACGCGGCGATCGCGCTGGAAAAAGATCGCGGCGCCGGCTTCATGAACTTCGCTCCGCGCGTGATGCTCTCGCTCGATGACCTGGCCGCCACCGGACTGGTGGGGCCGGGCGCACGCGTCAGCTACCGCTTGCAGCTGGCCGGCGAGCCGGGCGCGGTGAAGCGCTATCGCGACTGGCTGTCGGCGCAGCTGAAAGACGGCAGCGTGCGCGGCGTGCAGCTCGAGTCGCTGGACGCCGGCCGGCCCGAGATGCGCACGACCCTTGAGCGCGCGCGTCAGTTCCTCTCGCTGGTCGGCCTGCTGACGGCCATGCTGGCCGCGATGGCCATCGCACTGGCCGCGCGCCGCTTCATGCAGCGTCATGTCGATGCGGTGGCTATGTTGCGCTGCCTCGGCATGCCGCAGGCCCGGGTCACTCAGTTGTATGCGCTCGAGTTTCTGATCGTCGGGCTGGCCGGTGGGCTGCTCGGCGCGTTTGCCGGCTTCGGCGCCCATTTCCTGCTGCTGCAGTGGCTGGGCTCCTTGCTGGAGATCGCGTTGCCGGCACCCGGTCCGCTGCCACTGTTGCAGGGTGTGGCGACCGGCCTCTTGTTGCTGATCGGCTTTGCGCTGCCGCCGGTCCTGCAGCTGCGCAATGTGCCGCATAACCAGGTGATCCGTCGCGAGCAGCCGCCGCCGCAGCCATTCACGCTGGCCGGTTACCTGCTGGCGCTGGCGGCCTTCGTCACGCTGCTGGTCTGGCAGGCCGGCGATGTGAAGCTGGGCCTGTTGACCGCCGGCGGTTTCGCCGCCGCGCTGGTGGTGTCGGTGCTGGTGGCGTGGGCCGTGCTGCGCGCACTGCGCTGGCTGCGTGCGCCGCTGAGCTGGCCGGCATGGCGCTTCGCGCAAGACTCATTGCGCCGGCGTCCCGCAGCCAGCGCTTTGCAGATCGTCTCGCTGGCGCTGGGCCTGATGGCGCTGCTGCTGTTGACCGTGGTGCGCGACGATCTGCTGGCCGCATGGCGGCAGTCGGCGCCGCCGGATGCGCCGAACCATTTCGTGATTAACATCCAGCCTGAACAGCGCGAGCCCATCGCGCGCCTGCTCGCCGCCAGCGGGATCCGTGATGCGCCGTTGTATCCGATGATCCGTGGACGGCTGGTGCAAGTGGACGACCGCCGTATTGGCCCGGAAAGTTATACGGAAGAGCGCGCACAGCGCCTGGTTGAGCGCGAGTTCAATCTGTCGGCGCTCGCAGAACAGCCAGGCCATAACCGCATCGTCGAAGGCCGCTGGTTCGGCACGCGGCCAGCCGGCGGCGAGGCGTCGGTCGAACAGGGGCTGGCGCAGACGCTGCGGCTGAAGCTCGGTGATACCTTGCGGTTCGACGTCGGCGGCATGCCCGTGGATGCGAAGATCACCAGCATCCGCAAGCTCGACTGGGGATCGATGCGCGTGAATTTCTTCGTGATCCTCGATCCGGCCATCGCTGCCGGGCTGCCGTCTACCTGGATCACCGCCTTCCATCTGCCGCCGGCGCAGGCCGGTCTAGTGAACCGTCTCGTGCGTGAGTATCCGAACCTGACGGTGGTCGATGTCGGCGCCATGGTGGCGCAGGTACGTGGCGTGATCGACCAGGTGGTGCGCGCGGTCGAATTCCTGTTCCTTTTCACGCTCGCCGCCGGCGTGCTGGTGCTTGCCGCCGCGCTGCTGGTGTCGCGGCAGGAGCGCGCGCACGAGGCCGCGCTGCTGCGCGCGCTCGGCGCAACGCGCGCGCAGCTGGCGCGCGCGCAGTGGGTCGAGTGCGTGCTGGTGGGCGCTTGCGCCGGCGCGCTGGCGGCCCTCGGCGCGTCGCTGGCAGGCTGGCTGCTGGCACGGCAGGTGTTCGATTTCACCTGGACCTTCAGCCCGCTGGTGTGGCTGGCCGGCCCGGCGCTTGGCATCGTCTGCGCGCTGGCAGGGGGCTGGTTCGGCCTGAACAGCGTGCTGTCGAGGCCGCCCATACTGACCCTGCGCGAAGGCTGAGCGCCGTCAAGCGCGTGCGGCCGCGCTGCCCGTACAGTCTCCTCCACGTCGTGTTGTCACGCAGGGGAGCCAGCGAGTATGTGCAGTCGCCAGGGAGTTGTCGCGATCTTCACCGCCATCGTCGTGCTGCTGACAGGCTGCACGACGATGGCGCCCGGTATCCAGTTCTCGAACGCTGAGCCCGGCAGCGGCAATGACGCGCCACAGACCCATCCGCCCATACAGCAGATCACGCCGGCGCTGGTGAAGGCCGAGCGCGAAGCGCGCGACCGCCGCGCGGCCGACGACATCGGCGCCTTGATGCAGCCGGCCGAGCCTTATCGGATCGCGGCCGGCGACGTGCTCGCCATCGTCGTGTGGGACCACCCCGAACTGTCGGCCACGATGCTGCCACAACCGGCGGCGGCCGGCGCCGGCGCCATTGGCATCGCCGCCAGTCCGATGCAGCCAGGCGCGGGCTTCGAAGTCGACCAGCAGGGCATGCTCGACTTTCCGTATGCCGGCCGCATGAAGTTCGCCGGCCTCACGCCTGAACAGGCGCACGAGCTGCTGACGCAGCGGCTCGCTGTCTATCTGCGCAAGCCGAAGGTCACGCTGCGCGTACAGTCGTATCGCAGCAAGCGCGTATATGTCGATGGCGAAGTCAAGCTGCCGGGCGTGCAGCCGATCAACGATATTGCAATGACGCTGACCGAGGCCATCAATCGCGCCGGCGGCATGAACCCAGTGGCCGACCAGAGCCGCGTGACCGTCACGCGCGCCGGCAAGACCTATCTGATCAACTTGCCGCTGCTGGTGCAGCGCGGCCTGAACCCGTCCGCCGTGATGCTGCAGAACGGCGATCTGGTGAGGGTGCCGTCGCGTGAGGACAGCAAGATTTTCCTGTCCGGCGAAGTCAGCGCACCGCGCGCGCTGGCCATGCGCAACGGGCGGCTCACGCTGAACGAGGCGCTCGGCGAGGCCGGCGGCATCAACCCGGTCACGGGCGACGCGCGCAAGGTCTATGTCGTGCGCCGGAACGGGCAGGAATCGGTCGTCTACCAGCTTGACGCCAACGCACCGGGCGCACTGGCGATGGCCGAAGGCTTCGAACTCGTGCCGAAAGACGTCGTGTATGTCGCGGCGACTGCGCTGACCAACTGGAACCGCACCATCAGCGCAATGATCCCCGGCTCGCTGCCGACAGCGGTGATCGCTACCACACCGGCCGTACGCTAATGACCATGAACATCCTCTTGCTCTGCACCGGCAATGTCTGCCGCAGCCCCATGGCCGAGGGCCTGCTGCGGCAGAGCTTGCCGATGCATGAGCTCTTTTCTGCCGGCATCTGCGCGCAGGACGGCGCGCCTGCCGACCCGATCGCCGTCGAGCTGATGTGGCAGCTCGGTGTGGACATCGGCGCACACCGCGCGCGCCCGCTGAGCCGCTGGATGATGCGCGAGGCCGACCTGGTGCTCACGATGGACAGCGCGCAGCAGCGCTTCGTCCAGCGCCGCTTTCCGTCGGCCGCCGCGAAGGTCGAACGGCTGGCCGCCGACGTCGATATTCCCGACCCCTATGGTCTCGGCCTGCCGGCGTTCCAGCGCGCGCTGCAACTGATCCGCGCAGGCGTGCGCACGCGCGTGCCGCAGCTGCGCGCGCGCAGCGCCTGTGCGCTGCACTGACGGAATCCGATTGCAATGCGAACCGCGATCCCGCAGCTCAACGCCCCGGGCGATCCGCCCGTGATCCTCGGTGGCGATGGCGAGGCCGAGCTGGCTTCCTATCTCGATACTCTGCTCGAGCAGCGCTGGCTGATCGCTGCCGTTGCGCTCGTCGTTGCGCTGGCCGGGGTGCTGTATGCATTCCTTGCGCGCCCGGTCTACGAGGCCAGCCTGATGGTGCAGGTCGAAGAAAAAGGACAGCGTGAACCAAAGAATATTCTTGGCGAGGCCGGCGCGATCATCGACTACAAGACGCCAGCCTCGGCCGAGATCGAGCTACTGAGATCGCGGCTGGTGGTGTCGCGCGCAATCGACCGGCTCAACCTGTGCATCGATGCACAGCCGCAGCGGTTTCCCGTGCTCGGCGACTGGGCGGCCGCGCTGAAGCTCGATGCCGTGCTGCCAGTGCTGCGCGGGCTCGGTGGCTATGCGTGGGGCGATGAGTCGCTCACGGTGGCCGCGTTCACTGTGCCCGAATACCTTGAGAACCGGCCTTTCGAACTGATCGCGCAGGGCGGCGGCCGCTACCGGCTGAGCGAGCCGAAGAGCGGCATCGTCTTTCCCGGACAAACCGGCGATGCCGTCACGAACAGCACGCGCTATGGGCCGGTCAGGTTGCAGGTCGAGCGGCTCGACGCAGCCCCCGGTACGCGCTTCACGCTGTGGCGGCGCTCGCGGCTGGCGGCCATCGACGGCGTGCAGAAGTCCTTGTCGGTGGCGGAGATAGGCAAGCAGTCCGGCGTGGTGGTCGCCACGCTCAAGGGCGGCGACCCGGACGAGGTATATCGCCTGCTGGCGGCCATCGGCAACGAGTATATGGCGCAGAACAGTGCGCGCCGCACCGAAGAGGCCGACAAATCGCTCGACTGGCTGAACCGGCGGCTGCCGGAAGTCCGCCAGCAGCTGGAGCAGGCCGAGGCGCGCTACAACCAGTTTCGTAATTCACACGGCACCGTCGACCTCGGCGAAGAAGGGCGCATCCATCTGCAGCGCTCAGCGGCCGCGCGCACGCGCAAGCTCGATCTCGAGCAGAAACGCAACGAGCTGCTGGCGCGCTATACCTCCGCGCATCCGTCGGTGGCTGCGATCGAGCAGCAGCTGGCCGAAGTGAACCAGGAAATGCGCGACGCCGCCGGGCAGCTGCGGCAGCTGCCGGTGCTGGAACAAGAGCTGGTCAGGCTGGCGCGCGACGTCAAGGTCAATAATGAATTGCATACCGCGCTGCTGACCTCCGCGCAGCAGCTGCAGCTGATTGCCGTCGGCCGTACCGGCAATGTGCGGCTGGTCGATGCACCCGAGCGGCCGGAAAGCCCGGTGACGCCGAACCGGCCGCGCATCATGGCAGCGGCGCTGTTCGGCGGCATCTTTCTGGGCGTACTGCTGGCCTTCCTGCGCCGCGCGCTGCAGACCGCGATCGACGATGCGGAAGACGTCGAGCGGCTGTTCGGACTGCCGGTCTACGCCAGCATTCCGCACAGCCGCATGCAGCAGACGCTGGACGCCAACCGGCGCGATCCGACCCGGCGCGCGATGCTGTCGCGCATCGCCAGCATGGACGTTGCTGTCGAGGGCCTGCGCAACTTCCGCACCGCGCTGCAGTTCTGCATGAGCCATGGCGGCAACAACGTGGTGCTGATCACCGGGCCGACCGCCGGCATGGGCAAGTCCTTCGTGTCGGTGAACCTGGCGTCGATCATGGCCGCCAGCGGCAAGCGCGTGCTGCTGATCGACGGCGACCTGCGCGATGGCCAGCTGCACCGCTACTTTCATGCGCAGCGTGCCGGCGGTCTCGCGGAGATCCTGTGCGGCGCCGAGCCGCTGCAACTACTGAGGCCTGCGGTGCTCGACAACCTCGATTTCATTGCCACCGGCATCCTGCCGCCGAACCCGTCCGAGCTGCTGCTCCGGCCCGCCTTTGGCGCAATGCTGGCCGAACTCTCGCCGCATTATGACGTCGTGCTGATCGACGCCGCTCCCTTGCTGGCCGTCTCCGACAGCCTCGTCATCGGCGCCCATGCCGGCGCCATTTTTCTGACCGCGCGTGCCGGCGTGACGCGGCCGGGCGAGATCGCCGAGGCCATGAAGCGGCTGGCGCGCGCGGGCCTTGCGGCCAAGGGCGTGGTGTTCAACGATGTCAGCCAGCGCCCCGGCCGTTACGGCTATGGCAACCGATATGGCTACGGCCGCTTCCGGCAGCTGGGCTATGCCGACGACGCGGCGCGGGCGGCGGACGTATGAATATGCACGCCTTCATTCACCGCGACGAGCGCGGCCGCGCCGATCCTGCTATTGCGCGGATGACTCAGCCGCGCGATCCGGGCCCGTCGCAGGAGTTTCATCGCTGGCCGCTGCCCGGCTACGTGTGGCAGGCGCTCGAGCGCCGCTATCACAGCATCTTCTGTTCCGAGCCGTTGCTGCGCCTGCACGGCGCGCTCACCCACCGCATTGAGGCATGGGTACGGCGGCGCGAAGGTCGCATTGCCGCGCTGCTGCTGTTCGAGCGCCGCGGACGCTGCGCGTGGGTGATCAATGAAGTCTTCGACCTGCCGGCCGACGACCTCGACGAATTTGCGCAGGCCGTGTTCGCGCACTATCCGGCGCTGACGGCCGTCCGCATCACTGCCGTGGCGCTCGAGGGCCGCACGCACCGCTATCCTTCGATGTCGGCGCCACGCAGCGAAGATTACGTACTGGCGCTGCCGGAGAGCGAGGACGCGTGGCTGGCTTCGCTGTCGGCGCAGACGCGCGAAAAAATCCGCTATCACTGGCGGCGCGCGCAGCGCCGGCAGCCCAGCCTGTGCTTTCGCAGTGTGCCGGCGGCCGAGATCGACGATGCGCAGCTGCGCAGCGTGATCGCCTTCAACCGCGCGCGCATGCAGGCCAAGGGCCGTCGCTTCGGCATGGACGAGCAAGAGCAGCAACGGCTGTGCGCGCTGATGCGCGAGCGCGGCCAGCTGTCCGTGATCGAGATCGACGGCGAGGTGCGCGCCGGGCTCCTGTGCACGCTGGCCGGCAATGACATGGCGATGCATGTGATCGCGCATGATCCTGCCTTCGACGACCTGCGGCTCGGCTTCCTGTGCTGCGCACTGACGGTACAGGACGCGATAGCGCAGGGCCTGCAGCGCTTTCATTTCCTGTGGGGGCACTACGATTACAAGACCCGGCTCGGCGCACGCCCGGTCGCATTGACGCAGGTGCTGCTGCTGCGCGCGCGCCGCCACGCGTGGCGGCATCCGCGCTTGCTGGCCACCCAGGCGCTGGCGTGGCTGCGCGGCGTCGCGCGCCGTATCCGCTCACGCGTCGGCACTGCGCGTCACTGAACGGCGCAGCTCGCGGGACCTGGCCAATCCATGTTCATCGACACCCGGCAGGTCGGCGACGGCAGGGCATTGATCGCCACCGTCTGCATCATCGGCGGCGGCGTGGCGGGCCTGACGATTGCGCGCGTACTGGAAGCGCAGGGCGTGGATACCTGCGTGCTCGAGAGCGGCGGCTTCGAGCCCGACGATGCCACGCGCGATCTCTGCCGTGGCGAAGCGACCGGCATCGACTACCAGTTCGCCGACGGCAGCCGCACGCGTTTTCTCGGCGGCGGCAGCAATTGCTGGGGTGGCTGGAGCCGTCCGCTCGATCGCTGGGACTTCGAACGCCGGCACTGGATACCCGGCAGCGGCTGGCCGTTCGGCCTGGATGAGCTGGCGCCCTGGTATGCGCGCGCGCACGAGGTGCTGAAGCTCGGCCCGGTGAATTTCGATCCGCCCTTTTGGGAGCAGGCGATCGGCCGAGCGGACGTACGCCGGCTGCCGCTGACTGGCGGGCGTGTACGCGACACCGTCTCACAGTTCAGCCCGCCGGTGCGCTTTGGCCGTGACTATCGGGCCGAGCTGCGAACTGCGCGCCATGTGCGCGTCTTCCTGCATGCGAACGTCACCGAGATCGTGCCCGATCCGCTGTGCACGCGCATCCATCAGGTGCGGGTGCAGACGCTGGACGGCAAGCGCATCACCGTCGCGGCCAGGTTGTTCGTACTGGCGACCGGCGGCATCGAGAATGCCCGCCTGCTGCTGGCGTCAAACCGCGTCATGCCGGCCGGTATCGGCAATCAGAACGATCTGGTCGGCCGCTACTTCATGGACCATCCGCGCATGCTGTTGGGCAGCGTGCATTTTCATCCCGCGTGGGCGCGCAATAAGCTGTATGACATCAAGTACAACTACATGAACAGCGCGGTCGCCGCCCATGGCCAGCATGTGGCCGCGCAGCTCGCGCTGACGCCACAGGCGATGGCCAGCGAACAAGTGCTGAATGCGCGTGTCTGCTTCTGCTCCGAATTTCCGGGCGAGGGCAGCGCCGGCGCGCAGGCGCTGTTCCACTGTAAGCAGGCATTACTGGCCAAGGACCAGCCGGGACGGCGGCTGGTCGATGACGTGCGTGCGATGGCGCGCGAGCCGCTGAATACCTTCCTGTATGGCTTTACCCGGATGTTTCATCCGCGCTCACTGATTCGCAATGTCGGCTTTCAACTGATTGTCGAGCCGGCGCCCGATCCCGACAGCCGGGTCAGTCTGTCGGTCACGCGCCGCGATGCGCTGGGCATGCCGAGAGTCGAGGTGCACTGGCGGCTGGGCATGCTGGTCAGACGCACGGCTGACCGCACCCTCGCACTCGTGGCGCAGGAGCTGCAGCAGAGCGGCGTGGCACAGGTCGATCCGTTGCCGTCGATCGAGCAGCTGGGCTGGCCTGCCACCTTCGAGAAAGAAGGCACCTGGCATCACATGGGCACCACCCGCATGCATGACGACGACCGGCAGGGCGTGGTCAACCGCGACCTGCGCGTGCACGGGCTGAGCAACCTGTATATCGCCGGCAGCTCGGTGTTTCCCACGGCCGGCGCCAACTTCCCGACGATCACGCTCACCGCGCTGGCGCTCAGGCTGGCGCACCACCTCGCGCAGCAGCTGAGCAGTCCGTCCAGCATGCCGGTCGATGAAAGCCTGATGGGGGCGAGCGCTGCCGCCGAGACGGCAGCGGCCGCCGCTTCAGTCGGCGCCGGCGGTCTGCCGGCGACCTGACCGAACAGGTCGCGCAGACGTCGCCGCGGCCGGCGGATACCCCGCATACCTCCCACAACCCGCACCCTGCCTGTCTCGCGCTGATCTTGCGTGACCGTCAAGCCGCAGGCACGCAGAGGCGTGCCTGCGACGCTATTGATTTTCAGTGAAGAAATTTTCCTCACGAAAATTTTTTGATTTCCCCTCGGAACTCTTCTCGTAAGGCAATGCTCTGACACAGGCATTTGCAAGATCTTTCGCGAGATCGATAACCAGAGGGAGAAATCACAGATGTTCAACGTGTCATTTAACGCAACAGCAATCCGCCTCACGTCGCTGACGGCAGCGGCCAGTGTCTCGGTGCTACTCGCAGCGTGCGGTGGTGGCACGGGTTCGGCGCAATATTCGATCGACAGCAACGGCAACCTGACCTCGGCCACCGCAACGACCAAGCTGGCCAACGGGTCGACGCAGACCACCACCATCAGCAGCACGCCGGCAACCACGAGTGGTTCGACGACGACGACGACCACGACCGGTACGACGACCACGACCGGTACGACGACCACGACAGGCAGCACCACGGGCACCACCACCGGCACCACCACCGGCACCACCACCGGCACGACGACCCCGACCACTACGACGACCCCGACCACTACGACGACCCCGACCACCACGACGACCCCGACCACCACGACGACCCCGACCACCACGACGACCCCGACCACCACTACCACCGCGACCATGCCTTATGGTCAGACTGGCACGGCATGGACGATGACGTTCTCGGAAGAGTTCGACGGCACCGCGTTGAACAGCGCGCGCTGGAACGACAACATCTGGTATGAAACGTCGAACGCCACCAAGAACTATGCGGTGTCCAACGGCAGCCTGAAAATCTGGCCGCAGCGCGACGCCAGCGGCAAGTTCTTCAACCGCACCATCGATACCGATGGCAAGTACTACCAGACCTACGGCTATTACGAGATCGAAGCGAAGCTGCCGATCGGCAAAGGCACCTGGCCGGCATTCTGGCTGTTCAACCACATCGACGTACGCCGTCCGGAAATCGACATCATGGAAGCGTACGCTGGCGGCGGCCCCGCAAGCGGCTGGTCTGATGCCAACCTGCACCCGACCGCGTATGCACCCACCGTGTGGATCGACGCCGGCCGTCTGGCAGGCACCAAGACCATCCTGACCACCGACCTGTCGGCGGCCTTCCACAAATACGCCGTGAAGTGGGAAGCCAACAAGCAGACCTTCTACTTCGACGGTCGTGAAGTCTACAGCGTGGCAGTGACGATGCCTGACCGCATGTACATCATGCTCGACCTCTGGTACGGCAGCGCATCGGGCCAGCCGGACAGCACCACGCCGACCGGCAGCGGCAACTCCTACACGATCAACTACGTTCGTGCATGGAAGGCGAACTGATCATTCGCTGAGCAGGACAACAACAGCAACAGCGACGGCATCCGACCAGCGGATGCCTTCAGGGCCGGCAGCTTGCCGGCCTTTTTTTTTCTGACGCCTGACAATGCGAGCCTGGTGCAGCGCTTGGCAGGCATCAGCACTCCGTTTTGCGCGCGCGCCATGCTGGCCGGATGACTCACTCCTACCGGACACCGCTCATGCCTTATCCGCTGGCCTGGCTTACGCTGCTCGTCTGTGCAAGCATGCACCGTCCCGCCGCCGCGGCGGAACCGCCGTTGCCGCTGCCGGCGACCGTGCAACACGGCGACACCATCGAGCTCGAATGTGGCCGCACCTACCAGGGAAGGCTCAGCCTGGCCGGTCTTGCCGGCGTCACCGTGCGCACGCGCGGCAACTGCGGCCGAGCGACGCTGACGCCGGCGTCGCCCGTCAGCGGCTGGCGGCGCGACCCTCGCCAGCCGTCCGTCTGGATCGCGCCTGTCGACGCCATGCCGTCGCAGCTGCAGATCGGTGAACGCTTCCTGCCGCTGGCCCATCATCCGAACACGCCCGGTAACTGGCTCATCGGCGACAGCAAGCTCGCCGGACAGCTGCGCGCACGGCTGCCGTCGGCCGACCTGGCCGGCGCCACACTGGTGTGGCGCGCAACGGACTGGCTGATCGAGACGCGCCGCATCGACCGTTATGACGGCCAGACCGCCATACTCGCGCCTGCTGGCGACAACAGCTTCGGCCTGCCGGCCGCGCCCATGTTCTATGTCGAAGGCAAGCGCTGGATGCTCGATACGCCGGGCGAATGGGCCGTCGATGCCGGCAAGCTGTACCTGTGGCCGCCGGACGGACAGTCGCCCGAGGGGCGTGTCTGGGCGTCGACGGACGCGCGCGCGATCGATGCGCGCGATTCGCGCGACGTGCGCATCGAAGGCCTGCGCATCTTTGGCGCCACCATCGCCATCGACGGCAGCGGCAGTCGCGGAATGCAGCTGACTGATGTCGCCATCGACAACAGCGGCGAGGCGGCGATCATGGCCGGCAGCGGCCTGCGCGTGCTGCGCGTTGCCGTGCGCGGCACCGTGCAGGACGGCCTGCGCGCCACGGACGACGCGCGCGACGTGCAAGTCCTCGACAGCCGCTTTGACGACATCGGCATGCTCGGCATGCCGCGCCGCTCGCGCGGCGCGATCGTGTTCGAGCAGGCGCAGCGCGTGATCGTGCAGCGCAACCGGATACGCAACGCCGGCTATCTCGGCATTCGTGTATTTCGCGACGCGCTGGTCAGCGGCAATGAGATCGTGCGCGCCTGTCAGCGGCTCGATGACTGTGCCGGCATCTATACCTTCGCGCGCGACCGCCAGCCCTTGCACGTCACCATCGAGAGCAATCGCGTCAGCCGGCTCGGTGGTCAGCAGGCCTATGCGATCTATCTCGACGACTTTGCCAATGGCGTGCGGGTGCTGCGCAACCAGCTGATCGACAATCCCGGCGGCATGCAGTTGCACAATGCGTTCGACAATGAGATCGTCGGCAATGCGTTTGTTAACAGCCAGCGGCAGCACATCCTGTTCAATGAGACGGCCGACGTGGCGTCGATCGCGGGCAATCGCGTGCTGGACAATCGCTTTACCTCGGCCGGCGACGTGCCGGTGTACCGCTTATGGAGCCATCATGGCGACCGCCATGTGACGCGCTTTGCCGATTTTCAGCGCAACCGCTATCGCAGCACGCCTGCGCATTTCGCCGAAGTCGAAGGTCGCGGCGCGCTGGCCTTCGAGCAGTGGCTGGCCGGCATTGGCGCCGGTGACGATGCCGGCCATGCGATCGACGCGGCGCGAAAACCGCAGGGATCAGCCCGCGCCGTCCGGCGGCCGCCGCCATAGCTCGCGCGGCAGCGACAGCAGGAACAGCGTATTTGTCAGCAGATAACGCGAAGCCAGCCGCAATGGTTCCTGCGCCAGCCGGTACAGCCACTCCAGCCCCAGCCGCTGCCAGGCCAGCGGTGCGCGCGGCAGCACACCGGCGTGATAGTCGAAGGCCGCGCCGACGCCGAGCATCACCGCCGACAGGCGGCCGCGCTGCGCCGCCATCCATTTCTCCTGCTTCGGGCAGCCCAGCCCGATCAGCACGATGCGCGCTCCGCTGGCATGAATGGCGGCGATGATCTGCTCGTTGTCGGCGTCGTCCAGCGGGCGGAACGGCGGCGACAAGCTGCCGGCGATCTGCAGCGCCGGGAAGGCGCTGCCCAGCACCGTCTGCAGCCTTTCCAGTGTCGGTGCGGTGCCGCCCAACAGGAACACCGGCTGCTGCAGCCGCGCGGCCTCGCCGAGCAGCCGCCACATCAGGTCGGGGCCGGACAGGCGTTGCTGCTCGGGCCAGCCGCGCCGGCGCATCAGCCAGGCCAGCGGCGCGCCGTCCGGCGAGTTCAGGTCCGACAGCGCCAGCGCTGCCGCCAGCGCCGGATCATGGCGCGCACTGACCAGCGAATGCACATTGCACAGACAGACCATGCGCGACGCACCCGATTGCGCCCAGCGCAGGATGCGGCCGGCGGCCTGTTCCCACGACATGGCGTCGATGCGCGTTCCGAGCAGAGTGGCCGAAGACATGAGCGCAATCCTCCAGAGCCGGTTGGTGTGTCGATTGAAGCGCTGCGCGGCCGTCGCCGCGCTGAGGGGACGCAAGGCACGCGTGCGGCGCCAAGGGCAAGATCGACGCTGTTTGAGCACACGAGGAGATGCGATGCCATTCGACCTGATCGCGCGCGCGCAGCAAAGCTGCCGGCAGCGCCTCGCACAGGCGTTCGACGACTTCTGCGGCGACGCGCCCGATCAGTCACGGCTCGAGCTGCGCGATGCCGCGCAACTGCCCTCGCGCGAACAGGTGAGGCTGCCCTATGCGGACAATGCGTTCGACTGGGTGGCGTGCCATGAGCTGATCGACAGCTTCGGCAGCCATGAGCGGCAGGTCAGGCTGCTGCGCGAGCTGCTGAGGATCGCGCGCCGTGGCATCTTCGTGTCGACACCCAACCGTGGCCATCCGCTGGCGCGCTGGTTGTATCCGCAACGGCGCGACCGCTTGCTGGATGCGCTGACCCTGAAGACCATGGTCGATGTGCTGCCGGGCCGCCCGGTCTGGAAGCTCGGCCACGTGCGTCTGGTCGGCTTCAAGTCGCATTATTTCCTGATGGTGTGGAAGGGCCAGCCGCCACAGGCATGAGCAGCTCGCCATTCGTAACCCGGCCGTCAGCCGGCGTGCCGGCCGCGAGGCGGGCGAGGAAGCGATCGAGGCTGGCCCACAGCTGCATGCGCTCGATGTCGAGCGCATGCAGCCACAGATGAAAGACGCCGCCGCGTGCCTGTGCCAGCGCCAGCAGCGCCGCCAGCCTGGCCTGCCAGTCAGGCGCGCGCCACACGGCATGCAAGGCCGGCGCGCGTGCACGCCAGTCGCGTTGCGACACGAAGTTGCGCAGCCAGACGGCGCGCGTATGCGGATAGAACTGTGCGCTGGTGGCCATCTCGTACACACTGGCGCCCGGTGCCATGCACAGGTTTTGCGTAGTGCGTGCGAAGTGAAACCCGGCCGCCTGCACCTGCCGCACATGGGTGCGCCGGTAACGCCCGCCCGGATAGCAAAAGCCGTGCACCGGCCGCCCCAGCCTGTCTTCGAGCGCGCGCTTGCCTTCATCGATCTCGCGCCACGCGGTGGCGGCATCCAGACCGGCGAGAAAACGGTGCGACAGCGTATGCGCGCCGATCTCAAAGCGCTCGGCCAGCGCGCGCGCCTGCGCGCCACTGAGTACCGGCGGCCCTTCGCGATTGCGCACCGGCAGATAAAAGGTCGCGCGCAGCCCGTGGCGCGCCAGCAGCGCCGCGACCTTCAGGTCCAGCGGATGGCCGTCGTCTACCGACACTGTCACGCGCAGGCCGGTCATCAGCGCTTCACGGCCGGTCTCCGGCGCTGGCATGCTGCGGCAGCGGCACTTCGCGCAGCGCACACGCGCAGGCGTCGACAATGCCTTGCGCGGCGCTGTCGAAATTGTAGTTGCGTACGCGCTGCAGACTGTCGTCGCTGAAGGCCTGCCACAGCGCGCCATCGGTCAGCAGCCCGACAGCGCAGTCGGCCCATTGCGCCACGCGCAGGTCGCGCACATAGCCATTGCGGCCATCCACCACCAGCTCGCCTGCCACGCCCGCATGCGGCGAGACCAGCACCGGCAGGCCGGCAGCGCAGGCCTCATTGGCGACGATGCCCCAGACATCCATATGCGTCGGAAACAGGAACAGCCGCGCCGACTGGTACAGCGCCGGCAGCGCCTGTTGCGACGCGAAGCCGTGAAACTGCACATCGACCTCGCCGCATTCGGCCGCTGCCTGCCGCAGCGCGGTATCGAGGCTGCCGGCGCCGACATAGCGCAGCTGTGTGCGGCGGCCGAGCCGCTGCGCGCATTCGCGCGCGACGGCCAGCGCAAACAGCGGATCCTTGGCCGGCTCCATGCGGCCGCAAAACAAGAAGTCGACCGGCCGCTGCGCCGCAGCGGGCGGTGCGAACGCGTCATTGGCAATGCACAGCCACGAGTAAAAGCAGCGCTCGGCCGGCACGCCATACGAACGGTACAGCCGCTGCCCGCCTTCGGAAGCAGCAATGAATGCGGCGCTGCCGCGGTAGACGCCGCGCCTCACCAGCCGGTGCGCGAGCGATAGTGCGCGCTCGGATTCCCAGCTGCCGTCTGTCATGGCCACATGCGGCCAGCGGCGCACGCGCGCCGTCAGGAAGGCATACAAGTGCGTCGGATTGAAGCCGTCGGTGACGACCACATCCGGCCGCAGCCTGGCCAGCAGCGGCACCACATCGGGATTGTGATGAATATAGCGGCCATGCACCGTGACGAAGCGCTCGCGCAGCCAATGTCGCTCGAACTGCATCGGCGGCAGGTCCCAGTCGCGGTTGGGTTCGCGCGCCGAGCAGAACACTGCATGGAAGTCGAGCCCCGGCCAGCGTGCCAGTCGATTGAAGATCGGCACGCGGTACGGCGGCGGCGTATTCGTGACCAGTGCGATGCGTGTCATGGCGGCAGGCTCCGCTGAGGGACTCTCTGCTCACGCATGGCCTGCCTGCCGTTCATCGTTGGCGCGGTGCGCCTGTGCCCAGCGCAACCAGCCTTGCATGCGCCCGCGCGCGATCGCCAGCCCTTGCAGCAGACCGTGGCCGGCTGCGCCGCGCAGCAACGCGACCGGATTCATTACCGGCCTCAGCAGGGGCGAGATCAGCGGCGACAGCAGCCCGCGCGCAATCACCCACGCCGGCAGCCGGTGCTTTGCATACAGCGCGCCGGCGCCGCGTGCGCGCAGCTGCACCGCGCGCCGCATCGCTGCACTGCGCGCGTGAGCGGGCGGATCGGCGCGATGGTGCACGCGCAGCTCCGGCTCATAGGCGATCAGTGCGTTGGCGCGCAGTGCGCGCAAAACGATGTCAGTCTCTTCACCGGCGCCGAACCACTGGCCGACGCCGAGCCGGCCGTCGAAGCCGCCCAGCGTCTGCAGCAGCTCGCGCGAAAAGAACAGCGTGATCGACGACACCGGCAAGTCGCGAAAGCACGACGAGCGCTGCCAGCTGAGCGCGCCGGCCGGATGCGCCGGATCCTGTTCGACCCAGCGGCCGACCACGCCGTCCGGATGGTCGCGCCGCAGCGTCCTTAGCAGCATCCTCTCCAGCGTCTGCGGTTCATACCAGCAGTCATCGTCCGGAAAGCCCAGCCAGCGTCCGGTAGCGGCGGCGATGCCGGCATTGCGCGCAAGCGCGAGATTGGGCGGTGAATGTTTCAGGTGGCGCAGCGTCAGGCCCAGGCTGCGCGCGCGCTGCAGCACGGGCTGCAGCCGCTCGTCATCGTTCTGGTCGACGACAATCAACTCAAAGCCGTGCAGCGTCTGCGCGGCCAGTGAATCCACCAGCCGGTGCAGCGTCTCAGTGCGGCCGACCGTGGCCAGGATCAGGGAGATGTCACGCATACGGGGCTCCGGGAAGGGAAAGTCGGGCACGCTGCCGGCGCACCAGATAGCGCAAGATGTGCAGCGCGCGCACCGGCAGGCCGCCTTGCGTATGTGCGAGCCTCACTTGCAGATCTTCGCGCATGGCCGCGCTGCGCTCGCGCGTCGACAGGCTGCCCGCATGTTCACGAAAGGCCGCCAGCGGCTGCGGCAGCGCCAGCGGATCGGCCATACGCGACAGGCGCAGCCACAGGTCATAGTCCATCGCGTATTTCAGCCGCGTGTCGAAGCCGCCGCATTGCTGCAGGAGCGTGCGCGCGACGAAGGTCGCCGGATGCGGAATGAAATTCCCGCGCAGCAGCTGCCGGCGGCTATACACCGGTGCGACGAAGCCTTCAGGCAACAGACGGCCGTCGATGCAGCGCATCGTGCGCCCGTACAGCCATTGGCGGCCGCTGGCCTGTGCGGCCTGTGCAACGCTCATCAGCACGTCGTCGCGCAGATAAAAATCGTCGGAGTGCAAATGCGCGACGATGTCGCCGCGTGCCGCGTTGATGCCGGCATTCATGGCGGCGCTGATGCCATCGCGCTGATTTTCAATCAACCGGTAAGGATGGCGCAGTGCACGGATGCGCTGCAGCGTGCCGTCATACGAACCGCCATCGACAAAGATCAGCTCGAACTCGACACCGCGCTGCATCAGCACCGACGCGATGGATTCCTGCAGCCACGGCTCGCTGTTGCGCGTGCAGGTGACGATGGAAAAGCTCGGCAGCGCCATCACGCGAATACGGCACCGGGCGGCAGCCGGTACAGCGCCAGCAGGCGGCCGGCGGTGTCGGCGACGCTGACCGGCGTCTGCGGAGCCAAGGGGTAATCCGGTCGTGGCCGGAACGTGAGCAGCGCATCGACCAGCGCCTCCATACTGTCGAGCAGGCGCAGCTGGTCAGGGCCGCTCTGGAACGCTGCCAGCTCAGGCGTGCCGCCGAGTCGGAGCGCAAACACGGTCTTGCCCAGCATGAGCGCTTCGAGCACGGTGGACGGGCAGGCTTCTTCGCAGATCGACGGCACGACCACGGCGTCGGCGGCGGCCGTCAGCCGCAGCGTGTCGCGGCTGTCCAGCAGGCCATGAAAGTACACTGATGGAAAACGCTGCCGCAGACGCTCTTCATCGCCGCCATCGCCGGCCACCTCGACCTGCAGCGCGGTAACGTGGCGGGATGCCAGCACATCGAGGAAGGCCTCGACGCCTTTGGCCGGATACAGCTTGGCCGCAATGACGACGCGCAGCGGGCCCGCGTGCAGCACGGCGGTGCGGCGGCGCAGCGTCTGCAGGCGCGCGCTGTCGACAAAATTCGGCACCGTGACGCCCCAGCGTCGCTGCCCGAAAGTGCGCGTGAGATTCTGCTGCAGCAGGTCGGAAACAAACACGGTCTTGTGCCGCAGGAAGCCCCGGCGTACCTCCGCGCGGAAGCGGCGCACGGCCGCCGCGCTGCACAGCGTCTGCCATAGATTCGGCTGCCAGGTACGGCAGCCTGCACAGTCGTCCGGATTGCCCGACACGCAGACCTGGCCGCGCCGGAAGCGGATATGGATCAGGCAGTCACTGCCCTGGTCGTGCCGGGTCTGGATGAAGTTCAATGACGCCGGCAGGTAGCTGGCGATGTTGGGCAAATGGCCGTGATAGTGCACGACGTCATAGGCGGCGGCGCGGCGCAGGATGGCCCGTGCAAAGCGGCGCGCGATCACGCTGCGCTTGGGCGGCATGAAGACGCCGAGTGACATCTCTTTCCAGCCGTCGAACTGTCCACGCAGTTCAGGATAGAACGCGCCGTCGAACGTGAAATCGTCGCCGGCCTGCGCCGGCGTGACATCATCGTTGCCCATCAGGTCGACCGTGTGGCCGTCGGCGGCCAGGCCGCGCGCCAGCGCCAGCACATGGCGCGCAAGCCCGCCCATGCCGACGGCCGGCAAGTCTTCGCTGACCATCAGGATGCGCATCTCAGCGCACTCCCGGCATCAGCCGGCGCGATGCTGCGCGCAGCGCCGCGCGCTCGTCGACCCGCACAATGAACGCGAGCCCGCCGATCAGCAGCAACAGGCTGCCGCTGCCGGCCAGCACCAGCAGCCCGCCCGGCGTATCGGGCAGCAGCCATTTCAGCGGCAGAGCCAGCAGCAGCGCGGCTGCGGCGGTCGCAAACCCGGGCCACCAGCACGCGCGCAACGCATCGCGCGCCGCTACCGGCACCGTACGGCCATGAACATAGGCAATGAACAGTGCCGCCATCAGCACTGAGGCCAGCAGATGCGCGGCGGCCGCGCCGACGATGCCGCCCCACTGTATGCCCAGCCACACCAGCACCACGCCGAGCAGGCCGCGCACGATCGCGAAGCGGCCGGTGACCTTGGGATGGCCAAGGCCGTCGTTCACCAGCGAGGGCAGGGTGGTGAGCGAATCGGCCAGCAGCGCGGCGGTGATCAGCAGCAGCACCGGATAGCCATCGGCGACAAACTCCGCGCCGACCCAGCGCCGCAGGAAGACGTCGCCGGTCAGTGCGACCAGGCCCAGCGCAGAAAAATTCAGGTAGCCGACGATGCGCGACGCATCGAGATACAGCGTGCGCAGCGCGGCGTCGCCGCCGCTGGCGGCCAGTTGCGACACGCGCGGATAGATCACGCTGGCCAGCCGGTAGGTGAGTCCGAGCAGGCGACCAGCCAGCTGCGCCGGCACGGTATAGAACGCCAGCGCGATGGGGCCGGCGAGCGCGCCCACCAGCAGCTTGTCCGCATGCTGGTGCAGCACCGACGCCAGCCGCGACAGCCAGCTATGCCCGGAAAAACTCGCCAGCGCCACACAGGTCGCGCGCCCGGGCAGCGCCGGCGCCAGCGGCACGTCGAGCCGGCTCAGCAAGTGCGTCAGCCACAGCAGATTGACGAACGACACGGCGACCCGCGCCAGCACCACGCCGGCGATGCCGCCGCCAGAGAGCGCCACCGCGGCTGAGACGAGATTGGCGATGATGCCGAACACCGCTTCGCTACCGGCCGACCGGTCGTAGCGCTGCAAGGCCTGCGGCACGACCAGCAGATAGTTCTGCAGCTGCGACAGCGCGAAGCCGGCCGCCGCGAAGCGCAGCGCCGACAGCGCATCGTCGGTCAGCGCGGCCGAGACGCTGAAGAAGCTCACTAGCAGCGGCCCGGCCAGCGCGAACAGCAGCAGGCCGCCGGCCAGCCCGAGCAGGCCATAGAAGATCAGGCCGAACCAGAAGGTCTCGGCGAAGCGGCGTGCGTCGCCGCGCGCATGGTGCTCGGCCAGATACTTGATCGCGCCGGCCGACAGGCTGATGTCGAACAGCCCCGCATAGCCGACGATAGCGCCGATCACCGTGACGATCCCGAAGCCTTCCAGTCCGAGCCCGCGGATCAGCCAGGGGACGGTGGCCAGCGCCACCAGCGCGGGCAGCGCTGCGCCGGCCAGGTTCCACAAAGAGTTACGCAGCAGCATAGCGAGGCGAGGGCAGTGCCGGCGGCAGCGGCCGCACGGCAGCGAGATAGGGCAACGCCAGCGTGAGGCCCAGCAGCAGCATGGTGCGGAACTCAATGACGGGCGTGCCGATCAGCAGGGTCGGCATCCAGAACAACAGGCCGGCCATGCCGGCGTCGGCCAGCAGCGCGCTGTTGCCGCGCAGCGTACGGCGCTGCTTCGCATAGTGGGCAATGAACGCGGCCAGCAGCGCCACGAACAGCGCAAGCCCGGCCACGCCGCTCTTCAGCAACAGATGGCCGAAGCCGCTATGCACGAAATCGAACTTGCCGAAGTGGTAGTCGAGAATGTCTTCATTGCCATAGAAGCTACCCCAGCTGCCGATGCCGAACAGCCAGTGCCCTTGCAGGCTCTGCGCCGCCGCCTCGAGCTCGTAGAAACGGCTGACCTCGGTGCTGCGCTCGGGCCCGACGTCATACAGCAGCGACGCGAGGAAGCCGCCGCCGGCAGCATTACTGGCCAGACGCTCGCGCATCAGCACGCCGGCAGCCCCCAGCATCGCAACTGCGCCGATGCCGCCGAACGCCAGCCGGCGCTGCCACGGCAGCTGCCATAGCAGCACCGCCGACATCAGCACTAGTCCGATCAGGGACGAGCGGCGGAACGACAGCGCCACTGTCGCCAGTTCCATCGCCAGCAGCGGCAGCAGCGCCAGCCGGCGCGCCAGCGGCATGCGCACCTGCGGCATCAGCAGCAGCCACGCGATGCAGAAAGCGGCGAGCGCGGCGATGTAGTTGTCGGCGATATCGAAGTAGACCAGCGTGATGTCGAGCCGCTCGAAATTGCGGTAAGGGTTGGCATCGTCGCCGCCGAAGAAGGCATAGCGCACCAGTCCGAACGCGGCGCGCACGGCGGCCAGCGCAAGGATCAGCAGCAGCAGCCGGCGGCGTCCCTGCTCGTCGCGCAGCGCGCGCAGCAGCAAGATGGCGAACAGCGCCATGTTCAGTACGTTCAGCAGCCCGTTATAGCCCAGCACCGTCAATGCATCTGCGCCGGCGGCGATGCCCAGCACGAGGTGCCCGCACAGCAGGAAACCGAAGGCGAGCGCAAATGCCGGGAATGGCGACGCCGTGCGGTGGCGGAAGCGGTGCGAGGACTCGCGCGCGAATGCGGCCGCAGCGGCCACCCACAGCAGCAGGTTCAGTAATGAAAAATAGAACATGCCGGTGCCGCGTGAATAAATCGTATTGTCTTCCTGCAGCTGGCCCCAGGTCGACGCCGAGAACAGGCACAGGATGGCGACGAAGCCGAGCGCAACGCTGGCCGGCGCATGCAGGCAGGCGGCCAGTGCCAGCGGCAGCACGGTCAGCGCGGCGACCAGCAGCAGGAAGGGATCGGGAGCGTCGGGCATGGGCGCGGGGCTGGGCTGCGTGACTGGATGGCGTGACGGGATGGCCTGTCTGGGCGTCCGGCCTCAGCTGCGCAGCGGCACTGCAGTGCCCATGCCACGGCCGCTGCGGCCGGCACTGTGCGCGGCCAGATAATGGCGCACCGTCTGCCGCAGCCCGTCGGCCAGGCTGATCATCGGCTCCCAGCCCAGGCTGCGCAGCCGGCTTGAATCGAGCAGCTTGCGCGGTGTGCCGTCCGGGCGGCTGCGATCGAACGCGACATGGCCCGGGTAGCCGAGCGCCTCGGCGACCATCAGCGCCAGCGTGGCAATGCGCACTTCTTCGCCGCTGCCCACATTCAGGTGCGCGCGCTGCGGCGCGATCAGCGGCGCCAGCCGCGCTTGCGGCTGCGCCATCAGGTGCAGGCAGGCCGCTGCCAGGTCGTCGACATGCAGGAACTCGCGCAGCGGCGTGCCGCTGCCCCAGATGCAGACCTGGGGAGCGTCGGCCAGCAGCGCATCATGGAAACGCCGCACCAGGGCCGGCAGCACATGGCTGTCTTCGGTATGAAAATTATCCCCGGGCCCGTACAGATTGGTCGGCATCAGGCAGCGGAAATCAGTGCCGTACTGCCGGTTGTAGCTTTCGCACAGCTTGATGCCCGCGATCTTGGCGATGGCGTACGGTTCATTGGTCGGCTCGAGCGCGCTGCCCAGCAGGCATTCCTCGCGCATGGGTTGCGGCGCCAGCCGCGGATAGATACAGGACGAGCCGAGGAACAGCAGTTGCCGCACCTGGTGCTTCCACGCGGCGTGAATCACGCCGGCCGCGATCGCCAGGTTCTCGCGAATGAACTCTGCGGGATAGGTATGGTTTGCATGGATACCGCCGACGCGCGCCGCTGCAAGATACACGGTGTCGATAGGTTCGGACGCAAAGAAATCGTCGACGGCAGCGGCGTCGCACAGGTCGAGCTCGGCATGGCTGCGCAGCACCAGCTCGCAGTGGCCGCGCGCTTCCAGCGCGCGCACCAGCGCCGCGCCGACCATGCCGCGATGGCCGGCAACAAAGATACGTTCGGTTCGCTGCACGTTCGGTGCGCCTTTATTCATGGTGTGCGAAGGCAGGAAAGCCGCTGCGCTTGACGAGCGCGTACTTGCGCGCGGCGGCCAGGTCGGCGTCCACCATCTCGCTAACGAGTTCGGCGAACGTCGTGCGCGGCGACCAGCCCAGTTTTTCCCGGGCCTTCCCGGCATCGCCGAGCAGTGAATCGACCTCGGTCGGACGGAAGTAGCGCGGGTCGATGCGCACGATGACCTGGCCGGCGCGCAAGCCGGCATGAATCTCGGTATGAGCCTCGGTATGCGCTTTGGCACGATCGTCAATCGATGCGACGATGCCCGTCTCATCGATACCGCTGCCGTGCCAGTGCAGACCGATGCCGAGCGACTGCGCGGCGAGCTCGATGAATTCGCGCACGCTGTACTGGCGGCCGGTGGCGATCACATAATCTTCGGGTTCCTGTTGCTGCAGCATCAGCCATTGCATCTCAACATAATCACGCGCGTGGCCCCAGTCACGCCGCGACGACAGGTTGCCGAGGTACAGGCAGTCTTGCTGCCCGAGCAGAATGCGCGCGAGCGCGCGCGTGACCTTGCGCGTGACGAAGGTCTCGCCGCGCAGCGCCGACTCATGGTTGAACAGGATGCCGTTGCATGCATACATGCCATAGGCCTCCCGGTAGTTCACCGTGATCCAGTACGCATACAGCTTGGCCGCCGCATACGGGCTGCGCGGATAGAACGGCGTGCTCTCGGTCTGCGGCACTTGTTGCACCTTGCCGTACAGCTCCGAGGTCGATGCCTGATAGAAGCGGGTCTTTTGCTGCAGGCCGAGGATACGGATCGCCTCCAGCAGCCGCAGCGTGCCCAGCGCATCGGAATTGGCGGTGTACTCGGGCTCTTCGAATGAGACACCGACATGGCTCTGCGCAGCGAGGTTGTAGATCTCGTCCGGCTGCGATTGCTGGATCACGCGGATCAGCGACGCGGTGTCGGTCATGTCGCCATGGTGCAGGATGAAGCGCCGATCGGCCTCGTGCGGGTCCTGGTACAGGTGGTCGATGCGGCCGGTGTTGAACTGCGAGCCGCGCCGTTTGATGCCATGCACGACATAGCCCTTGGCCAGCAGCAGTTCGGACAGCAGCGCGCCGTCCTGGCCGGTGACGCCGGTGACCAGCGCCACGCGCTGATCGCTCTTTGCTTGCTGCGGTATTGCTTCATGAAGCTTCATGGAGTCCTGCCTGTGAGGCGCCGTGGAACAAGCCTGTATTCTGGGTGCCGCTCGCCTGGCGGCGATTGCGCCCGCGCAGCCGGCGCGCGTCGGTGCGGGTTCGCTCAATAGCGGTCAATAGCCGTCCGGGTTCATCTGCTGCCAGCGCCAGTGGTCGGCGCACATTTGCGCCAGGTCTCTCTGCGCGCGCCAGTCGAGCAGCTCGGCGGCCCTGGCAGGCGATGCATAGCAGGTGGCGACATCGCCGGGGCGGCGCGGCGCGGTGCGGGTCGGTATCGAGCGGCCGCACGCGCGCTCGAACGCGGCTACTGCCTGCAGCACGCTGGCGCCCTGGCCGGTGCCGAGATTCACGGTAAAGGAGCCGCTGACACGGAAGAGCCGCTCGAGTGCCGCGAGGTGCCCGCGCGCGAGGTCGCTGACATGGATGTAGTCGCGCACGCCGGTACCGTCAGCGGTCGGATAGTCGTCGCCGAACACGGCCAGGTGCGGCCGCCGGCCGGCGGCGACCTGCGCGATATACGGCATCAGATTGTTCGGCACGCCGCGTGGATCTTCGCCGATCAGGCCGCTCTCGTGCGCGCCGGCCGGATTGAAGTAGCGCAGCGTGGCGATGCGCCATTCGGGATCGGCCTGCGCGAGATCGGCCAGCACCTGCTCGACCATCAGCTTCGAGCGGCCGTAGGGATTGGTCGCGCCTGTCGGCGCATCTTCGGCAACGGGCACGGTGGCCGGATCGCCATAGACCGTGGCCGACGAGCTGAACACCAGCTTGCGCACGCCCTGTTGATGCAGCGCGCGCAGCAGCGACACACTGCCGCAGAGATTATTGTCGTAGTAGTCGAGCGGCCGGGTCACGGATTCGCCCACGGCCTTCAGCCCGGCGAAATGGATGACGGCCGAGATCGGTTCGCGCTGCAGCAGCTTGGTCAGTGCCGTATGGTCGCGCACGTCGATTGCCTGGAACGGCAGCGCGCGGTCGGTGATCTGCTCGATACGGCCAATGGCGCGCGCCGAGCTGTTGCTGAGATTGTCGATGCCAATGACTTGCCAGCCGGCTTCCAGCAGACAGGCGCAAGTATGCGAGCCGATGTAACCGCTGGCGCCGGTGACGAGAATGGTGTGTCCCATGGCAGCGTCGTCGCCTACAGAGTGCCATTGGCCACAGCGCGTGCCGCAGCCAGGGTGTTGGCGGAAGCATCGGCACACAAGTCGGCCGATGCCGATGCCCGTGCGGCCGTGGGCAGCTGCGCGAGGTAGCGGCGGAATTCGTCGGCCACTTCCGGATGGCGCAGCGCGAACTCGACCGTGGCCTGCAAGTAGCCCTGTTTGGTGCCGCAGTCGAAGCGCCTGCCATCGAACTGATAAGAGAGCACCGCTTCAGATTTCATCAGCTGTGCGATGCCGTCAGTGAGCTGCAGCTCGCCGCCGGCGCCCGGCGTGATCTCGCGCAGATGGCGGAAGATGGAGGCCGTGAGAATGTAGCGGCCGACCACGGCCATGTTCGACGGCGCTTGCTGCGGCGTCGGCTTTTCAATGATGCCGTCGAGTTTCAGCAATCGGTCTGCCACCGGCCGCCCTTCGACGATGCCGTAGGCACTTGTGTGCTCGATCGGAATCGCCTCGACGCCGAGGATGCTGCTGCCATAGTGCGCGTGCAGGTCGACCATCTGCCGCATCACCGGCACCGGTGCGTCGAGCAGGTCGTCGGCGAGCAGGATCGCGAACGGTTCGTCCTGCACCAGCCGCTCCGCGCACAGCACCGCGTGGCCGAGCCCCAGCGCTTCCGACTGGCGCACATAGAAGCATTGCACCGTATCTGGCTTGATCTTGTGGATCACTTGCAGCAGCGCGTTCTTGTGCCGCGCGACCAGCTCGGCCTCGAGCTCATAGGCTTTGTCGAAATGGTCTTCGATCGCGCGTTTGTTGCGGCCGGTGATGAAGATCAGCTCGGTGATGCCGGCCTCGATCGCCTCTTCGACCGCATACTGGATCAGCGGCTTGTCGACCACTGGCAGCATCTCTTTCGGGCTGGCCTTGGTGGCTGGCAGAAAACGGGTGCCGAGGCCGGCCACCGGAAACACGGCTTTGCTGACTTTTTTACGCATGGTTGTCCGGATCGGTTGATGGGCGGGTGCGCAGCAACAGCAGCGACACCAGCGTGGCGGTAGCGATATCAAAACACCAGTCGGCCAGTGACGCGTTGCGGTAGGGCAGAAGCGACTGGATAGCCTCATCGGCCAGGCCAAGCAATGCGATGACGCCGAGCGTGACGGCGGCGCGGTGCAGCGGCGGCGCGGACACCGCAGCGAAGCACAGCAACGTCATCAGTGCATACGCAAGCACGTGCAGCAGCTTGTCGCCGAAGCGCGCCGACAGCAGCTCGGCCTGGCCCGGTATCGTGCCGCCCGATACCATCAGCAGGAAGAAGCCTGCCAGCAGGCTGAGCCAGAACGGACGTACGCTCATCCCGTGCGCCCGTACGGATCGGACAGGCGCACGATGTCGTCTTCGCCGAGATAGCCGCCGCACTGCACCTCTATCAGTTGCAGCGGCAGCTTGCCGGGGTTGGCCAGTGCGTGCACGACGCCCACGCCGATATACACGCTCTGGTTCTCCGCCAGCAGCAAGCTGTCGTCGCCGCGCGTGACTTGCGCGGTGCCGGACACCACGGTCCAGTGCTCGGCGCGGTGATGGTGTTTTTGCAGCGACAGGCTTGCGCCGGGCCGTACGGTCAGGCATTTGACCTGGTGGCGTTCACCGGTCGCGAGCACCTGGTAGCTGCCCCAGGGCCGCTGTACATGGCGATGCTCGCGCCATTCGGCACGGCCGTCGTGCTGCAGCCGCTTGACCAGTGCGCGCGTGCGCTGCGACTGTGCCTTGGGCAGCACCAGCAGCGCATCGTCGGTATCGACGATGACGAGACCGTCGAGGCCGCTGGCCGCGACCAGCCGGCGGCCGCCATGCACATGGCAGTCGCGACAGTCGTCGAGCACGACGTCGCCGCAGACGGCGTTGCCGTCATGGTCATGCGGCGCGCTTTCCCACACGGCCGACCATGAGCCGATATCGGACCAGCCGGCCTTCAGCGAAAGCACGGCGGCATTCGCGGTGCGCGCCATCAATGCCTGTTCGATCGACAGGTCCGGGCTGTCGGCATAGGCGGTCGCATCGAGCCTGACCGCGCTGCCGTGACGCACCGCCTCATGCTCGGCGCGCTCGGCGGCGGCGCAGACTAACGGCGCATGCTCGGCCAGCGCTTGCAGCAGGCTGCGGCAGGCAAACACATAGATGCCGCTGTTCCACAGCGCCTGCGCGGATGCAATCAGCTGCTCGGCCTGCGCGCACGAGGACGGGTCGGTGTAGCCGTCGATGCGGCGCGCGCCGCCGGCGAGTTCGGCGCCCGGCTGAAGATAGCCGAAGCGGGTGTCAGGGCCGGTGGGCACGATGCCGAAACTCATCAGCCAACCGCTGTGCGCGGCATGCGCAGCGCTGCTGACCTCAGCGGCAAAGGCATCGGTGTCGTTCAGCAGGTGGTCGGACGGCAGTACCAGCATCAATGCATCATCGTGCTCGCGCAGCAGATGGAAGGCGGCGCTGGCGATGGCTGCCGCGGTGCCGCGCGCGACCGGTTCCAGCAGCAAGGTGGCATCGGTCATACCGATCTCATCGAGCTGCTCCGTGACCAGAAAACGCGCGCGCTCGGAGGCCAGCAGCAGCGGTGCGGCCGGCGTCAGTGCGGCACTGCGCCGCAGCGCCTGTTGCAGCAGGCTGTGCTCGCCGTGCAGCCGCACGAAGGGCTTGGGCAGGCTGGCGCGCGAAAGCGGCCAGAGCCGGGTGCCAGAGCCGCCGCACAGCACGACGGGCACCAGGGGCAGGGAGTCCATAGCGTCAGGTCCTTTGTGATCGCCGCTTCGTGCTGCAGGATTCGTCACCGGCCGGGGCTTCGGGAAATGTCCGTCGCGACGTCAGTACGCGTGGTCGCCGGTCCAGCCGCGCAACGCCGTCCAGACGATGATTTTCAGGTCCAGCAGAAATGACCAGTGCCGTATGTAATCGAGGTCGAGCTCAACGCGGCGCGCCATTTTTTCCAGGCTATCGGTCTCGCCGCGACAGCCGTTAATCTGCGCCCATCCGGTGATGCCCGGTTTGACGCGATGCCGCTGCATGTACATCGCCAGCTTGTCCTTGTACAAATCATTGTGCGGCAGCGCATGCGGGCGCGGGCCCACCACCGACATCTGGCCGGCCAGTACGTTGAAGAACTGCGGCAGCTCGTCGAGGCTGGTGCGGCGCAGGAAGTAACCGATGCGGGTGATGCGCGGGTCGCCGCGCGTGGCCTGCGTGACCTGACCGCCGCTTTCGCGATGGACGTGCATGCTGCGAAACTTCAGTACCGGGAACGGACGCCCGTTCAGACCCAGACGCGGCTGGCTGAACAGCACCGGCCCCGGCGATGTGCACTTGATGGCGATGGCGATCGCCAACAACAGAGGTGCGAGCCCGAGCAGCGCGGCCGCCGCAAAGAAGCGATCGAACACGGCCTTGCCTGCACCGGCGATACCGGCGGCGGCAGGGCGGTTGAGATCGATGACGGGCATACCAAGAAAATGCGCGGCGCGCTGGCTGAGCAAGCGCAGCGCGGAAAGGTCGGGCACCCAGCGGATATCGACCAGTGCATTCGCCAGCTGATGCCTGATGGCGGCGAGCTGATCGCTGGCAGACACCGGCAGCGCGATCCAGACTTCATGCGCGTGATGGCGCTCGACGGCTCGGCCAATCGCGCCAAGGTCGTTCAGTACGTCGATGCGGCCATCGAGCGGTGCGGCGCCATCGGTGTCGCAGGTAGCGACGATACGATAGCTGCGGCCGGACAGCGCAGCGGCGCGGCGATGCAGCTCGCGACCGGTATCGCCATAGCCGACGATAATCACGCGCCGTTCGTTGACGGCACGTTCGCGCCAGCGCTCAGCCAGCGCCTGCAGGCGCGCGCGCGCCGCTGTCATGATCGTATGGGCGCAGCGATGGCGTGCGCGCGCGGCGTGCTGTTCTGATCCATGGCCGGGGCTCCCTTTCCCGCCGGCTGCCGCGCGCCGCTGGTGTGCGCGCTACAGGCAGACAGGTCTTGCTTGGAGCAGGGCGCGCAGCGGCGAGTGCCGGGAATTGGGGGGCGTCAATGGGCTGTCGATGCGTTCGGCAAGTTATCGCGCTCGGGTATCATCCCGCCCATGGACAATGATCAAACTGAACAGGCCAGCCTGTATGAGCTTGTCGGCGGCGACGCGAAACTGCGCGAGCTGGTCGACCGTTTTTATGACCTGATGGACCTGGAGCCGCAGTTCGCGGCGCTGCGCGCCATGCATCCGCCGACGCTGGAGGGCTCGCGCGACAAGCTCTACCGTTTTCTGTCAGGCTGGACCGGCGGTCCGGATACCTACACACCGAAATACGGACCGGCATTCTTGCGCGCGCGCCACCTGCCTTTCCCGATCGGCTCGCAGGAGCGCGACGAATGGCTCACCTGCATGCTGCTGGCGATGCGCGAGCTCGGCTACAACGAAGGCAAGGAAGATCAGCTGCTGCAGGCGTTTTTCAGGACGGCGGACTGGATGCGCAACAAGCCTGACTGACGGGCGCCGTCAGATCAGCCCGTTGAACGGGATCACGCTCACCCACTCACCCGCAGCGATGTCGCCGGCCTCATGGTTGAGCACCACCATGCCGTTGGCCTCGGACATCGAGCTCAGAATGCCGGAGCCTTGTGCGCCGGTCAGGCGCACGCTGGCCACGCCTTGCGCATCGATGTCGAGCACGCCGCGCAGGTACTCGGTGCGGTCGGGGCGCTTGCGGATAGCGTCGGCGCTGAGCGCGCGCACGATCGGCAACGCCGGCGGCGTGGTGCCCATGCGCCGGTAGATCGCGTCGCGCGCGAAGAAATAGAAGGTGGCCATGACGGCGACCGGGTTACCGGGCAGCCCGAAGAACAGCGCTTCGCGGCCTTCGCAACGAAGGCTGCCGAAGGCCATCGGCCGTCCCGGCCGCATCGCGATTTTCCAGAACAGCACGTCGCCGAGCCGCGCCATCATGTCGGTGGTGTAGTCGGCGTCGCCGGCGGAGACGCCGCCGGTGGTGATGATGACGTCGGCCTGCCGGCAGGCGTCGCGCAGGGTGGCTTCGAGCGCTGCCGGATCATCGCGCACGACGCCGAGGTCGATGGCCTCGCAGCCGGCGCGCTCCAGCATCGCCTGCAAGGTATAGCGGTTACTGTCGTAGACGCTGCCTTCGTCCAGCGGCTGGCCGATCGAGCGCAGCTCGTCGCCGGTAGAGAAGAAGGCCACTCGCAGCCGGCGCGTGACACTGACTTCGCCGATGCCCAGCGAGGCGATCAGGCCGAGGTCGGCCGGCGTCAGCAGCCGTCCGCGCTGCAGCGCGACGGAACCGGCAGGCAGGTCTTCGCCGGCGAGCCGGCGGTTGGCGCCGGGACGCACGCTGTTGGCGGGGATCGTCACGCGGCTGTTGCTGGCGTCTTGCGTCAACTCCTGCGGGATCACGCTGTCGCAGCCGCGCGGTATCACCGCGCCGGTCATGATGCGCACGCATTCACCGGGTTGAACGGCATCCGCGTAAGGGTGTCCGGCAAAGGCGCGGCCGACGATGGTGAGCACGCGGTCGCTGCCGTCGAGGTCGCTGCCGCACAGCGCATAGCCGTCCATCGCGGAGTTGTCATGCGCGGGCACATTGATCGGCGACACCAGGTCGTCGGCCAGTACACGGCCGAGCGCCTGCTGCACGGGCAGGATCTCGGTGTCGGTGATCGGGGCGATGCTGCAGGCGATGGCCTGACGGGCGATGTCGACGCGCAGGGCGTCGGGGCGGTAACCTTCGAGCGATTCGGTGAGTTGGCGCAGCGAGCTCGGCATGGGAATCACAAAAGCCTGGGTTCTTCGGTAGACGACGCCAGCTCCGGCAAGTGCAGAGCCGGCGTCGCGGGCTGACGTAAAGCTCAGCCGCCGATGTAAGACATTTCTACTTTGCGTACCGGCCTTGCCAGGCCTTCGGTGTTGATGGTGCGCAGTTCCGAGTAGCGGTCGTCGCGCTGCGCCCACAGGTGGGCAATGGCCGCGATGATCTCCTCGTCACTATGACCGCCGCGCAGCAAGGCGCGCAGGTCATGGCCGCCGGTGGCAAACAGGCAAGTGAACAGCTTGCCTTCGGTCGACAGCCGGGCACGGTTGCAGTCGCTGCAGAAGGCCTGCGTGACGCTGGAGATGACGCCGACCTCGCCGCCGCCATCGACATAGCGCCAGCGCTCGGCGGTCTCGCCGGTGTAGTTGGGCTCGATCTCTTCCAGCGGCATCTGCTCGCTGATGCGGCGAACCACCTCGGCCGACGGAATCACTTCGTCCATCTTCCAGCCGTTCGATGCGCCGACGTCCATGTATTCAATGAAGCGCAGGATCACCGGACTGTCCTTGAAGTGGCGCGCCATCGGTACGATTTCCTGATCGTTCATACCGCCCTTGACGACCATGTTGACCTTGATCGGGCCGAGGCCGACGCTATGCGCGACCTCGATGCCATGCAATACGTCCGCCACCGGGAAATCGACGTCGTTCATGCGCTTGAAGGTTGCGTCGTCGAGCGAGTCGAGCGAGACGGTCACGCGCTTCAGGCCCGCGTCTTTCAGCGACTGCGCTTTCTTTGCCAGCAGCGAGCCGTTGGTGGTCATGGTGAGATCGAGCGGCTTGCCGTCCAGCGTCTTCAGCTCGGCCAGCATTTCAATGAGCTTCTCGATGTTCTTGCGCAGCAGCGGCTCGCCGCCGGTAAGGCGGATTTTTTCGACGCCGTGCGCGATGAAGATCTTCGCGATCCGCGTGATCTCTTCGAAGGACAGCAGCGAACTGTGCGGCAGGAATTGATGGTCTTTGTCGAACACTTCCTTCGGCATGCAGTACACGCAGCGGAAGTTGCAGCGGTCGGTCACGGAAATGCGCAGGTCGCGCAACGGGCGTCCCCGCTTGTCGGACAGCAGTCCTGTCGCAGGAAGGAGCGTTTCCGGGATGTGGGGCACGGACTGCAGGTAGCGCAGGTCGGCCACCGGGATGATGCGTTCTGTCATGTTTGCAAGCTCAGCGTGCGCTGTCGATCTGCCTGTTCCGGGTCGCGATGGTCGCGACGTTCGCTAGGGTTGCTCTGGTCATTACCAGCCAGCTTAAAACGCCGGCCGAATCGGCAGGTAAGATACCACGAGGCCGACCACTGCACAGGCGATAATCAGCCGGATAGTACTGACTTGATAACGCATGAGTGCGACGGCCGCGACCGCGGCGATGCCGATGCTGATCCAGTCCCAGCGTGCCGGCGGCAGATCGAGGTGGAACACGTGTCGCGCGAAAAAAGCGGCCAGGCTGATGATCACGCCGACCACGGCGGCGGTGATCGCGGTCAGCGGCGCGGTCAGCTTCAGGTTGTCGCGCGTGGCCTCGACCAGCGGGCCGCCGGCCAGAATGAAGACGAAGCTCGGCAGGAAGGTAAAAAAGGTCGCGACCAGTGCGCCCGCGCAGCCTGACCAGAACAGCGCAAACGCGCCGTACTGGCCAAAGACTTCCTTGCTCCAGCCGCCGACAAAGCCGACGAAGGAGACGATCATGATCAGCGGTCCGGGCGTAGTCTCGCCGAGCGCCAGGCCGTCGATCATCTGCGTGGCGCTGAGCCAACCGAAGTGCTCGACTGCGCCCTGGTACACGTAGGGCAGCACCGCATACGCGCCGCCAAAGGTCAGCAGTGCGGCCTTGCTGAAGAACCAGCCCATCTGCGCCAGCGGGCTGTGCCAGCCGAACATCACCGTCAGCAGGCCGAGCACGGCAGCGGCCAGCGCAATACCGATGCCGACCGTGGCCAGCAGCTTGCGCCAGCTGAACACGGCGTGGGTCGGCGTGGGGGTATCGTCGTCGATCAGCGCGGGTGCGTGGTCGGTGTGCGTGGCGGTGTGGCCGCCGCCAGGCCGGAAACGGTCCGGGGCGAGCTGGCTGCCGACGGCGCCGAGCAGTGCGGCGATGCCGATCACAGCCGGGAAGGGCGCGTCGATCAACGTGATTAACAAGAAGGCCAGACAGGCAATGGCGACCAGCCAGCCGTTTTTCAGGCTGCGCCGGCCGATGCGCCATGCGGCCGCCAGCACGATCGCGACCACGGCCGGCTTGATGCCATACAGGATGCCGGCCACCACGGGGACGTCGCCGAACGCGAGATAGATCCACGACAGCGCGATCAGAATCAGCAACGACGGCAGTACGAACAGCGCACCGGAAATGAGGCCGCCGGCGGTGCGGTGCATCAGCCAGCCAATGTAGGTGGCCAGCTGCATGGCCTCGGGGCCGGGCAGCAGCATGCAGTAGTTCAGCGCATGCAGGAAGCGCTGTTCAGAGATCCAGCGCTTTTTATCGACCAGATCGACATGCATCAGCGCGATCTGCCCGCTGGGGCCGCCGAAGCTGATGAAGCCCAGCTTCAGCCAGTACCAGAATGCTTCGCGCAGCGATACGCTGCGCGCTGCGTCTGCGGGGGCAGGGCGCTGGCTGTCGCTGCTCATTACATGTTGGGGTAGTTCGGGCCGCCGCCGCCTTCCGGCGTTACCCAGACGATGTTTTGCGTCGGGTCTTTGATGTCGCAGGTCTTGCAATGCACGCAGTTCTGCGCATTGATCTGCAGCCGCTGCGCGTCGCCGTCCGGCACGAACTCATAGACGCCGGCCGGGCAGTAGCGCGATTCGGGGCCGGCGAATTTCGCCAGGTTGATCGCGGTCGGCACGGTGGGATCTTTCAGCGTCAGGTGCGCGGGCTGGTGCTCGGTGTGATTGGTGTTCGAGATGAACACCGAGGACAGCCGGTCGAAAGTCAGTACGTTGTCCGGCTTCGGATAGGCGATCGGCTGGAATTCGGCGGCCGGGCGCAGGCATTCATGATCGGCATGCTGGTGGTGCAGTGTCCAGGGCGCTTTGCCGCGGAACAGCACCTGGTCGATACCGACCATCAGCGTGCCGAGGAGCAGGCCCTTGCTCATCCATGGCTTGAAGTTGCGCGCCACGTGCAGCTCTTCATGCAGCCACGATTGTTCAAAGGCGGCCGGATAGGCGGCCAGTTCGTCCTGCGCGCGGGCGGCGGCGAGCGCCTCGGCGGCCGCCTCGGCGGCCAGCATGCCGGACTTCATCGCCGCATGGCTGCCCTTGATGCGGCTGGCATTGAGGAAACCGGCGTCGCAACCGATCAGTGCGCCGCCCGGGAAGGTGAGCTTCGGCAGCGATTGCAGGCCGCCTGCGGTGATCGCGCGCGCGCCGTAGGACAGTCGCTTGCCGCCCTCGAAAAAGCCGCGGATCGCCGGATGGGTCTTGTAGCGCTGGAATTCCTCGAACGGCGACAGATAAGGGTTTTCATAGGCGAGGCCGACCACATAGCCGACCGCGACCTGATTGTTCTCGAGGTGATACAGGAAAGAACCGCCGTAGGTGGCTGAATCGAGCGGCCAGCCGGCGGTGTGGATCACGAGGCCGGGACGGTGCTTGGCCGGATCGATCTCCCACAATTCCTTGATGCCGATGCCGTAGGTTTGCGGATCCTTGCCGGCGTCGAGCTTGTAATCGGCGATCAGCTGCTTGCCCAGATGGCCGCGCGCGCCTTCGGCGAACAGCGTGTACTTGGCGCGCAGCTCCATGCCGAGCTGGAATTCGCCGGTCGGCTCGCCGTTTTTATCGACGCCCATGTTGCCGGTAGCAACGCCGATCACGGCGCCGTTGTCGTCTTTCAGGATTTCGGCAGCGGCGAAGCCGGGGAAAATCTCGACGCCGAGCGCCTCGGCCTGCTGCGCCAGCCAGCGCACCACGTTGCCGAGCGAAATCACATAATTGCCGTGGTTCTGGAAGCAGCCGGGCAGCATCCAGTTGGGCGTGGTGTAGGAGCCGCTTTCCGTCAGGAACATGAAACGGTCTTCGCTGACCGGCGTGTTCAGCGGCGCGCCGCGCTCTTTCCAGTCCGGGAAGAGTTCATTGATGGCAGCCGGGTCCATCACCGCGCCGGACAGGATGTGCGCGCCCGGCTCGCTGCCCTTTTCCAGTACGCAGACATTGATCTCCTGACCGCGGGCTTCGGCCAGTTGCTTCGCGCGGATGGCGGCGGCCAGGCCGGCCGGGCCGGCGCCGATGATCAGCAGGTCATAGTCCATGGCCTCGCGCGGGCCATATTGTTCGAGAAAGCGGGGGTTCTGGCTGGGGCTGGTCATGGAAATGGCAGGGGAGGCAGTGTTGTTTTCGTGGCGGGATTGTCAGGTATTTCTGGTGTATGCGCTAGCCGAAATCCGTGCTTTGGCGCCGGTGAATCGTGTAATGATAGCGGCTCATCCGAGAACCCAAGCGATAAAGGGAGACTTTGTGGGCATTGAAGTCAATTTCGAAGGCAAGGTCGCTCTGGTGACCGGCGCCTCCAGCGGGCTTGGGGCCCGCTTCGCCACCGTCCTCGGCGCTGCCGGCGCGACGGTCGTACTCGCTGCGCGCCGCATCGAGCGTCTTAAAGAGCTGCGCGCCGAGATCGAAGCGGCCGGCGGCGCCGCGCGGATGGTGACGCTGGACGTCACCGACTATGCGAGCATCCGTTCGGCGGTCGCGCATGCGGAGACCGAGGCCGGACCAATCGATATCCTGGTCAATAACTCCGGCGTGTCGACCACGCAAAAGCTGGTCGATGTCACGCCGGACGATTACGACTTCGTGATGGACACCAACACCAAGGGCGCCTTTTTCGTGGCCCAGGAAGTGGCCAAGCGCATGATCCTGCGTTCGAAGGCGGAGCCGAACCGCCAGTTCAGGATCGTCAATATTGCGTCGGTGGCCGGCCTGCGCGTGCTGTCGCAGATCGGTGTCTACTGCATGAGCAAGGCAGCAGTGGTGCAGATGACGAAGGCGATGGCGCTCGAATGGGGGCGCTTCGGCATCAATGTGAACGCGATCTGCCCGGGCTATATCGAGACCGAGATCAATCGTGATTATTTCCATAGCGACAGCGGGCAGAAGCTGATCAACATGCTGCCGCGCAAGCGCGTTGGCAAGCCGGAAGACCTCGACGGGCTGCTGCTGTTGCTGGCGGCTGACGAGTCACGTTTCATGAACGGTGCAGTGATCACTGCGGACGATGGCATGGCGGCGTTCTGATGGCGATTCCCGAGAATTACACGCTGGCGAGCCGCACGCGCATGGCGATCCGCTGGGGCGACATGGATGCGATGGGGCATGTGAATAATACGGTGTACTTCCGCTATCTGGAGCAGGCGCGCATCGAGCTGTTCGAGTCGCTCGGCTGTCCGGCCACGCCGGGCGGCGTCGGCCCGGTGATCATCAATGCGCACTGCACCTTCCTGCGCCAGCTGCGCTATCCGGGCGATATCGAGGTCACGTCCTGGATCGGCGAGATGGGTCGCTCCAGCTTCCAGAGTCTGCACCAGATTTTCCGCGTCGACGAGCCGGACGTGGTGGTTGCCGAAGGCGGCGCGAAGGTGGTGTGGGTCGATCAGCGCATTGAAAAATCGCAGCCGTTGCCGGAGGAGATTCGCGAACGTTTGCAGAGGCTGGCAAGCTAGCTTTGCAAGGGCAGTGGGCATGCCAGAGCAGGAATGAACTGCGGAGCGGCTCAGCCGAGCTGCCCGCCCAGCAGCCGGTGCACCAGCTCGCTCGATGTGCCGGCGGCGAATTTTTTCATCAGCCGTGCGCGATGCATTTCTACAGTGCGCGGTGACAGCGCCAGCTGCCGCGCGATGACTTTGCTGGTCTTGCCTTCGACCAGTAGCGCGGCGACTTCGCGCTCGCGTGCCGTCAGCTCGGCCGTCACCGGCCGGCGGCTCGACAGATCTTCGAAAGTCCAGATGCCGGCCGCATGCGGATCGTCGCGCGACAGCGCGCGCCCGGTCACATGGCACCAGAACAGCTCGCCGCCCGCGCGCTTCATGATCCGCTCGTCCGAGTAATAGCCCTGCCGGTTCAGGATGGGCGCAATGCGCGCGCCGGTGCGCTCGAATTCATCGGGGCTCGGGTATAACATCGAGAACGATGCGCCGACCAGCTCGGCACTGGCATAGCCGAAGATCGCGGCCAGCGCGTCATTGCAGGCGCTGATCACGCGCTGGTGAGACACGCACAGACCGACCGGCGCACGCTCGAAAATCATGGCGAAGTCGATGGTCTGGGCAGGGTTCATTCGGGGCGGGATCGTACTTTTACGGTATTGTCGGCGGGCTGTGGCGCTTTTAACCTTGCGCGCACTGTCGTTTTGGCAGAATCGGCCCACACAGTTTACCTGAGGAGACACATGAATAAAGTCTATCCGGACGCCGCCAGTGCGCTGGCCGGCGTTGTGAAGGATGGTCAGACCATCGCCGTTGGCGGTTTCGGCCTGTGCGGTATTCCCGAGGCCCTGATCGCGGCATTGCGCGATTCCGGCGTGACGGGCCTGACCGCGATCTCGAACAACGCAGGCGTCGATGGCTTCGGCCTCGGCCAGCTGCTGACCACGCGCCAGATCAAAAAAATGATCTCGTCGTATGTCGGCGAGAACAAGGAGTTCGAGCGGCAGTACCTGGCGGGCGAGCTGGAGCTTGAATTCACCCCGCAGGGCACGCTGGCCGAGAAGCTGCGTGCCGGCGGCGCCGGCATTCCGGCCTTTTTCACGAAGACGGGCGTGGGCACGATCGTGGCCGAAGGCAAGGAAGTGCGCGAATTCGACGGTGAGCAGTATGTAATGGAGCGTTCGCTGGTGTCCGACGTCTCGCTGGTCAAGGCCTGGAAGGCCGACCCGGTCGGCAATCTGGTCTACCGCAAGACCGCGCGTAACTTCAATCCGAACGTCGCGATGGCGGGCAAGGTCACCATCGTTGAGGTCGAAGAGCTGGTCGGTCTGGGCGACATCGATCCTGACGACGTGCACACGCCGGGCATCTTCGTTCACCGCATCATCGTGAACAAGACACCGGAAAAGCGGATTGAACAACGCACCGTGCGTGCACAGTAAGCGGAGACACAGATGGCTTGGACACGTGAACAAATGGCGGCGCGCGCCGCGCAGGAGCTGCAGGACGGTTTCTATGTGAACCTCGGCATCGGCCTGCCGACGCTGGTGGCGAACTATGTGCCGGAAGATATTACCGTCTGGCTGCAGTCGGAAAACGGCTTGCTGGGGATCGGCCCGTTTCCGACCGAAGACGAGATCGACGCTGACCTGATCAATGCCGGCAAGCAGACCG
>JACCDQ010297897.1_pt1 | contig 46603 bp, 36 predicted proteins | sample 7446031 | NCBI WGS metagenome assembly JACCDQ01 (sample SAMN15323442, study PRJNA562643) | freshwater metagenome | isolation source: river surface water | place: USA:Blue River Watershed | collected 2017-08-17
AATCTGCACAGAAATTCCCCATTGAGGAATGATTTGTTCGTTGTCACTCGCAATTGTAAGTTCGGATTGAACCGAGTCTAATAATTCACCGCCTTCAGAAGAATAGCAGTAAATGGTCCAACTAGAGGTATCAGCACCATTTGAAACACTGCTTGTGTAGTCCCTAAATTTACATTCAAAATAACCATCTGCAACATTCAATGGATCAACTACTTTGATTTTGATTGGACCAAAATTTTGCGCGTACGTTACTTTATCCTGCTTACCATTCAGAATTATTTCCACTAAAGAATTACTTGTTAATTCTAAAGGATTATTTCCATTTCCATATCCGTCTAATCGTGTAATTTCAGGAGATTGACCATATTCCAAATAATGCAATGTTCCATTTGATTCAGGCATTGGATTGTGAGGAATGACTTCTATTGGTCGAACTTCACCAACCGCTGCCTTGCGACTTGCCAAATACTTGCGTTTTTGACCATCGAGTGCAGATGGATCATTCGGATCATAGTTTTTATAGTTATTGTATCCGTATGCGACTGCTAAATAGTAATAGCGTTTAAAGTTGATCAATTGGGTTGTTCCTTGCGCAAATAGATCATTTTTCACACTAAAACTGTGTTTGATTCCGTTGTCGCTTCCATTTACACGTTCAATTGGAATACTCGCTCCTAAATCATCATCAAATTCGAAATTGATAATTTGTGATACACCATCTTTGATGTCACACTGAGCCACCAAACGTGCTTTTTCAGCATTTCCAATATCCGATAATGAAACTTGGGCACTTGCAAGTTGGAAAATTTGGTAGCCTTGGAAGCGGTAATATTTATCTGCATTCGGATCACTCGAAACGATGAATGGATCATATTCAGAATAAGCTTCTTTGTAATTATTGGAGCTCGGGGAATTGGATAAGGTTAAAATAATTTCATTTTCTAATTCTTGGGCAGCCAAGTCTGGTGCATGCGGTCCTTCTAACACTTTAAAGCAATTTTCGAAGAGTGCTTGCGCTTTATCATCTGCACGCTGCAACACTTCTACAGATGCATATGGATCGCCGCCGTTTGAACGTGCCCAAACAACACCCACAGTAATGTTATTCACTGCTCCAGGTTTTAATACAAATGGCCCAGCAGATTCTACAAAACGGCGATCATTCGGAGGATTATTTGATCCAACTTCTGTCCATGGTTGTTGTGGCAAACCACCAGTTCCCCAACCTAAAGGGTCTGTATCACCGGGAAACATGAAATCACATGGCACATCTGGATTGGATTCTGGATCAGAGATATGGCCACTACCTCCGTATGAAAATTGTGAGCCATCTTTCCAAAATCCTCTTAAGTAATTATAGTAATCAGAAGCATTGATTGGATCTGTTTGATTTGGATTTGCACCATTTGTAGTATTTGAATAGTACAAAAAGCGACGCATTCCAAAACGCTCGTTATCAATGATTCCGTCACCGTACCCAATTCCATTTAAAGCTTGATTATACCCGATTCCAAATCCGTTGTCAATACCGTCGTTATCTTGATATGGTCCTTCAAAGAAATCAACGCCAACTGCAGGTGGTGAAGTTCCGTAACCCTTGTATCCAGAATTGTCACTATCAACATTGTCACCGTTGTAATAGTAACCTAAACCTCTATTTACATCACAGCCAACATAATCATCATAAGGGTCACCAAGTGCTCCGTCCGTAAAAAAGCCAAAATACGTATTGTATAAGGTTTGTGTCCCTCGATTGATTAATTCATAGTTGTAAAATGTCATGTTGTTGATTTCATCATTGGAAGCAAATGAAAACGCTTGAGCTCTAATTTCCATTCCAATTGCATCAGCGCCTGTTTCAGTATGAATGTTTCCTTTGTCATTCATAACCCACCAATAATTCAAATCTCCAAAAAGGGAAACACGTCGGTCAGTTTTACATTCTTTTGTGCGATAAATGTCGTGCCAAGGAAAGTCTCCTTCTTGCCAATTGTAAATACCATCTTCGTTTCGGTCGTAAAATGGGGCTAAGTAATAATCTTGACCCATCGAAACATCACCGTGAGCAGGCCATTGTTTTACAATCGCAGGAACTTCATAATTTGGAAATAGTTCAGCTTGTGTATTCGTTCCGTTTTCTTGGTCTTCTATTCCGGCATCGTACCATGCGGCAAATTCACGAATCATATCTTGTGTTGTCACAAAGTGCTTATCGTATTTTGCACAATTTTCATAGGTCGTTTCGGCAATTACTTTCGACAATGGACCTGTCCAATAATCTTGTCCTTCTCGGTAACGAAGCGCTGCTAATTTTAATTGATTGTTCACATCTGTTCCACCTAACCAAAGCGCAGCAGTAAAAAGAGCCATGATTCCAGAGTTTTTCGGAACCTCGTATTGCGAATAATTTTGATTTGGTTTTTGCCAAAGGTTTCCTGCTGTATGTACGAGTATACGCACATTGTTTAATTCCATGTATGTGGAAGTTGTAGGAGGTGTACATTGGGCAGCTTTCGTTGGTTTTTCCTTCACCAACACTTTACCAGCTCCTGCATATGGTTGAGCCTGAACTAAAAAGGTGCAAATACAGAAAAATACAACAAGTGCTGCTTTCATAAATTGTAGTTTAAGTGACCAAGATAATGATTATTGTAAATACAAGTTAGGCGTAATGAGTAAACTGTATTTTTTAAACGGTAAAGTGTATTGATTAAAAAAATATTAACGTTTCAAATGTTTCGTGAATTCCACCAAAAGTGTTGTTATGTCTTCGTATTCGACAAAACTTAAATTTGCTTGGGTATCGAACACGTCATGGTAGTTTTTATTGGGTCCCATGGTATAAATGAAAAATGCTGGAACGCCCATTTGTGTGAACCAATAATGATCTGAATTGGCAGCTGGACCGCGAGATTTAACCTGTTTCAAAAGGTTTTTCTCTGCATTGATAGCTTGTAATTGTTTGAATTCGTTTTCGAACAAGGTAGCATTCACAACGGTAATACCATCTTCACCACTACCCATGATATCTAAATTCAAGAGAAATGAAATTTTGTTTAACTTCACTAAGGGATGTTCAACAAAATGCTTGGATCCTAAAAGACCAGCTTCTTCTCCTGCGAAGGCGATGAATAAAATATTGTAATCAACAGGATTTTCTTTAAAGTATTTGGCCATACTTAAGAGCATTGCTGTTCCACTTGCGTTATCATTCGCCCCAGGAAAATAGGTTTCAGCACCCATTCGTCCCAAATGATCGTAATGTGCAGTATAAACGACTGTTTTCTTTGATTTCTTTTTAGCGGGTAAGTAGGCAAAAACGTTGCGTGATGTATAATTTTTAATTAGTTGGGCATCAATGGAAATAGTGAAACTACTGGTCTTAGAAAAAATAGAATCTTGAATCTGAATCAAGGGATTTTTTAGCTGTTGATCGGAAACAGACCACGTAAACTTTTGATTTGTTATTTCAATAACAGGCATCATTCCCGCTAATTCTTCTTTCAATCCAGCAACTTTTTTTAAGGTGTCGGCTGACAGATTTACAAAGTTTAATGCTATCGCATTGTATTCTTTCCCGTTTGAAATTGATTTAATTTCTTCGATCAATTTTTCAACGTTTAAGGCTGTTTCAATCGGAATTAATTTTGGGTGAAGTTCTAATTTTCCTCCGGCACTTGCAGGATCAACCAGATAATGAACTCCTGGTGTAAGCGTTCGTCCATTGTGCTGAATAGACATTTTATTTGGAAAGGTATTTACATCCAACTTGAAGGACTGAAAATAGGATTTCTTCAATGGCTTCAATCCAATTTTTTTAAATTCAGCTACGATAAATTCCGCAGCCAATGAATCTCCTTTATTCACATAGCCGCGACCATGGAATTCGGGAGAACAAAGCGTTTTTGTGATACGTTGTACTTCTTCAATTTGTGCAAATGTCTGATTACTATAAACAACCGAGATGAATAGAAGAACGAATAGTCCTTGTTTCATAAGCATTGAAGGCAACTTGAACATGAAAATTACTGTTGGTAACGACGTTTTAATTTAGCAACAAATTCTTCAACTGTTTCGCTTTTTAAATCCCAATTGTGATTATTGGCATAAGCGGATGCGCGAATCAGCATTTCTTCTCGAGAGCTTAAGTTGTCCAAAACTTTAATTGCATCAGAAAAAGCTTCACTTGATCCATCAAACAATTCATTGATGTATTGCAAGCGTTCATTTAATCCAAAAGCACCAATTAATGTGCTCAATGCGGTCATACCAAATTGAGGTGCCGAATCACCTGATTCCTTAGAAAATTTGTTGTAAAAATCTAAGTTGCTATTTTCCACAGGAGTAACTATTACTTGCTCCATGGTAATATGCTCTTCATGAACTCCATCCTCTGTGCTTTCCGTGCTTGAAACAGATAAATGCTCAAAAGTATTGTCTTCTAAGACTTCTTCCTTTATTTGCTCAGCTGAATCATCGAATAATGAAAAATCAAATGCTGGTTGTTCTTCAATTTCTTCGATTTCTTCTTCGAAAACTTTCTCTTCTACATCCAGTTCGATTTCCAATTCAGGCATTGAATAGCTACGAGTTTCGACTACAGGTTCAGCTACGGGTTCTGAAACAATTGTTGCTTCAACTTCAGGAGTTTGAACAACAGGTCGTTCACCAAATATTTTTTCTTCAAAAGCTTTATAGCGCAGAATAATAGCACGTTCATACAATTCCTGTGTATTTACCACTAATTCTTCTAGCTCTTCACGTGTTAATTTTCCATGATTTAATTTTGAGAATGCTTCCTCAATTGCCTTTAAACGCGCCTCAATTGTAGATAAATTTGCCATATTCTTTTGAATCTCTATTTTTCAACATTTTTGTAAAGTTGCTAACGTTGCTTTGGCTATAAACAACAAAATAACGACTTTTAAAACGTAAAGTTACCGATGAGGTAGCAACGCAAAATGATCACGAGAAGAAACTTGTCTTCGATGATTTGTTAATAACCTAAAGCGAGAAGAAAAAACGATGTTTTTAGAGCAATTTCCTGGAGAAGGCAGACAAAATGGTTGGATTGAAGTAATCTGTGGATCAATGTTTTCTGGAAAAACAGAAGAGTTAATTCGTAGAATGAAACGTGCGCAGTTTGCCAATCAAAAATTAGTTTTGTTTAAACCAATCATCGATGATCGCTACCACACAGAAAATGTTGTGAGTCACCAAGGTTCTAGTTTGAAGGCGATTCCTGTGAATGACTCCAAAGAAATTCTTGATCTTTGGAAAAATGAAAAAGTAGTTGCTATCGATGAAGCACAATTTTTTGATGAAGGAATCATCGATGTTTGCAACGAATTAGCAAAGAAAGGAACACGTGTTATTTTGGCTGGTTTGGACATGGATTACAAAGGTGTTCCATTTGGTCCAATGCCAAATTTACTTTCGATTGCAGAATATGTAACGAAAGTGCATGCGATTTGCGTTTCTTGTGGTAATTTAGCTCAGTATTCGCATCGTACGGCAAATGAAACAGGTCAAGTGCTTGTTGGAGCAGTTGAAAAATATCAACCGTTGTGTCGTGCGTGCTACAATAAAATAGCGCATTGAGATTAGGAATTGGATATAAAGAGTTCGTTAAACAGATTAAAGGAACAGCTGATACAAGCAGTTCTGCGATTGTTATTGATCAAATTGTATACGATACACGTAAACTAGTCAGCGCAGACAACAGTGCATTTTTTGCATTGGAAGGTGAGTTCAGAGATGGACATGATTTCATTGAAAATGCCTACAAAAAAGGTGTTCGCGTATTTGTTGTATCAAAGAAAATTGACCAAACACATTTTCCAAAAGCACATTTTATTTACGTTGACAATACACTTTTCGCAATTCAATGTTTAGCTGCTGCACATCGCTCTAAATTCTCATTTCCAATTGTTGCAATTACGGGTAGTGCAGGAAAAACAACTGTAAAAGAATGGTTGTATCATTTGTTAAGTCCTAGTCTGCGTGTTGTAAGAAGTCCGAAAAGTTATAATTCTCAATTGGGTGTTGCTTTGTCTTTGTTAGAATTGCATGCAGATTGTGATTTAGCATTGATTGAAGTCGGTATTTCGCAACCTGGAGAAATGCAGCGATTGAAGGAAATTGTAAATCCAACAATCGGGGTTTTAACCTCTTTTGGACGTGCCCACGAGGAAAATTTTAAGTCGACCGAGGAGCATTTACAGGAAAAGCTTGTGTTGTTCACTGAAACACAGAAAACATTTTTTCCGAATTCAATCCTTTTAGACGCTAATCAACTAAAAGCTATTCATGGTGTTGCAATAAAACCTGAAGCCTTTAAAAAAGAACTTGCTTTGGTTCCGTTTCAAGATCAAGTTGGACAAACAAATGCGCTTATTGCAATTGCTTTGGCAAAGCTGTTCTTGGAAGATGTCAAAACGCTAAAATCGAGTATTCCGACCTTGCCACAGCTAGCTTTGAGAATGGAAACGTTCGAAGGAACCAGCGGAAACATGGTGATTAATGATACCTATAACTTGGATTTGGATGCTTTGAACCATTCTTTGGAGTACCAAATGCGCGTAGCTGGTGATCGTAAACGGGTTGTAATCATTGGTTTGGATGAAGACAATTATTTCCGTAAAAAAGAAGTGGAACAAGTTGTCAAAGGTTTTGCACCAGATCAACTAGTGATTATCAAGAATAGCGATACAATCAAGCAACGGTTTGAGAATTCTGTCATTCTTATTAAAGGGACACGAAGGGCTGATATGCAACGTTTCGCACGTCAATTCCGATTGAAAAACCATAAAACTTTTGTGGAAATTGATTTAAGTGCGGTGCGACATAACATGACTGTTTTCAAACAGCAATTGGCGCCCAAAACCAAATTGTTGGCAATGGTTAAAGCGCAATCTTATGGTTCTGGTGTTGAGAAAATGGCGGCTTTCCTTGAACAACAAGGAGTCAATTATCTTGGAGTCGCATATGCTGATGAAGGTGTTGAATTGCGCAAACAAGGAATAAAATTGCCCATTTTAGTAATGAACGCCGAAGAAGATGGCTTTGAAGATTGTATCAATTATAACTTAGAACCTGCGATTTATTCATTTCAGCAATTAGATCAATTCGTTAAAGAGTTGATTTTTCAAGGTCAGATAGATTATCCCGTACATTTGAAAATTGATACAGGAATGAAGCGATTAGGCTTCGAATTGTCTGATATTCCTCGTGTTTGTGAAATTATTAATTCACAACCTGAAATAAAAATCAAAACAGTTTACTCGCATTTGTCGGATGCAGATAATCGTCGTGATAAGCGATTTACGCACCATCAAATCCAAAAATTCAATCAGGCAACACATCTGTTGAATCAACAATTGAATTATCATTTTGATCGCCATATTCAAAATTCAGAAGGAATTGCCAATTTCCCTGAAGCTCAATTTGAAATGGTTCGTCTAGGAATAGGGATGTATGGACTCAGCTCAAACCCGATGATTCAACTAAAATTGCAACCCGTCTTAAAATGGTTCAGCTCTGTTTCTCAAGTGAAAACCTTGTCAAAAGGAGAAAGTGTTGGTTATAATCGCACATTCATTGCTGAAAAAGAGATGAAGATTGCAGTTGTTCCTGTTGGCTATGCAGATGGGTTCAGACGATCACTTGGTAATGGAAAGGGTGGAGTAGTGCTACATGGAACATTTTGTCCAACGGTTGGGCGCGTTTGCATGGATATGATCATGGTCGATGTGACGAAATTACACGTAAAAGAAGGCGATAAAGTTGAAATTATTGGTACAAAACAAACAATTCAAAAATTCGCAGATGCAATGAATACAATTCCGTATGAGGTCATGACGAACATTTCGAAACGTGTGCACCGTGTTTATTTGGAAGAGTAAAAAACTTGAGGATAGAATTGAGAGCTAGAAGTTAGATTGATTTTCAGAAGGGCAGAAAATACCTACGACAACAAACGAATGCATTCTTCTCTCTGTGCCCAAATTTCGTCAAAAGTCAAGTTTAATTCTGGTTTTCGTGCAACCCATCTTCTCAAATAATCTTGATGAATTTTTTCTTTCCAATCGCCTGTTTGATGCGGTTCAATGCGCTGTTCACGAATCAATTTAGGCTCAATTAAAGCCAAACGGTTGTTTTTTGATGTGAAATCATATCGATCATGCGTACTTAATCGAAAAAAGCAATGCATTTCTGGTAAATTATTGTACGGTTTATCCATAAAAAAATCCGTTAATTCAACATGGGTTTCTGGACTCATCAAGAATATTCCTGCAATTAGTTCTATTTCTTCGTGGTTATTTTCCTCACACAATCGCGCCAAAATTCCATGTTTTGAAGAACATGTTCCGCGATTTTCTGTTAAAACTAACTCCAATTTGTCGCGATCTGAAATTCGTCCGTAAGGTAAATTTTCGATGAAATCACAAGCCGCAGAAAACATCGTTATTCCGCGTTCACGAAATTGTTGTGAGAACTGTCCTTCTTCAAGCTGAAAATCAGGTAGTGCCATTGTTTTATTTTCCGAGATTTAAGTCTTTTCCTGAAATTGTCTTGGTTTCATCAACTTCAACCTTTTTTGAAAGAAAGAAAATGCCTCCTTTTACTTTGCCTTTGATGCGAACTTTTACTTGGTCTTTTTTCGCGTAACGCAATGCTGTGAACATTGCTCCATCTTCTAATGTTGCCAAAAGAGAAAGAGAAAGCGAACTCTCTTGTTTCGCTTTCATTTTCACTTTTTTATTTAATTTGACTGTTCCCATTAATTGATCCTCGAGGTAAACTTCAACCGTGGAAGGTTTAATTTTCAAGGCATACCAATTGGGATTGTATACTTTTATTCCGGCCGATAAAGAAATTTCTTGACCGTCCATTTTTTCCATTTTCACACCTTCTGAGCCACGAAATTCAGGTTCTTGAAATGTTGCACATCCCGTTAAAAGAACAAATGCTATTAGAATAAACAAGAATTTTCTCATGACTTTTAGGTTTTATATTACTTTGATAATTCCGTAAAATGCTTGTAGAAATGAGGAATAGTTTCGATTCCTTTGTAGAAATTAAACAAACCATAATGCTCATTTGGTGAGTGAATCGCATCGCTGTCTAAACCAAAGCCCATCAAAATCGTTTTTAATCCCAACACTTTTTCAAACATTGCAACAATTGGAATACTTCCACCGCTTCGAACTGGAATTGGTTTCTTACCGAATGTAGCTTCGTATGCCATTGATGCAGCCTTATAACCGATAGAATCGATTGGCGTTACAGCTGCTTCACCACCGTGATGCGGTTTTACTGTTACTTTTACACTTGCAGGTGCAATTGATTCAAAATGATTTTTAAATAATTCAGTGATTTCATGAGGATCTTGATCTGGAACCAAGCGCATTGAAATTTTCGCATATGCTTTTGAGGCGATAACTGTTTTTGCCCCTTCACCTGTGTATCCACCCCAAATTCCATTCACATCCAGTGTTGGTCGAATCGAACCTCTTTCCATAGTTGAATATCCAGCTTCACCCATTACATCAGCAATGTCTAAAGCTTTGCAGTATTTTTCATGAGAAAACGGAGCTTTTGCCATTTCAGCTCGCTCTTCATCTGAAAGTTCAACAACTTTGTCATAGAATCCCGGAATTGTAATGTGATTATTTTCATCGTGTAAGGAAGCAATCATTTTTGCTAAAGTATTGATTGGATTTGCAACACAACCACCATACAAACCAGAATGTAAATCCCTGTTTGGTCCAGTAACTTCCACTTCAACATAACTCAATCCTCTCAATCCAGTTGTAATTGAAGGAACATCGTTTGCTAACATTCCTGTATCAGAAACCAATATGATATCTGCTTTCAATTTTTCCACATTTTGAGTAACGAAGATTCCTAAGTTTTCACTTCCAACTTCTTCTTCACCTTCAATCATGAATTTCACATTACATGGCAATTCATTTGCTTTTAACATCGCTTCAACTGCTTTCACATGCATGAACATTTGACCTTTATCGTCACAAGCTCCACGTGCAAAAATCGCTCCTTCTGGATGAATTTCTGTCGCTTTGATTACTGGTTCAAATGCTGGACTTGTCCAAAGTTCGATTGGATCAGCAGGTTGTACATCGTAATGACCATAAACCAATACAGTTGGCAAAGACGCATCTATCATCTTTTCACCGTAAACGATTGGATATCCTGCCGTTTCGCAAACTTCAACCTTCTCAATACCAATACGTGTTAAATCTTCAGCAATTTTGTGGGCGGTTGCATGAACATCTTTCGCATAAGTTGGGTCAGCTGAAATTGATGGAATTTTAAGTAAATCAATTAGTTCGTTTAAAAAACGTTCTTTGTTTTCGGTGATAAAGTTTTGTGTTGAATTCATCTTTGATTTCTATTGAATGATACTGGTCAAAATTCGGAATAATTCCCGAAAAAATTGGTGGACTTAACTTTTTTCTTCAAATTCGTGCAACCAAAAATCAAAAACGACTGTCTTAGGACTACATAAATACTTTTGTATAATGATGAAATCAATATTATTTACGATTATTGCTTTGACTTTAGGCTTTTCGTCAACTGCTCAAATTACGGTCTCCAATACTCAAACACCGAACCAATTAGTTCAAAATGTATTATTGGGATTTGGGGTAACAGCGACTAATATTACCATCAATGGTAGTGCAGCTAATTCAAATAATTTATTTGGAAATGTTACGTATTTCACATCTGGAAATTCAACCTTTCCAATTCAATCGGGAGTTTTGCTAACTACTGGAAATGGTGTTGGTGCAATAGGACCAAATTCATCAGGTAGTTTCACGAATAACTCACCAGCTACACCTTCTGTTTCAACCGATCCAGCATTAAATTACATTGCGAATAGCGGTGTAACAAATGGTGTTGTTTTAGAATTTGATTTCATTCCTTCAGGAGATACAATTTCATTTAATTATTTGTTCGGATCGGATGAATATCCAGAATATTCACCCTCAACATTTAATGATGCGTTTGGATTCATTTTATGGGGTCCTGGAATCAGTGGTCCATACACAATGGCAGGCTATCCAGCTGGAGGAGCAAATTTAGCCGTTGTTCCTGGTACATCAACTCCGGTAACAATTAATAATGTTGGTCCTGGTGCCGCACAAAATCCAACGTATTATCAAAATAATTTAGGTGGTGCTGCATACGGAACGGCTATTCAATACGATGGTACAACAACATTATTATCAGCTAATGCAGATGTTCAATGTGGACAAACGTATCACATCAAGTTGTGTATTTCAAATGTTGGTGACCAGGCATTTGATTCTGGTGTTTTCTTACAAGCGAATTCATTTAGTTCTGAAGCAATCGAAATTGCAGTAGCAACTGTTTCTGGAGATACAAGTGTATTTGAAGGATGTACAGATGCTAGTTTAATGTTCATTCGCCCTCAAACACAGTTGGGAGATACAATGATCATCAACTATCAAATTTCAGGAACCGCAACAATGGGTGCGGATTACAATAATTTAGCAAATCCAATTACCTTCTTACCAGGAGAAGACACAATTGTGTTAACTATTTTTCCAACATTTGATGGAATTCCAGATAATAATGAATATGTGACGATTACAGCAATGACAATTTCGCAATGTGGTGACACGATAATATCATCTGGAACACTTTATATTGTTGATGATGTCGTTGTTAATATAACTGAAAGTGATCCTACCGTCTATTGTGTAACAGATTCTGTATTGGTAACCGCAACTGCAACAGGTTTGTTTGGACCGTTTACATATGATTGGGCGGATGGACAAGTTGGAGACACAGCTTATTATCCTACTGTTCAAGGATCGATGACCGGATCAATCGATTACTATGTTACAGCCACTAACTCTTGTGGTTATACTGGAGTAGATACCGTTACAGTAACATTGAATCAAACGCTTGCGGTAGATACAATGATGACAGGACCAGCAACATGTGAACCTGTAGGTTGGGTGTCTGGAATGGTTACTGGTCAGACAGGAATTCCATCTTATCAATGGACAGGTCCAGGACCAAACAACCCTAATTTTATTGACGCTTCAGTCTGGCAAAATTTATCTTCAGGTTGGTATTATTTCAATGTGTTTGATAATGTTTGTGAAGTACATGATAGTGTTTTTGTTGATATTTTGAACCCTCCAATGGCTCAATTTACAGCAACTCCAAGTTCTGGATGTTCACCGTTAACGGTCAATTTGATTAATACAAGTCAAAATGCGTTGAATTACATCTGGGATTTTGGAAATGGTCAAAATGCGAACGTAACAACAACAGCAAATCAGGTTCAAATTTATAATTCATCTGCTGTTGTTCGTTTGATTGCTGCTCAAGGAAATTGTGCTGATACTGCTTATCAAACTATCACGGTAAATATCTGTGGTTGTATGGATCCAAATGCTACAAATTACAATCCTTTGGCAAATTTTGATGATGGTTCTTGTATGTATCCAACTCCAATTGTCGAGGTTCCAAACGTTTTCACTCCAAATGGTGATAACGCAAATGATTTATTCTATTTGACAACAGAAAACTCGACTTCTATTGAGCTAACGATCCTAAACCGTTGGGGCAATGTAATGTATAATAAAGAAGGTGTTAATCCTGCTTGGGACGGTAAATCTCAAGGCGGCGCTTTAGCGGAAGAAGGAGTATACTTCTATAAATACATTGTGAAAGGATTCAATGACCAAGTAGTTGAAGGTCATGGATTCTTACATCTGGTAAGACACTAATTTTAGAAAACAGAATATAAAAAAAGGCGACTATTTCAGTCGCCTTTTTTGTTATCAACTAGTTTGGTTGAAGCGTTAATATAAGAAGTTATTATATGGGTAACGCACCTTAAAAATACGTTTCACTTCTTCGTAAATGGTCATTTTTAATTCTTCAATATTTTCTTTGTCCGTTGCAGAAATGAAAACACAGTTCTTGTTGTTTAGTTTGGCCATCCATGTCTTTTTCAATTCTTCCAAGGTCAATTGGTCCTCTGTTGGAGGATTCGGGTCATTCTCATCGCGTTTCGCTGGAACGTATGCATCTATTTTATTGAAAACAAGAATCGTTGGTTTCTCCGTTTTATCCAACTCATTCAAGGTTTCGTTTACAATGTTGTATTGATCCTCAAAGGTTTCATGCGAAATATCTACAACATGCACCAATAAGTCTGCTTCACGAACCTCGTCTAAGGTTGATTTAAACGATTCTACAAGCTGATGAGGTAATTTGCGTATGAATCCAACTGTATCTGTTAATAAGAACGGTAAATTCTCAATAACGACTTTACGGACCGTAGTGTCCAAAGTGGCGAATAGCTTGTTTTCAGCAAAAACTTCAGACTTCGATAATAAATTCATCAACGTACTTTTTCCAACATTGGTGTAACCCACTAATGCAACACGTACAAGTTGACCGCGATTACTTCGTTGAACCGCCATTTGTTTATCTATTTCCTTCAATTTTTCTTTCATTAAGGAAATGCGTTGTTGAATCACGCGTCGATCTGATTCTATTTGTGATTCACCTGGTCCTCTCAAACCAATACCACCTTTTTGACGTTCCAAGTGTGTCCACATGCGTGTCAATCGCGGAAGCATGTATTGTAATTGTGCAAGTTCAACCTGTGTCTTCGCATGAGACGTTCGCGCTCTACTTGCGAAAATATCTAGAATTAAAATGTTTCGATCTAGAATTTTACATTCTAATTCGCGCTCAATATTGCGCAATTGGGAAGGAGAAAGCTCATCATCAAAAATGACAAGCTCAACACCTTCTGCTTTTATATAATCTTTAATTTCTTGAAGTTTCCCTGTACCAACAAAGGTTCGAGGATTCGCCATTGGCAGCTTTTGAAGAAATTTCTTTTTAGTAATTGCTCCTGCTGTTTCAGCAAGGAATTCTAATTCTTCCAAATATTCTATTGCCGTTTCCTCTTTTATTTCTGAAGTAATTACACCAACTAATACGCATAATTCCTCAACAGCATCAACGGTAACGTGTCCTTCTTGCATAATTATTTTCTCATTCCTTTTACGTATTCAGCAACAGCTGATACATTTTCTTTTGTCTCCAATGCACTTTTCATTGGAGGCATTCCGTTTTTCCCTTCATTGATTCGCTGAAGAACCTCGTTATCAGATAATGTTGAAACCGTCAAATCTTTTGCACCAGAAGCACCCAATTTTCCATCTTCTCCATGACAAACTGCACAATTTTCTACATACAGTTCCTTGCCACTTGGAGGCAACTTGGCTTCCGTAGCATTTGATTTTGTTCCAGAATTACAGGAAAAAATTAATAGACAAGAAGTTGATCCAACAAGAGTTAGAACCAAGCTCCGCCAAGCGCTGTTCTGAAAGGCCATGGAATAAATGCAATAATTAATAACAAGCCGATTACATACCAAGTAACAATCTTTTTGTGTTTATCAGCATTTTCAGTTGCTTTCTCTGCTTTCTTGCGACCAATCGTGATAACAACTATCGCTAAAAGCATTCCAATGAAATGTTCTAAACCGAAGAAACGGTGCATACCATTTGCATCTGTCATCCATTCACCTTCAAAAGAAACTTTGTGTCTTGAATTGATAAAATACAATCCCAATCCAATCAATAATTGCGTGTGAAGTGTAATCATCGCAAATAGATTTAGCATTTTATCTTTCTTCTCGTACGTTCCTTTTGATCTTGAAACAAGCGCATTAACAATTGCAGCAACTAATAATATCAATGCAATCCAACGTAGCCCTGAATGGGCGTGTAATAAACCATTATACATAATCTCTCAAATTTTTACCAAAAATAACTAAAAAAGAAACAAAAGACGGTTTTCATTAATCCATCCGTTTTAATTAATTTCACGTTTTTAATTCAATTTTCGAATGAAGATAAGTTTATTTCTATTTTGCATCTTTTTCGGTTATGCCTTTGGACAATTAACACCTCAAAATGGTACGGTTGACTCTAAAGCTAAGTATTACGCCTTGAAAAATGCAACAATTGTGGTGTCGCCAACCAAGACAATACACAATGGAACCTTGTTGATTAAAAATGACGAAATTGTTGATGCAGGATTACTCGTTTCAATTCCAGATGGGGCAATTGAAATTGACTGTAATGGTAAAACAATTTTACCAGGTTTTATTGAGTTGAACGCCTCAGTAGGTTTGCCAAATCCTGTACAGCCAAGTTTTTCTTTCAGACCACAATTGGAAAGTGCAAAGCCAGGAGCTTATTATTGGAATGACGCTGTACATCCGGAAATTGAAGCGAATTCACTTTATTCAATCGATGCCAAAGCAAACAATGAGTTAAAAAAGTTTGGATTTTGTTCGGCCATTACTCACGTGAATGATGGAATTTTCCAAGGTTCTGGAGCATTGGTTGGACTTGGTAATGAAGCCGTTCACAACCAAATATTAACGGCAAAAGCTGCTCAATTTTTATCCTTCAATAAAGGTGTGTCCCATCAAACGTATCCATCTTCGCAAATGGGTTCTATTGCACTTATTCGTCAAGTGTATTGCGACGCAAAATGGTATGAAACGTCTGATAAATCAACTTTAAATCTGTCACTTGATGCTTTAAATCAATCCAAGAATTTGCCATCATTTTTCTACACAGAAGACAAATGGGAAATCTTTCGAGCTGCGAAAATTGCCAAAGAGTTTGGGTTGAACTATGCATTTTTCGGTTCTGGGAATGAATACATGGCACTCGATGAATTGAAAAAACTCGGTTCAACAATAATTTTACCATTGAATTTCCCTGCTGCTTATGATGTGAAAGATCCTTATGTCAACCGTGAAATACCTTTGAGTGATTTAAAACACTGGGAATTGGCGCCGTCGAATCCTTACTTTTTACAAGAAAATGGTATTCCATTTTGTTTTACAATGACAGGACTGAAAAACGGTGATGAATTTTGGAAAAACATCCGAAAAGCAATGGAACGTGGATTAACAGCTGAAAAAGCACTTGAAGCATTGACTGTAAATCCGGCTAAACTTGCTTATGCGGAACAATTTCTAGGAACATTGGAAAAAGGGAAAAAAGCCTGTTTTACGGTTTACACTGAAAATCCGTTTGAAAAGGAGGCTGTTTTACTCGAATCATGGGTTCTTGGACAACAAGAAGTTCATCAAGCAATTTCATCTCATGATATTGCAGGTCGTTACAACATTGTGATTGATGGGAAACAATATCCAATCGAAATTTCTCCTGAAGGACTCGGTTGGACAGGTAAAATTCAAGTCGTTAAGTCTGCAAATGATCCAAAAAATCCATCTAAAAAGGATACGCTGAATCCGAAAATGTTTGTTCAACTTGTTGGGGAAGATGTAACCTTACAATTTAACATGAGTGATGAAAATTTCAATGGTAGTATTAATCTCCATGGAAAAGTTAGAACCAAGTTTGGAGTTTTTGAAGGGGATGGAACGATTCCTTCAGGTAAATGGATTCAATGGTCAGCAATTCGCAATGATAAATTAGATGCGAAAAAAGAAGCAACGAATGTATCCCTAGACACTAGTTATTCATCACATATTTGGTCGCCTAACATGGCTTATGGTTTTACCAAGGAGCCAACAACTGAAACGATCGTATTTAGAAATGCCACAGTTTGGACCAATGAGTCACAAGGAATTTTGCACGACGCTACTGTAATTGTCAGCAATGGAAAAATTAGCTTTGTTGGAACAGGTAACTTTATGATTCCTGCTGGAGCAAAAGTAATCGATGCGAAAGGTAAACACTTAACATCGGGCATTATCGATGAACATTCACATATTGCTATTTCCAAAGGTGTAAACGAAGGAGGTCAAGCCATTTCCGCAGAGGTGAGTATTGCCGATGTTGTGAATCCAGATGATATCAATATTTACAGACAATTATCTGGTGGTGTAACTGCTGCTCAATTGTTGCATGGATCAGCAAATCCAATTGGTGGACAATCAGCATTGATCAAATTAAAATGGGGTTATGAACCTGAAGCATTTTTAATTCCAAATGCACCTAAATTTATAAAGTGTGCGCTTGGGGAAAATGTGAAACAAGCCAATTGGGGAGATTTTAATACTGTCCGCTTTCCTCAAACAAGAATGGGAGTTGAACAAGTATTTTATGACGGATTTTTACGTGCAAAAGCATACGAAGAGGAATGGAAATTATACAATTCAGGAAAGAGTAGTTTAACTACCGCACCACGTAAAGACCTTGAATTGGAAGTATTGTTGGAGATTTTGCATGGACAACGATTTATAACATGTCATTCGTATGTTCAATCTGAGATCAATATGTTGATGCACATGGCAGATTCCATGGGTTTCAAAATCAATACATTTACCCACATTCTTGAGGGCTACAAAGTAGCTGACAAGATGAAAGAACATGGAGTAGGAGCTTCTACATTTTCTGATTGGTGGGCTTATAAGTTTGAAGTGAATGATGCGATTCCATACAATGCGAAATTAATGGCCGATCAAGGGTTAATCGTTGCAATCAACTCTGATGATGCAGAAATGGGTCGTCGTCTGAATCAAGAAGCTGCAAAATCAGTGAAATATGGTGGAATGAGCGAAGAAGAAGCTTGGAAAATGGTCTCTTTGAATCCTGCAAAATTATTGCATTTGGATGATCGCATGGGAAGTTTAAAAGTGGGTAAAGATGCAGATATTGTTTTGTGGACAGCAAATCCATTGAGTATTGAAGCAAAAGTTGAAATGACACTGGTTGATGGAGAGGTTTTATTTGATAGTGTTAGGGATTATCAGATGCGTTTGGAGAACCAACGTGAAAAGTCACGACTTGTAAGTAAAATGCTTGCTTCAAACGAAAAGGGTGAAACTACGAAACCATTCTTTAAACGTAAAAGACGCCATTTCCACTGCGATACAATTGGAGAAGAAGGATCAGAAGGAGAAAATAGCCATTAATTGAGAACATGATGAAATTGAAATTAATAGTCCTTTTTAGTGTTTTGACAACCTTGAGTTTTAGTCAAAATCCTAAATCTATTTTATTACTAAATGGATATTTGCACATTGGAAATGGAGATGTCATTGAAAGTGCATTAGTTGGAATACGTGATAATAAAATTGATGTTGTATTGAATTCTTTGGCAACGAGTTATAAGAAAGAAGAATGGGATACAATAATCGATTTGGAAGGGAAACATATTTATCCCGGATTTATTGCACCGAATTCAACGTTAGGTTTAACCGAAATAGATGCTGTTCGTGCGACAAGAGACTTCAATGAGGTTGGTGCTTTTAATCCACATGTGCGCACACAAATAGCCTACAATGTTGAATCAAAAGTAATCAGCACTGTACGTACCAATGGCGTTTTGTTTGCTCAGGCGACTCCTCGTGGAGGTGAAATTTCAGGAACATCTTCTGTCATGGCGATGGATGGATGGAATTGGGAAGATGCTACCATATTAGCAGATGATGGCATTCATGTAAATTGGCCTTCTAGTGCGGTGAATTACTCTGAACCAGGAAAGGATTTAACAAAGAATGATGGGTACGTAGCGGCCAAAAAAGTAATTTATGACTTCTTTGAGTTATCTAAAGTATACGCAAAAGGAGAAAACGATAAGATAGACCTTCGTTTGGAAGCTATGATTGACTGTTTTAAAGGAAATAAACGTGTTTATTTGCATGCAGATGATTTACAGCAATTAAACGACATCATTGATTTTGCAAAACACTTTGAATTGAATTTCCCAGTGATTGTTGGTGGTTATGATAGTTATTTAATTACGCGTTTGTTGAAGGATGCAAAAATTCCTGTGATGTTGGGTAGAACACATAGCTTACCTAGAAATGAAGAAGATCCAGTTGATTTACCTTATCGCATTCCGGCGTTATTGCAAGAAGGAGGCGTTTTGTTTTGTTTGCAGAATGAAGGAGATATGGAAGCAATGAATGCTAGAAATCTTCCTTTTCAAGCTGGCACAGCTATGGCTCATGGCTTGACAGAGGAACAAGCGATTCAGTCAATATCATTGAATGCATGTAAAATAATGGGAATTGATAAAGAATATGGAACCCTTGAAGTCGGGAAATCGGCAACCTTGTTTGTATCTGAAGGGAATGCTATGGATATGCGCACAAATCAAGTTACCTTAGCTTTAATTCGCGGGCAATTTATGTCGCTGGATAATTCACAAAAAGAATTGTATTCTAAATACCGGAAAAAATACAAAAAATAGGAAAACACAAGAATAAAAAAAGCCATTCAGCTAAAAGTTGAATGGCTTTTTTGTGTTTAAAGAATCTTTAATTTATAGAGAGTTTTTTCGTCCACTTTTGATTGCCACTCAGTAGTTGAAGAATGAAATAACCACTTGGAACGTCATTGATTTCAAGGTTCATTTTTGAACCACTTGACCAAGTCCATTCTTTGACAATTCTACCTGTTAGATCCACCAATTGCACTGTTTCAATTGCACTGTCATCACTTACCTCTACAGTTATGAACTCATCTGCTGGATTCGGATAAATATTCCATGATATGAATGAATTTTCAGTAATTCCAAGATTGACATTAAATGGATTTGAAACATGAACACAACCAAAAGAATCAACAATTTCAACCTTATAAACTCCAGTCATCATGGCATTTATAGTATCGTTTGTTTGTCCACTGATTGCAAAATCATTCAATAACCATTGGATCGTGTAGCCATTTGGAACATTTCCTGCAATCAAAACGCCGTTTGCGCCTAATGAAATTGTTGGCACAATGGATGGATTACAATAGACAGCTGTCATTGTATCAGAAAATGCAACACAACCTGTTGAATTGATTGCAATAACATGATAAATTCCACTTTGTGTAACAAGATAAGATGTAGATGTTGCATTTGTAATTGGACTTCCATTGAAATACCATTGATAAGCATAACCTAAATCAGGTGTAGAAAGTGTATGACTAGGTGTGTCGTAAGCAATTGTTGGATCGTTCGGATAGCCATAAACATGGATTGTATCTTGAGAAATAACAATTGGATTTGGATAAATAATTTGATGATTGACAGTGTAATTTACGGTTGATGTACCCGCAGTACAGCCACCACAACCATTTAAACTTAAGGTTGTACTACCCATTAAATCATCTGCACCAAGAATTACTTCACCAAAACTGTCGTCCGCATCATAAACTGTAATCGTATAAGTGTTAGCTGCATTCAAAACAAGACTTGTTGTCCAACTAACAGGTGGGTTTTGATCTCCAATAATGGTTGATTGATAGATTGGATTTCCATTTTCCTTAATAATGAAATAGGCATCCGCATTGTCATAAGATGGAAAGCCACCACCGTAATTACTCATTGCTGAAATTCCAACACCTGTTAATGTATATACGTCAATTGTATCTAAATTGTCCCAAGCTTTGTATTGAACAACATAATCACCAGGAGTTGTATAAACTTGTGGAACTGGATTTTCCAGTGTGGAAATATTTCCATTACCAAAATCCCACCAGTAAGCTAACTCACCTGGATTATTATTCGTGAAATCAACCGTAATTGGTGAACATCCAGAAGCGCCAACCATTGAGAAACCGTTATTGGAAACACTCACATTATTTGGTAAGATTTCCATGTAGATTTGGAATGTAAATGGATAACCACTAATAACAGTTAAATCAGCCAATACTGTAACATCAATCGTATAACTTCCTGCAAGAAGCGGTGTTCCTGAGATGTTGACACAACCTAATTGAGAAACTTGGGGATTGTAATCACAGTTCGTTGCAAAATTATTGCATTGCCATGATAGTCCAACTGGTAATGAAACCGAGTAAATGTGAAAATTGGTAAAATCATAACCCATAGTATCCAAAGGCATGAAAAAAGTAATATCGGTGCTATAGGCTTGTCCTACATAACCTGTAGGAAGAGTGTCTGGATAAATACCCGTTTGTGTTTGTGTTGAGTCGATCGTACAAATTTGACTTTGGCCATAGAACGAAATCAATACAAGTAGTGTAGTTAATATTTTAAGCATAGTCTTTAGTTTTACGGACTAAATGTACAATTTTATTCAATAACTTTTTATGAAAAGGACTCAGCGTTGATAATTGAGAATAAGTTGGAAAAAACGAAAGTTTTCAATGAATTTTTCTAATTTTGAATCATTCAAAATAACAAGTATAAATTTAAAAATTACAAATATGGCTTTCGAATTACCAAATTTACCGTATGCGTACGATGCTTTAGAGCCGCATATTGATGCACGAACAATGGAAATCCACCATTCAAAACACCACCAAGCATATATTACAAATTTAAATGCTGCAATCGCTGGTACAGAATTAGAAGGACAATCAATCGAAGAGATTTTAAAAGTATGTAAAGACAAACCAGCTGTTCGTAATAACGGTGGAGGATTTTGGAATCACAATTTATTCTGGGAAGTGATGGCACCAAATGCAGGTGGCGAGCCAACAGGTGAATTAGCTGAAGCAATCAACAGTGCGTTTGGATCTTTTACAGCTTTTAAAGAAGAATTTGCAAAAGCAGGAGCAACTCGTTTTGGATCAGGTTGGGCATGGTTATGCGTTGAAGGAGGAAAATTAGTAGTTTGTTCTACTCCAAATCAAGACAATCCATTAATGGGAGAAGGTTGTAACGGAACGCCAATTTTAGCAATGGATGTTTGGGAGCATGCTTATTACTTGCATTATCAAAATCGTCGTCCTGATTATATTAATGCATTTTTCAATGTTATTAATTGGGATGTTGTGGCTGCGAAATACGCTGCTGCGAAATAAGAAATCTAATTTTTTATGATAGAAGCCTAGAAGAAATTCTAGGCTTTTTTATGATTAGAATATTAATCTACTGCTTCAATTGATACGATTTCAGGAGCCATAATTTTAACAGCTTCTTCTAGACCTGCCTTTAATGTCATTACGCTCATCGAGCAATCACTGCAAGCGCCAAGTAGACGAACACGCGCAATGGCATCATCCGTAATTTCTACTAATTCCATATCGCCACCATCAGCGTGCAAAAAGGGACGCAATTGTTCTATTGCCTCGTTTACTTTCCCACTAATCTCTTCTTTATTCAATTCCATGAGTTATACCTTAGCCGATTTACGTTCTTTAACTGCTTGAACGTTCGCAACAAAAGTACGAACTAATTCGTCAAATGCATTTGCTGTTGGTGTATTTTCTTGAAATACAGCAGGTCTACCTGCATCGCCAGCTTCACGCACACTTTGAACCAAAGGAATATGACCCAAAAATGGTACGTTCATTCCTTCTGCTAAGTTTTTTGCGCCATCACGTCCAAAAATATAATATTTGTTTTCAGGTAATTCAGCTGGAGTGAACCAAGCCATATTTTCCACTATTCCAACTACAGGTACATTTACTGTATCCATTTGGAACATGTAAACTCCACGTCTAGCATCAGCCAAAGCAACTTCTTGAGGGGTAGAAACGATTATTGCACCATCCAATGGAACAGTTTGCACCAATGATAAATGAATATCCCCAGTACCCGGAGGTAAATCAATGAGTAAGAAATCCAATTCTCCCCAATATGCATCGGTAAACATCTGTGTCATGGCTTTGGCAGCCATTGGACCACGCCATACTACTGCATTGTCTTGTTCTGTAAAGAAACCAATTGACAGCAATTTTATGCCATATGAAATCACTGGATTAATCATTGGTGTTCCTTCTACATCAATCATCGTAGGACGTTCATTCACAACATCGAACATTGTTGGCATAGATGGACCGTAAATATCAGCATCCACGATTCCAACACGATATCCCGCTTTCGCCAATCCACCCGCTAAATTTGCTGTAACAGTTGATTTTCCAACTCCACCTTTTCCAGAAGAAATAGCAATGATGTGTTTTACATCTGGTAAAATTTTGCGACGAACTTTACTTGCTTCTGTAGGAATCGGCTTCACTTGGCAATTGATTGTTATTTCCTGACCGAAAACGCGTTTCAAATTAAACTCAACAGCTTCTTGCATACGTTTTCTTGCATGCATCGCTGGGTTTGAAACATGCACCACCAAACTGATTTCATTACTTGAAAGTTGCAAGTCTTCAACAAGGTTCAATGAAACAATGTCTTTTTTTAAATCTGGTTCTTGAATATTACCAAGTACCTCCAAACAATTTTCACGATTCAATTCCATGGTACAAAATTAAGCAAAAAAAAAGGTTGTCACGCTTGGACAACCTTAATCTTATTTTTGATTTTTTTATTTAATTGGTTTAAACGATTTTATCGATTTTGCCATTAATTCAATGATGTTTTTCGCTTCATAACCTTCATCACGACTTCTTAACTCATAGGTAATTCCATCAATTATCTTTTGCCCATAAACATGATAGGATTTATGCTCAACACCCACTTTCGGGGACGCTTTTTTCGATCCTTTAACAATCAATTTACGTTCATAAACAATCAAATCTTTCTCGTCAACTAAGTAGTTGATATCGAATACTTCTTGTTCCTTAAGTTCTTTTTTCTTGTATTCTACCATGTCGGTATAATCACCATAATCTTCAATGTGTAAATTGAAATTTGAGCCAACATTAATATCCCAAATAAAATCACCGTCTGTGTGGATAATTTCCGGTTTTGTTGATGCACCAATATTTGCAGTTTCATCAGGCAACATGATCATGGCGGGAATTCCATTTTCTTTCAGATTAATACCTTTAAATTCGTAATAATCATCATCCAATGTCACACCTTCTTCTTTCACTGGTTGGTTGTCGCCACCGCAAGAAGTAAACAAAGCGCCCATCAACAAAATGCTAAACAGCCCGTAAGAAAGAAATTGGTTTAAAGATCTTTTTTTCATGAACTAATTCTTTGTGAAAGAGTTATTTTCTTTCAGATGTACAAATATATAAGTTTTTTACTACTCTGTTTAAAACAATTTGACTGTATCTTTGTTTTAGTTTTGTTAGGCATCCCATAGCATATATCTGCTTGGGTTTTGAGCATTCAAAAGAAATGGCAGAATATAAAATAAAAGATTTAGAAACCTTAACAGGAATTAAAGCCCATACAATTCGTATTTGGGAAAAACGTTATGGTTTGATTTCTCCTGAGCGAACAGAAACATTGATTCGCACCTATTCCGATGAAGAACTTACGATGTTATTAAACATTGCTATGCTAAATAAGCATGGAGTTAAGATTTCAAAAATCGCCCAAATGAAACCAGAGCAAATTTCTTCTCAAGTTTGGGATTTAATGGGTGAAAAATCAACTGACAGTAGTACTGAAAAATTTATTTTAGCCCTATTGAACCTTGATGAAAATTTGTTCAAGGATACACTTCAATTGTTGATTGATGAAAAAGGTCTTGAAACTACGTTCAAGGAAAATTTGATACCTTTTTTAGATCGTATTGGTGTGATGTGGATGGTTGGAACAATTAATCCTGCTCAAGAACATTTTATCTCTAATCTTATTCGTCAAAAAATTATTTCTGCAATTGATAAATTAGAAGTTCCACAAGGGAAAGAACATCCTGTGATGTTGTTTTTACCAGAACACGAATGGCACGAAATCAGCTTATTGTTTTATCATTATGCAATTAGACGCAGTGGTTTATACACAATTTACCTAGGTCAAAGTTTGCCTTATGATGCACTTCTAGAATGTATCGAACGCTTCAAACCACGAGCTTTGGTGACATCATGGCTTACATCTGTTGATTCAAATTACATGCTGAATTTCTTTAAACAATTGTATAAAGATTCAAACGGAATTCCCGTTCATGCAGGTGGATATCAAATAAATACGAATAGAGAGCAAATTCGTCAATTTATTTGTGAGGTCAAGTCTGTTGAAGAAATGGTTGAAAATTTAAATCAATAAAATTCCTTTAACGCCAGGTCCAAGTTCAGGAATCGCCTTCATTTTATCTTTAGAGATTGTTTCAGGTAAGAAAACGAATTTTTTATCATACATATCATCGTTTACCCAGAAGCTCACCCAATACTCGTTTGCCAAACCAAAAACGTCTTCCATGATTGGCTCAATCTTTCCTGATTCATTTGGTAATAATAATTCAATACAGCGTCTTAAAGTTGATGTTTTGATGCGTTCTCCTGTTGCAACGTTTTCGCCGTATCCTGTACTTGTGATAATAATTCCTTCCATAATATCATCACGAAGATTAAGCAAATAGACATTGTAAATATCTGCATTATCTTCTCCTTTTTCTAGTACAACCGCTACACCTACATTTTCTACTTTTGGCCCTAATAATCCTTCTTTCATATTTGTTATTCCGTTTGAGCTGCTATTTCTCTGCCCAGTCGAAGAATGGTGAAAAAGTCTGATGGATGTCCAACTTTCGCGTTGTTAGCCTTGCAATATGCTTTATCACCTTTTTTATCTTCTGGGATGACAAAGTTATCGTTTCGTTTCATTCCAAGGCGCACGATGACTAAATTTTCTGAAGGAATTGAAATAATATATTGACCTTTTATGCCGCGACAATAGTAAATAGGGGTTTTATCTCCTTGATATGTCCAAATGTGTAAGCCATAACGCATGTTGGAAATTCCTTCTTCGGTACTTATTTTTGGTGTTTTGACCATCTCCTTCATAAACCAAAGAGGAACAACTTGTTTATCCTTCCATTTTCCATTATGAAGGATTAATTTACCCAAACGGCCAAAGTCGCGAGCAGTAGCATAAATACAGCAAAACGATTTTTCATCTCCATTTTCTTTATCCAAACTCCAATACGCTTCATGTTCTGTTCCAATCTGCTTCCAAATTTTTTCTTGGGTGTATTCTGAAACTGTTTTACCAGTTGCCTTTTCGATAATAAAACCTAATAATTGGGAATTGCCACTTTGATAATTGAATTTTTTACCTGGTTCTTCAATTGCTTTTTGACGTGTTACAAGTCCATATAAATCTGTTCCATAATACGATTCAGCATTTTCAGACAGAGGATTGGCACCACTTTCTTCCCAATCTAAGCCAGAAGACATCATTAATAAGTGTCGAATGGTAATTTTCTCTTTACCGTTTGACGTATAAGCTGGTAAATAATTCCCAACAGGTTCATCCAAGCTTTTAATTTTTCCTTCTTCAATGGCGATACCTATGAGCAAAGCAACAACAGTTTTTGCTGCAGAAAAGGAATTTGAAACGGTTGAAGCCGATTGTTCATCAAAGTACTTTTCATAGAGCAAAGAATCATTCTTAAAGACTAAAAATGCTTTTGTATCAAGTTTGTTTAAAAATTGCTGATCTTTCGAAGCCATTTTATACAAATTGAACGGTTTCGCTTTTTTCCATTCTTGAGTTGTATCAGCTTTTTCGATGGTGCTATATGGAAAAATGGTTAAATCATAAATGCTCGGACCAATTCTTCCTTCGAAATAAGTGTGACGAATACCTTTATAGATATAAAAACGACCAGAAAGCACAATAAACAAATTCACTAGGATCAATAATCCCAGAATGAAGAAAAGGAAAAATCGAAGTGCTTTTTTGATTTTTCGGGCGATATTATTCGGTTTTTTCGACATACGCGTAGTGGAATTGATCAGCTAACTTTTGTTTCAAGATAGTTGAAACTTCAGCCATAGAAAGCGCATATCCCAACTCTTGTTGCATGGAAGTTACGGCTTTGTCATCAATTCCACAAGGAATAATGTGAGAAAAATAGGATAAATCTGAATTTACGTTAAATCCTATACCATGCATTGTTACCCAACGTGAACTTTTTACGCCCATCGCACAGATTTTTCGTGCCCGAGGAGTATCACCTTCAATCCAAACACCAGTTAGACCGTCGACGCGTCCTCCAATAATTCCGAAATGTGCTAAAGTTAAAATGACAGCTTCCTCCAAATATCGCATGTATTTGTGGATATCGGTAAAGAAATAGTCCAAATCAAAGATTGGATAAGCTACCAATTGGCCAGGACCATGATAGGTGATATCGCCACCGCGATTGATCTTGTAATACGTAGCATCGTTTTCAGCTAGTTCAGTTTCGTTCAGTAATAAATTACTTTCACTTCCACTTTTACCTAAGGTATAAACGTGAGGATGCTCGCAAAAGAGAAGGTGATTTTCCGTTTTTAAATCTTCTTCGCCATTACGAATCCTAATTTTTTTTTGAATTGCTTCATTGAATAATACTTCCTGTAAATCCCAAGCTTCTTTATAATCAATAAGACCAAGATCACGAAAGTGTACTTCAGGAAGCATTATTAGAATTTAGAAAGTTCGTCTTTTAAGAAATCAATTACCTTGATATCCATGATGTCAGCTTTATTCAAATCACACAAATAATAAGAAGCCCAATCTACAAGATGAATCAAATAGAAGGATTTTTCAATTTGTGTGTTTCCGATTGCTTCAATTTCCATGATTCCAGCAGCCTTTTTCGAAATGATTTCTTTCGTGATATCATAACGCTTTTGATTGCGCGGATTCATATCGTTTGTATGCAACATCAAAACTTTAAAACGATCGTCACCACCGCCCCAACCAACTAATTCATTGTGGTTCATTTCAGGAATGGTATGATGCCATGATAAATATTTTGAATTTTCGTTGAATTGTTGACGTGCACGTATTGCAACAGCTTCGTATTGCGGACTTGCATAGATAACACCAACCTTTCCAAACAAGAAATTAGCTACTTCTTTACCTAGAGTATGAATAGATGCTGATTCATTGATTAGTAAATCATATGAATTACGAATTTCAGCTAAATTTGATGCTCCTATTATTCCCAATTGCACAAAAATATTGATCAATTGAACAATTGAAAAAGCAGTTGCCGAACGTGGCGGATTACCACCAGGTACAATCACAACATCATAATTGTTTTCCAAACAAAATGAATGCATTTCTCCACCAGAAGTAATGCCAATAATATGTGCGCCTCTTTCTTTTGCTTCCTTCACACCTGCTAATGTCTCCTCGGTGTTTCCTGAGTAAGATGAACCAATAACTAAGGAATGTTCGTTCACAAAATTTGGTAAATCATAATCTTGTAATAACAACACTGGAATTTTCGCTTCTTTTTGTACCCATTGAGAGACAATTTTTCCTCCAATTCCTGAGCCTCCCATTCCACAAATCACAATATTATGAATGTCAGCTTTTGGTTGTTTGAAACTGTGTGCCTCAGCGATTGCAAGAGCATCTAACATGTTCTGAGGAAATGCGGTGATAAGTTTTTCCATAATTTTCATCTAATCGTTTGTAAAGATAATGATTGGCATTAGAAATTCAATAAATTATTCCACTCTCTACGAATTTCCCAAAAAGTTATAAATTTCATTGGAGAAATAGGGAGTATTGTTTCTGTTAATCGTAATTTTACCAAAAAAACGCATGAAATCAAGAAGAGCAGCTGAAACCTTATCTATTACTACAAAAGTTGTACTACCAAATGACACAAACACACTTGGAAATCTATTTGGTGGACAGTTGTTGGCATGGATGGATGTGATTGCGAGCGTTTCTGCTCATCGCCACTCAAAGCGAGTTGTGGTAACGGCTTCTGTAAACAATGTAGCCTTTCAAAAACCGATCAATCATGGTTCAATCGTAACATTGGAAGCGAAAGTTTCACGTGCGTTTAGTTCATCGATGGAGGTGTTTGTTGATGTTTTCGTTGAAGATCATGTTACTGGAAAACGCGAAAAATGTAATGAAGCTATTTACACGTTTGTTGCTGTTGACCAAAACGGTGGGCCTATTCAAGTCCCAGAATTGATTCCAGAAACAGAGGAAGAAAAAGCACGTTTCGAAGGAGCCTTGCGCAGAAAACAATTGAGTTTGATTTTGGCAGGAAAAATGAAACCAAGTGAAGCGTCTGAATTGAAAAAATTGTTCTTGGAAGAATAATTAAGAACGTCGATTTACATCGTTTGCAATTGCAGATGTATCTTGTAAATGCATACAATCAAAGTGCTTTTTAGGACATTCTTTATAGCCAATTTTAGAGCATGGTCGGCACTTTAAACCTTTCACTTCGTGGATGGAGAAATTTTCATTTGATTTTGGAAAGTAAGGATACATACCCAATTCAGGGACGGTATTCCCCCAAACACTAACGGTTGGTATTGAAAAGCAAGAGGCAATATGCATCATTCCAGTATCATTTGTTAAAAGAACACTTGCTTGTTTCACAATGCTCGCCGATTGGGATAAGGTAAAGTTTCCGCAAGCTGAAAAAATTGGAAGTTCTGGATTCGTAGCGACAAGTTCTTGTGCCAAATTTTTATCAGTTGGTCCACCGACTAATAATATCGGTTTTTGAATTTTACCAATAATCTCATTCAGCTTGTTGAATGGCATACGTTTCGTTGCATATTGTGCTCCGATTGCAATTGCGACAAAAGATTTAGGCGCAAGGCCAAATGATTGGGTGGCATTAATTTCATCTTTCGAATCAATAAAATAGTCGCATGGTAAATGGTCATTTTTAACACCAAGCGGTTTAACAGTTTCGAAATAGCGCTCAACGATGTGAATGTTCGGCATCGCGTTCCTTTTAAAATTGACTAAGAGCCATTTTTCAATGTTCAGTTTTGGAAAAGAGTAGGATTTACAACTCAGCTTTCGTTTTAAAGCCAATGTTCGAACATTCTTGTGCAAATCGATTATGCAATCATATTTTTCAGCTTTTAAATCTGAAATAACTTCATTGATTGATTTTTCAATGGTAAATAGTTTATCAATGTTCGGGTTGTTCTCCAAAATCCCTTTAAACGGTTTTTTAGTGATGAAATGAACTTCACAATTCAATTGATTTTTTAGTGCACGAACAACCGGTGTCGTTAAAACGATATCACCTATTGAACTAAAACGAACCACTAAAACTTTCATTTCGACACCTCTAATTTCTATCTCTAATTTCTATCTCTACCTACCTTCTAGTCCTATTCGTTTTCCAAACCTCAATGTACTCATTTGCATTTCTTGGATTCAAGTCACGCAATAGCTTGTCAACTAAACTAGGATAACATTTTGTCTCCAAAGTCATATTAGGATAAATCGATTTGTACTGTTTAATGCGTTTGGATAAGTCTTTTTCGTCGAAGAAGAATATATAATCAAAATTACTAATCGGATTAACAAGTAAATGCTGACTTGCATCCGTTCTTTCAACAAAAGAACAATGCCAACTCTTTGCATAGAATTTTGGCATCATTGAAGTTCGTTGCCCAGCAGATCCTTCGAGTAAAATTGCTTCATTGTCTAAATGTTTATCATACAAATGATACATTGCTTCTACACGCGACTTTTTGGAATACATCGTAGTTGCGAAAAACAAAAATGGCATATTCAAAATCCAAAAAGCGATGATTGATAGTTTCCAAATTTTATCACGTCGTTTGCTTTCTTTAAAAAGTTGATACCCCATAACCCCAAGAATAATAAAGAAAGGAAGTACCGATAATACGAAACGTTCTTGGCGATTTGGATAAAACGTGTGGAAAAGGATAAATGCAATTGTTGGTATAAAAAGCAGAGCATATTTTTTATAACTTTTGAAAAATCCAGCTATTACAATTAAGCCTAATGGAACGAATAAAGAACCCGTAAGTACTAGGAAATACATGAAGTAATTATGGTTTGGTAAATAGGTCGTTCCTTCTTTCATGTTATATGTCACGTACCCAATGAATTCTGCGAATGGATATCCCCAAATGAAATAATCTACCATTCCTTGAGTTAGTCCAAAAATGATTAAAACACCTGCCGAAAAAAGTAAGAATGGATTGAATTGTCGTTTAAAAAAGAAGTAGCCGGCTATTCCCAATGCAAACACTCCAATTTGGTATCTGAAGGAAACTGCCATTCCAATGAACAATCCAGACAATAAGAAATTGAGTAATTTTTCATTTTTGATCAACAGCCAAACTCCATATACTAAGAAAGGTAGCGCTGCCACTTCTACTAAATTTCGAACTGAAATGAAAGGCATGATCCATAACAACGCTAAAATCCAACCAACTTTCGTTGCTGTTTCTTTGTTGGATAATTTTTCAGTGATTTTGATTCCGTAAATAACCACAATCATTGAAGCTAAGGCATGAAGCAATCGATTGATAAGCATTAAAATTTTTGGATCAACAACCCCAATAAATTTCATGAATGCGAAATACAAATAGTTTAAACCAACGTAGGTGAAACTGTGTCCTTCAGGTGTTCCCAAGCTTCCTTTCGTCCAAGGCAACCAATGGTTGTAATCATAACCGTCAACCCAAGAGGCAGATGCTTCAATGATGAGGTAGTGATCATCGTGCATACCATAACCTTGTGAGAAAATTGTCGCGATTAAGCGCACAAAAAGCGCGACAAATAGGATAAGTTTATACGATTGAAAACGATCTGTTTGCATCATATTAGAGGTTCTTATATTCTTTATAAATCAGAGACATAAACGAGTGACAACGTTTCTCCTCTTGTTTTAGTGCTTTTTTGCTAAATGTTTGATCTGGATAATTCTTGCCATCCATGTGATAACTGAAATTTCCTTTGTCTGTAATCCACCCAAATCCTCTATTGATAGTGTGCAAAGCGAATTGAGGACAATTTGGGTTCAGCAAATCTTTTGACCAAGTATATCGTTTGTAATCACCTCCCATTTGGTAAAGAAGGGTTCGAACAATATCAGCTTGCGAACCTAAGGTTTCGATGGTTTCTCCGCGGTATTCTTTTTTCAAAGGTTCACCAAAAATTAACAATGGAACATGGAAATAGGCGCCTAGATTTGGGTCCGTTACAGCAGGTGAAGCGTGTCCGTGGTCGGCAACCATTACGAATATGGTGTTTTTGTACCATTTCTGTTTTTTACATTTCGCCATGAAATCATCCAAACATTTGTCTGCATAAAACAACGAATTCATGAAATCTGCTTCTGGACCTTTCCATTTTTGAGTTCCTCTGTCAGGATAATCATAAGGAGAGTGAGTACTTCCTGTGAAAGCGCAATGCATGAACGGACCTTTTGTTTTATTGATTTTTTGAATCAGCAAGTCGTATAAATCTTCATCGTAATAATTCAATTTTCCGCGTTGTAAATTACTGGGGAAATCATTTTCGTCTTCAACAACGTCAAATCCATGATCCGTAAAAAAGCTTCCGATATTACCGTATTTTAAATCTCCACTGAAAATATAATGTGAGGTATATCCCCATTTTTTTAAATCTTGATTGAACGAGGGAATTTTACGGTGTTTGTCAGGTTGCATCGAGATAGAAATCTCAGGCAATGCTGGGTAACCACTGAAAATACTTGAATTTCCAATTTCTGATGTTCCTCCAGTTGCGTAAATGTTTGTAAACAAAAGTCCTTTTCTTGCTAATCGATCAAAATAGGGTGTAGCTCCTGGTTGACCTGAGATTGAACTAATAGCATTCGCTGTCCAACTTTCCATGATGATGAACACAATGTTTGGTCGATCTGTTGTGAAAATCTTGCGTTCATGTTCCAATGGATATGTGTAGAAATCGTCCAGAGCTTGTTTTGCTTCTTTTTCTGCTATTACTGGGAAAGAAGCACCAATTTCACTTCGGTTGTACTGCAAAAAACTCTTTGCGAAAAAGTAAACTGAATTTACGGAAAGGTCATTGGGAACATATCCTTTGGTGTAATAAGCAGAATCGTAATTGATTGGAATTGGTTGTAAACCACCTCGTCCAATAATGATAAATCCAACAACCGAAATAGCCAAGGTAACGATTGCAATAGGAAGGCGAACGATCCATGAAAAAGATTGGTGTATTTCGCTGAATTTGAACATCCATCGCATGAGTTTGTAACTCAAAAAGACTTCAATCGAAGCATAAATGATGAACCAAATTGTCATGCCGTAATCAGCAGTTCGGACGACTTCATCAGGATTTAATAAATGTGTAAATACGCGCGTTGTCAGTTTTGTATTCCATTCTGGATAAGCATTGATTTCGCCTCCGTGAATCATGGCACACAACAAAAATTCAATAAAAACAACCCAATAAAAAGAGCGTTTGAACCATTTGTTCGGATAAACAAAATAGAAAACTAGAAATACGATTGGTAACAGACTAAGAAGTGCACCCGTTGCCAAATCAAGTCTTAAGGAATAGACGAAAGCCAACAACCATTCACCAAAGCCAATGTCAGAGAATTTACTCCAATTATGAATTGAAAACAGAATCCGTTCAATATCAAAAATGATAACCCAAAAAATGAGTAATTTAATGATAGAACTACCGGTCGATTTTAACAGTCTCACGGCACAAAGATAGCTAGAAATCATTTGGTCGAAAGCTTCTTTTATTTTTTGGTGAAAAACAGTTTTTAAATTAGCTGAGTGAAACGTTTGTTACAGTTTTAATTCTACCACCGTATTATCTTTGTCAAAAAAATAGAAAATGGGAAAATTCAGCGATATCGTTAAATCAGAAACACCAACGTTGGTTGATTTTTATGCCACTTGGTGCGGACCTTGTAAAATGATGCATCCTGTTTTAGATCGATTAAAAGATGAAATGGGATCGCAAGTACGCGTTTTGAAAATAGATGTAGACAAAAATCCAGATGTAGCCGACAAATTCAAAATTAGAGGCGTGCCAACTTTTATTCTCTTCAAAAAAGGTGAAATTGTTTGGCGTCAAAGTGGCGGAATGGATATTAATACCTTAAAAAACAAGGTAAAGCAAGCATTTTAAGCATTTATCGTTTGGGATATTGTTGAAACATAAAACGGTTTAGTATTGAAATGATTGTAGTTGTGTAACTTATGTGAGTAAGTTCCGTAGGATAGGCCAATTACAAATTCGTGTTCAAATTTGCAGAAGTGTGTTAAATCTTCTACTTTTGGCGCGACTAAAAACAATACAAAAATTTAACTTTTATGGGGTCAATGATGATTTATGTGCCAATAGTAATGGCAATAATTGGTCTACTTTTTATGTGGATTAAAAGATCTTGGGTTTTAAAACAAGACGCAGGTGATGGAAAAATGAAAGAAATTTCAGATTACATCTATGAAGGAGCGCTTGCATTTTTGAAAGCTGAGTATCGCTTATTAGCAATTTTCGTTGTTGGAGCGAGTGCTGTTTTAGCTGGTATTTCGTTTATCGTACCAACTACGCACATCTTAATTGTAGTTGCATTTATTTTCGGAGCATTCTTTTCAGCATTGGCTGGAAACATGGGGATGAAAATTGCAACTAAAACAAATGTTAGAACAACGCAAGCTGCTCGTACAAGTTTGCCACAAGCATTGAAAGTATCTTTCGGCGGTGGAACTGTAATGGGATTAGGAGTTGCTGGTTTAGCAGTTTTAGGTTTAACAGCATTCTTCATCATCTTCTTCCAAATCTTCATGAAAGGTCAATGGACTTCAACAGAAGATATGACAATTGTACTTGAAACTTTGGCTGGATTCTCATTGGGAGCTGAGTCAATTGCATTGTTTGCGCGTGTTGGTGGTGGTATTTATACAAAAGCTGCTGACGTTGGTGCTGACTTAGTTGGTAAAGTTGAAGCTGGAATTCCAGAAGATGATCCACGTAATCCTGCAACTATTGCAGATAACGTTGGAGATAACGTAGGTGACGTTGCAGGTATGGGGGCGGATTTATTCGGTTCTTACGTTGCAACAGTTTTAGCGGCAATGGTTCTTGGTAACTATGTGATTAAAGACAATGGGGGTGCTATTGCTGATATTTTCAATGGAATCGGACCAATCTTGTTGCCAATGGCAATTGCAGGTTTCGGAATTTTGTTCTCTATCGTTGGAACAATGTTGGTGAAAATTTCAAGTAATGATGCTAAAGAAGCGCAAGTACAAAAAGCGTTGAACATCGGTAACTGGGTATCTATCATATTAACTGCTATTTCTTGTTTCGTGTTGGTAAAATTCATGTTGCCAGATTCAATGAAAATGAACTTCTTCGGTGAAGAGGCAAAGGATATTTCATCAATGCGCGTATTCTACGCTACGATTATCGGTTTAATCGTTGGTGGTGCTATTTCATCTGTTACTGAATACTACACAGGATTGGGTACTAAACCAGTTTTGAAAATCGTTCAAAAATCTTCAACGGGTGCTGGTACTAACGTAATCGCTGGTTTAGCAACTGGTATGATTTCTACATTCCCAACAGTTATTTTGTTCGCTGGTGCAATCTGGGGATCTTACGCATTAGCTGGTTTCTACGGTGTTGCCTTGGCTGCTTCTGCAATGATGGCTACAACTGCAATGCAATTAGCAATTGATGCTTTCGGACCGATTTCTGATAATGCAGGTGGTATTGCTGAAATGAGTGAATTACCAAAAGAAGTTCGTACACGTACAGACATTTTGGATTCAGTTGGTAACACAACTGCTGCAACGGGTAAAGGATTTGCAATCGCTTCTGCTGCCTTGACATCTTTGGCTTTGTTTGCTGCTTATGTAACATTTACAGGTATTGATGGAATTAACATCTTTAAAGCGCCAGTATTAGCAATGTTGTTTGTTGGTGGTATGATTCCAGTTGTATTCTCTGCATTAGCAATGAATTCAGTTGGTAAAGCTGCAATGGACATGGTATACGAAGTTCGTCGTCAGTTCAAAGAAATTCCAGGAATTATGGAAGGAACTGGTAAACCAGAATACGGTAAATGTGTTGAGATTTCAACGAAAGCAGCGTTACGTGAAATGATGTTGCCAGGAATTTTAACGATTGGTTTCCCAATTGCAATTGTTTTGTTAGGTAAATTAGTTTACAGTACAGACAATCAATTGATCGCTGAGATGTTAGGTGGTTATATGGCTGGTGTAACAGTATCAGGTGTTCTTTGGGCAGTGTTCCAAAACAACGCTGGTGGTGCTTGGGATAACGCTAAAAAATCATTCGAAGCAGGAGTTGAAATTAACGGTGAAATGACGTACAAAGGTTCAGATGCTCACAAAGCTGCAGTAACTGGAGATACAGTTGGAGATCCTTTCAAAGATACGTCTGGTCCTTCAATGAACATCTTGATTAAATTAACATGTTTAATTGGTTTGGTTATCGCTCCAATCTTAGGAAATGGTCACGGAACTGATAAAGCAGGTAAAGAAGGATGTGGAATGGAGCAATGTCATGGTAAAATGGAATGTCACAAAGACATGAAAGATTGTCACCATGGTGGAGCAACATGCGAAGCGCATAAAAATGGCGAAACAATGATTGGAAAATGTGACATGTCAAAATGCGCAACAATGTCGAAAGACGAATGTGCTAAGATGTGTGACTCTTTAGGTTGTTCAGCTGAAGAAAAAGAAATGTGTTTAGCACACTACGGAAAAGATGGAAAATTCATCGGTGGTGGAAAATGCGAAAAAGAAGGAGCTTGCTGTGCTGATAAAAAAGCATGTAAAGATGCTTCTAAATGCACAGACAAAAAGAAATGTGATGGTGCCTGCAAGCATTAATTCAAGATAAAACTAGTAGAAAGCCCCGATCACTCGGGGCTTTTTTTATGGCCTTACGTAACCATTCTATTACACTTCGTTTTTTGATATATTTGACCTCATGAAAACACTCCTTATCTTTTTAATTGCATTTTTAGGATTCAATGCGGGTTCGCAAGTTCAATTCGAGACGACGAAGCACGATTTTGGTGATTTAGAGCCTTATGACGATCATTTTGTAGACATTGTCGTTAAAAACCTAGGAACGAAAAAAGAATACTTGTTAAGCGTTAAAAAACCTTACGATGTAGTTTATATCGTGAACGGTCAATTCATCGAGCCTGATAGCTCTATAGTCGTTCGTTTACAAGTGAATCCAAAAGCAAAAGGAAGATTTAATTACGAAGTGCAAATCTTTACAAGTGATAAGAATGAAGCTACTACTATTAAATTAACGGGAAACATAACGGAACTCCCACAAGACAATCTAAGTGCGTTTACAGCGTGTCCTGATTTTTCTTCGCGTCCAAGCGGAAAAGCAAACAAATTTGACCTAACAGTTGTGACCGTTGATAAAGAAACGCGAAAACCATTGATGAGTTCGGAAGTGACAATGATCCAAAATGGTCAACCGATTTGGGCGAATGCAACCGATAAAAATGGTAAAATCAAAAAGGAAGCAACCTTGGGTTTAAGCTATTTTTATGCAACGCATGAAGGATATTTACCAGCGGAACTTGGTTCGTATGTCAATTTTCAACGAAATTACGTCATTTTAGAATTGGTGAAGGCTCCAGTTATTGAAATTCCACTTCCAGAACCAGTAGAGCCAGAATTGGCGCAAAAGGATACGGTGATTGAGTTGGTCGTTGTTGAAGAGGTTGAGCAGAACTTGGAGAATCAATTGAAAGAAGAACCGACTACCATTGTTGAAAACAATTCGATTCCAGTTGAATTAGCGGAATTAGATAAGTCAAATTTTTCGGAAGAGTATTTTAAACCGATCAATGTCGTTTTTGTACTTGATGTTTCTGCATCGATGAAACAGGTAGATAAAATTGAATTGATGAAATTTTCATTGTTTCAATTGACGCAAATGTTGCGACCTCAAGACAAAATGGGAATTGTAACCTATGCGACCGACGCGATGGTATTGTTACCTCCAACATCTGGTGCAGACAAAGAGAAAATCAATAAACAAGTTGAAGATTTGAAAGCATCTGGATTGACTGCGGGAGGAGCTGGGATAAAATTAGGGTATAAACAGTGTTTAAAAGGTTATTTGGATGATGGTGTGAATCAAATCATTGTAATCACGGATGGTGCATTTAATCGCAGTTCGGACGATTACAAGAAGTTTATCAAGAAATACAAACGGAAAGGAATTCAAATGTCAGTTGTGGGAATTAAGAACAAACCAATGGATGAAGATGAAATGAAAGCAGCTGCTGAATTAGGAGGTGGTCGTTACATTCCAATCTTTAAATTGGCAGATGCTCAGAACAATTTGAAAGAAGAAATTCGCTTTGTAGCCTTTAAAAAATAAGTGATTTCGAATCAAACTACGTAGTTTTACTTAGTTGCTTCTAGTGTGTATAAAGTATATACCGTTCTAATTCTTGAAATTTCTAAATGGATTGATTAATCCACCGTTACTTTGTACTGTAGGCAATAATATTGTCTGCGCAATAAGCAATAGTTAGGTGGTTTCGGGTTAAAGGCACAGTTCATTCTGTGCCTTTTTAATCTAAAATTTATAAAAATGTTTGGCAAAAATTCTTGAATTCCTAAGGATACTAAATTGTTTAAAAAATATTTTTATTTTCTCTTAAATTGCTTGTTTTGAAGCTATTTAATGAATAAATTTGAACATCACTCTCCGTAAGGGATATTTTTATCTACTTTATTGGAAATGAAATGAATACAATGAAAGCTGTTGTCGTAGAGGATTTCAAATTAATTGCCACCATTTGGGAAACACTTCTCAAAGATTTGGGCTTTAATGAAGTTCATGTTTTTCATCACGCAGAGGGTGTTAAAGAAGGTATTTTGGAAATCCAACCAGATATTGTTTTCATGGATGTGAATTTACCAGGAGCAATGAGTGGTTTAGATATTACTGAAGAAGTGATTAAAGTGAATCCTTCGATCAATATTATGATGTTAACTATTCATACGGATCCTTCATATATTCAGCGAGCTTTCGCAATAGGAGCAAAGGGCTTTGTAACTAAAAATTCTCCGATTTCAGAAATTAAAGAAGCAGTAAAAACGATTACTGGAGGTCAAACTTACTTGTGTAAGGAAATTGGTGAAATTTAATGAATTAAGCTACGCTTTCCAAAATAGGTCTAACTACCTGATAAAGCTTTTCTTCATCCCATGGTTTTGAAATGAATTGTTCCAAGTGCTTTTCTTCACTTAATTCTTGAACAATAACATCATTTGCTTGTCCAGAAAGCATAACACACTTGATGTGCGGATATTTTTCTTTGATTGAACGAATCAACTCAGCACCATTCAATTTAGGCATCTGATAATCAACAACGATAATTAGAATCTCAATCTGATTACTTAATAATTCATTCAAATTTTCTAAAACAATCGTTGGATCTGAATAACATTCCAAAAGCGTTGTTTTCGGCTCAATGATCTTATTCAGTTGAAACGAAAGCATTTGCAGGATGAACGGATCATCATCTACACAAACAACCGCATATTTTAAATTATCCATGGTACAAAAGTAACTGAAAAAAATTACAAATTCTAAAATATTTTAGGTTTGTGATGAATCAAACAATTGTATATCAATCCTGTGTAATTTATTTGTAAAAAGTTACTGTAAAGCGAGTTGAGTTTGGAACAGAGGTAACTTGAATTTTCGCATGATGTTCTTCTACTACATTTTGTACAATGCTTAACCCCAAACCAGTACCATTTGATTTTGATTTGGTCGTATAAAATTTGGTAAACATATTCTCCAATACATCTTGAGGAATTACATCTCCATCATTTTCAATAGAAATCTCATAAGTTTTATCTGTTTCTAAAGATTCAATGATTAATTTACCGTATCCTTGAATCGCTTCAATTGCGTTTTTAATGAGGTTGGACCAAAGTTGATACAATTTAATTTCGAAGCCTTCAATTACAATCATTGGGTCAATGTTGAAATGCAAGTCAACTTTCGAATTTATCTCGTAGTTAAATACATTTAAAACCGTTGAAATATTGTGTTTCAAATTGACTGGTCCTTTCATCGAATTTTGATCAAAACGAACGAAAGTACGCAGGTTTTTGACCACCTGACTTGCTTTGTCACTTGCAATCAATATCGTATCAATAAAAGTTCTTGTTGTTTGAATGTGATAAATCAAATTTAAATAGTCAAACGGATTTGAAGTCTGAAGAATATGATTAATGACGTCCTTTTCTTCAATGGAAATGCGTGCCTTAACAAGATTGTTGGCAAGTGTTGGAATATCTACTGAAATTTCAGGGAAATTGGTGCGAATGTACTCTTCAAAAGCGGCAGCTTCTCTGCGCGACTGAATTCCTCCAATAAATAGTTCAATATTATTTTCTACAGCACGGTTACACGCAAAATGCAATTGTTCAATTGTACATTTTTCCATAATCGATTTGAACAAGCTTTCGAGTGTATATCGAATGCTTTCTGCTCCAACTTTAATGGATCCAAGCGGCGTGTTTAAATCATGAGCAATTCCAGCAGAGATTTCCCCAATCATCGCTAACTTCTCTTGGTCTGTCAACAAACGCGATAATTCAGCATTTTTTAAGGTTTTTTCAATAACTTCTTTTTCGAGATTTAAATTAATCTGACGAATTTGCTCTTTAGAACGTTCAATTTCCTCTAAATTTTCTCTTCGAATTGTTACGTTCACCAACATTTCAGCAAATAATGTCAAAATTTTCTTATCGCGCTCTGTGTAGGTATAGTGGTTGTTTACAGAATCGAATCCAATGAACCCAATGCAATGTCCTTCTTTCATCAAAGGAAGAGCAAGTAAACTTTTTATATCTTGGATTTCCAGGAGCTCACGTAATTTCTCCTTAGGCAATTCATCAACAGATGGAATATCCATTGGTTCACCTGCGAAATGCTTCTCAACCCACAAAGGCATATCTTCGAAAGAAACATCTTGAAGGTTTTCAATTTGAGGTGTTATCCCTTCTCTGCACCATTCGTATAAATTCGAACTTGTTCGTTTTGCGGTATTATAATCAAAAATGTAGGAACGATCGGCATTAACAAATTGCCCAATATCTTTTAATGATTGGTTAATCGAATAATCCAAACTTTCAAACGGTGAATTAATAAATTGGGTTGCAATATTCATGATGAGGTTTTGCAACTCAACTTGATTTTCCAACTGTAGTTCATTGTTTTTTGCCGCTGTAATGTTTTGGCGAATTGAAAGGAATGATTCAATTTCATCTGCAGCATTCAAAATTGGATAAATAATTGTTTTTACCCAATAATGTGAGCCATCTTTTGCCTTGTTCTTAACATCTGCGCTCCAGGTTTTCTTTGCTAAAATTGTGTCCCAGGCGTCTTTCCAGAATTCTTTTGAATGGTGATTTGACGCAACAATTTTATGTGTTTTACCCAACAATTCTTCTTCACTGTATTGTGAGATTTTACAAAATTGTTCATTCACCAATGTGATGATGCCATTGACATCCGTAAAGGAAACCAATGAACTTGCATTGATAGCATTTGTAATTTGTTGAAGGTAACGATTCTTGTCGTTCAGTTGTCGCTCAGCTTCTTTTCGTTCTGAAATATCACGAGAAGATGCAATCACATAACCTTCGCCATCGATTTCTTGAAAGCGAACGCTAACCTCCACTGGAATGATTTGTCGAGTGACTTGATTAACATTACGTCCTTCAAGGATTAAAATTTCTTTTTCTTTAATTTCTTCAATGTGATCCAACCAATTTTGTTCTGTTTTGAAAACCGATTCAAAATCAAAAACAGTGTATTTTTGAATTTCCGATTGTGGAATTCCTAATCTTTTGGATGCAGATTCATTGATATAAATTAACTGTCCTTTCACATTACTTACTTGTAATGCATCGGTCGAATGATTTAAGAAGCTTTCAAGTAAGCGCAATTGTGCATTTACTTCTTGTACATGTTCCTCACTTCGTTTGGCTTGTATTTCAGCTTTTTTTATGGGGGTAACGTCTATACCGTAACCTATGACATAGTTTAATTCACCGTGTTCGTCGTAGCTCGGAGACATTTTTCTGAAAACCGTTTGAGTATCTCCATTCGGCAGGACATAGTTGTCTTCCCACTCGAGCGAATTTTTTGATTCTACAATTTGGTTAAAAACCGCTCTGCGCTCATCGGCCATCTTTGTATCCAGATTGCGTAATTTGCAGTAGTCATAATCGGTTTTACCGAACATAAAATTGCGAATTTCCGGATTTTTTATCCCGTGTTTATTCACGAACAAATAGCGATGTTCAGGATCAAAAACAGCAATATCGGAAGGAATATTTTCGAGGACCGATGTGAAGAATTCTTTTTGAAATTCAACTTCTTTTCGAATAGCAGTTTCTTTTCTTAATTCAAATTTCAACTGTTTTACATCTTCATCTGCTACCTTTGAAAGGTTGAAGTAATAAATGTTATCAGCTAGATAATGTTTAATCTGACCTGTTAATTCGACTGTTTGATCATTCAGTTCAATGGTTAAACTGTTAAACACCACAAACGAGGCAAAGTTCTTAGACTTGTGCTCATTTGAAAAGAAGTCAACAATATTTTGGTGAAGAAAATGGTTTGGATAATTTGAACCAATCGCAAGGATTTTTCCTTCATTGTTCGTAACCACATTGTACGGATACAAACTTTGGCATAAATCACGAAGGATGTCAATCAATGTTGATTCGTTGTGTTCCATTCAAAATAATCAAAATAAACGAACAGGAAATATTCCGTTCATTCTTTCAAGCAAATTAGTTAACTAGGTACAAAAAAGCAATTGTCTTCTGGTTAATTTTGCTTAACCTGTTCCATTATCAGCTTTAATTCTGTTCCTTGTCCCTGTTTACTGTCAAGTTCTCCCAATAATCTACCCAATTTAATACGGTGTTCTAGATTTTGAATTCCAAGGCCTTTTTTCGCTTCGTTTTTATCAAAACCTACGCCGTTGTCTTTCACGAGAACACATACTTTGTCATCCTGGCGTGACACAATAATTTCCATTTCTTGTGCTTGCGAGTGTTTCAAGGAATTGTTGACGAACTCTTGAATAATGCGGTACAAATTGAATTTATCCGTCATTCCGAAGTCATCTTCAACAATATCGTCTTCAACCGTAAGCTTAAAAAACACTTTGTTCAATTGATTGACACGGTGCACCAAATTTTCTAATGCTAACAAGAATCCTTTTTCTAATTCTGGCGGCAAAAGGGAATATGAAACTGCTTTCAATTCTTTGATTGAATTGTTGATCATATCCGAAAAATTCTTACCTAATTCTTTTTGTTCATCCGAGAAATTAAACATGTTGAACCACAAACTCATCAGAACCAAATTCTGAGCAAGTCCATCGTGCAATTCCATCGCAATCTTCTTCTTCTCGCTTTCTTGCGCTTCGTTGATTACTTTGTATTTCTGTTCTTCAAATGCAATTTCTTCACTACGATCGATTATCAAACAAATGAAAGAGTCTTTTTTATTCGAAAGTTTATTACCAATAATTTCGACATGAATTTGACAATCGTTAGCTGTTTTTTGAATTAAGTGGCGCGTAAACGAATGCTTAGTCGTGTCAATTTTTATCGTTTTTTTCTTGTCAAAATTGAGGCTTTGTAATTCTCTACCTATCAACAAGCGTTTTTCAAATCCGTAAATTTCTTTTGCTGCATTGTTTACCAATTTAATCACCAAATTTGGTCCTTCAACTGAAAACATCGGTAAAGGTGATTGCTCGAAAACATCACGAAATTGTTTCTCCGATTTCTGTATGCGATCCAACAAATCCTTGCGCTCGAAACTGTATTCAATGGTTTTAAGCAGTACTTTGTTGTTCAAGTCACTTTTTAAGATATAATCTTGAGCTCCGTGTTTCACAATATCCAAGGCCATTTCTTGGTCATCCATTCCAGATAAAATAATAATGGCAGATTTTGGAAAAATTTCGATTACACGTTCAAATGTTGCTTTTCCATTTGAGTCAACAATATTTAAATCTAGTAAAACGACATCAGGAACAAAAAACTTTGAAAATTCTTCCACTTCCATTATTGATCTAGCATGCTGTACATGGCTAGAAGAATAATTGTTTGAGGTCAACTGAAAATAAATCAGCTGCGTGAAAAAGTGGTCGTCCTCAACAATTAAAACTTTGATGTTTTTCATGATAGTGGTGAATTATAGCTTTAAATTATTGATATTATTTGTACTAAACAAATTATTTTGAAAAATGTTTGTGAGTGGTTGTTTCATTATATTTCTAATTTAAGTGTTGTACCTTTTAAAGGTTCGCTTGTAATTGTTAGGTTAACATTGGATATTTTCGCCCGTTTTTGCATGTTATTTAAGCCGAATCCTTGACGAATAAGTGATGAATCAAATCCTTTTCCGTTGTCAGAAACGAGAATGTAAATTTTGCCAAGGCGTGTGCGTATCGAACAATTAATTTCTGAACATTCCGCGTGTTTCATTGAATTGCTTATGAACTCTTGTATAATTCGGAACACATTGTATGTTTTTTCAGTATCTAATTGTTTTGCAATTTTTTTAGTCATCGTCAAATTGAACTTAATCGTCGACAATGAATTCATTTTGCTGAATAATACTTCAATTGCTTGCTGCCAGCCATTATTTAATTCTGGTGGAGAAAGATTGTAACACAACATGCGTGTTTGGTCCAAACTATCTTTGATTAAGCGTTTGCAATGACCGTAAACTGTTGGGTCAACTTCTTTGTTTTCTTCAATTTGACCTAAGTATAAGTTGAGTGCAACTAAGTATTGGGCTAAACCATCGTGTAATTCCATAGAAAAGCGCGCGCGTTCAAAGTCCAATGTTTCATTGACCAAAACCGATTTTTGAATATCGTTTAATTTACGTGATGTAATATCTTCCAAATGTCCATGCCATAAATTGGTATCGCCGGAGTCATATGAATTATCTGCTATTATCTGAAACCATTTTATCGTGTCTGAAGTGGTCATAAATCGAAATTCAACTGACCAAATAGTTCCTTGACGGCGTGCGTTCTCCATCCCTGACAGGAATCGTCCTAAATCTTCTGGATGAATACGCGATAAAAAGTAAGACAAACGTTCATCAAGTAATTGTCTTCTCAATGGTCGTACAACTTTTTCGAAATTTTCACCAATGTGTTTGAACCTCAAACGACGTTTTGGCAACAATTCAAAAACGAAAGGAACAATCGGAAGTGGTGGGAGATTCAAATTCTCTTGCTGCTGAGCAACATCCACCTTTTTTTGTTTGATAAATGAAAAGACATAACCATTCGTTTCATTTGGTTCAACACACAAATCAATTTGATAGTCTTTCGTCGAATAAACATCTTCAATTTCGATGTATTCGTGTTTTAAAAGAGCTTCGCACAATTGCGCAAATGAAGCAGTGTCTAATAAATCCTTACTTAGATCTATTACACTTTCTTGCTCACGTCTCACCTTGAAACGTTGTTTGAAAATCTCTTTAAATGAAGAATTGAGATAGAGAATACGAAATTCTTTATCTGCTACAAGTATACCGTCGCTAAGCTTGTCGAAGAGCTTAAATAGGTCTAGGCCGTCCTTCTTGTTTCCTCCTGAAATCTTCAATCTGGTAGAAGTACCTTCTGAAGATTGTTCCAAGTCAGAGTGAAACGGTGATACAAATTTTCGCATAGGTACAGCTTTTGACTGCTGCGCACCTGCGAAAAGCGTTCCTATTACTTAAACCCTTGAAAAACAAGGCTTGCACGAAATTGTTGTAAACTTGAATTCTCAAAAAGAGAAATAATTCCCAAAAAGAGAAAATGAATTATCTGTTTTTGGTGATGAAGACTTTGTCTTTGTCGAGTTGACCTTCCAGAACCGAGAAAAACTCATCGCGCTGTTCTTCTTTCAAACAATCAACCGGAAAAGACAATTGTAAATCCTTGATGTAGTCAAAGAACATTGATTGTTGATGAATGGTTACTTTACGTAAACCGCTGAAGTAAACAAGGTTTACATCTCGATCGGCAGTAATTACTGCTTTACTTGTGATTCCAGCTCTAAATCGATTACCGCGAACACCAACGATTGTAAAGATTAAGTTGTCGATGGTGCAAAAAGCAAAACCGATTGCAGGCATCCATGCTTCTGGTGTAACAACGTAAAGTGTTACCGCAATGAACAACATGACAAATCCTTCCAAGAAATTGTAGGTTCTCACGCGTTTAATGCGTTCCAAACTCATCGGTTTATTCCATTTGAATTTTTCAATCTGATTCACTAAACGCATTCCCATCCAACGGCGAATGCTGCGACGAACATTTACGATTAAAATGAATAATCCCAATCCCAATAAAATCTCAAAACGATAAGGCAAAGCTGCACCTGTCGTTCTGATTTTAAACATGTCGATGGAAATGTCGAACCCGATCAAAATTGTAATCAACATGGTCGGGAACAACACAAATAACAATACTACATTGATGAATTTATTCATTTGGAATCATCTTCAGTTTACGAATCAACGCGTCAATTTTGTTTTTAGAAGCATTGATTTTACTTTCCACTTCTTTGCGTAAAGCATCAGCTCCTTTCGATTTCGCAAAGAAACCAAGGTTGTTTTCGTATTGCAAAATATCGTTTTTCAAATGATCTATTTGCTGACGGATATCTGCTTTTTCTCGAGCGAATGCGCGACTAGCATCAGGTGAAGAAGCTAATGTTTCCATACGTGCTTCAAACATGACTTTTTCTTTCTCAGCGCCTTCTAGTTTCAATTGTCCGTAATGCTTATCAATCGCAGTTTTGTATTGATTGTAAATAGCATCCTTTTCTTTCATTGGAACTTTACCTGCTGCATTGAATGAATTCGTGAATTCTCTTAAATCAGCTAAAGC
>JACCDQ010416694.1_pt1 | contig 46467 bp, 66 predicted proteins | sample 7446031 | NCBI WGS metagenome assembly JACCDQ01 (sample SAMN15323442, study PRJNA562643) | freshwater metagenome | isolation source: river surface water | place: USA:Blue River Watershed | collected 2017-08-17
CTAGTAAGAACAACAGTATGTCACTCCACATATAGTGCCTTTAGTGTTGGATATTGTGCTACTAATAACGCTTTACATTGCTCAGCAACCTCACGGTGTTCTTTCTGAGTAGCTGCGTCACAACGAATGTCTACATAATGCAACCAACTGCGTAGTGTGCCATTCATGTACATACGTGTAGGTGTCAAACCTTCAGGCAATACCTTACGTGCAACTTCTTTGGCAATACCTCTCTTCAAAGCTTCACGATAGATATATTCTGCATCATCTGCTACACGAGCCTGTGCTGCCAACCACCAATTCTGTAAATACTCATTGTTTGTCTCTAAGCTGTTTTGTCGATTCTTAGAGTCTTGTAAACGAGCAATACTAATAATGTCTGGCCCATCTACTTCTGCATAGCGTTGACTAAACTCTTGAAAGCTGAAGCTACGATGACGTAAGATTTGTCGTGCAATGTCACGTGAAGTTTCAATTTCAACACACATGTTAACCATTTCAAATGGCGACCAATGTTTGTTATTGATTAAATACTTTAACAACTTAGGTGCTGTCTCAGCATTGTCTTGGTTGTCAGGGTTACTAACACGTGCCATGTACGCTACAAGTTCTTCGCCGTTAGGTGTAGCCCATACAAGTTTAACGCTCATACTTATCCTCAATCATTTTGAAATAATCTTGTTGTTGTGAAGCTGGCATGAAGTAGCGCAACACATCTGACAATGATTCACGAAAATCTAAATCTGCCGTATCGTCGTCGTCAACCATATACGTATGCTCATGTGCCCACTGCAGTTCTTTAACAACGATCTTCTCTACCATATCATCCGTAATGTCGATCTTCATATTTAAACTCCTTGATTTGTTCTAAACTGTCTTTGCTCTTAACTGTATTAAGAAGCTCTTTACGTTTACTCTTCCCACTCTTCTCCAACTCCAAAGTCGGCTTCGTCTTCTTCAGGTGCGTCTTCTTCTGTGTAGTCATGTGTAGGATAGAATTTAGTGTAGTTGGCAACTAGTACATCAGGTAGCAAGTTAATAACATCTTCAACTGACATTCCTAAAGCTTCTACAAGCTCAGCAGCGTCATCAAAGTTTTCTTGTACGAACAGCTTAACTGCCCATAGTTTATCATCGTAGTTCATTTATACTTGCGCTCCAAATACTCAATTGATAAGAACATCTCATCGAAATGTCCATCATCAACTTCATTCATTACTAGTAACCCACGCCAATGGCGATTGCTAAGCTTGTCCATGTAGCTTTCATCGTGAAGATAATAAGACCCCACAATGATACTAGTAATAGGCTTACCATCAGCTCGTTTGCCATATGCCACTTGTTTGCCTTGTTGATGCCCAGCCACGCATGACATATGTAACTTATTGATAATAGTTGCAGCACTAGAAGCAGGTCGTCCCATTGCACCAGTAGGCCAATAGTGATTGAACCCAACACCATTGATAAATGTCGGATGTAAGAAGTTATGAACCTCCCAGTCTTTTTCATACTCCAAATCCTTAGTTGATATTAGCCCTTCCAAAGTAGGGTTGTTGTTGATAGCTCGGTCAATACGGTTCTCGTGATTGCCAAGTAGCATAACCATACGTGGTTTATATACTTTGTGCTTTGTCTCCTTCTGTGTCTTTTGCAAGTCACGTAAAGGGGCTAGAAGCTTCTTCATTGCTTCCTTAGCTACCTCAACATCTGTCTTGTAGCGTAAGCCTTCAAAGTATTTACTGCCTACCTTGTCATGTGTTGATAAGCTAGGCATGTCAGCAAAGTCACCTAAGTTCACTACAACATCGGGTCGGTACTCACATATAGCTTTCCCTGCCCATGTTAAATGCTCTGTAGGTACACCTTCCTTAATCTGACAATCCGGAATTACTAGTATCTTCATCACACAACTTATTAATTGGTTCCCAAATCTCAGCTAGATATGTGTCCATCTTTTCGTGCACACCTACATAGCCAACAGCGTCTAAGAATCTAGCAAACTCTAACATTACATTATCCCAACGTGTTGCGTCAGAAAACTGTAAGTCAAACTGTACAGTCTTATCTTGGGGGTACTCAATGTCTGAAAATATATATGGCTCATCACGTGATTCTACGTATGTAAATTTATACTTAGCCATTACTTCTTCTCCGCATATTTAGCGTTGAATGCATTGCGATATGTAATTAACTCATCGATAAGCTGCCCAATTTCCTTGTCATGTTTCTTTACTGCTTTAGGGTCACGGCCCCATTCAGCAAACTGCACTTGTTTACTACCGTCAGAGATAGTAAATGTCTGCTCAAAGTCTGAATCAACAGTCCATGATACAAAACTGTTATGCTCACCGATAAACTTACGTACTTTTTTCATACAATCTCCATTACTCGTGGAACATCCACAACTTCAACTAAAAACTCTGGGCCAGAAGAGTACAAGAATGTACGCATCTCAGGCCAGCACTCTTTCTTAAACGCACAATAGCTACACGATGTGCATAGCTTCTTGTTCTTACTAGTCTTGCTCTGTGGCACTGGGTCTAGTCGTTGTAATGATACTACATCACTAGTAACAATGTCAACAGCATGTTCAGCTTGGTGTTTAAACATGTTCTTGTCTACCTCAATGGGATAGTAGTTCACATGTCCTAGCTCCTTCTGAATAGTAAGAAAACCAGCAGAGTCAAGGTTAAGAGCAGTAGCATATCCGTTAAGTTGTTGGTAGTAGCCAAAGGGGTCATCTACCAATCCGTGTTTAAATTTCTCCTCAGAGTATTTAGTAACAGATTTAACGTCAACACATACTCCATCGATTACAGCGTCAATGCGGCCTCGTACATACCAGCCATCACCAATGTCATACAACACTCGTTCCTGCTTACTAGTAACGCTATGACCAGCATCTTCAGCCACATTAAGTACAAGCTCTTCAAGCATATCGCCGTAGAAAAACTTTAATAAGCTCTTACCATCTGGCGTGTCTGCAACAGTAGGTGTGTTGTACTTATACCATAAACGACGTGGGCAAGGGTCGCCAACTTCAGAGAAATATAGAATCTTCTCTTCACGTTCCTTGTCTCGTGGGGTAAACCATTTGTCATAGCTAACCTCCACTTTGTTGTGTGTAGTGGCAGGGGCTAAGCCCCCGCTAACAACACTGTAGATATCGTCTACTAATGTGTTGATGTGTTTCACTCTGCAGCTTCTTTCATTTGTTCAGCCATCTCAGCATCTAAGTCACCACATGAGTAAGCTTCAAACTTACGTGCAATACTAATGATAGTGTCGGCAATGCCATCAAAGTCAAGTTCAGAGCCGTCACCTGTTGCTAGTGTTTCTGTAACCAACTTAGTTGCATTGGTAATCGAGTTCTGACGGATGATAGCACGGTCGCCGTGTAAGGCAGGAATTGGGAAAGGCTTAGGGCTACCATAGGCAGGTCGTGAACCACCCCCTGTAGAGGCTGTAGAGGCTGCTGCAGGGGCACCTGTACCCTTAGAGATAAGGCGTACAGAAGTCATGTCTACATTCTTACCGTATGTGTTCTCGGTAAATTGAAAATCAATTGTGTCACCAATTTGGAATGTAGGTTTCTTAAAGCCATAGCTGAAACGTTCGCCGTTAGCCACAATTGTGAATGCAGGTTTAGGGCCAAACTTCGTGTTTACGTCTTTAGAAGTGATGTTTTCAATGATATAGCTCATAGGGTCTTTCAAATGGTTAGGGTTGTTTTGTCTTGCCAGTTGTATCCAGCATCCACACCAACAGATAGCTTACATGGAAAGTCAATTCCGAAGTATTGCTTCAATGCTTGTGGGGCACTTTCTAATACGTTCTTAGCAATTTCAGCGGTAGTATACAACAATTTTTCTGGTACGTCAAGCACCACACTGTCGTGTACAGTCATTACAAGGCGCACACCGTTACTAGTAAGGCCAGCTTCTTCTAGCTTACGTAGCAGGATACCTACCATCATAGGCACTACATCACCAGTGGCAAAGCCCTGAATGGGCCAGTTCTTTAGTTCTGTAGGACTGAATGTCATGTCACCACCACGAAACTCATTAGGGTATTTGTTGAATACATAATGTCGTCCCGTAGGGCTGCTGTGGTAGTAGGTATATTGTGGGCCGCTTTTAGTAGGGTCATAGCTGACCACTGCTTTGTCGTTTGCTTCCTTGGTTATGGCTTCATGGTAAGCTTTAACTCCTTTATATCGGTTGTAGAATGTTTTAATAAATTTCGTAGCTGTTGCTCTATCACAACCGCTTTGCGCCATAAGCGTAGCAGCTCCACCTCCGTACACGAGCAAGAAGCTAAATCGCTTAAAGGGTTTCCGTTCTGCGTCAGTTGGATATCGACCATGCATTTCATTGTATAGCTCCCTGTGCATGTCACGTCCTGCGTTAATGTCGTCAATAAGTTGTTGGTCATTAGCTAAGTAAGCCAATGCCACCATCTCTAGCTGTGAATAGTCAAGCTCTAGGATTTGACCATAAACATCGTAACGACTTACGTATGCACGTTTAATGCCTCCTGTGTCTGTTTGGTTTTGTAAGTTGGGGTTGGTTGCTGATAACCTACCTGTCTTAGTTGCACAATGGTTTAAGTTAGGGTAGATATTACCGTCTGGAAAGCGTAAGCCTAACAAGCCTTCGTAATATGTATCCTTAATCTTTGCTGCCTCACGAATTATTAGTAACTGGTCTGCTACTGGGTCACGTGCATAGATAGCAAGCTCTCTCAACACACTGTCGTCTGTGCTGTAATAGCCGTTCTTACCTAACTCACCTTTAGGTGGGTATAAGCCAATAACGTCTACTTCAACCTCAACAGTTTTGTATTTGTCCTTGCCGTTCTTATACGTACCTACAAGCTGTTTAACCTTGTCTTTACGTGTTCCACCAAAGAAATACAACGATAGCTGCTTAGGGCTAGCTGTGTCTAAGTCTGGTGCAATAGCAGCTACTTTGTCCTGTGCGTTTTGTAACGCAATTGCATAGTAGTCACGTTGTTTCTGAACGTATTCCCAGTCTACACACATACCGTGTCGGTTCATCTCAGTTGTGGCACGTAGCGCATCCATCTGTGTAAGCATTAGCGGTAGGATGTTAAGCTCTTCAGCTTCCTGCCATTGTGCTTCAAAGATAGCGGCTGTGTTGTCAACGTCACCGATAAGATACTCTGTAAGCTCCTTCTCAGGGATAGCATCAGTGTCTACACCAGCCTTCCAATAAGCTTTAATCTTATCGTCTTTCAGTGCATGGCTACCGATGTATTCCTCTGTAAGCTCGTCTAGGCTAGCGTACAATTGACGCTGACCAGATAGCAAGTAGGCTGCTAGCTGGGTACACCATAGCCGTGGTAGAGGCTCAGCAGGTACACCACGATAGAGATAGAGCAAGTCAAACTTTACGTTGTGACCAATCACCATATCGCTACTAGTAATGACAGACCTTATCGTTCCTTCAGGAATACCGTGTAGGCTGTACTGTGTAATAACATTACTGCCAACGTCCTTCCAACCAGCAGCAATAATTTTATTACCTATCCACATAGGGTTGGCTTTGTTATTACCTACTGGGCAACGGATAGTTGTCTCAAGGTCAAGTACTATGTTCCTCATTTAAAGCCCCAATTGAAAGTGTTATCACATCGTGAATGTTGTAGAGAAACTTAAACTTGTTACTAACTACAATGGCAGTGCTTTCTAAACCACCAGCTTCCCACGTGTAGTTTTTAGAACTTGCGCCTAGTTTGTTGTGAAACAAATACTTACGCATAATTGTATCCATTCCAGATTCAGGCTGTAGGAATATAACACCGTAATCGTCCGTGCTGTTCCACCACACATCACCTGCTTTTACTTTGTTTTCCATTTGCTTACATACCTCGCTTTGGCTGGATTGATTTCAACTTCAAAACATCCGTGTCTGTGCGGCTCAAGGCTGTCAGGCCCTCCGAACAATTTGTTTTTAGGCACATGTATAAAACGTTGTAAATCCATTGCTGGCTCGTTGGATTTGCCGATTGTAATGATTGCATCTGCTTCTCCAATTTTATCTGTCTTACTGCCACGTAGCTGATTCATCTGAATCCACTTCTCACCTTCACCTGTACCGTCTACCTGTGAAATGGCAATTACTGGGCAGTATTCCTTAGCCACATCTCGTGCCCATTCGTATAGCTGACCAATGCGTAAGTCTTCTCTGTCTTGTTTAAAACCATGTACCTTATCTAGTTGGTCAAAGATAATGAGTCCTGGTTTAAACTCAGCAAACAAGGCTGCAATTTTGTTAACACTCTTAACACCGCTGTCATCGTCTAGCACTAGAAAACGATTACCACCGTTACTAGTAAACTCTTCCTCGTAACGTGCTGTGTCTGACATAAGCTCACCTGTTGTAACGCCGTGATACGCTTGGATAACACGCATCATAACCTTGTTACTGGCTTCCTCGTTGTTAATCCAAATTACATGTTCATCTGGCTGTAGCTGTGTCATCATGTAGCTGGCTTCACTAGCTGTAAACGTTGTCTTGCCTGTCTCTGGTCGTGCTGCAATGATGACGAAGTCACCCTTACGTAGAGGCCCAAGGCTTACGTTAAGCTCAGGTAAGCGCCAAGTAAGCCCACCAGAACCAACAATGCCACTGATGTAAGACAAGCTAGGGCGTACAAACACATCCTCCTTATCCACACTAGCTCCAATTTCCTTCTTGTATTCGTGGAGCAATGGCTCGATTGAGGTAAGGTCGCCTCCCTTGCCCGTTCCAATTCCAAGGCATACATCGTAGATTCTGGTCGCATAGTCAGTCTCAATTAGTTTAGCTAGGATATCCTTCACAATGGGTCGTGATTCGCCTAAGCTTTTTTCTAAGTTGTCAAAGGCTGCTTCTATAATTGACGGGTCTTTAATTTTCTTACCACGTACAATAAAATAGAATGTCTTAAACTCGTAGAAGTTAATCTGTTCACGTGCTGGATAGTTGTCCCAGTATTCTCCTAGTACATTGAAAATGTCTAAGGTAATTTTAGATACGTTGTGTTTCTTTACGTGCTCCTTAAATCTGTTGTATGTGTCTTTGTCGCTCACTGCTGTGAGTACATCAATGTCGTAACTCATCAAAGCTCCATAGTTTTAAGAGACTCAATTGGAATCTCTTTTGGTTGTGCCATGTTAATACTAGTAACGTTCTTTACTAGTGGGCTAATTTCTTTGTAAATCTTCATGCTTGCTGCATGTCCAGCTTCATCATCATCAAGCCAGACAACAACTCTATCATAGTTTTTTACAATTGTCAACCCTGCGTCATCAATCTTAGTGCCTAACAAACACAATGTGTCGTATCCTGCATGGTGTAGTTTGTAGCTACTTAACAAGTCTTCCACAATAACTAGTGGAGTGTGCGCTCCAGTAGAGGCATGATTGAGATAGCTATACGTTTGCTGTGTGTACGTTACATACTTAGGCTTTTGTTCGTAACGCCTAACTTGATAGCCTTGTATACTTGGGCTTCCATCAAATATAGGTAGTACAATACCTGTGTCTATGTGTGCAATTGAATATGCAACAATTGCTGCATCGTCAAACCCATATTGGGCAAGCCATAGCTGACCTTCTGGTTTAAAATCGTTCACGTTACGTGATGCAAGTGGTGGTAGTTTAACAACACCTCCCTTGTAAAACATCATAGGTTCAGCACTCATTGTTTTAATACGTGCCACTGTCTCACGTGGTCGATAGTACCCGCTGTCACCACAGTTGTGGCAGTGCCATAGGTAAGCACCGTCTACATTCTTAACATATAAACGCTGCTTAGTGTCTTCACCCATATGGCATGTAACATGGTTGTACTTAGCTTGTTGTCCTTCGTCTAAGTCTTCGTAGTCTGGTGCATTACTAGTAAGCACATCCATTGCTTCTCTGCCATATAGTGTTGTCATTTCTTTTCTTCCTTCTTAGGCTTAAAAATTTCATCCCAACGCTTACGAAAATCTTCACGTGGAATTTCCATAGGGCGTGGCCTATCTCCCTTACCTGCTGTCATGTGTTCTTCTCCTTGAGTTTGGCTTCGATGGATTTGGCAAATGAGCGAAAGTCGTCACGGCAATAGCCAGCACTTTTGTTGAATATTTCTTCAATCTCCTCATCCGTCAGCCCAACCCATGTGCGCTGTGCCTCTTTGAGGATTTTGTTTTCTGCTTTCAGTTCATCAATTCGTTTGCAAGCCGCTTCCATTGCTTGTTCAGCTATTTGAAGTTTTGCAATCATGTCCAATGCTTCTGTTTGTGTCATAGCCAATCCTCCCATTCATGTTTAGGTTTGTATGTACCTACAACCATTAAGATACGAACATTACTAGTAACTTTCTCACTGTTAATTAGTCGTTCTGCTTCTTTCTTAGCTGCTTCAACTGTTGTGTGTACCATCATAGGTGCTGTATGTCCATCTACACTAACCATGTATTGCGGCTTACCTGTTGGTTTGTCTGCAACCTTAGCTGTAATCTTACTGCTTGGTGTAATCATAACCTTCTTCTTCTTTGGTGTTTCTTCAACTAGTGCCATAGCGTCAATCATGTCGTCTAGTTTAATAGTCATTGTTTCCATAGGTTCTGCAAAACCTTCAGCTGTGTATGTAACAATTTCTGGATTCATGTGTGCTCCACAATTTTAATGTTAGTCTGCGAGATAAGCTGATGACAGACCTTACAAGGCTTTGCCAGCAAGGGCCTACCATCCTTACCATACCGTGTTACTAGTAACCTGTGTGCCTTAGTCCAGTCGCATTTGACTAGGGCTGCTACCTCTGCATGTAAGAATATCTTGTGTGGCTCACCCACTGACGCTGCTGTCTTAGCCATCAATGGGTGTGTCTTCACATAGCTGTTCTGACCTGTAGCAAGTAGCCTACCTTTCTTGTCATATACGAATGCACACACTGTCTGGTGCTTGCACATTAAGAGCCGAACACCTTGTTGTACAATTCCATAACACTCTTGTTGTCGTCTGGTGTAAGCTTCTCCAAGAATGCAACTTGGAATGCATACTTAACATCGTAACGCTTAGACTTATTACCCCAGTTGATTAGTGTACGTGGAGACATTGTAAGACCAAGCTTACCCTGCTCATACGCACCACGCACTAGGTTAGCTACACGCACCATGTCAGTGGCTGTCTTCTTCTCAACACCACTCTTACTAGTAATGATTGCAACCTCGTGTGCTTGGTTGAGATAGCCTAAGCGGATAGTGTTGGTAAAGCGGTCAATGGTTGCTGTGTTCTGTACACCTACACCAGAGAATGCACCAGAGATATCGCCCTGACCTACAGTGTTACCTGCAAACACTAAGCGGAATTGCTCGTGTGGAATAACAGTGCGGTCATCTGATGTGCCGGGTTTTTCTTTGAGATAGAGATAGCCACCATCTTCCAACAAGTTCTGCATACCCATTGCAATTTCTGCTGGCATAAGTTCCCACTCGTCAACCAAACAAACTGCACCAAACTTAGCAGCCTCAGTAACTGCACCGTCTTCCCATACAGTAGCACCACCACGCACAACCAATGTACCAAACAAGCTGGATGATTCTACGTCACCTGACATGTTGATACGAATGAATGGGCGATTCATCTTGGCACACACATACTTAACAAGCGAAGACTTACCGCTACCTGTTGGGCCTGTCAGTAGTGTCTTGTCGTTGTCCATAATACCCGCTACTAGTAACGCTGCTTCATCCTTCTGCACAACATAGTCGGGGTCAATGTTGGGGATGAGTCGTGCAATTTCTGGATTGTCTGGTGTCTGGCTGAACACAACACCGAAGTCACCCATACTAGGTACATAACCAAACATCTTGCTGAACAACACCTCACCATCTTTGAGCACAACCTCTTTAGGCTTCTCAATCTTAGGTGCTTTAGGTGCGGCTGATGCGGGTGCTTCCTTGCCCAAGTGTGCGGCAATTGCTTTAGCTACTTTGTCGTTGATATCGCTCATTTAAAACTCCTGTCCAATACTTGCAAAATTGTTTTCGATAAGTCATCAAGGTGGTTGACAACTACGTTCTTTTTGTAGAAACGTGTAACGTTAGTATCTTTAATACCAATACCATACACATCAATACCTGCCTTCTCTGCATACTCTACAGTACGCTTGGTGTATGCCTCTACATCACCAGCCCAATCACGTCCTGCGGGGCTACCATCTGATAGTACGATAAGTACCTTACGTGGTTCTTTCCGCATCTGTAGTTGGTGTGTTGCATATGCAATGCCATCACCGTCACTGTTCTGCCATAGACATGCTGATGCACGATGGAATCGTTTAACTAAGTCACGCTGTGCTACACGCTCACCAAACTCGTTGAACACCCATACCATAGGGTCTTCCTTCTCTAGTGTGTTGGTAAAACCTAGCGTTGTGAATGCTACGTTAAGAGGCTTCAATGCCTCACCAACTGCACCTGCACCAGCACATGCCATCTCAAACTTACTGCCATCCATGCTACCGCTACAGTCAACCAACAAACACACTGCTGTATCTAGTGTGTCGTTAACCTTACGTTGTCTGAACAAACGCTCAGAGCTAGGCACATCACCGTGCAACACACGATGTAAGCTGCCGTTATGCAACTTACCACGCTTTAATCCATACTCGTAACGGTCACGGCTACGTGTCTGCAAGTTGATACGAAGCTTGTTAGACATAGGCTTAGCGTTACTAGTAATGTAATCTTCAACACGTCCTGTATTGAAATACGTATCACTATAGCCACGCACTTCCTTGTGCAACTCAGGGAATCTAACTACAACATAGTCTCGTGGATTAGGTATGCTATAAGCACCGTATCCCACGTCACTAGGTTTAAGGTGGATGCCTGTTCTGCTAGGCTTGTGCTCGTGCCCAAGTGCACCCATAAGCTTATCAACATTAATAAGTCGGTCAACATCATCTGCACCTGTCTTGCCTTCGCCCTTACCTTCAGCGTCACCACTACCGCCAGAAGCTTTAGACTTAGTCTTTGTTTCGGTGTAGTCTTCTGCCTTAGCGTCATACAAATCTGCTAGGATACGCACTGATAAGTCATACACCTCAGCTGCACCGCCGTGCTCACGGATATGCAACAACTCGTCTGTGTATTTGACTAGCTTTTCTAGCCGTTCGTTACCCTTGTCGTCAAGCATAGTGGATAGTTGTGCAACCATCTCGGGCGATGATGCAATCCAATCACGACACAATGCATCCCATACAAACAATGGTAGGGTAGCTAGCTGCTGCTCTTTAAGTGCCTCATCTTCGCTCTTCGTACGCTTACTTACGTCATCTGCATACAACTTCCAGAAGTCGTTACTAGTAACAACGTCACCTGCATACTCCATATCGTTGAGAAAATCAATACGGTGGTCTTCAATAAGGTTATTGATTAGTGCCAATAAACCTGTTGGTCGTTTCTCGTTGAGAAAATTAAAGTCACTGTATACTACGTGACTAGTCTCGTGCTTAACGAAATAGCGCATGCGTGTAAGCCATTCGTCTGTTGTCTTGGTTGTCAGTCGTGGCAACCACATCATCTTGCCTGTTGTACGTGGTGTTGAATCAGGCTCGTCCCATACTACAGTTGTACCACTGTTACGTGCACATGCTGCCACATAGGTTTCAAATTGCACCACATCTAGGTACATGCTCATAACGGTGCATCCTCCACTGGTATGTTAACTTTCTCTGGTTTGGTAGGCTTTCCATTCTGTGTAGGAAAGGGCCAAGTCACACGTTTCACGGGTATAGTTGCCATCATTTTACCTCTGATACATCATTAATATGCCAGTCGCTTAGTTCACCCCACCTACCCTTTAGTGGTTCAAAATCACCACCATCTGCTTCTTTTGCAAGTTCCCAAGCTTCATCTTCATTGTCTGCTTCCACTATAAGTTCACAGAATGTTAGATATGACGCTATAACTCTGTATTTTTTCATGTTAATGCACCTTTGTTACATCTGCGTAATGATAAAGCACATAGATACGATTGAATTCGCTATCTGCCCACTCTTCTACGCTGTCGTCCAGTTGGTAGTCGTTATTAATAACACGGCTGCGAAGTTCTGCAGCAAGGTTTGCTTCGTCTTCATCTGTTTCAAGAGTTATCACTCTGTTTTCTTTGTTCGTCATATGTTTTCCATGTTAACACCAGTACATATATACTGGCTGCTGTTACTAGTAACACATCCAATAGTTCCATGTTATAGCATGACATTAGTTACCCCTTTGTCTCGTGCATATGCATAGCTGAAACGATTGCCTGTGCCATGTGCCCTAGCTATTGCGTTTAAATGGTTGGCTGTCGTTGGTGTATACCAGCCACACCAGCTGATGATGACAGACCCTCCGTCAATTTTACGGGCGATTGGGTTGCCATGCAGCCAATAGGTTTGTCCATCCGTCTTGCTGTTGTGACACTGCCCTTGTTTTCCTGCGATGAATGCGTTTGCTACGTCTTGGATTGACATGTTCTATCCTCTCAATATGTTGCACATTATACCCTCGATTTTCTATGTGTTGTTGTATATCTACCACATCACACGATACGTCAAAGGCTTGGATAATATGGGGCATATTACTAAGCTCGTGGTGTACATATGCCCACACTCTCATTTAAAACCTCGCAAAGTTACGAATAGGGCTGTCGTAATTAAGATTACTAGTAACATATGCAACCTTCTGACCTTTGCTTTCCATTGCGTTGATAAACACCGATGCATCACAATCCTCTTCGAGATATGCTTTACCCCTGTGTTTGTACGAATAGCGGCTGATTTGGTCAGCGATGCCCAACATCTCCAGTTCTAACATGTCTACCTCAAGCCATCCGTGGCTTGGGTCAGTGTGAAAAGTGTATACGTGTTCAATTTCTGTGTTCATTTATTTCTCCGGTGTTACTAATAACACCCCGTATTTCTACGGGGCGTTGTGCTTATTGTGCTGACAATTCCTCAATCATGCTGTTGGCAAGGCTTGCATATGCATCTGCCATTGCTTTCAGCTCGTCACGTGTGAAGCTCTCACGTGTCTCTGATTCGTATTTCTTGGATGCTTGCTCGATGAATCCCATCATGCGTTGGAAATCTGTCTTGGCTTCTGACAATTCAGACTTACCCTTAGGCATTGGCATACCTGCCTCATGCTTGATGCCACCGTGTTCGTCACGCTGCCACAAGTCAACGTTATTAGTAACGGCTTTTGCAACCACTGATTTAGCACTACGCAAGCTGTTTTTCTCTTCCTTGCTCAACTCTTTTTGCTCGTTCAATGCTTCCACTGTGGTTTTATGGTTGCGCTCCAAGTCTTCCACTGTTGTCAGTGTGAAACCGTATGCCACGGCTCGCACATAGTTTGCCCACACACCTTGCCCAGCTTCTCGGCTGATATCTTTACCCTCTTTTGCTTGGGCTAATGCGACACGAAGTTGATTGTTGAATGACATGATTTTTCCTTTGCTGTTGATAAGACTTACATGGTTTGAAACAATGCATTACTAGTAACACATTGTCAGAAACCTAGTGGTTTCCTGCTAGCATATCCCATTGTCAGTGGTTCTAGCTGATATCTTCCAATATCTTGCACCTAGCGAACTCGCACGGACTTTGTGTAGCCGTGGTCAAAGCTTTCGCATACGTTTTATATGGGGTACGTATTCCCTGTTGTGGCTGATTTTACATGTCAACCTTACATGTTGCTTACAGATTGTAAGCTAAAGAACTGTTCTGTCCACATACAATGCGATGATTGTATGCCCTTCATTTTACATGCTAACCTTACAGCTAGCTTACAAACTTTGCATCACTGCATCATTTGCTTGCAACTCATTATACACATAAAACTTACACAATTCTTACAGTGACTGAACATGTTGTCAGTATGTGTATTGTATACGTTTTAGCGTATGCCCTACATTCTACACATCAAGCTTACACGAAACTTACAGAGCACATCATGTGTTGTAAATACGCAACAAAGCTTGTTGTGAGCCTTCATTATCTACACTAAACTTACATGAAACTTACAGCCATAATAACCCTGCTACGTAGTCGGGTATGTACTGAAAAAGTATACAAAACCGCATACTGCGTACCTTAGTATGTATAAACTGTTATTAGTAATACTAAATATCTCAATTTAATACCTAAGCATTACTAGTAATACTTAATAAGTAATTGATATATAATATAATATATAAGTAGTATATATAATATAATAGTATTACTTGGGGCTATATATTAATACTATATTGTTAAGATACTTATATAGTTACTAGTAATATATAGTATAATAGTATTATATATATAAATATACAGTAATAATAAAGTAATATATTCCATCCACAATTTAACACGATAGTGTTACATGTGTTTTTGTACAGTAGTACTTTCGTATTCATCAACAAGGGGGGTTGGGGGGTTGGTTTTATGTTGCAATACACCGTAAAATTATCTCATAAAAATTCTAGCGTCCAGTAAACTGGCCTAGAACAATTACAGTGTCTAGCTATTTCTTATAAATTTATTTAAAATGGGAAGTTCCCACCCACCCAACACCATCAATTAAACTTATTTTAAGGGGGTTTAAAGGCTTTTAAATGGGTAGGGGTATACATGGGTAGCCACTAGGGTGTTTAGGGGCCTTAAAACGGCTTTAAAGGACTCGGGTAACAGAATGTTCCCGACAAGCTCTAACGCATCCAATATTTTCCACTACTCGGAATGCTATGAAAGTTACACTTACAACCTTAACCAGTCGCTATGGTTCAGTAGATGCCTTAAACGCCAACTTTGAAGCGTTGGCAGATGCTATTGAGAACACGTTGTCATTAGATGGGACAACTCCTAACGCTTTAGAAGCCAATTTAGATTTAAATAGCCATCGAATTATCAACCTACCTTCTCCTTCAGCCAATAGCGATGCGGCGACAAAAGGGTATGTAGACACAATTACAGGTAGTTTAAACAACTATTTAGACGAAATTCAGACAGTTGCCGACAACATTGACGATGTTGTAGCTGTAGCGGCAATTGACACAGATGATATGGCAGCTGTAGCGTCTAACGCTACCAATATCAACACTGTAGCAGGTATTAGTAGTGCAATTACAACGGTTGCAGGTATTAGCTCAGCAATTTCAAGTGTTAACAGCAATGCGGCAGACATTTCTGCTGTTGCAGATAATGAAACCAATATTGATGCCGTAGCAGCTAATGAGACAAACATTGATGCTGTAGCTGGTAACAGCACAAACATCAACTCTGTAGCTAGCAACTCAAGCAACATCAACACAGTTGCTAGTAACAGTACAAACATTAACACAGTTGCTGGCATCTCTAGCAATGTGACAACAGTAGCTGGTATTAGCTCTGCTGTTAGTACAGTGGCAACCAACATTACAGATATTCAAAATGCGGAAGAGAATGCGGCAGCAGCCATTGCTGCTAAAGTTGCAGCAGAAAGTGCACGTGACTCCACTCTTGCTTCTTTTGATAGCTTTGACGACCGTTATTTAGGCCCTAAAACAGACGACCCCTTAGTTGACAACGACGGTAATGCTTTAGTAGCTGGTGCTTTATATTTCAACAGCTCAGCTGGTGCTATGAAGGTTTATACAGGTAGTGGTTGGGTAGCAGCTTATGTGTCTGGTACAGACTTTTTATCATTGTCTGGTGGCACACTAACAGGCCCACTTATTTTATACGGCAATCCAGTTGCCAACTTATCTGCAGCACCAAAGCAGTATGTAGATTCAACAGCTACCTCAAAAGCAGTAGCATTTAGTATCGTATTCGGAGGATAATATGTCAGCACCAAACGTAGTTGCAGTAGCGACAATCACAGGCAAAACAGCAGTGCAAGCTGTTGGTACTTCAGCAACTGCTATTGTTAGCAATAGTGCTGGTAGTGGTAAGGTTTACAAGGTAAATGCTTTATACGTTTCTAACGTAGACGGTGTAAGCGCAGCAGATGTAAACGTAGACTTCTATCGTAGCTCCACTGCCTACCACATTGGTAAAACTGTAAGTGTTCCAGCGGACGCAACTGTTGACGTTATCAGCAAATCTTTGTATCTAGAGGAGGGCGACAGCTTACGTTTGACAGCCAGTGCTTCTGGTGATATTGAAGCTGTGTGCAGCTACGAGGAGATTTCCTAATGGGAAAACGTGCTAATGGCGGCGTACTTGGTGTAGTTAATACGCCAACTACCAACAAAGCCAGTGGCTTGTGGTCACTAGCAGAAGTTGCTTTATACAAGAAGGCTGGTACTTGGCCTTCCATTGCTACGTTTGCCCTGTCTGTTGACAGCGCATTGGTCAACAAGGGTGGCAGCTTTACTGTTACTTTGACAACAACTGGCGTTGCTGACGGCACTCTTGTGCCTTATACAATCACTGGCATCGCATCTGGCGACCTGTCATCTGGTTCACTTACTGGCAACTTCACAGTTAGTAGCAACACAGGTTCATTGACATTTACCACTGCTTCAAGCGGTGGCACATCTGGTGATTTAACTGCCACGTTCTCATGCGGGGGTGACACAGAGACAATTACCATCCAAGAAGGCGACACCTACTTCAAGTATGTGACTGCGCTCTTGCACGGTGATGGCACTAACGCTGCCAACAACAACTCATTCACCGACTCATCCAGCAACAACTTCACCATCACACGCAACGGTGACACCACTCAAGGCACGTTCACCCCATACGGTGACACTTGGTCGAATTACTTTGATGGTGTTAGCCCTGCATATTTAACTACGCCATATAGCACCACAAATTTTGATTGGTGGACAACTGACTTCACTATTGAAATGTGGGTCTATCCAACAACATTTGCTAACTGGTCATATACCGATAGCAGCGATGTGAAGCCTGTATTGGTAGGCAACAACGATTCTGCTGGAACAACAAATTATTGGTGCTTTGGCCCACACACTAATGGCGTATTGCATTTTGTGTATTGGAATGGCACGGCATCTCAAGCTAAAACTGGCCCAACTTTAATTGCAAACCAATGGAATCACATTGCTATGACGAAAACTTCGTCAGGCATTACGCTGTTTGCGAATGGTGTTGGTAGCACCACAACCGCTTTAGTTGGAACTCCGCAGTCTAGCGCTTCATATCCGCTACAAGTTGGCAGAGGAAACAATACGAACATCAGCGGTTATGTGGGAAGTTTACGTATTGTCAAAGGAACTGCTGTTTATTCTGGCTCAACATACACGATGCCAACAGCACAACTAACTGCAATCACAAACACAAAACTTTTAACTTGCCAATCCAATCGCTTTGTTGATATAGGGCCAAATGCAGTTGCAATCACTGCAAACGGCTCCCCATCAGTCCAGAAGTTCTCCCCCTTCTCGCCCACTGCTGCGTACAGCACCAGCGGCTTGGGTGGCAGTGCGTACTTTGATGGAGCTGGTGATTACCTGACGGCTCCATCTACATCTGGTCAGCTTGGTGCTGGTGACTTTACTGTTGAGGCTTGGATTTATCCAATTTCAAGAGCGACTACATTCCCGACAATCTTCAACAATTACAGTTCTTATGGGGCTGGCTCGCTTGGCATATTCGCAGGACACAATAGTGGCAACACATCTAAGTACCAAGTGTCTATCAACGGCGCTGCGTTCCCTGTAATTCAGAGTACAGACAGCATCATCTACAACCAGTGGACACACATCGCTGTGGTTCGCAGCAGCGGTGTCATCACGCTTTACATTAACGGCGTTGCCAACGGCACATACACAACGTCTGCAACTTTGAATGGAGCTGGAAGCTCTTGGATTGGCACAGCTGGTGACGACACAGCCAACGGCATATTCAACGGCTACATCTCTGGCCTTAGAGTCGTCAGCGGCAGCGCGGTCTACACAACTGCGTTCACCCCGCCGACTGCACCACTGACTGCAATCACCAATACTAAGCTGCTGCTCAACATGACCAACGGCGGCATCATTGACAACGCCATGATGAATGACTGGGTGACTGTCGGTGATGTGCAAGTCAACACCACCACCAAGAAGTACGGCACTGGGTCAATGTACTTTGATGGAAATGGTGACTGGCTCAGGGTTCTATACGGGCCAAATATGGCTCTGCAAAACACTTACACGGTCGAGGCATGGATTTATCCTGTCAACACAAGTGCAGGATATAGAACCATGTTCATGATTGAGGCTGCGGCTGGAGCGGCCTTCGGCGCGTTTTCACTGTATCAAAGCGGAACGACACTAGGCTTTGAGGTTCGACCAACATCAGGTGGTGGTGTGACGACAATCTCAGGCGGCACGTTGACTGCAAACACTTGGCAGCATGTTGCAATCAGTGTCTCTGGAACATCTGGCAAGCTATTTCTAAATGGCACGCAAGTTGGTTCTACGACAACTATGCCTGACTATTCGTTCTCAGTTTCAAGTTGCTCTGTCGGTGGGCATCCAAACGGAACAACTGAAGGGTTCAACGGCTACATTGACGAATTCAGAGTCACCAAAGGCTACGCCCGCTACACCAGCAACTTCACTGCGCCGACTGGCCCATTTCAGGATAGATAACCATGCTCTACACAAAGAACGGGTCAATCCCAACAGAGTTGCCAGAAGGCATCACACACGAACAGCACACAGCCGCTGGCTGGTTGCCTGTGCTTCAGCCCAAGCCATCAGAAGTCGAAGGCAAGGAAGTCGTCTGGCTCAATTGGTCTTGGGTCAAGCGTGACCCAAAGCCAGAGGCAAGCGAAGGCCACATCTACAAGTGGAACCACGACAGACATGAGTGGGTCGAGTACGCGCTACCTGATACAACTGAGCAAGTGCAAGTATTAGAGACAGCACAAATACAAATTCTATCAACTACACAAATTGGATTGTAATGTCTGACCATACACTACCTACAGAAACGGGGATAGCTCTGGCAACTAAAGCAGCACCGCCAGTTACAGTTAGTTTAGCTACTGTAGCAGGTTATCAAGTATCGGAATTGGTATTATGGGCTACCTTAATATACACAACACTAATGATAGGTCATAAAGTATACCAAATTTACAAGGATATTACTAAGGAAGAATAATGCCTTTAACCATTCTTGCTGCTGCTAATGCAGCTGTAAAAGCAATTCAGCAAGGATGTGAGCTGTACCAAGAATATAAAGGTACGGTGTTAGAAGCTAAGAAAACCTTAGATACTGCCGTAGGTATTGCCAAGGAAGTTTCAGGAGTCTCTAAAGGCTTCTGGGGCTTTTTAAAAGATAAACTTTTTGGAAGTGAGAAACCTCCTAATGTCATTCAAACGCAGGTTGTACAGGAGAAAGCAGTTGTTAAGAAGGCTGCTCCGGTAACACACGATGAGTTGTCTATAACACTAGATATCATTGCACAGCTAAAGATATTCTTTACTTGCATGACACAACTTAAACAAAAGCTTGCAGAAGCAGAGCTTCATAGCTTGGATGCTAAAAGTGACGCAGAATTGTTAAGTAGTAGTGTTGATATTGAGTATGCTATGACTGAAATTTCAAAACTTCAGAAGCAGATTCGAGAGACAATGGTTTATCAAATTGGTGGTGACTTAGGCGACTTATACACAAAAGTAGTTAAACGTGTGGGTATTATTCAAGAGCAACAAGAAGCAGCCAGATTGGTTGCTCTTAGAAAGCGTAAAGAAGAAAACAAACGTAAAGAACAACAGGCAGCAAAACGTCATAAACGTCTAGCTATAGCAGCAATAACAATTCTTATAGTGGCAGAAACATGGGGACTAATGGCAGCGATAGTGATAGCAAATACATAAGTTTTCTAATACTAATGACACTGTTGTGGTTCATTGTTATGCCATTTGAGTTGTATTTGTATATTAAAGTTAACAAAGCCGTAGCCATGTGCGAGGCATCACAGGAGAAGAAATGAAAGAAATGATTCAACAATGGCTTAACAAGCCTCCACTGACAGAACAAGAAATTGAAGTTCGAACATGGAGCTTTGTTGTCCGTTCTATTACATGCATGGTGATGATAATTGCTTTTGGTGTGTTGTGGCTTATTGGTTTTGAAGAACAGTCTGGTGATTTAGCTCCTATTGATGCTGTGTTCTTAGAAATTTTAAAAGCTATTGCATTTATGGGTGTTGGTGCTATGGGTGCTATCTCTGGTCGTAAAGGCGGTGCTGCTCCTGTAGAGAAGGCTGCAGAATGATTCCAATTCCAGCCCTATTAGACGTAGGTACAAAGCTATTGGATAGGTTTATGCCAGACCCAGTAGCTGCTGAGAAAGCTAAAGCTGAGCTAGCTAAAATGGCTGCTGAAGGCGAACTTGCCAAGATGAATGTCAACTTGGAAGAGTATAAAACAGAACAGAACAACTTGACAGCTCGTATGGAAGCTGACATGAAATCTGATAGCTGGCTTTCTAAGAACATCCGTCCTATGACGCTTGTTTTTATTTTGGTTACGTACACTATCTTCGGCTTAATGAGTGCTTGGGATATTGAAGTTAATAACAACTATGTAGAACTACTAGGTCAATGGGGCATGTTAATCATGTCTTTTTACTTTGGTGGGCGTACATTAGAAAAGATTATGGATAAGGTAAAGAAATGACACAACTATCAGCAAACTTCTCTTTAAAAGAATTTACTAAGAGCGATACAGCTATTCGTAAAGGTCTAGATAACACACCTACTCCTGAAGTAGTGGCTAACCTACAAAAGCTTGTAGATAACATTGTACAGCCTGTGCGTAACCATTACGGCATGTCTGTAACTGTTAATAGCGGCTATCGTGCTCCTGAAGTTAATGCTTCTGTTGGCGGTTCTAAAACCTCTGACCACTGTAAAGGTCAAGCAGCTGACATTGAAATTGCTGGTATTGCTAATGGTGACTTAGCTCAGTACATTGTAGACAACTATAAGTTTACACAAGTTATCTTGGAGTTTTACACACAAGGTATTCCAGATAGCGGTTGGGTACATGTGTCTTATGACGAGAATAACTTGAAGTGTGAAGTGCTAACTGCTGTTAAGCAAGACGGTAAAACTGTTTATTTGAAAGGCTTGCACAAATAATGCCACTATCTAAAGGTAAATCTCAAAAGTCTATTAGCAAAAACATTAAAACGTTAATGCACGAAGGCAAGCCACAGAAACAAGCAATTGCTATTGCTATGTCTAAAGCAGGTAAGGAATTACCTAAGCGTGGTAGTCGTACAGCAAAGAATAAGGCTAAAAAATGAATCCAGTTGTCGTTGTGTGGGAAGATGCGTGTGACTTAGATAATACACCTTGGAATGAGCATGACGACAGCTTTGAATATGAGCCTGTCTTAGTTACACAAGTAGGTTATATTTTATACGATGGGCCGGAAGGTATAGTTTTGACAAACGCCTACTACGACGAAATAGTGGGCACTAGAAGTCAAATACCACGAGGCATGATTAGAGAAGTGAGAGAATTAAATGGTTGACAAAACTAAATTCAGAGATGCTAGTGGTAAGCGTGTTGTCCTTGGCTTGTTCAAAGAATTTGCACGTCCAGACGTTAAGTTTAAACCTGTGTACACTTTAGAGTTTTGGAAAGAGATATTTTTAGAATGCCGTGACCCGTCTGAATATCGTCCAGCAATGGAACTGTTAGGAGACTGGGAACACTGGCAAGAAGTGCGTAATCACCCTATTATCAAACCACACGTTGATAAGTGGCAAGCAGAACTAGAAGTTAAACTTCGTTCAGAAGCTATTGCACAGATGAAACAACATGCTAAGCTTCCCGGTGGTACAGCTGCAGCTAAGTGGCTTGCAGACAAAGGTTATGCCTCTGGAGAGACTAAGAAGCCTGTAGGAAGACCTACAAAAGTGGTGGAAGAAGCTCCTGTACCAGCAGGGCGTATTGCGGGTGATATGGCTCGTTTAGGTATTGTAATGGGAGGTAAACATTAATGCCTTATATGACAAATGGTAAGCGTGATTATAAGAAACAACAAGCTTACGATGGTAAGCCTTCTGTAGTTAAAGACCGAGCTAAACGAAATGCTGCTCGTAGACAACTTGAAAAAGAAGGTCGTGTTTCTAAAGGCGACGGTAAAGATGTTGACCATAAGAAGCCACTAAGCAAAGGTGGTAGTACATCACGTAGTAACCTGCGTGTTACTAGTAAGGCTGCTAACCGTAGCTTTGCACGTAAAAAGAATGGAGCCATGAAATGAAAGCAGGACTATACGCTAACATACATGCAAAACGTAAACGTATTGCTGAAGGTAGTAAAGAGAAGATGCGTAAGCCCGGTAGTAAGGGCGCACCTACAGCTAAAGATTTTAAAAAGTCTGCTAAGACAGCTAAGAAAGGTAAGTAATGGCTAAAGACCCAAGACTAGAACGTGCCGGAGTTAGTGGATTTAATAAACCTAAACGTACTCCTAGCCACGCTACTAAATCACACGTAGTGGTAGCTAAAGAAGGTGACAAAGTTAAGACAATTCGTTTTGGACAACAAGGCGTTACAGGTGATAAACAACCAACAGCTCGTCAGAAAAGCTTTAAAGCACGACACGCTAAGAACATTGCCAAGGGTAAAATGAGTGCCGCATATTGGGCAGACAAGGTTAAGTGGTGACTGAAAAAGAACTAGTAAAACAAGCGGCAGAGGCAGACTTACTCACGTTTATCAAACTAGTAGCTCCACACCGTATGTTAGGGGCAGTGCATGAAGAATTGTGTGCATGGTGGGGGCGAGAAGACGCTAAAGATAACCAACTTGTCTTGCTTCCACGTGACCATCAAAAGAGTGCTATGATTGCTTATCGGGTTGCTTGGTGGATTACTAAGCATCCTGAAACTACAATTTTATATGTATCTGCTACTGCTAACTTAGCTGAAAAGCAGCTAAAAGCTGTTAAAGATATTTTATTGTCGGATATCTACCGTTTTTATTGGCCTGAGATGGTTAATGAAAACGAAGGCAAACGAGAGCGTTGGAGCGTAGATGAAATTTCAGTTGACCATCCAAAACGTAAAGCAGAAGGTGTTCGTGATGCTACCGTTAAAGCTGCAGGTATCACTGCTAACGTTACAGGACTACACTGTAATGTCGCTGTGCTTGATGACGTAGTTGTTCCTGATAACGCATACACACAGCTTGGTCGTGACCAAGTTAGAGCGTTCTACTCACAGTTGTCTTCGATTGAATCTACAGGTGCTAAAGAATGGGCTGTAGGTACTCGTTACCATCCCGGTGACTTGTACAAAGATATGATGGAAATGACTGAGATTTATTTCAACGACGAGACTGATGAAGAGATTGAAAACGAAGTTTACGAAATCTTTGAGAAAGTTGTTGAGACTAACGGTGAGTTCCTCTGGCCTAAGCAACGCCGTACAGACGGTAAGACATTTGGATTTGATGCTAAAGAACTAGCTCGTAAGAAGGCTAAATACCTTGACGTAACCCAGTTTTATGCTCAATACTATAACAACCCTAATGCTGTAGAAACACAGCTTATTGACCGTAGTAGGTTCAATTATTATGAACGGGACAAGATTGAGAATTTTAGTGGTGCTTGGTACTTTGGTGATAAACTTCTCCACGTGTTCGCAGCAATGGATTTTGCCTACTCAATCGGACAAAAATCTGACTACACAGTTATTGCTGTGGTAGGTGTAGATGAAGATAACAACTATTACGTTTTAGACATTGATAGGTTTAAAACTAATAAAATTTCTGTCATGTATGAAAAGGCTGAACTAGTCTATCGTAAATGGCGATTTAAGAAAATGCGTTGTGAAGTTGTAGCTGCTCAGCGACTTATCGTACAGCAGTTTAAAGACTACATGCGTAACCAATCAATTGTATTTACTATTGATGAATACAACCCACCTAAGACAATGAGTAAGGCTGAACGTATTGCTGCTATCTTAGAACCAAGATATACAAACAATCAAATTTGGCATTATAAAGGTGGTAATTGTCAGGTATTAGAAGAAGAACTGATGATGAACAACCCAGAGCACGATGACGTTAAAGATGCTGTAGCCTCTTGCGTTGAGATTTGTAAAGCACCTATGAGCAACCGCACATGGGGTAAACGTACAAACGTGATAGCTTTTAATAGTAAATATGGTGGTGTGAGTTTTTAGTATGAGAACACATAAACGACAGTACAATAATGTATGTGAAGAATGTGGTACTCCATTTTTAGCCGTACAAAAACGATTTAAATTTTGTAGTAATACTTGTAACCACAGGAATAACTATAAATTACGTATGTTAGACTATAAGTGGAGATTAGCTAAACTATTAGCTATGGCTAAAAATAGAGCTAAAGAAAAAGAAGTACCATTTAATTTAACGCATGAGTATTTAATTCAATTGTGGGAAGAAAACTTAGGTTGTTGTGCAGTTACTGGTAGATTGTTTGATTTAGAACCATCTATTAAACACACAGTCAATTTAAACGCACCTTCTATTGATCGAATAGTACCGTCAAAAGGCTATACAATTGATAATGTAAGACTTGTAGTTTATGTTTTAAATTGTGCTATGGGCGAATATGGGCTAGATGAATTGCGTAAATTATCAAAAGATTTAATGGAGGCGTAAGTTACTAATATGAACGAAAACATTCAAGTAAGTTATAAAGACGACATGCTAGCAAATAAAATTGCTGACATGTGGGTTCGTTGGGATGCAGCTCGTAGTGGCTGGAAAGCAGACGTACAAGAGTTACGTCAGTATTTGTTTGCCACTGACACACGTAAAACTAGCAACTCTACACTGCCTTGGAAGAACTCTACAGTTACTCCTAAGCTCACTCAAATCCGTGATAACCTACATGCCAACTACATGGCTGCTTTGTTTCCGTCAGAAAATTGGTTTTTCTGGGAATCGACGGATAAAGATACAGAGTTAGCTAAAAAGCGTTATGCCATTACAAACTATATGAAACAGAAGTTAAAAGCTTCTAACTTTCAGCTTCTTGTTTCTCAGTTGGTATATGACTATATCGATTACGGTAACGTAATTGCTACATACGACTATGTGCGTGATGTTATTTCTGATACCAACGGTAATGTGGTTAGCCGTTATGTTGGCCCTAAAGCCTACCGTATCAATCCTAACGACTTAGTGTTTAATCCGTTGTCAGAAGACTTCGGTAAAACTCCTGCAGTTAGACGTATGTTAAAGTCAATTGGCGACTTGATGACCGACGTTGAAACAAAACCCGGTTTAAACTATGACAAAGGTGTGTTAAACAAAGCCTTGTCATTCCGTCAAAACTACCGTGATGACCCTGAGTTTAAGAAGGAAGTTACGCTAGCTATTGATGGATTTGGTAGTGCTGATGAGTACCTTGACAGCGACATGGTTGAGCTATTAGAGTTTTGGGGTGATATTTACGACCCAGACACGAAGACGCTTTTACGCAACCAGTTAGTGACAATTATCGACAGAAAGTGGGTAATTCGCAAACAACCTAACCCATTGTGGACAGGTCACAAGCCTATGTACCATTGTGGTTGGCGCTTACGCTCAGATAATCTCTGGGCACAAGGCCCATTAGACCAATTGGTTGGTATGCAATATCGTATTGACCATTTGGAAAACTTAAAGGCTGACGTGTTTGACTTGATTGCCTATCCAGTAATTAAAGTTAAAGGCACTACAGTTGAAGAGTTTGAATACGAACCCGGTGCTACGGTGTTCACTGGTGACGAAGGTGACGTAGAGTTCTTACGACCTGATGCTACAGCCCTACAAGCAGACATGCAGATTAACGAGCTTATGGGACGCATGGAAGAGCTTGCAGGAGCGCCTAAACAGGCTATGGGTATACGTACCCCCGGGGAGAAGACAAAATACGAAGTACAGAGCCTAGAAAACGCTGCAGGACGTATCTTCCAAAGCAAGGTAAGCTGGTTTGAGCGTAACATCTTAGAGCCACTATTAAACGGTATGTTAGCTGAATCTATCCGTAACTTTGAAGGTGTTGAGCGTATCCGTGCTGTAGACGAAGATTTTGGAAACGAAATTTACGTTGAAGTTACTAAAAACGACTTAATGGCTGAAGGTAAACTCTACCCATTAGGTGCACGTCACTTTGGTGAGCAAGCTCGATTTGTACAAGAATTGTCACAAACAATGTCTGCTATTGCTGCTATGCCTACAGTTGCTGCACATATCTCTGGTAAAGCAATTGCCAAAGCATTGGAAGAGAACTTAGGCTGGCAAAACTACAAGATTGTCAAAGACAACGCTGCTATTTTTGAACAAGCTGATACACAACGCTTGGTAAACCAAGTGTCTGAGGATGTTCAAACTGAAGCTGCAGTAAGCCCTGAAGGCCCTATGCCTGAAGGGGGTTGACAATAATATAATAATAGTGTATTATATATAATAAGTATATAATATAATATGTAGTAATATATAATATATTAATTAATATATAATATATAAAGGAATATATGAATAAACTATTATTAAATAATAAACCTAAAGATAGTAGTAATGAAGAGTTTATAAAAGCATGGAATAACAGCACTTATGTGCTGGAGGCTTTATGTAAAACTCTTCAATCTATCAAGGATGATGTTGGCAACATTAAGAAAGATGACTTTGACTGCCCCAATCATTATGCTAAACTTGCATACAACATGGGGCAGATTAAAATGATTGACTTAGTTATCTCAATGCTCCCAGATGGTGCAAAAGGGTAACATTTTTAACAAGGGTGTCTCTAAGGCATCCAACTTTTAGGAGAACGCATTGACCGATGCAACCATTTTCGGCGGTACGGGAGACAACCCACCTGCCAATAACCAAGCAGCGACAACTGATGGTACGTTATTCACCGCATTAGTAGGTGAGTCACAAAAATATAAAACACCAGAAGATTTGGCTAAAGCATACACCAATGCTGACCAGTTTATCGAAACTTTGAAAGAAGAAAATCGTAAACTACGTGAGCAAGCGGCAGCAGCTAAAACCATTGATGAGGTGTTAGAACGTATGTCGAAGCAAAGCAGCGCACCAGAGAACGACAATCCTCCTGTTCAGGGTATTAAACCTGAAGATGTGCAACAGCTTGTAGAGAAGACATTAGAGAGTCGAGATGCAGCTAGCCGTAAAAAGGCTAACCTAGACTTAGCTGACAAACTAATGAAAGAAAAGTTTGGCGGTAAAGCAGGTGAAATTTTCCAACAACGTGCAAATAGCCCAGAGAAGGTTAAGGCGTTAATGGATTTAGCAGCAATTGACCCAACTGAGTTTGTTTCTTTGTTTGCTGGTACTCCTGTACAAACAAACACAATGGACACTAGTTCAGTAAATACAACTTCAGTACCTTCTTCTGGAGGAGACCGTAGTGTGATTGAAGGCACAAAAGAATGGGCCGCTAAAATCCGTAAGGAAAATCCATCACAGTATTGGTCACAAGAATTCCAGTATAAGTTACAACAATCTGTTTCTAAAAACCCGACCTTATATTTTGGTCAATAATAAAGGATAAATCATGGCTGGTATTGATTCCGCAAAAGTCAACGAACATTTAGTTCGTACAGAACTCTGGTCTGCTGAGTTAAAAGACGTTCTCCAAGAGCAACTACAAGGTACTAAGTACGTTCGTATGTTGCAAGGTTTCCCTGATGGCAACCAATTTACAATCCCTTCTGTTGGTGAACTCGCAATGCGTGAAACCTCAGAAAACACTCCTGTAGTGTACGATGCAATGGACACTGGTGAATTCACATTCTCCATTGACCGTTACGTTGAATCTGCTACTTTCATCACTGATAAAGCTAAACAAGACAGCTTCTACGCTCAACAGCTAATCGGTATGTTCCCTGCCAAGATGCGTCGTGCCTTGGACGAGAACTTGGAAAGCTCAGTGTTCTCTTTGGCTAACACCCAAACTCTAAACGACACCAACACCATTAACGGTGCTGACCATCGTTTCGTTGCTTCTGGTAACACCAACACCAACTTGTCTCTCGACGACTTTGCTAAGGCTAAATTTGCTTTGGACAAAGCCCAAGCAGGTGGTACTCGTGTTGCTATTATCGACCCATCACAAGAGTATGTGTTCAACAAGCTAGTTGGCGCACAAGCTTTCACTAACAACCCACAATTTGGTGGTATTGTTAACGGTGGTTTCGTGAGCGACGTAACTGGTATGCGCTTTATTAAGAACATCTTCGGTTTCGACGTTTATGTTTCTAACTTCCTAGCTGCTCCTACCGACACTACTATTGATAGCGTGTCTGTTCCTAGTTCTCCAGTAACTAACATCTTTATGTCTGTTGGTGGCGACTTAACACCTTTCGTTGGTGCATATCGTCAAATGCCTCGTGTTGAATATGAGCGTAACAAAGACCTACGCCGTGACGAGTATGTGATGAACGCACGTTTTGGTTTGAAACTCTATCGCCCTGAGTGCTTAGTGAGCGTTGTTTCTACCTCTGCAATCTAATTGATATAAGGAAATAAAATGACTCGTGCTTCTACATGGACTAACGCTGATGGTTTAGTTGTGGGCTTTGGCCCTAACACCCCTCAGACAACTGGTGCTGATGCTAAAAACTACGGTGGTATTGGCGGTGCTAAAGTTGCAGTTACTAAGTTTGACTGGAAAAACCTAAACGCTGGTGCTACTATCAACGTACCCGTACCTGCTGGTACTCGTGTGTTAGACGTTCGCCTAGTTGTTGATACTGGTTTTACTTCAACTGGTACTAACACTATCACTGTTGGTGATGGCTCTGATGCTGATGGTTTCATCACTGCTACTGCAGCTACCACTGTAACTATGGCTACTGCTGGTGCTGTAATTTTAGTTGACGGCGTATATGCTTTTGGTGGTACTGATACTGGTGCTGCAGAATTGAAGTCTTACTCCGCAGCTGACACTATCGACCTAGCCTCTGGCATGACCGACTGGACAGCTGGTGCAGCTACCTTGGTTGTAACTTACCTTTAATTAGGTAAGGAATGGAGGAGATTCCCTGCATAGCGGGGACTCCTCCTTTTTTTTGTTTATGGAGATACAATGGCAACGGTACAACACTCAGCATTAACTGACCCTAATATTCACGAGCCTAAAGGTATTACTACAGCACAAGAAGGTCAAATATATGTAGCTGATGGTGCTAACAGTGGCGATTGGATGTTTCCTGCTGGTCATGCCTACGGCGAACTTTATATTGCTGCAGGTGCAACATCTCAAACACTTTCCGCAGCTAGCGCAACAGCTAAGCTTAATCCTACAGGTGAGTGGACTACCAACGGTAATGCTAACGTTACATTAGACGCTACCAATGGTGAAATTACTATTTTACAAGCTGGTGAATACAGCTTAAATTTTTGGATTACATTTACTACTGCCTCAGTAGCTGCTGGTGGTAAATATAACTTTCACTATGCTGTAAATGATACAGCTTCTGCACGTAAAGTGCCTGTTGCTAAAGTTAGCAATGGTGCTGATACATTACATTGCAGTGCTTCTGGTTTAGCTACGTTTGCTGCTAATGACGTTGTTTCAATTTATGTAGGCGGTGATGGTACAACTTCTAGTACTGCAATTACACCTTTAGAAGCTGGTTTAAGTTGTGTATTAATTCAGCCTACAGTGTAAGGAGATAGCATGGCTAAAATGACACTCCTACAAATGACACAAAGTATTCTTAGTGCTTTGGACAGTGACCCAGTAGATTCAATTGACGAAACAGTTGAAGCTGTACAGGTTGCTGACTTAGTTAAAGAAGCATACTTTGATATTGTTAGCCAGCGTGACTGGCCTTTTCTATTTCAACTTGGTACATTAACAGGTTTAGGTGATACTAGTAACCCTACTAAAATGTTACTTCCACCTACATATAATAAAGTTAAGTGGATTAAATATAATAAAAAAGAAATAGAATATATTACGCCTGATGAGTTCAAAGAACTTATTGACAATAGGAAAGTAGAAGCTGGTAAGGTTGATGCTAATGGATATGTTTTAAACGCTGACCCACTATATTGGACTAGTTATGACGATACATATATTACCTTTGATGGTTATCTTAGCACTACAGAATCAACTTTACAAGGTTCTAAAACAGCTATATATGGTACGGTAGCACCTACATGGACACATGTAGATAGTTTTACTCCTTCACTACCAGAGAAGTTTTTCCCAACACTTCTAGCTGAAGCCAAGAGCCAAGCTTTTGTTAACTTAAAACAACAAGCAAATGCTCGTGAAGAACGTAAAGCACAACGGGGCCGTGTTGTTATGCGTAACGAAGCGTGGCGTAACGAGAACGGTGAAATTAAATATAACAGGAAGGTGAATTATGGACGCAAGTAAGGAAACCAACTACGATAAAGTAATGAAGAAAGCTCTTGAAAAGAAACAAGCTGCTAAAGAACGTAAAGAAGAACGTGAAGAAGCTGGCATTGTTAATGAGCTAATTATTGAACCTACATCTAACGGTTTGTACACTGTACGATGGTCGCTAGCAGGTAATTTACCTACAGAACTAAAAGGTTGGTTTACACGTAAAGAACGTATCTTAGCAATTGCAGAACGTTTAGGTAAACCAGTAGCAAATCATGGCTAAAGATAAAGTTTGGAAAACACCTCCTAAAGAGGATGCAGTACAGCGTAAACAACGTTTAGAGAAACTTGCTGAAGCAGGAGATAAAGCCAAACAACAGCTAGGTAATGCTGAAGAAGATGTTAACAAACATAAATGGAAAGGTAGCATGTAATGGCTGCACAAGGCGTAGTTAAAGATAGTTTCACATTCGTTGGCGGTTTAAACACCGAAGGCGGGTTCTTTCTTACGCCAGACAATAGCTGGAAAGAAGGGGTTAATATTGTTCCTTCTACTAGCGGTGTCGTAGGTCGTCGTAATGGCATTGATTATGAAGACCTATATGCATTGTATGCTAGCTCTATTACAGCGTCACAAAAGGCTTTGTGGGCCTTTGGTGTAGGTACTTGGAGCACTGTAGGTGGTGTAGGTAATAAAGACTTCTTTGTTGTACAAACAGGCCCTACATTACATTTCTATGATGCTGCTTCTGGTAGCATTAGTGCAACTAAAAAAGACTTTACGGTAGACCTTTCTAGCTACACTGCTTCTGGCAACACTGAAACTGCCGGAACAGCTGTGGCTAGCTTTGCTTCTACATATGGTAAGCTCATTGTCACTACACAAGATACCGACCCTATCATCATTGAATACACAGCATCTTCAGACACTATTTCTGTGTCTCGTATTACACTAAAAATTAGAGATTTTGAAGGTAGGGTTCCCGGTTCTGATATTCCTGTAAATGCTGAATATACAGAAGCTATTTGGGGTGACTTTTTAACATCTGCTAAGTATAACTTATACAACCAAGGCTGGACAGACACTCAAATTAACGCATATAAAGCAGCTAATGGAGGTAAACTTCCTGCTAATTCTAAACGTTGGACTGATGGTAAAAATACCAATGATGACTTTAGTGCTGCACTCTTAAACAAACAAGATTTTGGCAGCTCACCTGCTCCTAAAGGTCGTTACATTTTAGATGCATTTTATCAAAACCGTAGTGGTATTATTACATCTACAGCGTATCGTCCTAAAGTGTGTGCGTTCTTTGCTGGTCGTGTGTGGTATGCTGGTGTTAAAAGTGCTAAAGAATTAGGTACTATTTACTTTAGTCAAGTGTTGTCTGAGACAAGCAAAGCAGGTAATTGCTATCAAGTTAACGACCCTACTTCTGAAGTGTTTAGTGATTTATTGGACAACGATGGCGGTACTATTCAAATTCCAGAAGCAGGTGAAATTACTGGATTACAACCGTTAGGCCGTGGTATTATTGTGTTAGCAACTAACGGTGCTTGGATAATTAGTGGTACTAGTACAAGTGGTTTTACTGCTGCAGATTACACTGTGGAACGTATTACTAACGTAGGATGTACAGCTGCTAAGTCAATTGTACAAGTTGAAGATTCTATTGTGTATTGGAGTAACAATGGTATTTATACATTATCTCCAGACCAAGGTGGTGGCTTTGTTGCACAAAACGCTAGTGACAAGAACATCAAAACGTTCTATCAAGATATCCCTACAATTAATAAATTGTATGCTGAAGGTAGCTATAACGTTACTAACAAAATTGTCTATTGGTTGTATTCAAATTCAGAAACTACTTCTACAGAAACAGGCCGCTATAACAAAAACGCAGTATTGGCATTAGACTTACGTTTAGGTGCGTGGTATTGGTTTAGCTTTGATGATTCTTTAGGTGTTGTTCCTGTCAGTTTAGAAGTTACAAAAGAAACGTCTAGTGTTGAACTTGACTACACTATTTTAGCTGGTAATGACACTGTTATATCTAGCGGTAATACAGTTGTGTCAACACTGCCTGTGTTAAACGGTGCTGTGCAGCAATTTAAATTCTTAGTGTTACACCCTGTTACTAATAACAACTACTCAATTACATTTGCAGATATGTTGAATACTAGAGATAGTGCAACTAAGTTTGCTGATTGGTACACATACAACAACGCAGGTGTTGAACAAGATGCGTATCTACTAACAGGTTATAACATGGGTAATAACGGCCCTGCACGTGCTAAGACAGGTCAATATCTAACTGTGTTTATGCAGCGCACTGAAACAGGTTTTGATGAAGATGCTATTCCTTTAAATGAATCTGGTTGCTTGTTACAAACTCGTTGGGACTTTACTGACAACGCATACGCAGGTAAATGGCAAGATGAAGTACAGGTTTACAAACAACGTAGACCATTCTTTGTTAACCCAGAGGCAGTATTTGATGATGGTTATCCACTAGTAGCAAGCCGTAATAAGTTACGTGGTCGTGGTAAATCTGTTCAATTTAAGTTTTCTAGTCAAGAAGGTAAAGACATGAAACTTATTGGTTGGACAGGAACTTTCGTAGGAAATACAAATGTTTGACCCATACTGGAAAGACGAAGACGGATTCTTACGTTTTGAGTTTGCAGATAGTAAAGTGTTTGCACATGCTGAAGTTACTAGCTGGAATAAACGTATGCTTATTAAATGTTTAGCAATGTGGGAAGAAGCTAAATTAGAACTTAAAGAACTTGGATATAACGAAATATTTGTTGTAATACCTAAAGACGATAAGAAATTAATTAAGTTTGAAAAAACATTTGGATTTTTACCCAGACATATTTTTGGTGATTATTTAGTAATGTCTTGTGACATTCAAGGAGAATAACATGGGCGCACCCGCACTTATTGCAGCCGCAGCTGTATCATTGTATAGCACAAACAAACAAATTGAAGCACAGAAAGACGCTCAAGCAGCACAAGAGCGACAAGCTGCAGCTGAACAACGCAGAGCTGAAATTCAGAATTTACGCTCAGTACGTCAACAAATTAGACAATCACGTATTGCTCAAGCAAGCATGGTTAACCAAGCTGCTTTAAGTGGCGGTACTGGAGGCAGTGCTGTTGCTGGTGGTGTAGCTAGCGTAGGTAGTCAACTAGCTGGTAATTTAAATTATATGGGTCAAATTGCAGAACAAAATACTGCGATTGGAACTGCTGCTTTACAAGGTGCTCAAGCACAAAGTGAAGCTACTATTTGGGGTGCAGTCGGTAAGTTGTCTAGTAATGTTTACGGTGATTTAGGCGGTAGTAAAGAACTTGGCAAAGTCATTGGTTAACTAAATAAGGAACGTAATGGACGAATTAGAAAAACCTCTGTATACCGCAGAAGATATGAATGCACCAGTAGACACTACTACTGGTAATTATTCTATTCTTAAAGGTATTGCGGTAGCTGCTACAGGTACAGAAGATATTCCTGAAGAAGTTAATTACAAAGACTTCGTAGACAACATGTGGAGAACCACAGTTGAGGATAGTAATAACATTGACTACACTACTGCTGTTAATGCTGCAGCTAGTGGTCAAATATCTGTAGTTGAAGAAGCAACCAAAAACATTAAAGCAAGAACTGCTTTATACAACAAAGAAGCGTTTGATAATTCGATTATTGTACACGGCAAGTTGTTAGAGCTTTCAGAACGTGCTGTAGAAAATACAGCGTTACGTAATCCTGCTGTATTGTTTAACAACACTACTGAAGATATTAATAATGCTACTAGTAACATTTCTAAACGCATTGCTGCACAAGCTTCAGTAGAACGTTCCATTGAAGACGGTAAGAAACTTGGCAGCGTGTTAGCTGGTTTAGGATTTGAACTTACTCCATTTGCTGCTGAGCAAGGGCCAGCTATGGATGAGATAGCTATTAAATACGGTGCTCCTTCTGACCGTATTAGTAGAACAACAGGCCGTAGTTTAACTAAAAGTTACTTACAAGCTAAATTTAAAAGCTTACCAGAAGATGAGAAATGGGAATGGGCTAGTTCTCTACACAAAGATTTAAAAGATAGTTTAGAGATTTCAGACTGGCAAGCTGCCATTTTAATTCAAGAAGTAGTTACTGATGAAGAACAAACATGGGACGGTTTGTCTGATTGGCTAGACCGTTTAGGCGTAGTGGGTACAGTTGTGTCCGGTGCAGCTGCTGTGTTTAAAGCATCTAAGCTTCTTAAAGGTGCTAACGAGTTAGTTGATGTAGAACGCACTCTAGCTGCTGCAGGTGGTAAAAGTGCAATTGTAAGTGCAGAAGCTGCTAAGATTGTATCTCAAGCTGCTGCTAAACAACGTATGGCAGCTGCTGGAGCTGTTGCTGGTGAACTTACAGGTATTAGTGCTGCTATTGACTTAGGTAAACTTGTCACAATGAATGCGGCAAAAGTATTACCTACTTCAATTACTACAGCTGCAGATGATTTACAAAAGGTTATTCGTGAACCCGTAGAGCGTTTAATTAATGAGCTGCAAGATGTTGTAGCTGCTAAAGGTATTCGTTCGTCTGAAGCTGCTGCTGAGCTAGAAGAACTAAACCGTGTTTACTCACGTGCTAACAACCCTCTAATCCATTCTGTAGACCCATTCCAGCTTACAGCTGATGGCACTACTATTTTGGGTAAAGTGTTGTATAAACCTGAGAATGCGTCTGCATATCTAACTAAGGAAGCTGCAGAAGCAGCTATTAAAACATTAGACCCTAGCGGCAAAGCAGGTTTGAAAGTCGTACCTGATACAACTAACACAGGTTTCTTAGTAGAAGAAGGTGTTGTGCGTGACTTACAGCTACGTAAGACAGCATTAGAAGCACAGATTTTAGAAGCTATTGCAGATGCGTCTACAAAGACTAAACGTGCTAGAAAAGCTAAAACTGCTGACATTCCTACTACTCTTGTAGAAATGCCTAAGCCTCCTAAAGCTTTACGTCATAGCAAACCTGCATGGCGTGGTGGTGTACCGTTAGTGTTTGAATCAGACATTGATAAAGCTGCTTATCAAGTTGGTAGTAAAACAGGTGGGAGTAAAAGCGACCCTGAAATTAAAAAGTGGTTACAAGATACTACAGGTTGGACTGATGACGAAATTAAAAGTCATGCAGCCAGCTTACGCACGTTCATTAAAGAAAATGCAGATATGAGCGTAGATGAGGCAGGTAATATCTTGGTAGCTAACCAAGTACCTGCTAATCGCCCGTCTGTTATGGTTAGCGCATTTGATGCGGAATTCCGTAAAAAACACCTTGCTGACACTACAGGGCTAACTGTAGTAGGTAATTTACATATGTCTACTAATGTGTCTCAAAAAGACATTATGACATTCGTATCTAAATTAGGTGATTCTTTAGGTATGAGTAATCGTCGTGTCGTTGTGTTAGAACTTGATGACATGGCTACGTCAGCTAACCCATTACATAGACAGTTGTATAACGACATGCAAACAAGGCATGTGTCAGCTGGTGCTGTACATTATGATTATGGAGATACGTCTTTAATTGTAATGAAGAAGGGCTATGGAGGAGGAATGTCTCGTCGTGCATACATGGAAACATTTGCACACGAATACGCACATGCATTCGAAGTACAGTGGGGGACACAATACTTTGGTATTATTAATTCTAGTTTCAACAAGTGGTTGCGCTCTAAAGGCATTACTTTTAAAGGTGATGGCGTTAATAAAGTAGTTACCGATAGATTCCCATTAGAAGCACTATTAGAATATCGTGCTATTACACAAGCAGAACAACTTACTGATTGGGTAAATCGTTATGTAGCAGGTGATTTACGTGAATACTATATGCTCGAAGATGCTATGCATAAATGGGCTACTAGCTATTCAGAATTTTTTGCTGAAAACTTTGCTAAATGGGCATTTACTAACGAAGTACCTAAAGACATTTTAGGACAATACTTTGCAGGTTTAGTAAATGGCTTTAAACAAATTGCTAAAGCAGTATCTGACTTATTAAAAGAAGCAGGTATTGTAGGCGTTGAAATTGGTATTGCTGATAAGAATATTACAGCGATGCTGAATAAGCACGTTAAGTTAGTGCAACAACAAGCTGTAGATGTTAAACAATCTATGGGTGTTCTTGCGTCTGAATCTAAGAAACTGAAACCTTCTGTAGAGTCTTTACAAAAAGAACTTGCAGCTATTGATGATGAATTACGTGCTATTAAAGACGCTGAGACTGGTTTAAAAACTGGATGGTTAGTTGAGAAGCCTATTGAAAAGAAATTAGACTATTCAATCATTGGTAAATACACAGACGAAGATATTAACAGTGCTACTCGATTCTCATTAGGGGATTGGGCGTTGTCTACGTCTAGTGAATTGTATGCTCAACGTGTAGTTGGTATCAATCAAGAAAGCCGCTATATCAAGCTATTGACAAATTTTGTGCGTCCTTCTGTAGAAAAGCTAAACAAAGCTGAGATGATTGCTCTTAACGATGCGTTGGTGTTAGGAGACAAAGAAGGTAAGGTATTTACTCCTGCTGAATTGGCAGGTACAGGCTTGTCTAAAAATGCTCGTGAAGCCTACTACAAAGTTAGAGCATTGCGTGATGTTATGCACCAGATGCGTAATGATGTTGCAGCTAAAAGTTTAACTCGTCGTGGTTATGTAAAATTAAACACAGGGTTAAAACTCGACGATGGTAGCAACTCATTCTTTGGTAAGCCTACTACACCTGCTGAGGGTAGTTTTGTTTACGTTGTAGATGATAACAGTACATCACGTGTTAGCCAAACCTTTATGGACGAAGCTAACACACGTGGTTTAGTTTTCTATGAAGCGGTAGAACCTATTTTAATTGACGGTAAGTATCGTAAGACATTTGCCTTTAGCGACAAGAGTTACAGCACTTCTAAAATTGAAGAGGCTATTCCATATCGTGCTGGTGAGTATCGTCGTGTGTATAGCGATGAGTACTTTGTTAAAATTACGTCTGAATACGATGTAGACGGAGCTATTCAAACCGTTACTAATACTCACCGTACAGCTGCTTCTGTAGGTGAAGCTAACGCCTATGTAAAAGCTTTCAATGAAGGTGTTGACTTACATAAAGCAGGTAAGCTTACATTAACTGAAGCTGCTCGGTTAATGCAACCTTATGGCTGGTCTCCTGAAGAGTTTATTAAAACATTAGATAGTAACCAATACGGTAATACGTTTAAAGTTGAAGTTAAGTACAATCGTACAGACGATGATTATGTAAACGAAGCTATAGGTCTGTCACAAAACTTCTCTAGCAAACGTGGCGATAAAGTGTTATCTGTGCACGGAGAATCGGCTGTTAATACGCTTAGCCCATTAGATTCTATTGCTGCTGAAATTGGTAACACAGCCTATGTAGCTTCTGCTACAGAGTGGCGTGAAAGTCATGTTGTACGTTGGTTTAATACATTTGCAGAAGACTTACCTGCTAATGTACGTAGCATGCGACCAGAAGAAGCTTTCCGTTACATGTTGAACAACAAAGGTCACTATGTAGGCCAAAGCAAACGTTTACAACTTGCAGAGAAAGTGCAGGAATATATCATTGCTCAAATGAACATTCCTACCAAAGAAGAAAAAGAATACTTAGGTTTCATGCGTTTGATTAGTGAATCCATTGAAACAAAAGTAGGTGGTAAAACTGCAGCTAATGTAGGTGTGGCGTTACGTGCTACTAAAGACTATCCGACATGGGCACGTACAATTGCATTCCACAGCTTCTTTGCATTTAATCCTGTACAATTCTTTATGCAGGGTATGAACGCATTCAATGCTGTTGCTATTAGTCCTCTACATGGGTTACGTTCAGCTAAGTCTTCAAGCATGTATGCAATGGCACTTATGTCTGACCAAGAAGACATTTGGCGTAACGTTGCTAAAGCTAACAAACTTACAAACTTAGGACTAGGTATGTCTGAGGATGAGTTTGTTGAAGTAGTGCGCTCTATCCGTCGTACAGGTTTGTTAGATGGTATTAACTCTACAAGTTTGTACGGTGCTGAGACAGGTAAGTACGGTTTGTTTAACGGTGTCTCAAGACGTTTAGGTAGTGTAGCAGCTAGCCCATTTAATGCTGGTGAAGCTTATTCACGTTTAGTTAGTTTTGACATTGCTCGTCGTGAGTTTATGGAAACTAATAAAGGTATGGCTTGGTGGACTGATGATGCACTAGCTAAAATCTTAGAGCGTCAAGACGACTTAACACAAAACATGACAAGAGCTAACGTTGCATCATGGCAAACTGGCTGGAAGTCTATCCCTGCTCAATTCGTTCAGTATCAAGTTAAACTTATGATGAACGTTATTCAAAGTATTTTGGGTAACAGTAGGGTGTTTACACAACAAGAAGCTTTGCAGTTACTAGTAACACACACATTAGTTATGGGTACTGCTGGTAGTTTCTTGTGGCCTTTCCGTGATTTGTTAACAGAGACATTACCTGAAGATATGTCTGAAAATGCACGTTTAACTGTGCAGCAAGGTGTGGTTGCAGGTATGATTGGGGCAATTACTGATGGGGAAGCTAAGCTTGCTATTGGTAGTCGCTTTAACACATTCAAATACTATGAAGACTTGATTAAAGGATTATTAGACCCTGAGAAAAGCTTTATGGAAGTAGCTGCTGGCCCGTCTGGTTTCGCTGCTTTACGTATCTTAGGTGGTGTAGGCGAGGCTATGTCAATTGTAGTTAAAGCTCCAATGACACCTGAAACACTACAAATTGCTTTAACAGAAATTGGTCGTAATAGTTTCTCTGCTATTAATAACGTGCAGAAAGCTCGTATTGCAATGGCAAATTACAATCAAGTACAGAGTAATGCTGGTAAGTCGATGTATCGTGTGACAGATACTGAAGCATGGATGATTGGATTTGGTATTCCTCCTGCTGCACAAGAAGACTTAGCAGTTATGTACAGTAGCAGCAAGGCGCATAAGAAAGCTCTTGCAGATGATGCAAAGATTGTAAGTAAACATGCAATGTTAGCTCTTACAGCATTACGTAACAATGATGTAGAATCTCATAAAACACATGCTGCTGTTGTGCAAGCTATTTTAAACAGTCACTCTGGTGCAGATTTACAGCAACTATATCGTGAAGCGTATTCTAACGAAGCATTTACACAATACGAAAAACTCGTTACTGACCAAGCAATGAAAGATTGGGCAGTTAAAGATTTAACAGTGAAGGATAAATAATGGCAACTACATATCGTGTAGACTTAGGTAATGCACCAGAACCACAAATGGCTAATCCAGCTACTATTGCTCGTGCATACGAGTTAGGTGCTAAAGCTACAGCTACAACTATTGAAGCTTTAGGTGGTGCTTTTGAAGCTTATCGTGACTACGATATTGCTACTACCAAAGACCAAGAAGGACTAACTGCAGAAGAACTTGGACAACAGTTTTTTGAACGAAATAAAGCTGCTGAAAATTTAACAATGTTAGAAGCTGATAAGCTTAAGTTTGAAAAACAATCTGCATTGGCTATCTTCAAAGACGAAGGTGCTACGGCTGGTTTGTCAGCAAACACTGCAGCAATTTTAGAAGGTTACGATTCTGAAATTACACGTCTAAAAGAAGCTGCTAAAGGTGGTATGCCTAACGAACAGTATGTGTCTCGCATTGACGCAATTACTAAAAAAGCCATTGCTAAATATCCCGGTTTAGCAGACAAGATTCGTGAACGTGTTGGTATTGTGACCGGTATGCCTTACGCTGACCGTTGGGCACAAATGCAATATGTTAAAGAACGTTTTAGTAAACAAGATGGTGGTGGTAAGACAGCTGAAGAATTAGCTGCTAACGATATTAAACGTTGGGCAGCATATGGTACGTTTGGCTCTGCTGAAGAATTATTTGCACTACGAACACAAAACCCACCAGAGTATGCTAAACGTGCTAGTGCAGCTTCTCAATATGAGGCTACTAAGACAGGATTAGCAGCTGTTGAAACTGACCTTAAAGGCCGAACTGTAGCTAGTGATGACGAGTTTACAAAACTACAACCATCATTCATGGCTATCTATAATGGCGCATTAGGTACTGAAGTTATTCAAAATCGTATTCGTGATGAAAAGGAAATTTACACTCCTGTTCTAGAACTTATGGCTAAAGACAAAGATGTAACAACTGACCCTGCTGCATTTAAAGTCTTTATTGATATGCATGCTGCTAAGATGCGTACTAGCATTGAGAATGCCCGCACTGCAGCACTTAATGAAATTAGAAAAACTAAGACACAAAATACATACGTTTCAAAATCTAAATACGACGAAACAGAGGCGTACATTAACGCACAAGCAGACCGTGATATACAAGCTTACTCTGACGACAAAGGTCACGGCGTTGTGCTAATGGCAGGTATCTTGTCTAAGCATCGTGATAAGTCATTGTCTGAACAACAACAACTATACGACTTAGCATTGAAACAACAATCTGCTATGCAGAACAACCCTATGGTTTCTCAATTCTGGTCGGGTGGTGAAAAGCGAGAAAACTTAAAACTTACAAATAAAGATTTTTACAACTTTATGGTAAGTCAAGAACAATTGTTATTAAATAGTATGAAGGGTATTCGCACTAACATTGATAGTGCAGTAGACTTGTCTAAAGTTAGTAATGTTTTAGAGCAAGCAAAGAAAGACCCTGCTGCTGTTCCACCTAGCCCTGCTGAAGATGCTCAAGTACGTAAGGCCGCTAATGATGCATTAATGGCTACAGCAACTGCTGTACTAAAGAAAGTAAACTTAGACCCAGTAGACATTAACACAGTGTCAGCTGCTCTATCTACAGCTACGCAAGATGGTAATGCCACACAGCTATTAGCTCGTGATTATAAGAAAATTGGTGAGCGTTTAGCTAAGCTTAGCGATTCTGAGTTGGGGCTTATTAAAGGAAACGTCAGTAATACAGCCATGCAAACAGTGGATAAAGTTGTACGTTCTAAACAAGAGATTGAAAAGAAGTACGGCGTAACACTAGTAATTGGGAGTAATGATTCTGGTGAAATCAGTGTAGTGGCTCCATCCACAGGACTTGGTAATCGTCCTTTAGCTGGTGGTACAGGTTTTAATCCTGCAGCTGCTAAAGAATTTATGATGATGAACAAGCCTTTGCTAACTAACATTGTGTATGGTCGTGCTATGCTTACAGGTGAACAACCTAAAGCTGTAGGTGCAGACTTTGCAAGTGTTATTAGTAACAACCAACCTTATCGTGGATTCTACAGTCTACAACCAACAACACCTAGCACAGCTGGCGCAGGTCGTGGTTCTGTTAATCCTCCTACAGTGACACCTAATGAAACTACTGCTACTACTTCTACTAGTAAGTCTCCTGCGTGGTGGAGGGACTAATATGGCTGATTGGAAAGAATTGGCTAAGAAACCTGATGAGTGGAAATCTGTCAAGTATGACGACCCACGTTTAGATGCGTTTGCTACAGAAGTAGAAAAGCGTTATGAGCTACCACAAGGAATGGTAGTTGCATTGAAAAATGCTGGTGAACGTAGTAATACAGGTCAAACTAGTCCTGCTGGAGCACAGGGAGTAATGCAGTTTACTCCAGCTACTCGTAAGCTTAAAGGTGGAGAATTTGACCATGATGTTAATGACCCATTTGCATCTATTGATGCTGCTGGTAGGTTTATGAAACAGCTGTTGGATGAGAATAAAGGTAATCCTATGGCTGCTATTGCCAACTACAATGGTGGGCCTAGTGCTGGTAAAGCTGTTAGAGCAGGTAAAGAACCTCCTGCTAAAGAAACTAAAGACTATTTAAATAGAATTAAATCTTATTTAGATAAGACATACGCTAGCAAATAAGAAAGGGAGCACTAGGCTCCCTTTTTTTATGTCTTGATAATATCAAAACCCATCATACGCATTTCACTTACTGTGGGGTGAACACCAGAAGGTAGATTCATCTTTAGGCGACAGTAACGACGTAGGGCACTGCGAACTTGGTTGTAGCTGAGATACAACTGCTTCAAAGACTTTGGCAGACTGCCGTTCACTCGCTTTACTTTGTACATTTAGTTTCCTTTCTTGTTGAGCAATTAAATATTGTACGTTGTGTAAACACTTATACAAATCTTCTAGGGGCTTACCTTTGTCTTTATATCGCAATAGATATTTAAGAGCACTGGCTTCCCATCCATTCATGTCATACGCTTCCCACACTTCCCAAGGCTGAATCTTACGTTCTTTGTAATGATTGCCGCCATATTGTGTGTTCATCACTTCGTCGTATTTCACAGAGCATCTTTCTTGAATAAGGCAGGGATACGCTTCTCTTTTTCAGCGTTACTAATAGCATCTTCCAACAGTTTAATCATACCAGTTTGAATGATTAGTTGCATTTGTCTAGGACTAACATCATCTAGTTGAAAGTCTGCTGAACCATCATCGTTCTCTTTTAGTAGTGTTACTTTCATTCTTTTACCTTTTCACGAAAACTGTTGCACAATTGATGTACCTTACCGTCACCTGTCTTAAATGATAACACAATTTCTGTTGTCTTATCTGTCTCATAAACATTCATTACTAAATGCTTACGTAATGCTTCCATCATAGCATAACTCTGTTCATTTGTCACAATGTTCCTTCCTTAGTTGTTTCTTTGCTTTCCATACAAGCTTCTTTGCATACATGGGTGTACAGCCTAGTATATCACCAATTTCTTGATATTCCAAGTTGTCGTATTCACGCAACATCAAAGCTTTGCTCTGAGCAACAGGCAATACACTTAAAGTTTTACTTACACCGTCAAGCGTTTGTTGGGTCATCAAGAGGTCTTCAGGGGTTGTATGTAGGGTGGCTTCAACCTCTGTCTTTAAGCTCCTTCTAGGCTGCCTATAGACCTTCCTAAGAGCATTCGTACATAGCCATGTATATAGCTGACTATCTCCCCTAAAAGAAGATAGCTTTAGGAATGCATCTAGGAATACATCTTGAGTTAGTTCTTCCGCTATAGCAGAATTGTGCACTCGCTTGTAAATAAAACGATAAATGCGCTGCCTATATTTATCAACTAAAGCAGAAGATGCCTTAGCATCTCCCGCAATAGAGGCTTTAATTAGCTCCGCATCATTCAGCATTAAACACAACATGTGGTACTGTACGTACCAAGGGAAACTTCTCAAGAAACTCTTCCCTAGTAATGTCAGTGCCAATCTTAACTTCGTTATACTGTTGACCAGTTTTATTAAACTCAGCTTTCAGTGCTACACATGCTGGACAATTGTCTTTTGTATAAACTGTTGCTTGCATATTAGTCCTTAGATGTAATTGTCAATTCAAAATCTTTGTAATAGGAAATTGAGTTAACCATTTTAATTAAAGCTTCCATGATTGGTATAGGATTAACCTCTACCTCATTAGCTTCTTCAAGATTTAAGTTACAACGTAACCCACAATATTGAAAATCAATCTTCATCAAACAGTCCTAACTTGTCAAACACATATACACAAATATATGTAAAGTGTAATGGGTCAATAAACATTAGATTTCGCAGTTGCCCGATGTACAGGCAAGTTGTTGCGCTCCTTCTACGTTATCGTCATATTCCACAAATGCTTCCCAGTCAATTGACTTAGGCATACTAGTAACAAGTTGCTCGTATGTTTCTTTGTCAATTTCCTCATAAGGTGCTTGCTTGTATGTGCCGCCATCCCAAGGTAAGAAGCTAATGCCACTAATCTCGTCAAAATGTTCCCATACCCATGCACCAACAGAGGGCCAGTCTTCTTCTTTAACATACACAGTTACAGAAGGCTTATGCTCACACCAATGGCGTTGATATGTCAACCACAACTTCAAGTGTGTAAAGCTGTCAAGCTCATCACGAGTAACACAACCATCAGGTGCTTTCATAGGAAAGCTGAAGATAGTTGTATCGTGTGGTTTCATAACGTCCGCTTCATTGGGGATACCTTGGGACTTGAGAAAATCTGTGATAGGGTCTTTGTTATCGTTACGTACACGGCGAATATAATAATTGCTATGACGAGCATGAATACCAGAGGCACTATCAACAAGCTGAGAAACAGTGCCAGAAGGTTTAACGCAAGTGATTGCAGCGGATTCTTGGATTCCCAATACATCAGCAAATTCCTTATTAGTAACAACAGCAAGCTCACGCAAACCGTCTAAACGTGATGACAGACCTTTATCATCAATGTTGTTTAGAAGAGGACAGTCGAGGATGCCGGTAAAAGAAACTCCAAGGAGTCGTTCATCTTCAGTGTTCTTTTGCCAAACTTTACGTAGATAGGGAAAGTCTGTAAGGGTGGACTGGAATGTTCCAAGGATAGTTGCAAGTCGCACTTTCCTTTGTAAACTCTCTTCAGTCTCCGTGTCTCGTGCGACAACTTCTGTAAGGTTACAGAACTGATATGGACGTAAGATGATTTCAGAACAGGGGTTTGTACCAAAGTCATAGCTGCTGTCTCTCCGGCCTCGTTTTGCAACCGTAGCTTTAGCGGCTTGACGGGAGAAAATACCTCGTTCTCCACTGTGAGACTGGTACAACGCCAACCATTCTGACATAAATTCCCCAACTGTGGGGCGCTCATTATAGCTCGCACTGTTGTTTGCAAGTGCTCGTTGACCTTCTCGTTCCCACCAGTTTCCGCTCTTAGCATGTCGCATCCTATCGTCTGACAAATCACTCAATGAAATCATTGCTGAACGGCGTACCCCACCAACCACCACGACTTCCCCAATCTTACACATAATGTCATGGCATTCCAGCGAGTTAAGCTTTCGACCATGTGCTGCTTTGAATTTGTCAATGACAAACTTAAACAACTCAACAAGAGGCTCGGGGCCGCTAGCTCGACCACCAAACGTTTTAAGTCGTGTCCCTGCTTTACGGACTTTGGTAACGTCCCATTTCGGAATTTCGCCGGAATATAACAAGGCGATAAGTTGTCGTAACGCTTTAGCCCACCCTGCTTTACTGTCAGACACATGAATAGTAGTGTTACTAGTAAACATCTGGTCAGGTACTTCTGGCAGCTTGTTAACATACTTACTCTCCACACTAAAGCCTACACCAGTGCCGCACAACAAGATGTACATAGCTTCGTCAAAGCTCTTAACATCATCTACAGGTAAGAAGCTACAATTGTAACCAGCTGTATTGTCTCGTTCTAAAGCCTCACCTGCAGTCATCATAGCTCTCATAGAGGGCATAACTTCGTGATTGAGAATGGCTGTATGCAACTCGTTATATAAGCCAGTAGGCATGTTGTAACTCATCTTAGTTTTAAGATGGTTGTCAACAAAGTTCATATAGCGTGTAACAGTTTCAGGCCAATGTTCACGGCGATTCTTGTCATCTAAGAAACGTGAATAGCGGCTCTTAGCAATAAATGTTTGATAACTATCCATTAGTCTTCCAATTCTTCTTCGTTATAAAATGCTAGCTCTACAAAGCCTAGATATAAATTGAAGTACACGCCCGGTGCACTCCAAAGTTCAAAGCCAATTGTAAAGCCACCTACTAACCTAACTGCGATGGACATTTTAGCTCCAATCCTCGTTTTTCTAGCTCGTACATATTAGCTAGCACTTGTTTAGTTTGTTCACTTAAAAACTTGTAGAAGTGAGGCCCATACTTACCACTATTAACAATGTATTGAAACTCGTTAATTGTGTGTGCAAACCATGCTTCTTCTGGGTTGTCTTCGTTCATGCTTCACCTCTTGCTCGGATATACGCAGAAAGTTCACCACATAATGCCTTTTCTTGATTTGTTGACCATTCACGTTCAACCAGTCCTGCACACGCCTCACGCTCTTTAGCTGCTACTAGTTTGGCAAATGCTTCAAGATGATACAATGCAGATTCATGCCACTCACATTCTCCATAAACCTTGGTAGCCATCTCAATGATTTCATCGTTCGTCACCACTGCCTCCTAATACGTTACGGTCTTGTCTACTCTGCAACTTGTTAATGTTACTAGTAGCAACATCAACTAGGTCAATGCCATAGTGGGCTGATAAGATAGCAACAAACCAA
>JACCDQ011949395.1_pt1 | contig 46457 bp, 34 predicted proteins | sample 7446031 | NCBI WGS metagenome assembly JACCDQ01 (sample SAMN15323442, study PRJNA562643) | freshwater metagenome | isolation source: river surface water | place: USA:Blue River Watershed | collected 2017-08-17
TCAAGGGTAAACGCTTGAAAGCAGGCTGGGATGATAACTATCTTAAGGAAGTTCTCTCTGCCTTAAACATCTCCACTGTCTAGCTTTCGTTCATTGTTAAGAATTGTGTGCGGTTGCCCTGATTTTGTTGCTATTGTTGAGTCTTACTTTTCCCTTTCTTCTTTATTAGTACGCAATGTGGATCGCAAGAAGCATTAAGACGATTTGTGTTAATATTTTACACAGAAGTAGCATTCATTCTGCTCTTTATGTAGGCCACTTCATTTGAAGCACATACGGGCGCAACAGCGGTACTCGTCCCCAGAAATCTTGAAGACGTAGCGAATGAGATGGAGGAAGTAAGGTCGAGACTTGCGAATTATTCCACGCATCTACTAATTGCGCTAATGTTTCTTGAACAATTTCGGTCGTTCTGCTCGGATCAGCACCAGCACGTTCAGCAAGAGATTCAAACCGTCTTAGTTCTAAAGCAAACCAATTTTTTGTACCTGCCAGTTTAAGAGCAAGCTCGGATTTCACCTCTGGCCACGCGACCGTACATACCTGATCGTACATCGGTGCAAGACTTGGAGATTGCTTATCTAAATATATCAGTGACCAGTTTTTCAAATGAGCGTCGGCATTTCCAGAAGCAACAACGAATGTAAGCCGCCGGATGAATTCATCGTATGCATAGTTACCAAGAAGTTGTTTAATTAATCCAGCACACTGTTCATATTTTAGGTGGTCATACTTAAGTTCAGGTCGCAAGTTAGCGATCTGAGCAAAGTCTTCTTGATGAATGCGGAGTCCCTCTTGTCTGTCATACCGACGAATCACAAAAACACGCTCCCCAAAGTCCGTATGCCTTCTCAGAGAAGCATGAACTGTTCTGGCATCTTGTAAGTGACATTCTGGTACATCAAACCCAGCAGATATTGCCCATTGCATAATGGCATATTCATTCTCGACCGTAAATGGAAAGCGTGTCGAGCCTAATTTAACAATCCATTCACCATCTTGATTACTTGCAGGTAGTGTGATTCTTTCTGGATCGCGTAAAACAGAGAATTTTATTTGAACACCGGCTAATGAAAATCGAAGTCCAAGATCCTTATTTTTCTGGACATTCTCATCATTTTCTACAGAAACAGAGACTTCTAAGTCTTCTTGAATTAGTAAGTCATCTTCATCTATACGAATTATTTCTACTGCACCAGGTAAGTCACGCCCAACAGCCTCCAGTAAGGCTAGATCGTCACCAGGACTAACTCCCAAGTTTTTTTCAATCAGATCCCGTAATGCACCATGTTCCGGAATTAAATTAGCGAAAAATGAAGGGAGAGAACGTTTTTTGCCATAGTAAGTGCAAAGTAAGTCATCTTCAAAAGACTGGCTTAGTACTGAGCGATCTGGCATGGACAAATAAGATTCAGTGAAGCGAAATGCGATCTGCCCATTGGTAGTCTGACTCAGATAGCCAATTATTTTTCCATGGAGACTGACTCCTAGTGTAACTGTCATTCCTCTTCTCCTGTTTGTTGCAAGATATAGTTAATACTTGGTCGATCACTCATGTCCCAAGCCGCCAAGCGTGAGCCAAAAGAATCAACTGTCTCTATAAGGAGTTTGCCACGACATGATAAAAATTCATCAAACTTTCCATGCCTGAGAAGTTCAGCCGCATTTTGATTAACGCAGTGTGATTTAAGTATTTCTGAATCCGGTCCCTCTCTATTAATAAGGTCAATAAGCTCTTTTCGGACTCCTTTAACAATAGGGGGCAGAAGAATCCGATTCGATACTTCAGTACCGACCGAGATAATTTTACGGAAGGCATTGAGATCATATTCTTCGATTAAGTCAGCGATATCAATAGGCTTTTCATTTTCAGGATGAAGTGGATGAAGTGAACTTAAAGCTAAAAGAATAATTCGGCTGTCTGCTGCACGAGCATCAAATTTTGCGGGCAAAGTATAGTCTAAACCTTTTTTGCGAGGGATTTGACCTAACAGCTTTTGCATAGTTGTTTCTGGCTCATTGCCTTCGATAGCATCTAGGCTATGTCGAAGTAAGGTTCTTTCATCAACCGACTTTATGCCCAATAGAGTTCGCCACGTCCATCGAACAAGTAAGGTTATCGTTCTACTATTAGGTTCTGGATAAAGACCAAAAAACTTTGTGAGAACAAAGAACGGCAGTGAACGGGGTAGTAGTCTAAGATGAGGAATTTCGGCGTGGGTTTTAAGGAAAATTAGTACTTGTCTAAGTGCAGGTAATGCATCGCTGACCGCATCACGAAGTATCTCAGGATCTCGACGATAATGCTCTGAAATGCTTCGGGTAGCATCTAGACCTTTAAAGGCAATAATGGCAGAAAGAAGTTGATCTTCCGATGGTCGCCCGATCCCAAGAGCCTTCAATTCATCGGCTAAACCGCTAAGAGTAGATGGCTCATCAGACTTTTTCCCAAAAAGTGCATCATGAATATCTCCCCATTTCATCTTCTTACCTGAATCATTGATTCGGTAAAAGATATCTCGAAGAAGCTTCTCGTCACCTGTCTCAACAACATAAAGTGGAATTTCGTATTGGCGAATTCGCGCTCCAGCATCAAACACGGTTTTTCGCAGATCTGGGTCTTTAGAGTGCTTCCAATTAAAAACCCACTCGCTTAGGGCCGATGCATCTAATAACTGTGTCACAGGTACCCATGTTGAGGAGAAAACGCCACTTCTAGGTGGAACATGAAATATTTGCTCTTTAGCATCAAAGTAGAGAACCCAAGGATCATCAGGAGTTGCTGGCATTTCTTTATCACGTGCTAATCCAGCAGCAAGCGCAGTCAAACGTTGCTGTCCATCGACAACCCATAATGCTGAATTTGACTCTGGTGCATCAACTTTAACAGAACCATATCGTATGACAGAAGCGGGAGCATACGCTTTTCTCATCAAAAAAGAGCCAACAGGATACCCCTGATATATGCTGTCAAAAAATAATTTCACGTCCCCTGATTCCCATCGGAGTGGACGCTGAAAATCCGGAACTCGTATTAAGCCACGCTTAACCTCACGAATTAATGACTCAACTGTAAGAGTCTCTGCTTGAAGATGAAGTAGTTTTTTTTCCGAGACAGTCATATTTTCCCAGAAAGATTCTCAATTAAAGTGGCTGTCGTAGTTTTCCCGTACCTTGATAGAGCGTGATGCACACAATCCATGTATTAAGTTGTATCTTGACAGGCGGTAGCTTTGGCATTCTGAGAAAGAATTGCCGAGCTTAGTGTCACCTTAACTAATGATTATACGGAAACTTTCGGTATATCAACCTATTTAAGAGCGATCGCCAGAAGTTTTTTGTATATCATGCCCAAAAGCGAGTGAACCAGATTAGCGTACTGTCAATGACCTTTTCTTTCTGTAATTCTACCAGGCGATCGCCCCTTGCCCATAAAAAAAGTAGCGGTTTAGCTCCTACCTTGAGAAACCAAACCCCTACACAAAATTAAACCAGTTCTAACCAAATCAGGTTGTCATCATCTAGTCGCGGCTATTGATCGCAATCAGTAACCGTAAAATGAAGACAAATAAGTTGATATAGGTCAAATACATCGAGAGGGCGGCGGATAGATACTGCCGGTCATTGTAGGTACGGGGCAGAATAAAGAAATCCACCACCGAACAACCCGCAAACAAAACCACGCCAATCCCCGAAATGGCAATTTCCAGAAAACTAGGAGTAAAAACGCCAAAGAAAGAAAGCACCACCTGAATCAGAATGACCACAAATAGGGCAATCAATCCTAATTGCACCGTCTGGGTCAGGGCTAAACCATCCTTTTCACCGAGATTAGAGCCAATGCTACGGGCCACAATAAACGTGATACCACACCCCAGGGCCGCAATCCCCACACCCTGAAGACCAACCCCGGCGGTTCCCAACGCCACATAGACAATACCACTCAGGGTATAACCCGAAAGAAGACTGTAAAGGGCCAGCAGAGGTAAAGCCGTGCCATTGTTACCGCTTTCGGCCACATTACGGGCAACGAAGAACAGGATTAACTCGGCCACGATCGCCACAAAAAAAGTGGGCATAAACAACCCAGGATTCGTTTGCAGTACCCCTAGACCGCCATAGGTTCCCACTGCGGTTAGCACTAAGCCACCACCGAGATAGGGAAGGGCATTTTTAATAACATTGGGGCCGACTAAGCCTTGATAGCGGGCTTCTTGCATGGCCTGCCGAAAATTACTGGTGTTGCTCATAGAGACTTGCTCCAGAAAAAAATAGGGAAAAGAAAATTTGTAGGCTACTTGTTTTATAGCGAACAAATCGGTCATCCCGCTAGGGAGAATTACCGTAATGCGATTCTGCCATTGATGAGCTTTCCTGTCCTCATCTAGCCCCGGCCCCAAAAACCCGACTCGCCACTCAAGACCTTGACACAGCACACCCTTGTTATTACCATATAGTCAATCAGAAAAGAGGTTTTATGTTGTTTCGCCCACTTTTTGATCCAGAAACCAGCACCTATACCTACCTCATTGGCGATCGCCAGACGGGAGAAGCGGTTTTAGTGGATACCGTGCTAGAGCAGGGGGAAAGGGATAGAAAGTTGCTAGAGGAATTGGGTCTGCAATTACGCTATTGCCTGGAAACCCATGTCCACGCCGATCATATTACCGGAGCGGGTCAATTACGGGAGTTAACCGGTTGTCAAACCATTGTGCCCCAAGGAGCCGCTGTCCCCTGTGCCGATCGACACCTAGGAGCCGGAGAAGTGCTGTCCATCGGTTCGATTTCGATTCAGGCGATCGCCACCCTGGGCCATACCGACAGTCATTTAGCCTATCTAGTCAATCAAACCCATTTATTGACCGGGGATTCCCTTTTGATCCGGGGCTGTGGTCGAACGGATTTTCAGAGCGGTGATGCCGGGGCGTTATACGATGCCGTGACCCAACAGTTATTTACCCTACCCGATGAGACCCTGGTCTATCCAGGCCATGATTATCGAGGACAAACCGTTTCCACCATTGGCGAAGAAAAACGCTGGAATCCCCGCTTTGCAGGGCGCAGTCGGTCGGAATTTATTGCCTTAATGGCTAGGTTAAATTTGCCCGATCCGAAAAAAATCAGTGAAGCCGTGCCAGCCAACCTGGGGTGCGGTCAGGTTGAAGGGGAATAATTTTTTGCATCCAACACCATTAAACCCATGTTTTTAACACTTTTCGGTTATGTTTTGGCAGGCTGTATTGGGATCAGCTTAGGCTTATTGGGCGGTGGGGGTTCTGTGTTAGCCGTTCCCGTCCTCGTCTATGTGATGCACGTGGCCCCCAAATCGGCGATCGCCATGACCTTAGTGATTGTCGGTACGGTGAGCTTGGTTGGCGTGATTCCCCATTGGCGTAGGGGTAACGTGAACTGGCGCAAAGCCTTGATTTTTGGATCAGCAACGATGGTTGGGGCCTTTGTCGGGGCGAAAATTGCCAATTTGCCTTGGGTTACGGGAGCCATGCAATTACTGTTATTTGCGGTGATGATGATGGTGGCGGCCATTTTTATGATTCGTAAAACCCAACGGCCACAACCGCATCAAACCCTTGAGCTAGGGGACATAGACCGCGAAAATTTGTTTTATACCGAGCCGGTCTGTCGCTACTGTTGGCTTTGGCTCTTAACCGAAGGATTGGGGATTGGTATTCTCACGGGTTTAGTCGGAGTGGGGGGAGGCTTTGCCATTGTTCCCGCCCTGGTGTTGTTGGGGAAAGTTCCCATGAAAGAGGCGATCGGCACGTCTTTAGTGATTATTAGTGTTAATTCGGCGGCGGGTTTTTTAGGGTATTGGGGAAAGGTTAATTTAGATTTACATTTGATGATTTCGTTTACTTTTATTGCGGCGATCGGTACCTTAGTTGGAACCCATCTTTCCCATCACATTGATGCTAAACATCTCCAAAAAGGTTTTGGCTATTTTCTCATTGCCGTAGCCAGTTTTATCCTATTCCAACAGCGTCATACCTTCACCTCCTTTGCCCAGGATCATCGTCCTGCTGTTCCGAATTTCAGCGACCATTCTGCCAAAGCATTGGGGAAAAATAGTTGATAAAATTTTGTGTGGTGTCCTAAACTTCATTCAAGATTTAGGATACAGCCAGGTATAACATAACCGAGTGATGCGAGGCATAACAACATAGGTTAAGACAAAAACCGTTAAACCCACGACCAAAAAGCTTTTAACCAAGGGCATTAAACCCACCAGTAAACCCGCTAAAACAAAATACAGAAATTGGGAAACACTAAACACGGCCAGGGTCGTTAAAATTGCCATTTTGTAACGTTTGGGAGGTACCTGGTTCGGACGATTGGGCAACGTAAACCAGGTTTCTAAACCGGTCATCACTTGCAGTTTCTGGTCTTCTTGGACTAAAGGAGCCGATTTTTCGATCCAGATCTGGCGGATCGGGGATTCTAACCATTCTTTGAGATGGCGATAACAATCAAACTTAACAATGATCACATATTCCGGGTAGGCCGGGTTCGTCGGTCGTAAAAAACTGGCTCCTAAATGCCCCTCAAACTGTCGGGCGGCGGCAGAAATGCCCTTTTGCCATCGCTCATAGGGTTCTTCGTAGCCCGGTTTCACCAAATGGGAAATCACTACGGTAATGGGTTCGTTGTCGTTTTCAAAGACGATCGCCGGTGTCACCATAGACTTCAAAGGAACTGCATCAAAAAAATTAGACGAGAAAGCCCCCCGTTCCCCATGGAAAATTCAGGATTCTCCTTTCTGTAACGAAATATCACCAAAATTGTCAAGTTTTGTTGACGGATCGAGGGAAAATCCGGGTCTCTGTCCCCCCGCCCCTTATAATGACCTCTAAGCAATGTTAAGAAATGTAAAGTATTATTAAGATAGACTATCAAGCTCGACTCTTCTATGAACGTTTGTTTTAATGCTACAGAAACGCTCACCCTGCCGGTGGCCGAGCCATTAGCCTCGATACAGCACTACTTTCGTCAACCGAAGCGACTTGTGCAGGCGATCGCCGATCCGTCTTTGATGGAAACCCTATCGGATCATCGGTTTCGTTTAAAAATGCGTCCGCTTAACTTTCTGGAGTTATACCATTTTCAGCCGACCGTCATTCTCAAGGTGTGGTCAACAGCAACGGGAACCATTTATCTGGAATCGGAAAGTTGCGAAATTCGGGGTATTGACTATATTAATCATCGCTTTTCTTTACAACTCAAAGGGCGATTAGCTCCCTACAGTCAGGGAGAGGAAACAATCCTTCAAGGCAAAGCCGATCTGACGGTTAGCGTGGATTTACCTCAAGCTCTTTGGTTCACTCCCACCCATTTATTAGAAATGGCCGCCCAGGGGTTATTAAAAGGGGTTTTAAGTCGCATTAAACAACGTTTACTCAGTCAATTATTAGAGGATTATCAACACTGGGTACGACAAGATGATCGGCTGTTACTTCTACCGACAGATGCTGTTGCCCTCAATCCCTTACCCTAACGATCTTGGGTTAATGTCTGGCCTGATTGGGGTAAGACGTAATCCCCCTTTTTATTTTTGGGTTTTATTGGTTTTATGTATCTTTTAATCCCGGCGGCTGGCTCCGGTAAACGGATGGGGAGTGACCGCAATAAGTTGTTATTAACCCTCAGCGATCGCCCCCTATTAGCCTGGACATTATTGGCCGCGGAACAGTCCCAAAGTATTCAATGGATGGGCATTATTGGACAACCCTACGATTTTGCTGATTTTCAAGCCATTATTGATCAATTATCGTTGACGAAACCGATTACCTTAATTGCCGGTGGAGACACGCGCCAAGCCTCGGTTTTTAATGGGTTAAAAGCGTTACCTCCCGTTGCGAAAGAGGTCTTAATTCACGACGGAGCGAGATGTTTAGCAACTCCAGCGTTATTTGATCGTTGTAGTCAAGCCCTAGCCACTTGTCAGGGATTAATCGCCGCGATCCCGGTCAAAGATACGATCAAAATTGTGGATGACCAGCAATGGATTCAAGATACCCCTGATCGTCAAAAACTTTGGGCCGCCCAAACTCCCCAGGGCTTTAACGTTGAGTTATTAAAAACCTGTCATCAACAAGCTGAAAAAGCAGGTTGGGAAGTCACTGACGATGCCGCTTTATTGGAAAAATGTCAATTTCCCGTCAAAATTATTCCAGGGGAAGAAACCAATTTAAAAGTGACAACTCCCGTAGATTTGGCGATCGCCGAATTTATTTTGCATCAACGGTTTTCTGAGAAAATCCATTAGAAATCTCTGAATATTTCAAGCTCAACAAATAAGATACCTATTCCACAAGACCCAGGAAATTATAATTAAAAAATCTTATCCTCCACATTCTGCATCCAACACGAGGACAAAAAATAATATCAGTTAGTTTGAATAAACTTCCTGTAGCATAGTATTTGATCAAGCCATGGGTTTTAGGTTATAAGAACGGAATGTGGGTAACGAAAGGGTCTGGGATTTTAATCTCATCCCTGTGTTTTAGGTACTCTTATTTAAAACAAGTGTGCCTTTCGAGAAAAAAACGTTTCCCTTAAAGATGAGGACGGGGATAATCCAAGGATAGCGACCCCAAAACCATCTCAGAGAGAACGCGGAAACCAGAACGATCAATTATACTCCTTGCAATTGCTTTGACGGAATTTAGTGATACAATTATAGAGTAAAGCTTAAGAAATCATTACATTACTCCTTTAAAGGGTGGAGAAAGTCAGACAATTACCGACGGGTATCTTAATAAAATTGTCTCAGAAGATTTTTCAGGGGGAGATACTTCAAACTTACTGAAATCTTAAAGTCTCTTAACAATTAACCCCGCTATATAAAACAATGTGCTAGTATTTGGTAGCTTCTAACCAGCATGATCTTCTTTTACTTTCGTTGTCATGCAAGGTAACGCCTAAGTCTTCTTTGCCTCATTTTCTCAGGGCAGGGCGTTAATCTTTTTTGACCTATCTGACACGTTGACTGTCTTTTCCTGGGTTTTCGAGTGGAGAAAGCCAGAAGTATTTTTCACGTCTATTTCTTTTTTATCGGTTTGCAGTTGGATTTTTCCTATGACCACTAAAACAGGACGCTTTGCCATTCTCGAACAGTTTTTGGCCGATGGCATTCACTATATGTTTGGGAATCCAGGTACGGTCGAACAGGGTTTTTTAGATGCTTTATGGCAGTATCCTGACCTGAAATATATTTTGACCCTTCAGGAAACGATCGCCGTGATGACTGCGGACGGTTATGCTAGAGCGACAAAAAGACCAGCTTTAGTGCAAATTCACAGTACTCCTGGTTTGGGAAATGCGATCGGGGCCTTGTATCAAGCGAAACGGGGCCATGCTCCCCTGGTGGTCATTGGGGGGGATGCAGGCATTAAATATTTGGGGATGGATGCCCAGATGGCGGGGGATTTAGTAGCCATGGCCGAACCCGTCACTAAATGGTCAGCGATGGTCAGTGATTCCCGTTCTCTTTTGCGTATGGTGCGCCGGGCGATCAAGATTGCGGCAACGCCACCAATGGGGCCAGTTTATCTTTGTTTACCTCAAGATATTTTGGATGCGCCGGTGACGGAACCGATTTTTCCGACCCTGGTTCCCTCCACCCGTGTTCTACCTGACCCCGCAATTTTAGAGGCGATCGCCGACCAGTTAGCCCAGGCTAAACAACCGATCATTTTTGTAGGGGATGGGGTGGCCTATTCCCAGGCCCAGACGGAGTTAGCCCAGGTGGCGGAACAGTTAGGGGCGGAAGTTTATGATGCGGACTCAGGGGAATTAAATATGAGCTATGCCCATCCGCTTTATCAGGGGGCCACGGGCCATATGTTTGGTTTTCAAAGTCGGCCAATCACAGAAAAAGGGGATGTGAATTTAGTTTGCGGAACCTATATGTTGCCGGAAGTGTTTCCCGAACTCACGGAAATTTATCATCCGGAAGCGAAGGTTTTCCATATTGACCTTAATGCCTACGAAATTGGTAAAAATCACCGGGTAGATGTGGGGGTGGTCAGTGATCCCAAGTTGACCCTAGCGGCCTTAAGTCAGTTGTTAACTGAAAAAATGACCCCGGAGCAAAAGGCCCAGGCCCAAGCTCGTACCCAGACCATTAGCCAAGCCAAACAGGCAAAAATTCAGCAGGCGATCGCCGCCGACCAGGGGGTAAAGAATGACGTACCGTTAGATTTTGCAAGTTTTACCGCAGAATTAGCGGCCCGTTTGCCCGACGATGCCATTATTTTTGATGAAGCCTTAACCTGTTCTCCTGCTTTAATCCGTTATTATCCCCCTACCCAACCCGACCATTATTTTCTGACCAGGGGCGGTTCCCTCGGTGTCGGTATTCCGGGGGCGATCGGGGCTAAATTAGCAAATCCCGATAAATTAGTTATTGGCTTAACGGGGGATGGCGGCAGTATGTACACCATTCAAGCCCTATGGACAGCGGCCCGTCACAACGTCAACGCCAAATTTATTATTTGCAATAACCGCTCCTATAAATTATTGCAGTTAAATATTCAGGCCTACTGGCGCGAACAAAGCATTGATCCCCACGATTTTCCCCTGAGTTTTGACCTGTCGAAACCGGTTCTTCACTTCGATGACCTGGCCCGGTCCATGGGGGTAGAAGCGGCCCGCATTGAAACCCCCGACCAAATCATTCCCGCCATTGAACAAGCCTTGGCTCATCCTGGCCCTTTCCTCCTGGATGTGGTGATTAAAGGCGATATTCATCCGGAAATGATTGGTTTGAAATGTGGACAATAGGGCAGTCCGGCGATCGCCCGTTAAGGTTTTATCCCTAACCGGAGACCACGCTTTTTTAAGCAACTTTCTTCGTCTTGTTACTGTTCGACCATGACCCTTGAACACCTTACTTTCTTTTTTCTCCTCTCTCCTTCCCCATGCCTTTAAGGAGGATCAAACCATGGCTGATACCAACACCTTTGATTACATTATTGTCGGAGCAGGAGCGGCGGGCTGTGTCGTAGCCCATCGGCTGACAGAAGACCCCAACTGTAAAGTTTTACTATTGGAAGCTGGTGGCCCCGATGAAGACCCCAATATTCACAATCTCAATGGCTTTATTCAACTTTGGGGAACCGATTACGATTGGCAATTTGTCTCGGAACCCCAACCCGCATTAAATAACCGCAAGATTAGCATTATCCAGGGGAAAGTCCTGGGGGGTGGTAGTTCTGTCCACGCCATGATGTATGTACGGGGCAACCGTCGCAACTATGACCAATGGCGGGATTTAGGGAATCCTGGGTGGGGTTACGAGGATGTACTGCCCTACTTCAAAAAATCCGAGGATTACGAAGGCGGCAATTCCGAGTTTCATCAAGCCGGCGGTTTACTCTCGGTACGCAACTGTCCTACTTTATCCCCTGCGGCTGAAGCCTTTTTAGCGGCCACCAAGGAATTGGGCTATCAATCGGGAGACGGTGATTTTAACGGAGCCGTGCAGGAAAACGGGGCGGCCGTCATGCAGTTTAACATGACCCCCCAGAACCAACGGGCCAGTTCAGCTTCCGCTTTTTTAACGCCGATTCTGAATCGTCCCAATTTAACCGTCAAGACGAAGGCCATGGTCTCCAGGGTCTTGTTTGAAGGTCGTCGTGCCGTCGGTGTCGAGTACCGTTATCAGGATCGGACTTACCAAGAGCGAGTGACCGGGGAAGTGATTCTCAGTGGAGGAGCATTTCTTTCGCCGAAATTATTACTGCTCTCTGGCATTGGCCCCGCCGATGATCTACAACGATTAGGCATTCCAGTGGTTCAGGATTTGCCTGGGGTCGGCAAAAATTTACAGGATCATATGCGTTTGCAGGTGATTTTTAAATCCAAACGGGATTTACCGTTGCCTGCCATGCTCTGTGAGACGGCGTTATTTACCCATTCCATGGGCTTAAAAGATAGCCATCCTGATATTCAAATTAATTTTAGTTCCGGAATTCCAGGCTTCCCGCCACCGGAATATACGCCCTTAATTGATGGCCCCTTTTCCATCTTTGTCCCCATTTTGGCCCGTCCCTACAGTCGTGGGGAGGTTAAGTTGCGGTCTTCTAACCCTGGGGTTCCGCCGGTTATTGATCCCAAGTATCTCAGTAATGAGGCGGATCTCCATGTCTATCTCAAGGCGATCGCCCTATGTCGAGAGATTGCGAGTACATCTGCCTTTGCCGACTTCAACGCGGGAGAAATTGCCCCAGGTCGGTTAAATAGCGATACCGACTACATTCGTAAATACGCTGAAACCATCTGGCATCCGGCGGGAACCTGCCGTATGGGGAATGATCCGCTGGCGGTGGTGGATGCCCAACTGCGGGTCAGGGGGGTAGAAGGTTTGCGGGTGATGGATGCCTCTGTCATGCCCAACGTGACCAGTGGTAACACCTACGCCCCCAGCGTCATGATCGGCGAAAAAGGCTCCGATCTCGTTTTAGGGAAAAATCCCACTTCATCTAGTGCATCTTCTTTTTTTTTAGGAGGTAAATCTGTGTCTCTATCCAAACGTATTCTTTGCATCTTGTCCGAGTGGGGTTATTGGGGAGAAGAATTAATTGGCCCCTACGATGTCCTCCGGGAAAAAGGCTATGTGATTGATTTTGCTACAGCCTACGGTCGCAAGCCGCCCGCTCTGCCACCGAGTATGGATGAGAGTTATATGGATCCGCCCTTGGATAAATATGTCACCGATGCCCATTTTGCTCGACGCACCAGGGAAGTCCACGAGTCGGATTTATTAAACAATCCCATTAACCTATCCCAGTGGTTCCCCGCCATGCCCTATTTCAACAGTCCCAACTTCGGTCACGAATTGGAGGCCTATTACAACAAACGGGATGCCGCCTGGAAAGATTTAGAAAAATATGACGCGCTACTTTTACCCGGTGGCTCTGGCCCGATGGTGGATATGGTGAACAATGAACGGGTTCACGATGTTATTCTTGGCTTTTTAGCCCAGGACAAACTCATTGCGGCAGAGTGTTATTGTGTCACCTGTTTGGCCTTTGCCCGCGATTGGACAAATCGTAAGAGTATTATCTGGGGTAAGCACGTGACGGGTCATGCCCGCGAGTATGACTACAAAGACGGCACCGGTTTTGCCCAAATGTATGGCTACGATGGTCAACCGATGAATACTTCGGCTAATTTTGGCCCGCCTTTCTATCCCCTGGAGTATATTCTCCGCGATGCCGTTGGCCCTGATGGTCAATATCATGGCGGTGTGGGTCATACCCTCTCCACGATTCTGGATTATCCCTTCTTAACGGGACGTTCTACCCAGGATTCTAAGTTAGTGGGTGAATTGATGATCCAGGCATTAGAACAGGGCTTAAAACGTTACGGCTGGTAACATTTTGCGTTTAAGCTTTGGCCTAAACTCTTGCCAAATTTGGATTTGCCTACTACAAAAAAACATTCTCCTGGAAAACCCAGGAGAATCTCCGTCATTCAACGCTTGCTTCTTTTTACTAGTTTGAAGCGTTTTCCGGCTATTACGACTTCAATAGCAATCAATTGGGATACATTATCGAAAATACAGGAACTCCTCTGTTAGTTCTGCGTCCGAATGGTATTGAAAGTAATAGTCGGGAAATGGGTCTCCGTTTTGACTTTTAAGCCTCCCTTGCTTAAGACGTAATCGCCCCTGCTTTTTTCTTGTTGTATTTTCCCTCAACTGGTGACTATGTTGACTGGATTACCTCTCATTACAACTGGGTCAAGTATGGTCTCCAGCTTAGTCGGCATTTTACCTATGCTGGGGATGTTTTCGTTACTACCAGATGCTCATTTTATTAAGCAACTGTCTTCGTCTGCCCCTCCAACTGTTTGTTTAACGAATGAGCAGGTTTTTGTGCAAGCAGAAACTCGTGATTTCTGGATCGTGATTTGCGGTGTTGCTTTCCCTCAGTTCTATCTTTTGGTTAAGAAAAGTAAACAACAAGAGAGCCTACGCCTTCCCTTACAAGATTACCAAAACCAAGTCTATACCGCGATACAAGAAGCTAACTATGCTTTGGGAGGTGGAATTTACGTTTATACCTTAACACCAGATTTGTTTAAAATTAGTTACTATGGTAGAACGGTTCTATCGCAAAAAATTGTGTCTTGGCAGACCTTTGATTAAACGATTTTGAATTGTTAAATATTTGTTAAATCTTAAGCTTTTGTTAATTTTTCTTGAAGTTTATTACTCTGACTCCCTTCTTACAACCTACTAATCTAGCAAAGGATCATAAACCATGATTGACCGTCAACTGTTACAGGCGATCGCCGAGGAATTTATCAAAAACTATGATAGTACATTCCTCAACCCAGTCATCAACTCTGCCGCTCTTAACAACTTAGTTAAGGGGAGTACTGAGTTTTCCGCGCCGGACGACATTGTTTTTTCCTTTCCTGATGAATACCAAATTTTTAATAATGCGGATACAGTTACAGTCGGGGGGCAATTTGTTGGTTTATTTGACCCTGATCCGGCAGATCCAGTAGGCACCATTCTCGACTATTTCAATGGGGGACTGACCCGCTTTTTCCCCGTTGCTGAAACCACCGTCTATGAATATCTGCCTTTTTCCGGAACTGATGATCCGGAGCAAGACCGCATTGCGCTACGGGTGAAACAGGCGGGAACAGCTTCTCAGACAGGACGTAGTTATGAACAACCCGCTACCATTGTGATTGAAGTAGATGAAGAGGACGTTAATAACCTAGATCAGTCCATTAAAGATGACTTATTGAATGGCACCTTTGACTCCTTTACCCAAATTGCCAAGGTGGTGCGACGGGTCGAATTTTACGCCAATGCTTATGCTCTACACGCGGCGGTTTTAGATTCGCCCTTTGGAGTTCCGACCGTTCCCACCAATGATCCTCTGACCTTCAAAGACCCTTATCAAGGTGATCCCAATGATCCCAATACGGCGGTGGCGATTGATGTCGCTACTCAAGTCTGGAATAGTTTGGCCGTTGGCGACTTATTTACCGCTTCGACCCTCCATGCTCCTGGAGCCATTTGGAGTTTTGCCATAACAGGCCCCAATTTTTTACCCTATGTGGGAACGGCTCAAGGATTTACATCCGACGGACAGCCTTTAGCTCCTGATTTCAGTAATGCAGGGGCCGTTTTAGGAAATATTTTGGCGCAGTTAGGGCCAGTGGTGCAGGCAGGCGACATCCAAATTGTAGATACCTATGCCGAAGGCAATCGGGTATTAGTGCATCTTCGAGAAGGAGAAACCACACTTCCTATCGCACGGGAAACTGGCAATGCCTACGATGCACCGTTGGAGTTACTGAGTTGGTTCACCATCGAGGATGGTAAAGTTGTTTCCAATGAAGTTATTGTTAATACCTTTGCAACCGTTAGTGCTTTACGACCGGAAGAAACTTCGCCATTTGCCTATGCCTTGGGAAATACTCGGCACGCCCCGCCCTATTTTGTGACAGGCAGTCGGGTCAATAGTGGTCTAGTGGCGTTTGATCGAGATGGTAAATTTCTGGGTGTTCATTATGAAACGAACGCTTTTGATGCCCCTGAATTACAACTGCCTATCGGCATTACCTACGGCCCCGATGGTCGTCTGTTCGTCAACTCGACCCTGGGCAGTATTGATAATGCTCCCATTATCAACGCAGTCTTAACCTTTAATGGGGTGGATGGGGATTATCCCGATGGCACTACCCAACGTAATCGAGAATCCCGCGATCGCGCCAGGGATGCAGTCGCCTTGAACCAACCTCCCCGATTACAAAATGTTGATCCCACCCGTGTGGCCGATGATCCCAATGATCCCGCCGATCAACCCAACGACTATAACCCTGCTCTTTTTGGTGATGCCCATGGCGAATACTACAATCCGACAACGGGAGACTTGCTTGACCCCGGCTCCTTAACTGTCGTCTCCTTTGCCAGTGGTTTGAATACGGCGGCGGCTCGTCCCATCAACTTTGCCACAGAAACCATTCGCACGATTATCGATCCTGGTAGTGGAGCTGAGGGCTATGTCTTTGCCGATGGCGAAAATCCGACGTTTGCTTATGCTGTCCCTGAAGGCTCGCCGGGAACCGCCCCTGTGGCAATTCTGGATTTAACCCAGGTTCCCCCCGCCCCGATCGCTATTCTTGATCCGATTGATCCTACGACGAATAACTTTATTGATCCCGTTGATCTTGCGGCGGGAGTTTACACAGTCGTTTATACATTTGACCCTACCACCAATGTCTTTACGCCAACGGATCCCGCCGGTACAACCTTAACCTATAACTTCATCACTGATCCTCGTATTGTCTTTAACCGGGCTGGCGAAGGATCGCCCATTGGCTTTGAACCGGTTGGTTTAGCGATTCCAGGGTTAGTCATTCCCAGTGGCATGAAATTTGGCCCCGATGGCAACTTGTATCTGCCGAGTGCTTTTACTTCGCGGATTTTGCAGTACGACGGCGAGACCGGAGAATTTTTAAGTGTCTTTGCCACCCGTGAAAATGGCATTCCTGTGGCCAACTTACTCGACCCAGCGTTGCGTTTACCCCCTGATTTCACCGTATTTGTCTTTGGCCCAGACGGTGGCATTTATCAATGTAGTATTCGGACGGACATTAACCCGGTTACTGGGACATTTGAAACCGAAACCTACTACGTAGGCATTGGTGACGACCCTCTGATTACAGACTCTGGGTCGGCAGACCCCCGCACTAATATGGATGCCCGCAATGGTTATGGAGCCGTTTTGCGTTATCCAGGCCCCACCTGGGCAAAAGTGACCGATCCCAATTCTCCGAACTTTGGTTGGTATATTGACCCCCTCAATGGCAACCTCATTCAACCGGGTCAAGCCGCTGGCATTGCCACCACTCGTACCGATTTGGCCGACCTTGGGGTTTTTGGGGAAACGGGCGGGATTCTCTCCGAACAAGACCAACCCCTCTTTGAACCCAGTGCTGTTGCCTTTGGCCCAGATCTACGGATGTATGTCAGCAGTGCCCAGACCGGTCAAGTTTTGGTTTATCAAGGGCCACTGTTACCCGATGGTACTCCTAACCCCAATGCCGGTCGTTTTGATGGGGTTTATGCCGATGTGGGAACTGCCGTTAAAGCCGAAACGGGGCGAGTCAATGATGTTCTTGTTTTGTCGGGTTTAGGGTTTGGCCCTGATGGGAACCTTTATGTGGGCAGTTCCTTTGAGCAACCCCAGGATGGTAGTGAGAATGCGGGGGCCCCGGTTGCGGGTAGTCAATGGAGTGTGATTGTTGGCCCTAACCCCGGAGCTTTTAATCAAACTGGCAATCCGGGGGATTATTTAGGAGTATTTGGCGATACGAATACCGAAATTTCCCGCCTACTCTTGCCCACCACGCCCGAATTTGTCTATTACTCCAACAGTTATACCCATTACAATGACCCAACGGAGCGGTTCCCTGAAATTTTCTATGTGGTAGGGGTCAACTCCGATAAACCCTTTGATGCCAATAACGGCGGAGCGGGTTTCTTCCAAGATGATCAGGCCGATGCGATCGCCGCCTACGACCGAGACATGAATTTCTTGGGGTATCTGGGAACACCGTTAGTGGAAGGTAAACTAGGTCAGGATTTAACGGGTGATTTATTTGCGGCAGAATTAACCGCCAGTCAAGAAGTCACTCCTCCTGTTCCAGGGTTAACCGCCGCTGGCTCTGCAACTCTCAGTCTCAATCGTTCTGGTTCAGCCCTGACCTATAGCTTACAGGTAACAGGTCTTGACTTTGGCTTACTTATTGATGGAAATGCCCAAACTCCTGACACCGCCGATGATGTAACCGGTCTTCATTTCCACAACGGCGATCGGGGAACGAACGGAGCAGTTGTCTTTAATATCCTGACTCAGGACACGGATGACCTAACCTTTACCGTGAATGAAGATCGTTCCACAACCATTTCAGGGATTTGGGAAGAGACTGACCCCGCCAGTGTTGCCCTGAGTTCCTTTTTGCCCGATCTGCGCTCAACGCCTCTGGGACAGGATACCAACCTCTATTTCAACGTTCATACCAACACCAATACAGGCGGAGAAATTCGCGGTCAAGTGACTGGCTTTAACCCCTTGAGTGGCATTGGCGATATTATTCTTTCCGCCAGGGGGGATATTTTAGTTAGTAGTCAACTGACCGATCAAATTCTGCGTTACAACAGCTTGACGGGTCAGTATATGGGAGTTTTCATTAACACTGACTTTGATAATGATCCTAATACCCCAGGGCTAAATTTTCCGGCGGGTATGACGATTAGTGCGGTCAATGCTATTAATACTGGTGATGAAGTTAATATCCGTTCAGGGCTATTTGTTAGCGACTTACTGAATGGCCGCATCCTCAAGTTTGATGGCTATACGGGGGAATTTTACGATGATCCCGCTACGGCAGATGTCAACGAAGGGGTACTCGCTCAACTTGGCCCCGATAAAGCGGGTTGGCGATTTACGGATCTAACCTATGGCCCTGACGGACGCATTTATGTTGGCTTAAATAGTCCCCTAGAAACTCCATCCCTGGGATCGGCAGTCATTCAAGTTTATAACCCTGAAAACAACACCTTAGAGCAAGAAATTACTGGGTTTGACTTTGTGGCGGCTCTAACCTTTGGCCCCGATAACCGTCTCTATGTCAGTGATGATCCAGCTTCCCTGGTAGATACTACCACTGGGCAACCCTTAGCTCCTGGTAAAGAGAGCCGGGTGGCGATCTATAACGTGGATTATGTTTATCCGATTTTAGTTGGCACGGATCCTGTCACAGGTTTACCCGTTGGCTCGCCAACAGGAGTTCGCAGTGACCCCACGCTAGTGACCAGCTTCAATGTAGGGGTGGGGAATGCTGGAGCAATTAATGTGACTTTGGATCAGGAAACTAATCAACCCATTATCTTCCTTAGTGAGCCTGTCAGTGGTAAGGTTACGCTTTACACCAGTAACGGAGAGTTACGCAATTCTCTGACTCCCCAACTGCCTAACGCAACTGGCGGTGTTGACGAAAATGGGATTCCTCGTCCAACGGGTTCGGCTTTTATCTCTGAGTTTATTCGTCCCACTGCCTATGCCACACTTTCCATCAACGTTCCCACAGATTTAAGTTTAAGTGCTACCGCCGTAGATGAAAATGTAGTTCCTAATACGGTGATTGGGACACTGTCAACAACTGATCCCGATGTGGGGGATACCTTTACCTATACTTTGGTAACAGGCACTGGCGATACCGATAATGCCGCTTTCTCCATTAACAATAATCAACTTCTGATTAATAATTCTCCCGATTTTGAAGCGAAAAATAGCTATAGTATTCGGGTGAAAACAACAGATCAAGGGGGACTGAGTTTTGAGAAAGCTCTGACACTAAACATCAATGATATTAATGAAGCCTCCACTGGTCTGACCTTTAATAACGCTTTGACTGAACTCGCAGAGGACACGAAAATCGAGCAAGAGCTTAAAATTGCAGATTTGTCAGTCGAAGATGATGCTCTGGGCATCAATAATTTCTTCTTAACCGGGCGAGATAAGGATCGCTTCTTAATTCGGGATTTGGCTCTTTACTACGTTGGCGGAACGCTAGACTTTGAGACCCAAAATAGTTACGAAGTCACCGTGAATGTGGATGATGAAACGGTTGGGGTAACGCCCGATGTGGCTCGGACTTTTACCTTAAAAGTCACAGATGTTAATGAAGCCCCGACCGCGATCGCCCTCACCAATACGACAACAGAACTGCCCGAAAATACCAACACGAGTCAAGGGGTTAAAGTCGCTGACGTAAAAGTGACTGATGACGCTTTAGGGAACAATGTACTTGCCCTAGAGGGGACAGACGCAGGGAGTTTCGTGGTACGAGATGACCAACTGTTCTTTGTGGGCAAAGCGGACTTTGAACAGCAAAAAACCTATGATGTCACCGTCAAAGTTAGCGATCCGGAACTGCCTTCCCAGCCCGCGCCAACTGTTGCCTTTACCCTCGACATCACCAACCTGCCGGATGAAAACGTCAATAACGATATTGTTCGGTTCAATGATGGCAGTGCCGCCGATGGGAAAGGGGCCGTCGTCCTTGACTTCAGCAATGTCCCTGGCACTGTCCGTGTACAAGCCAATAACAACGAGCTGAAAAGCACGGGAGCTTTCTTCAGTAATCTGGCGGGACTTTACGAAGTGGCTAATGCCAATGGAGCCGTTTATGACACCCTGGATTTGGATGGCGATGGCAATAAACAGGAGTTAATTCAACCGGGAGAAGCGGGTTATTCCCGTACCGCCTTGAGCAATGCCGTCAAGAATTTCCTGTTACGAGCTGGGGGTGAAAGTCCTTCTTCTCCGACGACCAGTGCCTCGGAATTTGGGGATGTCTTGCTTGAAGGAGGTCGTCTTTATGCGCCTTTTGTGATTGCCAATGGTGGCAAATTGGGCGGTGGTCTCGCCGATAGTCTGCAAACCTTTTTATCACAAAATCCTGACAATACGGCCGCAACCCTGGAGAACTTTATGACCCATGCCGTAGCTTATTTCTCCTTTGGCCGTGCTAACCCTGATGGGGCTGAACATTTGCGTAGTCGGGGAAATAATGTCTTCGGTTTTGAAGATTTACCTGGTAACTTAAATGGAGTCAGTGATAATGACTTTAACGATGCCATTTTCGCCTTTAACTTTATTGGTTAAATGCTGAGGTTATTCGTTTCTGGGAAGGTCTAGAGTGGTGATAGAATCATGCTCTCAAAACCTTCCCCGATAAATCAGCAAGGGGTTCGGCGATCGCCTTTGTTAACCATCACCAGCTAACTATTTTTATAAGTATTCTTTTAATAGGAGGTTTCCATGAGTCAATTTACCCAGTCAGAACTACAAGCCTTTGCGGAGGGCTGGTATAAAAAGTTAGATGTTCATGCTCCCGTAACGGAAATTACTCCCTTGTTAACGACAGACGGCTTAAAAATGGTCTTTCCCGAAGCTACTTTGGAAGGTTTAGACAAGTTTATTGCTTGGTATCAAGGGGGTGATGGTTTACCGGGGGTGATTAACATCTTTTTTGATGAAGTGCATCAGGTCAAATCTGTTGAATTGGTCGGTACAGAAGGCGAGAAAACCATTATTAAAGTGGTCGTGAAATGGGAAGCCAGTGTTTGGAAGGCTCCCGATGCTAACAGTAAACGCATTGTTTTAGATGCTTACCAAACCTGGGAAGTGGTGACGTTACCGTCAGGTTCTCCTGGGGTCATTACCTATATTGTAGATAAGTTGGAATATTATCCAGGGTCAGCAACGCTTTAGTTATTTGTTTGTCTCACAACGGAGCTTTAATCTATGACTTTGATGGCTGATCATCATATTCAGGTCGTGGCTAGGGCGATCGCCAAACCCGAATGTATCTCTCAGGTCAAAGCCATTGTGCAAACCTTGATGGAATATACCCGTCGAGAACCAGGTTGTGTTCAGTACGATGTCTTACAAAATCGAGAAAATCCTCAAGACTTCACCACGTTAGAAGAATGGATTGACCAGACATTTCTGGATGCCCATTTCCAAACGCCTCACTTTAAAACGGCGATCGCCCAATTAGAGGGGTTATTAGCGGGGGAACCCGATATTCGTTTTTATCAACCGATTTAAAACCTTGCCAAACCTATGAAATATAAACTACTCGGCAGAAGTGGGTTAAGGGTTTCTGAACTCTGTTTGGGATGCGGAACCTTTGGTACCATTTGGGGGGCGATCGGCTCCGACCAGGCAGAAAGTCAACGGATTTTTAACGCTTTTGTGGAGGCGGGGGGCAACTTCGTTGATACTTCCAACCGCTACCAGGAAAGTCAATCGGAACAGTTTTTAGGAGAATTTATCCATCCCAACCGCGATCGCCTGGTGTTGGCGACTAAATACTCCTTATTTGACGGCATGAGCGACGGGACAGATCCCAACGGTTGCGGCAATCATCGCAAAAACCTCTTTCGGTCGGTGGAAGGCTCCTTAAAACGCTTAAAGACTGACTATATTGACCTTTTGTGGATTCATATCGAAGACTTCACCACACCCATTGACGAAATTTTGCGGGCGTTGAATGACATCATTGCCCAGGGAAAAGTTCTCTATGCTGGAGCCTCCAATTTTCCAGCTTGGTGGTTAGCCAGGGCTAATACGATCGCCGAATACCAAGGTTGGCATCCCTTTATTGCCACACAATTGGAATGGAGTATGGTTGAGCGTTCCTGCGAACCCGAATTTATGCCGTTATCTGCCGAATTAGATATTGGCTTAGTCTCCTGGTCAGCGATGGCAGGGGGCTTAGTGACGGGGAAATATAACAGGGGCCCCCTGGCTCCCAATGAGTTATACCGTTTAAGAGACCACGTTGACCCTAATCAAAATACCTTCTGGTCGGCGGCCACAAAACGCAATTTGGCGATCATGGATGAAGTGGTCAAAATTGCCGATGAGATTGGTAAACCCTGTTCCCAGGTCTCGTTACGGTGGTTAATGCAACAGCCGGTGGTCAATATTCCTATCTTTTCGGCGCGTACCCTAGAGCAAGCCCAGGAAGATTTGGGAGCCTGTGATTTTGAGTTAACCCCGGAGCAAATGCAACGGTTAGATCAAGTCAGTTTGCCGGCGTTGAATTCGGTGATGCCCGAAGTGGGAGCCTATCCCTATCCAATGTTGGAATTTGGTAGTCCGGCGTTACCTAATTTCTATTCCCGTGCCCTTTTGTTTGGCAATGTGGAATATAAAATCCTCAATCACCGTCGCAAGTTTCCTTTTAAATACAATCCTTAAGTATTTATTCCCCATCCCCTCTGATTGAGCTACCCAGACTTGATCCCCCCTTCCCCCCTTAAAAAGGGGGGCAAGACCCAAAGACTTACAATGTCTAGCATTGAGTTTTTAAGTTTGGGACTTAGCACCAAGTACAACTAAAAAGAGGGCAATGGCCCGAAGTCTTACTCTGTATCACTTTTTATTGATTATTACGAGGAAAATGTCCCATGAAAAATGTACCTGATACCGCCCTTGGTCAAATGTATAGAGAGCATATCCAATTAATTTTGGATAAAAATATTGAAGCTCTTTTGGATCAATATACTGATGATGCGGTCTTGATCAGTAGCTTCATGAAAGAGCCAAAGTATTATCGCGGACGGGATCAACTGCGCGAACATATGCAGGGGATTTTGGGGATCAATGGCCTCGAAACGGACATTGCTTTTTGGGCGGAAACGGAAGATCCCACCACTCTTATGATTGTGGAAGCGATTACCCTGCAAACCGATGATGGGGAAGCGAAAATGCGTTTTGCCGATAGTTGGGTACTCCGCGATGGCAAGATTGCGATCCACTTTGCAGGAATGGTGCAGTATCCCGATGGAAGTCTGGCATGATCAAGGGGTTTAACCACTGGCTCTGTTGGGGATTCGGGGCGATCGCCTGGGGGTTATCTGTCCCGGTCTGGGCAAGGGATGACGGGAATCCTATCACATCTTTTCGAGAGGCTTTAGCGGTTTCCCGTTCAGCAAAGGCCCAGCCCAGAGCATCCTCAGAAATGGCCTTTTCTGCTAGTGAAGTTCCGTCCGTTTCTGCGTTGCGGGATGTCAGTCCGCAGGATTGGGCCTATGAAGCCCTGAAGTCCTTGGTTGTCCGTTATGGCTGTATTGTGGGTTATCCCAATCTCACCTTTCGCGGCGATCGCCCTTTAACCCGATGGGAATTTGCGGCGGGCTTAAATGCCTGTCAAAACACCCTAGAGCGGTTACTGAAGGAAAATGTAGCGGTACTTCAGGAAGACCTGGATAAGCTCAAACGGCTGGCTCAGGATTTTCAGGCAGAACTGGCTCAACTAGGAACCAGGGTAGATAACCTGGAAGCTAGGGTGTCCTATTTGGAAGACCACCAATTTTCCACAACAACCAAATTAAATGGCATTGCCAATATTGTGTTGACCGGCTCTTCGGGAGAAGGGGACACCAATGTGGTTCTGCAACAACGGGTACGCTTAACCCTGAATACCAGTTTTTCCGGTCAGGATTTGCTGGTGGCACGGATGGCCATGGGTAATAGCACGATCCCGAATTTGGACGGTGGCACGAAGGAGGTTGTACAGGCCAACCAATGGTATGGGGATTTTAATAACCGTAACTTTTTAGTGACGCTTTATTACCTCTTTCCAGTGACGGAACGTCTAACGATGTTGGTCACACCGGTGGGCGGTCTGCACGCCGATTATTCCTATCCCCCGGTCAATCCCTATTTTGAAGATTTCAATGGCGGGACGACAACCCTTTCCACCTTTGCCCAACATAACCAAATTCTGAGTTTGGGAGGCGGCACTGGAACGGCCTTTTCCTATCGGGTAACAGATAACGTGACCTGGGGCGGGGGTTATTATGCGGGTTTAGGAAGCATCCCCACCGAGGGCAATGGTCTGTTTAATGGCACGTTTACCGCAGGGACGAGCTTAAAATGGCAGGCCACTCCTCAATTAGCCTTTGGGGCCAATTATATCCATGGTTATTTTCAACCGGGGGCCTTTGGTTTCAGTGATAATGCCACATCCTTTGGTCTGCCGGCCTATAGTGGGACGGCGATCGCCAATGACATTTTGGCCCAATACAAAACCAATACCAATGCCTACGGAGGCGAATTTTTCTGGCAACCGATTCCTCAGTTAGGGATTGGAGCCTGGCTGGGTTATGTGCAGGCAACGGCGATCGGAGTCGGGAACGGTGAACTCTGGAATTATGCGCTGTCCTTTGTCTTTCCTGATTTAGGTAAAGAAGGCAATTTAGGCGGCTTCATCGTTGGGGCGCAACCCTATCTGGGCAGTTTAACCGGTGTTGAGCCGTTCCCCAATTCAACCCCTTTTCATTTGGAGGCTTTCTATCGCTACCAAGTTAACAATAATTTAGCGATTACCCCTGGGGTGATCTGGCATCCTGCTCCTAACCAAAATCAAAATAATCCCGACATTATTACGGGAACGATTCGCACGACTTTCACTTTTTAAACCCAATCTAACTTGAAACTAATCGTTTTTGGATTTTCCCAAGCGATCCCCCTAAATCCCCGTAAACACATCTTGAAAAAGGATACGCTTTTAAGTTTGATCCCCCTAAATCCCCTTAAAAAGTTACTGTGTACGCACATTTTGGAAAAAGACACGCTTTTAAGTTTGATCCCCCTAAATCCCCCTTAAAAAGGGGGACTTGATCCCTACTATCTCTCCCCAAATTCACTCTTAACTATTCCCTATTCACTATCAACTATTCACTAACTCTATGAGCTTACAAATTTTTTCCCAAGTTGCATTAACCTGTGCTGATCCCATCGTCACTGAAAAATTTTATAGTCAATACTTTGGTTTTAAACGGGCCAGGGTCGCTAAGTTACCCGATGGAGATCAAATTGTTTTCTTAAAAATGGCCGATTGTGCCTTTTATTTAGAGATCTTTAAAGCCAAAGAACCCGCTCCCGTTCCCCCACCCATTAATGATGGCCCCCAGTATCCAGGCGTTCGTCAATTAGCCTTTAAAGTGGATAGTGTGGATGACAAGTTAGCCGAAATGGGAGACGCGGCGAAAATTACCCTTGGCCCCCTCAATTTTGATGATTATATTCCCGGCTGGCGCACGGTTTGGGTCGCTGATCCCGATGGCAATATTGTCGAAATTAGCCAGGGTTTTACTGATGAAGAAAATCCTCCGGCTTTAGAAGCCTAACACCTGTCCAATTCCCCCATCAATCAGCCATGAATTCTATGAGTTTAAAGGGACAAAAAATCGGTATCTTAATCGAAAGCGACTTCTATGAACACGAAATTTGGTATTACCATTATCGGTTTATGGAAGAGGAGTGCGAACTGCATTTTCTTAGTCGTCTTTGGGGGCAATCTTACCTAACCTTTAAGGGCCACGAATATCATGCACCTTTTGAGTGTCATCGCAGTTTTGAAGCGATTGATGACCGAGAGTTGGAAACCTATTCCGCGATTATTGTGCCGGCGGGTATGGTATCTGATCGCCTGCGTTATACAGAGGATGTCAGAAAACTATCCCCCGCTACGGCCTTTTTAAAACGGGCCTTTGCCAAAAAGAATATCATTAAGGGCATTATTTGTCATGGAATGTGGTTAGTGTCTCCTGCGCCTGAATTGGTCAGGGGTCGTCGTGTTACTTGCCATAATAATCTCTATGGTGATGTGGTGAATATGGGAGCCATTTATGTGGATCAAGATGTCGTGGTGGATGGGGATTTAGTAACGGCAAGAACTGGGGGCCATGCCCATCTCTTCGCCAGGGAAATTATTAATTTTTGTTACCGGATGAAGTATAGTCATCGGCGTTAACTAAACTTTAGAGATATTGAAGATTGACAACCCCCCTAGGAGGTATTTAGTCAAATGGCGATCGAGGAAACTCCCCCTCCCCCGACGAAGCAACCCCTCTTATTTGCAGTCCATGGCAACGAACGCATTAATGCTTTTAGCGATGGGGTTTTTGCGATTACCATTACACTATTGGTCTTGGAAATTAAAGTCCCTGAAATTCCCCACGAATTAGTGGCCACGGATTTAATTCCTAAGTTACAGCATTTATTCCCTTTTATTATTAGTCACATCATTAGCTTTTTTGTGTTGGGGATCTTTTGGGTAGCCCATCACAATATGTTTGCCCACATCAAGAAGCATGATCATGTTCTGCTATGGCTTAATCTCCTATTTTTACTCTGTGTGGCTTCAACCCCTTTTCCAACAGGCTTATTGGGAGCCTATCCTGACCAGGCGATCTCCGTGATGATTTACGCTGGAGTCTTAGCCGTTACGGGTCTATCGTTAGACTTAATTTGGTGGTATGTGACGACCTACGGTTTAGTAGATGGAGAAACCGATCCCGACTTTGTCCGTTTTGTCCATTGGCATATCTGGAAAGCACCTATTTTTTATGGACTAGCTTTTATCTTAGCCTTTTTTAATTGGTTAGCCCTAGCCAAATTAATTTTAATCGGAGTCACTATTTTTTATATTATTCCCAATTCCCTAGAGCGCACCCACTACAAACGTTTAAATCGTCGCTTTAATCAGTAAGAATGCAATGCCGGTTGCACCCAAGAAAAATCTTAACCTTTTTTCGTTTCCCTCAATTGATTATGACTAATATTGCTTTCCCTTTTTCGGATTTAATCGCTGGCTACGTCACTTTCTTTGATGCGGATAGTGATACCTTCGGCTTAAAAACCTCCGATGGCCGTGAATTTAAAGCCAAAATCAGTGCCATGGCCTACGCCAAAATTATCCAAAACTTTGAGGAAGGCTACCCCGATGCAACGGGCAATATGCGCTCTATGTTAGTGCCAGGGCGGTTTTTGTTTACCTATGGAGTGTTTTATCCGGATAGTGAATTGTTTGATGTTAAACAAATTGTTTTTAGTGGCAGAACAGCCCAGGATTATATCTTTGAAAAACAAAATTGGTGGATTCAACAAATTAATGCGTTAGGGAAATTCTATCTCAAAGCTCAATTTGATGATGGGCCAGTGGATTACCGCAGTTATCGCACCAATTTAAGTTTGACGGGAGAACGTTCCGATGTCAATTTCCGTCAGGAAACAGATACCATTTCCCGGTTAGTTTATGGCTTTGCTACCGCCTTTTTAATGACGGGAGATGACCGCTTTTTAGAAGGAGCGGAAAAAGGGACAGAATACCTGCGCGAGCATATGCGCTTTGTGGATTTAGATGAGGGGATTGTCTATTGGTATCACGGCATTGATGTTAAAGGGAGTCTCGAAGACAAGATCTTTGCCTCTGAGTTTGGGGATGATTATTACGCCATTCCCGCCTACGAACAAATTTATGCTCTAGCTGGCCCCATTCAAACCTATCGTTGCACCGGCGATCGCCGCATTTTAGATGATGCCGAAAAGACCATTAAATTATTCAATGATTTCTTCTTAGATAAATCAGAATACGGGGGGTATTTCTCTCACTTAGATCCGATTACGCTAGATCCCTTGAGTGATTCCCTGGGAGCCAACAAAGGCAAGAAAAACTGGAATTCCGTCGGCGATCATGCCCCGGCTTATTTAATTAACCTCTGGTTAGCAACGGATAAACAGGAATACGCCGATATGTTGGAATACACCTTTGACACCATCGAAAAACGCTTTCCGGATTATGACCATAGCCCCTTTGTGCAGGAACGTTTCTATCAGGATTGGAGCCATGATACAACCTGGGGTTGGCAACAAAATCGCGCCGTTGCTGGGCATAACCTGAAAATTTCCTGGAACCTAATGCGGATGCAAAGCCTGAAGGCCAAAGATCAGTATGTAAATTTAGCCCGTAAAATTGCCGATATGATGCCGAGTGTGGGGAGTGATCAACAACGGGGCGGTTGGTATGATGTAGTAGAACGGTTATTAGGGCCTGGCGAAAAATTCCATCGTTTTGTTTGGCATGATCGCAAGGCCTGGTGGCAACAGGAACAAGCTATCTTAGCCTATTACATTTTGATGGGGTGTTTAGGGGAGACGGAATATCAACGATTAGCACGGGAATCCGCCGCCTTTTATAACGCTTGGTTCCTCGATTTAGAAGCTGGGGGGATTTATTTCAACGTCTTAGCTAACGGTATCCCCTACCTAGCAGGTGGCAATGAACGGGGCAAAGGCAGTCACTCGATGAGTGGTTATCACTCTTTTGAATTGTGTTATTTAGCCGCCGTTTATACCAATTTATTAATTACCAAACAGCCGATGGACTTTTACTTTAAGCCCATGCCTGGCGGTTTTCCCGATAATATTCTGCGCGTTTCTCCTGATATTTTGCCCCCTGGTAGCGTCCGCATTGGTAGCTGTGAGATTGATGGAGAACCCTATCCCCATTTTGATGCCCAGGGCTTAACCGTCACCTTACCCAAAACCAGCGATCGGGTCAAAGTTAAAGTCCAAATTATCCCGAACTAAGGGGTTAGTTTGGTAAAGGGAATAAGTTGTTTAATTGAAATTTATTCTCTTTCTCCAACTGGGCTTAGACAAGTAGGCTTAATTGGTGGAACAGGTTTCTGGCCTAGGGATGGGATACTCAGTTCATTCCCTTTATCTTTAAGGGTGCTTAATAAATTGTTAGATAGGGTCATAGCTTTCTAGCCTTTGGACGGGCAGGATGCCCATCCCACGTTTTATTTTTAATTGCAACGAGCTAATTCAAGAAACTGATTTTTGATAAACTGACCATTTTTAAAATTGTTGAGAAAGACCCATGGCAGAAAAAACACTGCTGATTGAAATCAAGCTCCAGGACAATGTTCAAATTGTTTCTCTGACGGGAGAAATTGATGCGAGTACGGCCCCCTCCGTTACGGAAACAGTTCTTCCCCTGATTGGCAGTAACAGTAAAATTATTTTAGACATGACCAAGGTTCCCTATATGTCTAGTGCGGGGCTAAGAACCTTGTTATCTCTTTATCGTCAGATAAACCCGAAAACCGAGAATTTGCAGGCAGGGGATTTTGTCTTAGTGGGACTATCCGAAGAAGTTCAAGATACCATGACCGTCACAGGTTTCTTGAAATTTTTTAAAACCTGTAACACCTTGGCTGAGGGACTCCAAACCTTGGCGGTATAAAACCCCACCTGAAACCCATGGTTTTTGGCTTAAGATCTCCTTACGGCAGTCAATCCTAACTCTTACGTTTTTCTGTGAATAACCACCATGTCCCTAGAGCGCATTGATATTCATCCGACCCATCGCTACGGTGATTTTAAATTACGCAATGGCAAGCCCTTTCCCTTTGGGGCAACTCTGGTTCCAGGCGGGGTGAATTTTTCTATTTTTTCCAGTCATGCGGTCTCCTGTTCTCTGGTGTTATTTCAGAAGCACGCCCTCGAACCCTTTGCCGAAATTCCTTTTCCTGATGAGTTTCGCATTGGGAATGTCTATTGCATGGTGGTTTTTGATCTGAACTATGAGGATTTAGAATACGGCTACCGGATGGATGGCCCCAGGGATTTTCAGGCCGGTCAATGGTTTGACAAAAGTAAAATTCTGCTCGATCCCTACGCAAGAAATATTGGGGGGCGCGATGTGTGGAAAGTCACGCCGGATTGGTCAAATCCCTATCAACATCGGGGACGGATCGCCTTTGATGATTTTGATTGGGAAGATGATCGCCCCTTAGAAATTCCCCCGGAAGACCAGATTATCTATGAAATGCACGTTCGCAGTTTTACCTGTGATCCCTCATCTGGCATTAAGGAAAGTCATCGAGGTACGTTTGCGGGGATTCAAGATAAGATTGCCTATCTGAAGGAATTGGGAGTTAATGCGATCGAGTTGATGCCCATCTACGAATTTGATGAATTTGAAAATAGTCGTCCCAATCCCGAAACCGGGGAATTATTACTCAATTACTGGGGTTATAGCACCGTCGGTTTTTTTGCCCCCAAGGCAGGTTATGCGGCGACGGGTAAATTTGGGATGCAAATTGATGAGTTGAAAAATTTAGTCAAAGAACTTCATAAAAGTGGCATTGAAGTCATCCTGGATGTGGTTTTTAACCATACTGCTGAAGGGAATGAAAAAGGGCCGACGATTTCCTTTCGAGGCATTGATAACAAGACTTACTATATGTTGACCCCAGAGGGCTATTACTTTAATTTTAGTGGCACAGGAAATACCTTAAATTGTAATAACCCGATTGTACGGGGCATGGTTTTGGATTGTTTACGCTATTGGGCGGCAGAATACCATATTGATGGTTTCCGTTTTGACCTAGCGGCCATTTTAGGGCGAGATCCCTGGGGTGCACCGTTGGCCAATCCGCCGTTACTGGAAAGTTTAGCCTTTGATCCGATTTTGGCCAAATGTAAGTTAATTGCGGAGGCCTGGGATGCGGGCGGTTTATATCAAGTGGGTTCCTTCCCCGCCTTTGGACGTTGGGCCGAGTGGAATGGCAAATATCGAGATAGTCTGCGGAAATTCCTGAAAGGGGACGGTAATGTGGGGGATGTGGCTCAACGGTTACAGGGGTCTCCCGATCTCTATGCAGTTTCGGGGCGATCGCCGGCCACTTCGATTAACTTTATTACCTGTCATGATGGCTTTACCCTGATGGATTTGGTGTCCTATAACCATAAACACAACGAGGCCAATGGGGAAGGCAATAACGATGGCAGTAACGATAATGACAGTTGGAACTGTGGTTGGGAAGGGCCGACCGATGACCCTGGGATCAATGCCCTCCGTCGTCGTCAGATTAAAAATGCGATCGCCCTGTTAATCGTCAGCCAGGGAGTTCCCATGATTTTAATGGGAGATGAAATGGGACGAACGCAACAAGGAAATAACAATACCTATTGTCACGATAATGCCCTGAACTGGTTGGACTGGACATTACTCAACCAGGAAAAAGACCTCTTTCAATTTGTGCAACACTGTATCGCCTTCCGTAAAACCCATCCTGTGTTACGCAATCCCAACCATTTTCGTAACTGTGATTATGTAGGGAGCGGTTATCCTGATATTAGTTGGCACAGCAGTCGTGCCTGGTATGTGGACTGGTCATCGGCTCATCATTTAGCGTTTATGCTCTGTGGTCAGCACGCCAAACAGGGACAACAATCCGATGATGACCTCTATGTGGCCATGAATATGCACTGGCAAGCCTGCTGGTTTGAATTACCCCAACCGACCCAGGGCAAACAATGGCATCTTTTTGTCAACACCAGTGTTCCTCATCCCCAGGATAGTTATGCCCCCGGCACAGAACCGCCCCTAGACAATCAACAGGTCTGCCTAATCGGCGATCGCTCGGTGGTAATCCTCGTGGGAAAATAATCCCGTTTTCCGTCTAAAAGAATTAGTTTATTCCTTTATTTTTTCCGAGAAACTGCTATGGCCTTTGAAACTTCTCTCTCTGTCACCGATTCCATTGCGACGATTTTCCTTGCAGGGGATCTAGATGCAAGTACTGCTAGTGTTTTCCAAAGCAAAATCGAAGAAGCGGCTAACTATCAGCCTAAGCCCACCAAATTAGTCTTACACTTTGAGAAATTGACTTATATGGCTAGTGCTGGACTACGAATGTTGATTTTTTCCAAACAACAGATGGGTAACGATGTCAAGCTCTATGTCTTTAAACCCAATGAGATGGTCTGGGGTACCCTAACCAAAACCGGTTTTCATCATAGCGTTCAAGTTTTAACAGAGTACGATTTAGCGGCGATCGCCCGACTGTAATTATTCCATCTTTTTGCTAGTAGGGTCGGGGCGTAGATGATACGTCCCCAGAAAATTTTATGAATGATTTTCCCTCCGATTATGAGCAATTAACCATCGAACTAGCTCAACTGCGTCAACAAGTTGTCCAGCTAGAACAAAAAAATGCAGTATTAGAAAGTCAACGGCAACTGATTGAAAACGTCGTATTAATGACCCGCGACTGTCTGAGTGAGGAAAATTGGACAAGCCTCTCAAAAAAGTCGAATCTCATCGAGAATATTATTCACGTTATCTATTCATCTCCCGAAGAAGAAGGGTTACAAACCTCGCTTCAAAGTATTCTGGATACAGCCGTTGAATTAACGAAAGCAGATAAAGGCAGTCTATTTTTACTGGATGCTAAGGGAGTCGTGATTCGCAGTATTTTAACTCGCAGTGTTCCAAAGCCCGAAGAGCGGACAAACCTGATTCATCTGGTTTTGGATAAGGGACTGGCAGGTTGGGTCTATCACCATCAACAATTGGGCTTAATCCACGATACGGAAAGTGATGCTCGTTGGTTAACCCTGCCCAACCAACCCTATCAGGTGCGATCGGCCTTAGCCGTTCCCATTATGCGGGGGAAAGAGGTGTTGGCCCTGATTACCCTCTTGCATTCCCAGCCGGGCCATTTCAGTGAAGGGATAGCCAGTCTGATGGAAATTACGGCCAAGCAGATCGCCCTGACCCTAGAAATGGTCGCGCTCAAAATGGCCTTCAATCAAGAGCGTTCTACCCATAGCATTCAAAAACAATTACTGGAAAACTTATTAGAAAAAGCCCAGGGTTCCCAACAAGAAAACGTTCTGAAAACGACTCTACAAAAAATTGTTGACCTTTCGGCGGATCTGACCAATGCTCCCAGTAGTAGCCTGTTTCTCCTAGATAGCCATGGCAAAATTGCTGATGCGATCCTCTCCCGTCGAGAAGTCACTCCCCAACAACGGGCCACGTTGATCGGTAGTGTCCTAGACCGAGGGTTAGCGGGTTGGGTCAACAAGCATCACCAACTGGGGTTAATTAGTGATACGGAAACTGATGAGCGGTGGTTAACCCTCCCGAATCAACCCTACGAAGTACGGTCAGCCTTGGCCGTGCCAATTTTACGAGGGGACCAACTACTGGGCATTTTGACTCTGCTCCATCCTAAAGTCGGGCATTTTACATCAGAAGTGGCGGATCAAATGCAGATGACCGCCGATCAAATTGGCCTGGTGTTAGAAAACGCTCGTCTCTATTCCAAATTAGATCAGTATTCCAAAGCCCTGGATAATGAACTCAAAAAAGGCCGACAGATTCAAATTGATTTTCTACCCTACCAACTCTGTCAACTGCCCAACTGGGAAATTGCGGCTTGCTTTTATCCTGCCCGTCAAGTGGCTGGGGATTTTTACGATTGCTTTTATTTACCGGACAATGGCCAAATTGGCCTAGTTATTGCTGATGTTTGCGATAAAGGCGTGGGTGCGGCTTTATTCATGGCCCTCTTTCGCAGTTTAATTCGGGTCTTTGCCCGACAATCGAATATCCGAGGCCAAACTTCTGCTCTGTTGGAATATGAGAAACCCCTCCAGGGTTGGGTAGGTAGCTCTACGCTCAATCGGGAACATCTCAATGCGTTGCAGGCAGTGAAATTAACCAATGATTATGTAGCGATTATTCATCCCAATTTATGTATGTTTGCCACGCTCTTTTTTGGGGTTCTTGATCCGACAACGGGGTTATTAACTTACGTTAATGGGGGCCATGAACCTTTGTTTATTCTTCACCAGGGAAAAGTCAAAGCAACCTTAGAGCCGACCGGTCCCGCCGTTGGTATGATGCCTGAGTCCGAATTTCATCTAGGTCAAACCATCCTAGAATCTGGGGATATTTTATTGGGTTATACGGATGGAGTTCCAGAAGGAAAAAATGAGGAAGGGGAATTATTCAAAATGGAGCGATTTTTACCGCTTTTAACCCAACCGACGGAATCAGCGAATCAATTACTAGAGCGTATCAAAGAGGAGCTTTTTGCTTATATTGATGAAGCACCTCAATTTGATGATATTACTATGATTGCGGTACGTCGTCAGGAAACCCAATAAGTCTCGTATCAGTTTCTCATTTTGGATAATCAGCATTTTGTCAAAACTGCTTTCATAATCAGCTATTAATTATCCATTATCCATTATCCATTATCAACTATTAATTATTTCATTAATTCTCTATTTATTTTGCCGAGGATAAGTTACTCTATGGAAACCCTTACTGTTCCAGGAATCTTAGATTCCCTTGCTCCGATCGCCCAGTATGTGATGAACGCGGCCACGGAGGCAGGTTTAGAGCAAAAAGCGGCCTACAAATTGCGATTAGCCGTAGATGAAATGGCTTCTAATATTATTATCCATGGTTATGAGGAATCGGGGTTAACCGGCGATATTGATGTGACGGCTAGCTTAATGGATAAGCAGTTAATTGTTACCCTAGAAGATACGGCAGAGCCTTACGATCCAACTACCCATAATTTACCAACGGAGGAGGATTTAGCCCTTTCTTTGATTCAGCGTCCCCATGGAGGATTAGGTATTTTTCTGGTATTGGATGGGGTGGATGAGTTTTCCTATGAACGGGTCGGCGATCGCAACCGTAATGTCTTTGTAATGAAACGGCCAACGTCAATGGTCTAACCTGAATTAATCATGAAGGTGAGGCAAAAAGTCTGAAAAGCTTATCCAGTAATGACTTGAGAGATTCTGACAACCTAACACTCTGTTGTACCGAGCCATCAAAACGATAAAAAAGCATACAAAGTAAACAACATACTTTAAAATGTTAATAACATAAATGATTGATGAGACAAGCAGAGTTAGAACAATAGGAAGAGTTCCGAAATGTAACCAATGATCGCCTGGAATTAATAATCGGTTAATCCATCGGAGAATGTTCCCAGGAAAGCGGATCTTCAATTGGTTCCAAATGAGTCGTCACATGACTACCGTCCAGCAGTTCTGTCATTGTCTTTTCCAACGATTCACACAGATCATGCCCTTGCTGGACTGTCCATTGTCCCGGTACTAACACGTGAAACGAAATAAACCGTTGACTGCCCGATAACCGAGTCCGCAATAAATGAAAACGAATTCCCTGGTCTTCATAGGGCGCAAATAGATTTGTGATCTGTTGGATTTCTGCCTTGGGAATTGCTTGATCCATTAAGCCAGATAGGGTTTCCTGCATTAACTTAACCCCCGTCCAAATAATATTAAATGCAACGGCGATCGCAATTAACGGATCAAGAATTAACCAACCTGTTGTCTTCACTAATAAAATGCCGAGAATTACCCCCACCGAAGTCCAAACATCAGTAAACAAATGGTGAGCATCGGCCCTTAACGTAATAGACCGTAAACGCCTCCCCGCCTTTAATAAAACCCAGGCAACTCCCCCGTTAATGGCCGTCGCAATCAAGGATAAAATTAACCCCAATTCAATCTCTTCTAACGGTTGTGGATCCCATAATCGGCTCCAAGCCGCGATCGCAATACTCCCCGCCGCAATCAAAATAAACGCACTTTCCAAGCCACTCGAAAAATATTCCGCTTTACTATGACCAAAGGGATGTTCCTCATCCGGAGGTTTAGCCGCTAGGGACAAGGCCCAAAATGCCACCAAGGCCGACAACAAATTCACCCCGGATTCCAACGCATCGGATAATAACCCGACAGAATCCGTAACCCAAAAAGCCGCTAATTTTAACCCAATGGTTGTGATCGCCGCCCCGACAGAAAGCAGAGTATAGGGACGAGCCGCTTTAGCACTCACATCTTCTTCGCTCCTCGTTGAAAAAATCTGGTAGGGCCAATCCTTGGCCAATCTCCACCGTTAATCTAAACCTAGGAGACCGGGGCGATCGCTGTCAACAAAAGAGGAATCCTCTTAACCGGCATCAGAGCCAGGATAAAATTGGTATTGATACCTTAACTGCCTGTTGTTATCCTATAAATACAACTAAAGTCGTCCAGAAGGCTTATCCTGGGCCAGTCGAAGGGACGGGGTTTTAGACCCAATTTTTCGATAAAAATAAGGAAAAAAAAGATTGCAAAAATTGAGAGCGGCTTGTGGAAAAATTTACCCCCGAACATTTTTTAATTCTGATTGTGGATGATATTCGCTCCAATGTTCATCTCATTGCCGAAATTTTGGATGATGTGGGCTATAACACCACCTTTGTCACCTCGGGCCGCGATGCCCTAGAACGGGTGAAAACGGCTCATCCTGACCTGATTTTACTCGATTTAATGATGCCGGATATGGACGGTATCGAAGTCTGTGAACATCTTCAGGCTGATCCCAAGACCCAGACGATTCCCGTGATTTTCCTCACCGCCAGTAATGAAAAAAAGCATTTACTGCAAGCCTTTGCCTCCGGAGCCGTAGATTACGTTACCAAACCCTTCAATGCACCGGAACTCCTGGCTCGTGTGAAAACCCACCTGGAACTTAAACAGACCCGCGATTACCTCGAAACCACCCTCCACGACCTTCAGCGATCGCAAGTCGGCTTGAGAACCACTACCACCCGGTTAACCACCCTTATCCAAAACTTCCAGGCGGGTATCATCGTCGAAAACGAACAAGGAGAAGTTGTCCTAGTCAATCAGGAATTTTGTCAACTCTTTGGCATTACCGCTACCAATAGTGAAATCCCGACCCAGCACCCGGAACGAAGTCTGATCGGCATTCAATCTTCCTTGCTACGTCTCCGGATTCAGCCGCTTCTTCTTCCCCAGGAAACCCTCTACTCCCCGGCAACCCACCCCCAACACCAGGTTAGTCACCAGGAAATCCATCTCCGCGATGGCCGCGTTTTAGAACAGGATCATGTTCCCATTGAATTAGACCAACAATCCCTGGGGTATCTCTGGATCTATCGGGATGTCACCACGCGCAAACGAATTGCCCAGGCCCAGGCCCAATCCCTGGAACAGGAACGCCGCATTCGTCAACAATTAGCCGAACAAAACGAAGAACTAGCCTCCGCTACCCACGCCGCCGAAGCCGCTAATCGGGCTAAGAGCGAATTTTTGGCTACCATGAGTCACGAAATTCGGACACCCATGAACGCCATTATTGGCATGACCGGCTTACTGTTAGATACTCCCCTCAATGCCCAACAGCAGTATTACACCGAAATTATCCGGAATAGTGGCGAAAATTTATTGACCTTAATTAACGATATTTTAGATTTTTCCAAGATCGAATCCGGCAAATTAGAATTGGAAAACTATGCCTTTGATTTAAACCAATGTGTGGAAGAAGCCCTGGATTTAGTGATTCCCCGGGCCAATGAGAAACAACTTGAACTGATTTATCGTTACGCTCCGGCGGTTCCCCGGTACATTGTGGGGGATATGACCCGCCTACGACAGATCCTGGTGAATTTATTAAGTAATGCGGTGAAGTTTACCGAGGCCGGCTCCGTCATGGTTCGGGTAGAATCCTTTCAGGAAGAGGTCCTTTGTTTTGCGGTTCAGGATACGGGAATTGGGATTACGGCTGACCAACAAAGTCTTTTATTTCAACCCTTTAGTCAGGTGAATGCTTCGATTACTCGTCGCTATGGCGGAACGGGCTTAGGTTTGGCGATCTGCGCCCGATTAGCGGAAATGATGGGCGGTAGTATTTGGATGGAAAGCCAGGGGGCAGTGACGGGGATGGTTCCTCTGCAATGGCGGCCCCCAGAGCCTTCCACCACAACGGGAACGACTTTCTATTTTACGATTCAGGCGGGTATTCCCTCGGAAATCCCGGCCATGCCCCAGGAGATTCCGTCGCCATTGTTGCGAGGCCGTCGGGTGTTGGTGGTAGATGATGCCGTGGAAAATGGGATTTTTCTGAGGGAGCTATTAACCCAATGGCAGATGCCGGTCAAAATGACGACTTCTTCCCGCGAGGCCCTGACCTGGTTGGAGCAAGGGGAATCCTTTGAGGTGGGGATTTTGGATTGGCGGATGCCGGAGATGGATGGGCTACAGTTGGCCGAGGCGATCGCCGCGTTACCGTTGGCTCAACCGTTACCGTTAATTATGATGACGGGTGTGTATCTTTCCCCCAAGGAACGTCAGGTCGAAACCTCGGTGCAATTTGTGGCTTGGTTGCAAAATCCGATTAAAGTTCCCCAACTCCATCAGGCCCTAATCAGTATTTTTGATAACACAGCGGAATCGTCAGCGTTGGTTCGGGGTTTGCCGTCTCGTCCGGCGGCGATTAAAGATTATCCGACCCATTTTGGTCTGCGGGTCTTATTAGCCGAAGACAATCGGATTAATCAACAGGTGGCAACCCTCTTGTTAAAGAAATTGGGGTATCGGGCCGATGTGGTCAGTAATGGTCGAGAGGTTTTAACCGCTTTGGAGCAGGCAGAATATGATGTCATTTTGATGGATGTGGAAATGCCAGAAATGGACGGCTTAACGGCAACAACCCAAATTCGCCAAAAGTCGGCGGCCCAACGTCCCTGGATTGTGGCGGTCACGGCCTATTCCATGCTGGGCGATCGCGAACGGTGTTTAACGGTGGGGATGAATGACTATATTAGTAAACCGATTCGGGTCGAGGAATTGGAGGCGGCTTTAAACCGTGCCAAGCAAACCCTAGATATTTCTGCTCTCTCGTCGGTATCAACGACTACCCCAGCGGCTACTCCCGTGCTCCCGGAATCCGGCAAACCCGTTGAGTCCTCGCTTCAGCCAGCTTCCCCGGCAGAGGTCACTACTTCGGTATTGGACATGAAAACCTTGGCGACTATCCGGGCCTTGGGGGGAGACGAAGGGGAGACGGTGTTAGCCGGACTCATTCAAGATTATTTAGATGCTACGCCTTTACTCTTGTCCCAAATTCAAACGGCGATCGCTGACCAGGATGCGACAACCCTGCGACAAGTGGCCCATACCCTGGGATCGAGTAGTGCTAATCTGGGAGCCATGACCTTCGCGAAACAATGTAAGGCGATCGAAAATTTGGCCAGGGTGGGTAACTTAACCACAATGCCGGCCCTCTCGCGTGGCTTAACCCAAGCCTATGAAAAAGTGAAAACCGCCTTGGAGAAGTTAATAGTGAATAATGAATAATGAATAGTGAATAATGGATAGTTGATAATTAATAGTTGATAATTGATAATTGATAATTGATAATTGATAATTGATAATTGATAATTAATTATTAAAATCCCTGATTCTGCGATCGCTTTCTTCCCCTTCTGAAAATCATGACTTTTCTCAACCGATATTTATGGATTTCTGCCCCAAAATTGGGGGACAGAGGGCAAAATATCAGGGTTCTTTATCCGGTAATCGCCCCTACTGCAAACCATGACTTGTCTCCCTAGATGTTTATGAATTTATCCCCGATCCATTACTAATTATCAATTATCAATTATCCATTATCAATTATTCCCTATGGCATCGGTGACTCCGTTAGTTCTCATTGTTGATGATGATCCTTCCCTAAGAACGCTCTTAAAATTAGCCCTGGGTCGAGAAGGCTACCGCACGGAAGAGGCGAGTAATGGTCAGTCTGCCTTAACCCAATTTGAGCGTATTCAACCCGATATTGTCCTATTGGATGCCATGATGCCTGAAATGGATGGGTTTAGTTGTTGTCAGCAATTGCGGCAGTTACGTCAGGGGGAAACCACACCTGTTTTAATGATTACCTTTTTAGATGATCAGGAGTCGGTGGATCTGGCCTTTGCGGCGGGAGCAACGGATTTTATTACCAAACCGATCCATTGGGGAGTGCTTTCCCAACGGGTTCAACGTCTCCTCGATTCCCAACGGGCGATCGCCTTGGCCCAAACCTATGAACAGCAATTAAGCGACCTACAAAACTGGGAAGCCTTAGTACAGGAAACCCTGCAACAAGTGACCCAATCCCGCGCCATGTTACCCCTGTTGCAATCCCTGTTAAAGACCACCCAGACCCTCCTCCAGGGCGATCGCCTGGTGTTGCACTATCCCCCGAAAAAAATTTTTCTCGAAGTTCTGGCTTCTTCTCTCTCGTCCCTCCGTTCTCTCCCCTTTACAGCCTTAGCCCTTTTAGACGACTACGAAAGTCAATATCTAACGGGCCAAGCTGTCTTGCTGGATGCTTCCACCGACTTGGAATCCAATGAAGCCAAACTCCTGCAAACCCTCAACTGTCGGGCGATCGCCCAGGTTCCCCTCATCCAAGCAGAGCAAGTCCGGGGTCTGTTAAGCCTCCAGAGTCAACAACCACGCTCCTGGTCAACCACCGACATTAACCGATTAACCCTAGTGGCCAGTTTGATCGCCCTGATCCTTCGCTCCTCCTGATTCCGCCGTTGGTTGTAAGTCCTTAAAACAAGCCTTGGGCTGGCGTAACCGTCGTTCCTGTTTCGCCCGTTTAGCCGGGGTCTGACTCGTCCGACAATGGGGACAAACAATACCCGCTTGATAGTGGAGAGACTGACAATCTGCTTCCGTTAGGGGATGGCCACAGGCCGCACAGAGGGCATAATTCCCCGCCGTTAATCCTTCGGCCAATGCTACCCGTTGATCAAAGACAAAACAATGCCCTTGCCAGAGACTCTCCTCTGGTGGAACGGTCTCCAGATAATTTAAGATGCCTCCCTGAAGATGGTACACCTCGGTAAAACCCTGGCTTAACAGATAGGCAGAAGCCTTTTCACAACGAATGCCCCCGGTGCAAAACATGGCCACTTTCGGGTGTTGCTGGGGATCAAGGTGTTGGGCAACATACTGGGGAAATTCTCGAAAATGATGGGTTTGGGGATTAATCGCCCCCTGGAAAGTGCCGATCGCCACTTCATACTGATTGCGGGTATCAATGAGCAGTACCGCCGGATCTTGAATCAAGGTATTCCAGTCCTGGGGCGCAACATAGGTTCCCACTTGATGTTGAGGATTAATTTCTGGTCGTCCCAGAGTGACAATTTCCGGCTTGATTTTGACCTTAAACCGTTCAAAGGGGTATTGCTCTGTCCAGGAATCCCTACCCGTTAACGCTTGTAAGCCTGGCTCTTGACGGATCTGTTCTAACATTTGGGCGATCGCCTCGTCGGTTCCCGCGATCGTACCGTTGATGCCCTCAGTCGCTAACAGAATCGTTCCCTTCAGCCCTAACCCTTGCCCCAGGGATTGCCAGGTCGCTTTTTTCGCCGCCAAATCCGTCAACGTGACGAATAGATAAAAGGTCGTTACCCGATACGCCATAGAATTTCAGCCAAAAACTTGATCATTTTTTCTCTCTATGGCTATAATAGCCAAAGTCAGTAAATTCAGTTACTTACTGAATCGGGGGTATAGCTCAGTTGGTAGAGCGCCTGCTTTGCAAGCAGGATGTCAGCGGTTCGAGTCCGCTTATCTCCATCGAAATGTTGAGTTTACTCCGTTGGTTTTGATCCAACCAAGGTGAACAGCTTTTTGGTGTGTCCTTCGTTATGACCCAGGGAACTCTCCTCAATAAAATTGAAAAACGATCGCTCCGTTTTGGTCAGGGGGCCAATTTGCTCATGGCGATCGCCGGGGTGGTCGCGGCTTTTGCTTCAGGGGCAGATGCACCTTTATTGGACGGATTATATTCAGGAATCGGCCTGATTTCAACATTAATTGCGGCTAAAGTAGGCGAATCAGTGATGCGTCCTTCTGACCCTAATCGTCCTTTTGGGTACTATGCCGATGAAGCGATTTATATTACCTTTCGGGCTATCTTTATTTTGGGCATGATTGTTTTTGCAGGATTTTCCGCTTGTAGTAAAATCTTCGACTTTCTGCGGGGTGAGCCTTTACCGGATTTGAATTTTGGGGCTTTGGTGATTTATGGGATAACGGTCACGTTACTCTGTGCGTTTGTGGTATTGGTTCACTATTTAAACTGGAAAAAATCGGACTATCAAAGTGATATTTTAAAAATCGAAATGCAATCGTCAGTGATGGATACGGCGTTAAGTGTGGGCATTGTGTTGGCCTATGGTTCTGCGCCGCTCTTAGCCCAAACCCCTGCGCGAGGTTTGTTACCGATTGTGGATGCGATCATTGTCTTAGTCTTGATTGCCATGATTGTGAAACAACCCCTCAAAACTTTTGGGGATGCCCTAGGAGAAATTGCGGGAAAAGGAGCAGAACCGAAACTGATTCAAGCAGTGGAAGCCGAACTTCAGCAGATGAAAAGTTTACAGGATTGTCAAATTATGGATGTGGCTTTAACGAAGTTAGGTCGTTTCCATTTGGGCGTTGTCTATCTTTGTCCTCTTCATCCGCTATCAGCGATCGCCGTTGATCAACTGCGGGAAGAAATTATGTCTGTTTGTCGTCCCTTAGTCGGTTTGATTGAACTGGAAATTGTCTTGACTCATCAACCCCGGCTGATTAACCATTAGTAAACGATTTCGGGGTTGCTGGTGTGATGGCGGATTTGGGTTTGATCGGGTACAATCTCCCCATTGAAAGGCTTATATCAAATCCTGTTGATTACCCATCATTCAACGTATCTTGAAATTCTATGGTTAAAGGATTGCCATTATGGCCGTTTAACCAGATTGAATATCATCTAATACCATTTTTCACCGCCCTTGTCATAGATCTGCTAGGTCAAAGCCTGGCACTGAGTGGATCGAGTATGTCATCTAGTTTGAAATTTGGTAGAACATCGAAGTGAGAAGAGGGACAAACAAAAGTCCCCTTGCACCACGAACCCCAGTCAGTTCTCCGGTAACGGCTTAAGTCCTGATGGTATCCATGGATTAGAGGACGGGAAAGAAAACAGAATTTCCAGACATTTCTTGCCTAACAAACTTTGTGATATTTTAACAAAGTTGCCTGTTGAAGTTAATTTATGAATGGTTTTTCCCGAATCCTAGCTATTGGTCGTTATTGCCTGTGTTTGGGTCTCTTGGTTGTGACCCTAGGCTTGGGACTGTGGGGAGGTCAGCCCGCCTGGGCTAGTATTGATGATGATCGCCTGGACGGTAATATTTTTGTCGTGTATGCTGGTAATGGCTCCCTAGTGCCACCCCGGTTAACCATTGCCGAATCCTTTGAACGTAAATTACCTGTGATTTTGGTGTATTACCTGGATGACAGTTCCGACTGTAAACAATTCGCCTTTGTGGTGTCGCGGTTACAGGAATTTTACGGTCGGGCGGCGAGTATTATTCCCGTCAGCGTGGATAGCATTCCCCAAAAGTCTTCTTTTCGCAAGGATGAACCGGGCTACTATTACCAAGGGGGGATTCCCCAAACGGTCATCTTAAATGAAAAGAAAAAGGTCGTTTTTAATGGCAAAGGTCAAGTCAAGTTTGAAGTCCTAGATGATGTTTTACGGAATGTCTTTAATTTATTGCCCCGATCGCAGTCGGTCGAATTAAAGCTGAAAACCTTTAACGAGTTTAATAGTGAATTAGTCGAAAATTAAGGAGGGATTATGGGCATTGGCGATCGCTGGAATCAAATGGCGGGCAAAACCCGCTATGTCGTTTCTCGGATTTTTATTCATCTTCGAGGTCAGGAAATTGCACCGCTTTTAGGGGTTTTAAATCAGGCGGGGCGATCAGCGATCGAGAGTGATGGAGATTTAGCCGTTATCGGGGAAGAATTGGTGAATATTTGCCAAGCCCTACTACAAAACAAAGTTTATTGGGAATCTGCCGCCAATGAAGGGGAAGTCTTCTGGAAAGAAGGGGAAGCCGGGGATTATGTCAACGAACTCTTTACGGACTCGGCCCAACGGTATCTTTCGGACATCGGCGGTCAAAATGGCAATGGGCAGGAGCCTCTCACCGTTCCCATTACCTCCCATTTAGTGGTGATGATCACCGTCGCCTTGACAGGGGAAGTCCCGGATTTAGAAACCAATCTCGCGGATCGGGAAGCTTTGGAATACGGACTGAAAGCGATTATTAATCTTCATTACCAAGAGCGATTAGAGGCTATTCAAGTACATTTTTCCCCCGCTCAACTGGGTCACGAATTAACGGCAGAGCAGGTTTTACTCAATTTTCCGGAGCTCGTTCCCCTTTAATCCCCTCGCCGTTTCGCTGAAATGACCACGATACAATCAAGAAATATGTCTTGTTATTTTGGTGGATAGACCATGGTTGCTTCCCTTTCCCCGCCTAACCTCGATACCCCGATTATCTATCCCGATAGTGATGGTCAACCGATGGCCGACAATACCCTGCAATTTGAATGGATTGTGATCGTCAAGGAAAATTTAGAACTTCTCTTTGGCGATCGCCCCGATGTGTTTGTGGCCGGGGATCTCCTGTGGTATCCCGTCGAAGGAAATAATAAAATTCGCCGGGCCCCGGATGCCTTGGTGGCCTTTGGTCGTCCGAAAGGGTATCGCGGTTCCTATCAACAATGGGAAGAAGACGGCATTGCCCCCCAGGTGGTCTTTGAAATTTTGTCCCCTAGTGATCGGCTGTTGGAAATAGCCCAAAAATTTGATTTTTATCAACGCTATGGCGTGCAAGAATATTATGTTTATGATCCGGATCGGGGGGAATTATCGGGTTGGTTACGACAGAATGATTTATTAACACCCATTGAAGGCATAGAGGATTGGCAAAGTCCTTTACTCCAGATCCGTTTTCAACTCAGCGATGTCCCTAACGGGCAGGAAACCGTTCGTCAATTACGCCTAATCCGTCCCGATGGTCAACCCTTCTATACTTTTGGAGAATTAGACCAACTTCGTCGTCAGGCGGAAGTGCGGGCCGAACAGGCAGAACAACGGGCCATGAGTGCTGAACAGCAAGCCCAATCTGCCGAACAACGGGCCATGAGTGCTGAACAGCAAGCCCAATCTGCCGAACAACGAGCCATGAGTGCCGAACAACAAGCAGAAAAATTAGCCGCCTATTTGCGCTCCCAGGGGATCGATCCCAATGACTTAATCTAGGATTGGCACTATCCTCCCCTTCTGTGATTTACCTTCCTATCAACCATGTCTGACCCACTTCTTTCCCTCGCCCAGAAAACTCGTCAAGCGGCCCTACAATTAGGCACTCTGACTCTTACAGAACGTAATCAAGCCATTACGGCGATCGCCTCTGCTTTGACCCAGGCCAGTCCAGAAATTGTGGCCGCCAATCAAAGGGATTGTCAAATTGCAGAACAGGAAGGCATTGCCAAACCGCTCTACGACCGTTTAAAGCTCAGTGACAGTAAACTGCAAGCCACGATTACCGGGGTTTGGGATGTCCAGCATTTAGCCGATCCGTTGGGTACGGTTAGTCTCCATCGAGAATTAGATACGGATTTGATTTTAAAACGGGTTTCCTGTCCCTTGGGGGTCTTAGGCGTAATTTTTGAAGCCCGACCGGAAGCTCTAATTCAAATTACCAGTTTGGCGATTAAATCGGGCAATGGGGTCATTTTAAAAGGGGGTAAAGAGGCGACCCATTCCTGTCAAGTATTAGTCAAAGTGATTAAAGAGGCTCTGGCTAATACGGTGGTTAATCCTGACGTTATTCAATTATTAACCACCAGGGAAGAAATTCGAGAATTATTAACTCTAGATCGTTATGTGGATTTAATTATTCCTAGGGGGTCTAACGAATTTGTCCGTTATATCCAACAAAATACGACTATTCCGGTGCTAGGCCATGCCGATGGCATTTGTCATCTCTATGTAGATAAAGAAGCAGATTTTACCCAGGCGATCGCCATTACCGTAGATGCAAAAACCCAATATCCAGCGGCCTGTAATGCGATTGAAACCTTATTAATTCATCGAGAAATTGCTCCCCAACTGTTACCGGCTTTAGCGGAGGCTTTAATGGCCCAACAGGTCAAACTCAAAGGCGATGAACTGACCCAGGCGATTATTCCCTGTGAACCGGCGACGGAAGTTGACTGGCAAACGGAATATAGTGATTTAATTCTCGCTATTAAAGTTGTGGCCAACTTAGAGGAGGCGATCGCCCACATTCAGCAGTACGGCTCAAAACATACCGAAGGCATTGTGACCGAAAATGCTCAAACCGCGACTCAGTTTATGAATCAAGTGGATGCGGCGGGGGTTTATCACAACTGTAGTACCCGTTTTGCCGATGGGTTCCGTTATGGCTTTGGGGCTGAAGTGGGAATCAGTACCCAAAAAATGCCGCCCCGTGGCCCTGTGGGATTAGA
>JACCDQ010405162.1_pt1 | contig 46447 bp, 39 predicted proteins | sample 7446031 | NCBI WGS metagenome assembly JACCDQ01 (sample SAMN15323442, study PRJNA562643) | freshwater metagenome | isolation source: river surface water | place: USA:Blue River Watershed | collected 2017-08-17
GATTGAGTTTTTGCTTGTTATACTCATCAAAGCGAATTTTGTTACCATAATTTTCATTTTTTCCTGATGTCGATTCCCTTTTCTCTTCAAAACCACGTTCCATCAAAGCTTTTTCGCTCTCCAATAACCGTGTCAAAATATCCTTTTGACGTTTCACTAAGTCCTTTGAAAAATTCTTGTTGATCAAATCTTTTTCCTGTTCTTCTAACTCCTTTATTAATGGATTCAATTGGTTGCCTTTCCCTTTTCCATCTTTGTTCATTTCATTACGCATCTGCTCCAAGCGTTGACGTATTGCAGTCTGTTCGGCTGCCATTTTTGCAATTTCTTTATTTCCTAAACCTGGCATTCCCATACCTCCTTGACCAGTTTGACCCGGCTTCTGTCCAGGTTGATCTCCCGGTTTTTCTCCACCCGGATTAGGACCTTTTTCCATCTGCTGCAATTGCTTTTTCAACATCTGCTTCATGTCTCCTGGATTCATCGAAGAACCCGGTTTAGGCTTACCTTTACCACCAGGTTTATTACAACTACCGGAACCTTCCATTTTGCTTTTCATTTCATTCTGCATGCTCTGAAGACTCTCATTTAATAACAAAGCTAAATTGTTATACGCCGTCATAACAGATTGCTGTCTTAATCCTAACTCACGTTTGCGATGTTCATCAATGTCTTCCAAAGCAAGAGAATGATTCTCTTTTATAACTGCCAATTCCTTATCTACAAACGAAGCAATTTTTGGTTGACGTTTAGCTAAAGCAAGTAGACTATCACGAATAATTTTGGTGTCATCAACAATCGTTCTTTGTTTACGCCCATATCGACGATAAGCCGGGTCTGAATCATTTATTCTCGAGAAACGAAGCATCAAATCCTCCTGATCAAAACTCAAAGCCATAAGACTTTCTAGAATGTTTCTCAAACTATTAATATCTTCTTCTTCCTGCTGTTTGTTTGCTTCTTTCTGCTGACTATCCAACTTCTCTGCTAACTGTTCCATTTCCTCAGCTGCATTCTTTTGGCTTTCTCCAGCCTTTTTAGATTTACCTGAATCCAAACTTTCCTTTGAATCATTTAAATCCTGTTGAATATTCTCTTGGTCTTCTTTCGTGTCACCAATATTCATAGGTTTCTCTAAAGACTTATTCAATTCATTCATTTCGTTTAAATCCTTTTTCAAGTCTTCAAACTTCTTGTTTATTTCTTCTTGCTTTTTTAGACCTTCTTCTTTACTTAATGCTTGCTTTTCTATCTGATCTTTTAGATCTTTTTGCTCCTTTGCAAGCGCTTTTAACTCCTTTTCAATGTCATCTATCTTCTCATTCACTTGAAGTCGTTTAAGCATCTCTAAAGAACGATCTAGCTGTTTATTCATATCCTCGGATGATTGCTCAATTTCATCAAGTTTATCTTTCATTTCTTCCTTGTTGTTCTTTTCAAGCAACTTCTCTAACTGATCCAGTAAATCACGCAATTCATCATCCATTAACTCTTCTAAAAGCTTCTCGATCATATCTTGTTTTTCCATCAACTCCTTATCCATTTCAGATAGTTGATTTTTCTCCTGAGTACTTTGCTCCATCATTTGTTGCATGTTCTCAAGTGACTCCAAAATACTTTTTTGTTCCTCTTTGAGTTGATTAATTTGATTCGCTTTGTTCCAATCGCTTTTCTTGCTGTTCAGAACATCTTTTTTCAACTTGTCTACATCCTTTTGGAAATCCTTAGTACGCTTCAATAAATCCGTTAAATCCTCATTTACCTTTGTTTGATCTTCTTCGCGCTTCTCATTCAATTCCTCTAAAGACGGCAATTTATAGGTATAAACTTGACTTCTCGTTGTTTTAGATCCATTCACACCATCATTATCAGCAACAACAAAATAATACTCAATACGATCATTCAATTTCACATTTTCACGTCGGAAATCTACTCCAAAATCGAACGTTTGGCTTGTACCAATCACACGCTGAACAGACATACGCTCCTCTCGTTTGTTACCGTTTTCTGAAATAATAGTATAAACGAAATTTAAACTATTCAAGCCATAATCATCCGAAACTTGACCTTTGAAATAACGCACACCTTCAGAAACCGTATCGTTCAATTCCTCAACTTGAATAGCCGGATAAGCATCTTTTATCACACTTATTCCGTAAGAAACAGAATCAATTTTTGACGAATAGCGATTACCTAAAATCAATCCAAGCTTTGAACTTTGGAGCAATTTTTTTGAAAATTTTAATCCTTCAGTAGTATAATGTTTCTTAGAACCATTAAATAAAACATCGATAAAACGTGTGTTCTTTGCTACTAAACTCCATTCAATCTCTGTACCTTCCGGCACCGTCAAATCACCAGAATTAGAAATGATTTCATCGGTTTTACCTAAATATTTAGGATATACCAAACGAGCTTCAAATTTTCCTACAGTTGCTTTTCCAAAGACTCTCATTTCGTACAAATCGCTCACAAATTCATTCGCTTCAAAGCTAAATGTTCCTGATTTCTTTGGTTTTTTAATAACTCCAGAGAACGAGTTTTTACCCGTTTTCTTCATCAAAAACTTTCCGTTCTCACTGATTAGATAAACCTGTTCAGGCAACTCTTTACCTTTCAAAACAACTTCAACAGGTAAATCATCACCTTCTTCAACTACAAATTTTCCATCAGAAAGAATAAATTCAAACGGTGCTTCTTCTTTGTATTCTTTTGAATAGTTAATCACACGTTCAGTACTATCCGTGAACCAATTTGGTGCGGCAACCGCTATTGCAATGAAAACTAAAAAGACAGGAAGAAGATATTTAACATATCGACGATTGCTCCTAAAATCAATTGCTGAACTAAAAGGAACAACGCTTAATGTGTTAGAACGCTGAGCAACACTAGCTCTTAATAACTCAATATTTCCTTCATTGTTCGTTAACGCATCATTCAATTGTAAAGTATTTTTTAAACGATCAGAAACAGTTGGAAAAAAAGTACCAATGATTTCAGAAGCTTGATAACGGTTAATTCGCTTACCAAAGGAATACAACTTCATTAAAGGAATAATCAAAAATTTTCCAAGAATGAAGAGGTTCACACCAATAAATGTGAAAAATAGAATAGCTCTTGTTATGCTCCCAAAACGACCAAAGTACTCGAGTGTCGTAGTAATTAAAAATGAAACCAAGAGAACACCCACAAAAAGAAGTGCTCCTTTTATCATTTGATTCTTGTAATACTTGCGTATAAAAGCATCAATTTGTTCCAATAAACGATCAAAAGAATTCACCATAATTTAGCTTGTGTATTGCTTAACCTACTAAAGTAAAACATATCTATCAAAACGCGTAATTATTAGAGTTATTTAACGATACAATCTTACTTTCTGAGTGTTCAATTCTATGCGAAGGATAAAAAATCAGAATCAGATTTTCAATACTTTAATTCTACTTATCTTTGCAGCAAAATTCAAACAATGTCTGATAAACCAGTAAGAGTAAGATTTGCTCCATCGCCAACAGGACCATTACATATGGGAGGAGTGCGTACAGCGTTATACAATTATCTTTTTGCAAAGAAAAACAACGGTACATTTTTAATTCGTATTGAAGATACCGATCAAACTCGTTTTGTTCCAGGAGCTCAAGATTATATCATGGATGCACTTAAATGGTGCGGAATCATGCCAACAGAAGGACCAGGATTAGGAGGAGAATACGGTCCATACGTGCAATCTGAACGTAAAGCAATGTATCAACCTTACGCTGAACAATTGGTGAAAGAAGACAAAGCATACTACGCATTTGATACTGCAGAAGAATTAGAAACTATGCGCGAACGTGCAAAGCAAATGGGTATGCCTAATTGGCAATATAACCATGTTACACGTACATCTTTAAAGAATTCTTTAACACTTCCACAAGATCAAGTGGAAGAATTACTTGCAAATAATACACCTTATGTCATTCGAATGAAAATGCCTCGAAATAGAGACATTCGCTTCGAAGATATGATCAGAGGATGGGTTACAGTTAATACAAACAACCTAGACGACAAAGTTTTATTTAAAAGTGACGGAATGCCTACTTATCACTTGGCAAATATCGTTGATGATCATTTAATGAAAATTAGTCATGTTATTCGCGGAGAAGAATGGTTACCATCAGCTCCGTTACATGTGATGTTGTACGAAGCATTCGGCTGGGATTGTCCACAATTTGCACATCTACCATTGTTATTAAGACCAGACGGTAACGGTAAATTATCTAAAAGAGATGGAGATCGTTTAGGTTTTCCAGTATTCCCGACAGACTGGACTACGGCTGAAGGTGAATTATACTCCGGTTACAGAGAAAAAGGTTATCATCCACAAGCATTCATCAACATGTTGGCTTTCTTAGGATGGAATCCAGGAACACATCAAGAAATTTTCTCGTTAGAAGAATTGTGTGAAGCATTTACATTGGATCGCGTTTCTAAGGCAGGAGCAAAATTCGACCCAGACAAAACAAAATGGTTTCAACAACAATATTTACGTTCAACTCCAAATGAGGAACTAGCGGCTCAACTTTCAGAAGTTCTTGAAAACAAATACGATGTTTCACGTTTAACAACGGTTTGCCATTTGATGAAAGAACGTGCAACGTTTATTCAAGACATTGCAACTGAAGGAGCTTATCTTTTGGAACGACCAACTTCATACGACGAACAGACAGTTTCTAAAAAATGGAAAGAGGAAACTGGTGCCTTGATGATGGAATGGAAAACTAATTTAGAAGCGCTTTCAACATTTGATCATGATTCTGTAGAAAATGCCTTTAAATCTTTCTTGGAAGCAAAAGGAATGGGAATTGGTGCAGTTTTGCCAAATTTTCGACTTTTAATCACCGGAACAGGAATGGGCCCAAGTATGTTCGAAATAGCTGCTTTCTTAGGAAAAGAAGAATGCTTAGAACGTATGAATCAAGGACTTACAAAAATTGAAGCGCTTAAAAAACAAGCATGAAACACACAATTGAAGTCAACGGAATAAAAATTTACGCATTTCACGGTTGCTTGCCAGAAGAAGGAGAAATTGGCGGCCATTACAGTGTTGATGTTATGTTAAATACAAACTTCACTGAAGCAGCACAAACCGATGATTTAAAAAAAACAGTTGACTACGTTATTGTGAACAAAATTGTTTGTGAAGAAATGGCCATTCGCTCAAAATTAATTGAGCATGTTGGACAACGCATCATCGATCGTTTGAAAAATGAAATTGATTCAATTGATTTTATAAAATTGAAAGTGACCAAAATTTGTCCACCAATAAACGGTGATGTTGACAATGTTGCAATTATAATAGAGGAATAAAAAAAGGGGAAATTAATTTTTCCCCTTTTTCATTTATAACTTGGTAATCTTTGAATTTATAAAAACTCCACTATTTTCTTCATCACTTATTTGCAACAAGTACATTCCCGGATTTAATGTTCTTAAATCTAATACGTATTCATTTTGATGTTCTTCAACAAGTGTTAGCATGAATACCTCCTTACCATTCAAATCACGTATTTTGATTACTGGTCGGCGAACATTCTTTTTATCAATCTTCACCACAATTTGATTCTCAAAAGGATTCGGAAAAACATCAACTTCTGGTTCTTCGCAAGCAACATAAATAACATCTGTCTGTTCAGATCTACCATCAAAATCCACTTGTCTTAATCTAAAATAAGAACCTTTTTCACTAGAAACACGAACAGAATAATCCATTTCATCTGTACTCGTACCTGCTCCATCCACTGTTGCAACTGTTTCAAAATCAACACCATTCAAACTTTGATCTAGAAGAAAATAATCATTATTATGTTCACTTTCTGTGGTCCAGTTTAGTTCGCTAATATTATCAGAACAACTGCCATAAAAACGCGTCATTTCAATAGGTAAAGTGGCGCAAACCGAAGAATTTAAAGTAATTGATTTTGTTGCAACACAACCTCTATTATTTTGACCAGTAACAGTGAAGGTTCCTCCTGCAGCTGTTAGACCAGAAACGGTTGTGTTCTGAGATGATGGAGAAGTTATTGTACCAGCAGTTCCTGTCCATGAATATGTTGGAGCACCGGGTTGAGCGCCAGCAGCTACACCAGGATAGCTCGCAGGAACACCCCAAGGTGAAGTACTTGGCGGAAAAGGTGAAGTTACAGAAGTTGTTAATAAAAGTGGATTCGTCCCACAATTTGGTGTAATCGTCAAGACTGGTGTATAAGCCCTAATATTTGAGATTATAATGTACTGAAGTGCTGGATCTGTGATTGTTGTATTATTATAATCTTTATTACCTGAAGCATAATCTATCACAATACGACTGATCATTTTTGTACTTGAATAAATTGTAAAATAATCTAAATAACAATCATCATAACTACATCCTATTACTTTAATACCACTTCCCGAGGTAGCTACTGGAACATAACCAGCAGGATTACCAGCGCAAGATCCCGAACCATTGTTTGTTACCATTGCGGTTGTTAATGGAATAGCTACGTTGTTTTGATCAAAAGCAGTAATCGTTACATCATCCCTAAAGCTAGCATTTGCTCCATTTAAATCAGCTATAGTAAATGTTAAAGGTCCACAAACCGCAGGCGAAAAACTAGCTTCAAGAGAAACAACTGATGTTGTATTCGGACGATTAGTAGCTAAAAATAAGCCGGTAAATGATGAACAAGCACCGGGCGCATACGTTGCATAATTCGGAGAATTAGCTCCTGTCAAATTAAACCAACCTGGAGTTCCTGTAGAAGTAACCTTCGCTGTCATTGTTGTTCCATTCTGAGTATTCGTAAATGCATAACCATTTGTTGTCCAAGTTTGTCCAGCAGAATAGCCTGAAAAAGTAAATGTAGATTGAGCACTTATTAAATTAGAAACTATTAATAAGGTAAATAATAGAGCGGTTTTCATACTAACATTTTATGTTTAACACTTTTAAGTAGTGCAACATATATTTGTTATGGTTACTTGCAAAAGTAAAACAGGGTGTGTTCAAATATAGATGTGCTGGCCCCTCAAAATGAAACACTTGTTTATAAAAATGAATTTCCTGAAAAACTAAAGAGGTATTTCTAATTTTTTGTTTACTTTTGCAATCCTTGATTGAATAAATCAAGTAGTTGGTCTCGTGGCCGAGCGGCTAGGCACCGGTCTGCAAAACCGTCTACTCCGGTTCGAATCCGGACGAGACCTCAGATAAAATCCTTCAGCAATCTTGTTGAAGGATTTTTTTTAACTTAAACTCAACGCATGTTATTTGGTCAAGACTACGAAAAAATCAGTATAACAATAGGAAATTATCACATCCTCGAACCCAACGTTTTTATTACGGATGCAATAATGGCTGGAGTAAGTCTTTTACTTTCATTCTATGTACTTAAAATGAAAAGTAAATCTGAATTCGCACACTATTGGTTTCTCTTCTTTTTTGTCTATGGAATTGGTTCTTTTGCAGGTGGTTTAGGTCATGCACTTTTCTATTATTTTGGTGTGCCCGGAAAGTTCTTTACATGGATTTTAGGAATCATTTCTATCTATTTCATTGAACGCGCTATGATTGCTGTAATCAAAGAAGAACGTTTGTATTCTTTGTTAAAAAGATTGGCTTTTAGCAAACTTTTATTTGTTTTTGCGGTTTTCTCCTTAGTTTGTATCACCCAACCTATTGTAGAAAAACCCTCAATCGGCTTTTTACCCGTTGCCATCAATACAATTATTGGCGTTATTTTATCTGCAGGAATATTGGGATATCGCTTTTCTAAACGTATTCACACCGATTTTAAATACTTCTATTATGGTGTATTAATCATGGTTCCAAGTGCTGTTATTTTCTTAGCTAAAATTAACCCACATCCTTGGTTCGATAAAAATGATCTAAGCCATGTTTTATTGACAATCGGTATTATTTATTTCTACGTTGGAATAGAAAAAACACGAGAGTTAGTTCGTTAATATTAACGTTCTGTGGTAATGCTTAACGACTGAGATTTAGAAATCATTTTACCTTCTGCATCTTTGGCAGTCAAGTAGTATAAATAATTTCCATCCTTCACTTTTTCATTTGAAAGATTCATCCCATCCCATTTGAAATTAGGATCCGTTGCTTGATAAACTGGTTTACCATTCATATCCAATACAACAAGACTAAAGTCCGTCAATCCGGTGCTTTTGATTTCAAAATAATCATTTGCTCCATCGTTGTTTGGTGTGAATACATTTGGTAATTCTAAATCAACCTTTTCAATTTCAGGAAGAGGTGTTGAATTTGAGAAATTATCAACGCTTTCAGTTGAATGATCTACTTGAGTACCTATATTTTCTTGTTTTGGCTCCTCAACTGATTCAGGTAAATTTGTTTCCGCCAATTGAATAGTAGGAATAGGTAATTCTTTGTTCTCTATAAGTAAATCAATAAAGTCTTCAGTAGTTGGTAATACAAAATCAGAAACGGAAGGCACAAAAGATTGATTTAACAAACTACCATTATCCATATTCGATTTTCTCTGAATCTTTTCATTCGTTGTATTTGCAGAAGTTACAACCTTGTTATCTTTCGAAATAGTTTTGTCTGCAGTAACCTTTGTATCATTTTTATCAGCTTGTTGGTGCTCATAATTCCATGCAAAATATCCAAAGCCACCTAGTGCTGCAGCAACAGATACACCAATAATTGTTTTTGTGAAGAGTGAAACACCTGTAGAAACAGTTGTAACTGTCGTTGTTGCACCAATTTGAGAAGCAATATTCGACCAAAGTTCAGGGCGCACCGAAGATTCAAAGTTGCCCAACTTTTCACTAAACAAATCCTTTATTTTGTCGTTATGTTCCACTTTCAATTCTTTTCTAAGCGTTCTCTTAAATAAGCTCTTGCTCTTGAATACTGAGATTTCGATGTGTTTTCACTAATACCTAATGTATCAGCAATTTCACTGTGCGAATAACCTTCTATGGCAAACATGTTGAAAACAACCTTGTAACCATCCGGCATTGCTTGAACCATTTTCATTAAATCTTCAGCCATCATATTTTCAACAATGAAATCATTGTTTTCAATCTTATAGCCTACATCATCAATGTTCGTATCGCCCAATTGTTTATTGTTCTTACGAATTTGATCCAATGCTGTATTTACCATGATTCGTCGTATCCATCCTTCCAAAGAACCTTCACTTTTAAAGTCTTTTAATTTTACGAATACCTTTACAAAACCATCTTGTAACACATCCTCAGCTTGCTCTTCATTTTTAGCATAGCGCAAACAGACACTAAACATTTTCCGAGCAAATTTGTCAAACAACAAGCGCTGCGCACGGGGATTCCCATTAACACATTCTATTATCAATGTTGCATCATCCATAAGCGCTTAAAACCAAAGACAGTTATTTTTCAAAAAAGGTTGCATTTCAGCTAAAGTTACTTCAAAAAAGCATTATTTTCGCTTTCCAAAGATAAACGTACATGCTTAAAATACTCAGCTGTGGTTGGTTTTTACTAATTTCAGTATCGCTCTATAGTCAGAAATCAGCGCTTCCAAAGTTAAAAACAGGCAGTTGGACAGGTAATTTGCAATTAGCAGAAAACGTAATGCTTCCATTTAAGTTTGTTATTTCTAAATCTGGAAACGGTTACTCATATTCTGTTTTCAATGAACAAGAAGAAATTATTCTAACAAATCCAAGTTTCAAAAAGGATACTCTCACGATTGAATTTCCTACGTTCAATTCTAAATTGGTTTTAAAACCAAGTAAAAAAAAGCAATTAACAGGCTATTGGCAAAACTTAAACAAAGGAGTTAATTATAAAATTCCTTGTACGATCAAAGAGGGTTACAACCACCGTTTTGAAAACATGAAGTTATACGTTAGTAATACATATTTACCAAGTGATTTCGATGGAAAATGGGAAAGTACTTTTGAGCCAAATACAGAGGATGCGTACAAAGCTGTTGGCTTATTCAAACAAAATTCAACAGCAATAAGCGGAACATTTCTGACAGAAACAGGCGATTATCGTTACTTAGATGGAACCGTTGTGGAAGATAGTTTGTTTTTATCTTGTTTTGATGGTTCTCACGCATTCTTATTCACGGGTAAATTAAGCAATGATAAAATTGATGGTAAATTTTACAGTGGTAAACATTGGCAAACTGATTGGATTGCAACGCGAAATGATTTATTTGAATTAACACACCCAGATTCATTGACACATGTTGTAAATTCAGATCCATTCACTATTCAACTGAAAGATTTAAAAGGTCAAGATTTTTCATTCCCAAATGAACAATACAAAGGAAAAGTAACAATCATTCAAATCATGGGAACTTGGTGTCCGAATTGTATGGACGAAACACGTTATTTTAAAGATTTATATGCGCGTTACCATAACCAAGGATTAGAAATTATTTCTGTTGGATATGAAGTTGGAAATACGTTTGAAGAATATGCAGCCAAAATTAGTACCTTAAAAACACGCTTAAATCTGGATTATACCTTATTAGTTGGTGGTTCAGCAAATAAAGGTCTTGCTTCTGAACAATTTAAAATGTTGAATCAAATTATTTCGTTTCCAACAGCAATTTTTATTGGAAAAGATGGAACCATCAAGAAAGTGCACACAGGATTCAATGGACCAGGAACAGGCCAATATTATACAGACTACGTAAAAGAAACAGAAGCCTTTATTCAGGAATTATTGAAACAGTAATTGCTTAGCAACAAGCAATTTTGTTGACACGGTTCTGGTGTCTTCCGCCTTCAAAAGCTGTCGATAAAAACACATCCACCATTTCAAGACCTTCTTCTTCGGAAATAAAACGAGCAGGTAATGCAATAATATTTGCATCGTTGTGCTGACGCGCTAATTCAGCAATTTCTTTTTTCCAACACAAAGCAGAACGAATGCCTTGGTGTTTATTTGCTGTCATGTTAATTCCATTTCCAGAACCACAGATTACAATTCCCAACATGTTTTCGTTTTCTTCCACCATTGATGCTACTGGATGCGCATAATCCGGATAATCGATGCTTTCTTCAGAATAACAACCGAAGTCTTTTACTTCATATCCTTTTGCCTCTAAATGTGCTTTTACTCGTTCTTTTAATTGAAATCCTGCGTGATCTGCTCCGATTGGAATAATAACTTTGCTCATATCGTTAATTTGAAAACAAAGGTAAACTATATGAACAATTGATTCAAGTTTTAAACATTGAAGAAATCAACCGTTTTATAAACAACCATTTTTAAAGGAATTACTAAATCAACTTTTACACACAAACTACATAGACAATTGTTAATTGACGTGTATAAGTTGTAAAACTATTTACTTGTTTAATCCAATTAAATTTCCAAACCAGATAGTTTTTGAATTATGCAAGGAAAGTTTAAGTGATTTGTTGTTTTTCTTTCATTATAGTTAGACACAATTTTAATCTTCAGTTCATTATTTAGTTATACACAATTTACCTTATTCACAACATTGTTAATATCTAGCTAATCGATTAAAAACAAAGGATTAAAACCAGATTGGTTGTGTTGATAAGCATCACTAAAAATGTAATAAGTTAAAATAGCAATGAAAATCAAGAAGATTTTCTAACATATTAACACAACTAATAAAAAGGAATAAATAATCTTTTTAAAAAATTTCTTTAATTATTCTTTTATCTCCTTCTTGTAATCGGCCAAATTTGATTTTTAGAAATAATAAACTAGCTTTAATGGAGGGCGCGGTGGCTGTTTTAAGTAAATTACTAGTAATCAAGTGTGAACGTTTTTTATTACATCAAGAATTCGCATCTTTACAAAGTTAAAGTAAACGACAAGAAACAAGGAAGGGTTTTCTTTCTTTTATCATGATAAATATCAACAACATATTACATTTTTCAAATTCCTCTAAAAAGGAGTTCAAACCGTATTATGAAAAAGAAAATGATTTCAATCGCTTGGCTCTATTGTATGGAATTGCAGGAATGATTATTAGTCCAATCTTTTGTTTTTTAATTTATAAAACAGCTGTTCCTGTTATCTATTTTCAAATTGGTTTATCCTTTACCCTTTTATTTCCAGTTTACATTTTACTTTGTTATTTCATTAAATCGCTCAATAATAAATTAATTTACTTTTTTGTTGTTCATTTTTTCATAGTTACTTACTTAGCTTTTATTTCCAACTTAGACAGTAATTTTGAGTTAATTCATACCTTTTGTTTTTATGCGTTATTTACGGTAATTCTGTTCGTAATTCAGCGTTTATATCCAGCAATTCTTTACAATTTCTTCGTTTTATCATTGTTGATTTATGCTTACAAGCATGTGAAAAATCCTGATATTCCTGTATTGGGAACAATGGGCATATTTTCAGTTATTTCGCTTTGTTCGGTATTGGTCCTTGTATCACGTAAACGGTTGATCACAAGCGTTGAAGATTATTCAGAATACTTAAGTACGATCGTAAATAATCCTGGAATTGGATATGTCTTATTGAAATTCTCCAGTACGAAAGAACAAGTAATTGATTTCAACAATGAATCTTACCGCTTATTGAATTGTAAGAAAGAGCAATTACCAGAAATTCTTTTCGCGCATTTTTCAGCAGAAGAGCAACAGCAAATGTTCAATTTAAAAATTGGAAACGAGTTCGTTAAAACGGTCAATTTAGATGTAACTGGAAAAACACGTTTTTTAGAATTGGACGTCACGATTTTACCACTTAAAAGTGGAATGTACTGGTTGTTGAGAATTGTTGATGTTACGTTGAAAAATGCTGAAAAAGAAGCACTAGAGCGCAACCGACAAAGTTTTAAATCAATCCTCGAAAACACACCTGAAGGAATTCTAATTATTCACCAAAATGAATTGTTGTATACCAACAAAGGAATGCACGGAATCATTGAGCGCGAGGTTACAACGATAGATGATTTATTCTTACCGATTGATCAACAGCAGTTTTTAACGATTTTAGAAGAACAGCGTAAACAAAAAACAATTTATCAGCAGCAGCTCCGCTTAAAAACAGCTTCAAAAAATGAACTTACGGTTGATGTTACCTTGGTTTCAACCTTGTTTGAGGACAAAGAATCGACCCTTGTGATTATTAAAGATATTTCGCTTCAACATCAGCTTTCACGCGAAATGTTACGTGCCGAAATAGCTGAAGAAACGAATAAGAAACTGGCAACTGAAATCAAGGAGCGTATTCGAACGGAAAAACTTCTACAAGAACAATTTTTAAGAAGCAATGCGATTTTTGATAGCTCGTCGAATACTTTATTGTTGACGTTGGACACCGATTTCAAAATTTCTTCGTTCAACACCCATTGTCAAAATTACTTTTCCTATTTGATTGACAAAAAGATGGAAGTAAATGATTCTTTCAATTACTTTTTTAATCAAGTGTACGACGCCAAACAAGTGCGCTATTTCCGTTTTATCTTAAACGCTGTTAAAAAGGGAGAATCAAAACAAATGGAATCGTATTTTCTTTCCAAAGGAAGTGTGAGATGGATTGAATTGTTTATTAACCCAATTGTAGATATTGAAGGACAAGTAACCGAAATTTCATTGGTTGGTCACGACATTACAGAGAAAAAACTTTCTGAAAAAGAAATTGTAGAATCATTGAAAGAGAAAGAGGTTTTGCTAAAAGAAATCCATCACCGAGTTAAAAACAACTTACAGGTAATTTCGAGTATTTTAAACCTTCAAAGTTCGTTTGTGAAGGATGAAAAAACGCTTGAAATATTGGATGAAAGCCGGAACCGCATTCGTTCAATGGCCATCATTCACGAAAATTTATACCGAACAACGAATTTTTCTTCCATTGATTTTACGAGTTACTTGCAAAACTTATGTACCAATTTGATTTCATCATACCATGTTTATTCTGGAATAGTTGAATTCAAGGATGAAATGGAAAAAATTGATTTGGTGTTGGATCAAGCGATACCTTGTGGCTTGTTGGTAAATGAATTAATAACCAACTCCATTAAATATGCTTTTCCAAGTAAACAAGAGGGACAAATCACTGTCGGTTTAGAGGAAAAAGATGAAACAATTTACTTGCGAATTGAAGATAATGGAATCGGATTACCAAAAGATTTCGACATGATGAAAACCGACACTCTTGGTTTACAACTTGTTTCAACATTGGTTGAACAATTGGATGGAGAAATTACGGTTCGCAATCACCAAGGAACGAAATATTTGATTACATTTGGGAAAGTCAAACTCTAAATAGCTCTATGTCAAAAACCAATATTCTTGTGGTAGAGGACGAGTCAATCGTTTCAAAAGACATTCAACATAGCTTGAATAAATTAGGCTACAATGTTGTGGGAGCAGCATCAACTGGTGAAAAAGCATTGGAACTAGCGCGTAGCGAACGTCCAGACATCGTTTTGATGGACATCATGCTGAAAGGAGATATGAATGGAATTGAAACAGCAGAAATCATTCGAACTGAATTAGCTGTGCCAGTCGTTTTCTTAACAGCCTATGCAGATGAGTCGACTTTATCAAAAGCAAAAGTCACAGAACCATACGGTTACATTATAAAACCATTTAAAGAAATCGATTTACATACATCGATCGAAATGGCAATTTATAAGCACGGAAAAGAACAAGAAATTATTCGTGAACGTGATTTGTTGTATTCAATCGTTGAAAACAAGGAAGCTTCTGCTGATTTCATTTTTGTGAAGTCAAACAGCAAATTAGTGAAGCTGAAAACAATCGATATTTTCTACATTGAAGCCTTGAAAGATTACGTTGTGATCCATACGGCAGATACGCGTTATACGATCCATTCGACAATGAAAGACATTGAAAACAAAATGGGAACAGCGGAGTTTATTCGTGTCCACCGTTCCTTTATTGTTCGTCTCGATAAAATTGCTTCAATTGAATTTCCAAACCTGACATTGGAACACGATAAGAAAGTAATTCCAATCGGAGGTTCTTACCGCGATGATTTGAATAATCGCATCAAAATGGTGTAATTTACACCCTACGCAACAAATTTCTGAGTCGTTACTTTGTGTTGAATTGAAATCGTCAATTTCGTCACGTTTTCAAACAATTCAATCAGTTCTAATTGATCTTCGTCTTCATCGTAACACGCCCAATTTATTTCAAGTGCTAAGCCTTTCTTTTGAAGAAAACGTGTCATTTTTAACAAACACATCAAGCGTGATGAAGTTTGTGTGTTAAAATATTCTAAATCGATGTTGAGTACGGTTTTTTCTTTTGGATTTCTAAGGTAACCCATGTACCAAATAAACAATCCATCCCAAAAGTGATCTTTTTCGAAAAAAATCGACTTTCCCGTTAAACTCATTTCGCCAGTGGTTCCATTAAAATCAATCTTTGGTGTTAGGTTGGTGCCGTTAATTCTAAATGTTCTCATACCTCCATAATTGATGAAGCAAACATACAGTGCTTTTTTCGCCACAAAAACAAAAACATCCAACAAGAACTTAAAATAGGAAGTTCACACTAAGTAAGGATACGTTAAAACACGTAAAACAGCTTCGAAAAGGAGGAAAAGGGTATTAGTTTGTATCCCTTTTTAATCCACCACCAACTCTAAATCGATCTGGCGTTTGCGTGGATGAACTTCATAAATGCGGACACGAACCTTGTCTCCAAAGTTGTATTCTTTCTTCGTTTTCCCACCAATGATGCGGTATTTTTCGGCATCGAAATAGAAGCGATCACCAGGAATCTCATTCATTGGAACCATGCCTTCGCAATAGTTTTCGTCCATTTTCACAAACAAACCAAACTCCGCAATTCCAGAAACAGTTCCTGTGAATTCTTCACCGATGTGATCTTGTACAAACAAGGTTTGGAAGTATTTAGTCGATTCACGTTCTGCTTCAACAGCTTTACGTTCCATGCGTGAAATACGTTTACACACATCGTCCAATTCTTTTCCGTAACGGTGTTTTTTATGCGTTAATTCTTCTTGTAAAATGCGGTGAACAACTAAATCTGCATAGCGACGAATTGGAGACGTAAAATGCGTGTAGAAATCAAATGCTAAACCGTAGTGACCAATGTTCGTTGTTTCATACGTTGCTTTTGCCATGGAACGAATCGCCATTGTTTGAATCAATGAATACTCATTTTTTAAACGAATATCATCCAACAAACGATTAATACTTCCAGCAATTTGATCGGGTGTAGTGAAGTCTAATTTATATCCAAATTTATCGATAAAGACATTGAACAACGCAATTTTCGCAACATCTGGTTTATCATGCACTCGGAAAACAAAAGGAACAGGATCTCTTCCTTTTTTCGGTTCAGCAACAAACATCGCCACTTTTTTGTTCGCCAATAACATGAACTCTTCAATCAACTTGTGTGCGTCTTTTGATGTCTTAATAATCACTTCTGATGGGTGACCAGTTTCATCCAATTTGAAACGCATTTCTTCTGATTCAATACTCAACGCTCCGTGTTTTAAGCGCGCTTTTCGCAAAATTTTAGCGATTTTATCGAGAATAAGAATTTCTTCTTTGAAATCTCCATCTTTTCCTTCAATGATTTCTTGCGCTTCTTCATAGCTAAAACGACGATCTGAATGGATCACAGTTTTTCCAAACCATTGGTTGTACACCTTTCCGTTTTCATCCATTTCAAAGACGGCAGAGAAACTAAATTTGTCTTCATTCGGACGCAAAGAACACGCCATGTTCGATAATTGTTCTGGCAACATGGGAACAACGCGATCAACAAGGTAAACAGAATTTGAACGCTTCAATGCTTCTTTATCCATTGCACTTCCAGGTCGCACGTAATAACTTACATCGGCAATGTGAACACCAATTTCAATGTTTCCATTTTCCAAACGTTTAAACGACAAAGCATCATCAAAATCGCGTGCATCAACAGGGTCAATTGTGAAGGTTGTTATATTTCTAAAGTCGCGACGTGTTTTCACTTCTTCAGGATCTAAATCCAATCCAATAACTTCTGCTTCGGCTAAAACTTCTTGCGGGAATTTGTAATCGATTCCTTGGTTGCATAAAATGCTAATCATTTCAACATCGTTTGAACCAGGTTTACCTAAAACCTCAACAACTTCACCGTATGGATTTTTAGAAGATTTTGGCCAAACCGTTATTTTCACCAAGGCTTTGTCACCTTGTTTTGCGCCGTTTAATTTTTCTTTTGCAATGTAAATATCTGTTCCAGCTTTCGCATTATCAGGTACCAAAAACGCAAATTTTTCATGCATTTCAATGGTTCCAACGAATTGCGTTCGCTCACGATTCAATACGTCAATCACTTCACCTTCATTACGCGATTGACCTCGTTTGAAAATGTGAACACGCACACGATCACCGTTTAAAGCTTGTCCAACATTTTGCGGCGCAATGTAAATATCTGCTTGTTCATCGTCTGTAATCACAAATCCAGCACCACGCGCCGTCAACTCGATGTTTCCTTCAACCGAACTGCGCGATACGCCTTTTGTGTAAACACCATGTGAAGCACGTTGCAATAAATTTTGCTTTACCAAATCCTCCAAAATGTCATAAACCAATTTACGAAGCGCATTTTCACGCACATCAATCAATGCACACACTTGTTTGTGAGAAAGCACACTTTCTGGATTTTTATCAAACACTTTGCGAACCACATGCGCGAGGCTGTGCTTCATTTTAGAGGATTTATTTTGCTTCTTTTTTGACATATATGCGAAGTTAGTGGTATTTTGTATGCGAAACACGGGAAAAAACACATATTCAAAACGATTGAAAGATTCTTCCCGATTCATAGGACAATAAAAGGAAGAATGATAACTTTGTAAAAAACACCTAATTATGAATACACGCGTTGAACAAGCATTGAATGATCAAATCGAAAAAGAAGCATCTTCTTCTCAATTTTATTTAGCAATGGCCTCTTGGGCTGAAAACAATGGAATGAATGGAACAGCGAAGTTCATGTACCAGCATTCAGACGAGGAGCGTTTTCACATGTTGAAATTGGTGAAATTCGTGAACGAGCGTGGAGGAAAAGCTGTTATTCCAGCGATTTCAATGCCACCAAAAGAATTCAACGATTTGACAAATGTATTTGAATTGTTGTTGAACCATGAAATTATGGTAACTGAAAGCATCAATAATTTGGTGGATATTTGTTTACAAGAAAAAGATTACACAACACATAACTTTATTCAATGGTATGTTTCTGAGCAATTGGAAGAAGAAGCATTGGCTCGTACAGTGTTGGATAAACTAAAATTAATTGGTGGCGATAAAGGTGGAATGTACATGTTTGACCGCGACCTAGAAAATTCAGCAATTGCGGCAGCTCCAGCGAATGGAGGAACAGGTGCAATGTAAACAACTCAATCATCTAAAATACTACGATAATGAAACTAGTTTTAAGTGGTTTGCTGTCACTTTGTGTGTTGACTGTTTTTAGTCAAACAGCTTACCGCTTTCAAAACTATTCGATCAATGATGGACTTTCCCAAAGTTCGGTTACAAGCATTATTCAAGACAACAATCACGCATTGTGGATTGGTACCCAAGACGGACTGAATCGTTTTGATGGCCGAACATTTGAAATTTTCACATCAGACGATACCAAAGGACTGGAAAGTGAATACATCAAATGTTCAGTAAAAACCAAAGACGGAAAACTGTGGTTTGGTACAACAAATGGTTTAACCCTTTTTAATCCAAGCACTGAAACCTTTAAAACGTATTCGCAAGATCAAAAAACAGCCTTACAAATCGAGAGTATCACTTTGGATCAATCCGAAATATTGTGGATAGGAACGAGTGGTAAAGGGTTGCTTAGTTTCAATCGAACAACAGAAAAATTCAAAGATAATTCGGCCTTAATTCCAACGAAGAAAATTCAATCTGTTTTTTGCACGAATGAAGGAAGGTTATTTGTAAATACGGAAGACAAAGGTTTGTTTTTGGTGAATGAGTCGCGTACATCGGCGTCAAAAATTGAAATTAAAAGTAAAAACGAGAACCCGGTTATTATTCAACGAATCGTTCAAATGTCGCATTACAGTGTGCTTTTTGGAACGAATCAAGGTGTTTTTGAATATGACTTAAATTTGAACAAAACTCAACCGAAATTTCCAAATTTGGATAAGGAATTCGGCTACATGGGAATTTCTGATATTTATTTATCCGATAACAATACTTGGTTTTTAGGTTCCACCAATAAAGGCTTGTTCACGATTACAAACAGTGGAGCAATCTTTAACAGCACGCAAGATATCTTTCAGAAAAATGCCCTTTTGTTTAATGACATCAATTCCTTGTTTGTCGATGAATCAGGAACTTTTTGGGTGGGTACAGACCGTGGTTTGGCAAGTTTCAACCCTAACAATCAAGGATTTTTAGGTGTTGGACCGAGTGGAAACCTTGAAAAAGGAATTCCTTCCTCGAATGTGTGGTCGTTTGCTGAAGATCAAAAGGCAAATTATGTCTTTGTTGGAACCGATCTTGGAATTTCTCGATTCAACAGAAAAACCGGAAAATTCGAACAATTTTACCGCGATAATTCTCAGTCAATAACAGGAGAAAGTGCCGAAACAGCTGTATTATCCATGATTGTAATTTCTGAAAATCATGTTTTAGTTGGATGCGTCGACGGTTTGTTTGATTTAACCATCACAGGTAAAAATCAATATACATTCAAGCGCATAAATTTTCTGAGTGATGAAGACGCAATCAAACATGTGCGTATCTATTCAATGGTGCATTGGAAGGATGAAAAATACTTCTTGGGAACGAAGGCTGGAGCGGTTTTAGTTGATTTAAAAGCAAAAAAAGCACAAGCTTTTGAACACAGTTTTAAGCAAGCTGCAACAACAATTACTGCTGGTATTTGCCGCAATGTGTATAAGGACAAATACGATCGTATTTGGTTCGCAACAAGCACAGGGGAAATGAATCAGCTGGTTGACAAAAATGGTGTTTTATCAATCGTTCCTTACAAATACAATTCTATTTTATTAAAAAATTCAAAGGACTATATCACATCAATTTTACAAACAAGTAAACACGAGTTTTGGTTTGGTACCTTGGGTTCGGGATTGATGTACTGGAATGAGGCAACCAAAAAAGTAAAAGTTTACACTAAAAAAGATGGGCTTCCAAATAACGTTGTTTATTGCGTAATTCAAGATCAGAGCAAAAACCTATGGATGAGTACCAACAAAGGAATTTGTTGTTTTAATCCAACAACTAAGCTGGTTACCAATTATACAGAAACAGATGGTTTAATGAGCAATGAGTTTAATCTTGGAGCTTACATGTTTTCACATACAGGTGAATTGTTCTTTGGAGGAATTTACGGTTACAACTTCTTTAATCCACGTAAAATGGGATTAAACAAAACGGATGTAAGCGTAAAAATCACAAAATTTAAGTTTGACAAAGGTTGGCTACATCCAAATGAATCAGGCTCTCCATTTGTTCGACCAATTTCTGAAACAGACAACATTACACTTAGCTATCGTCAACGAAGTTTTACGATTCGTTTTCAACCTTCCGATTTGAGTAACCCTGAATTGTTGAACTACAAATATATTCTTGAAGGCTCTGATGAAGGAGAAATTTTAATTGGAAATAGCAACGAAATTCACTTCAATGCACTTTCACCAGGTCATTATACCTTAAAGATTTATGCGAGAATCGGTGATGGTCCTTGGGGTAACACACCAGCGGTTTTAGAAATTCACATTAAATCTCCTTTCTGGGGAACTTGGTGGTTCTGGTTGATTGTTGCCGTTATTTTGGCAATCGCAGTTCGCATATTTATTCGTTCAAAAATTGAATCAGGACGAAGAGAGCAAGTGCGTCTGGAAATGAAAATCACCGAAAGAACACGTGAAATTCGTGCACAAAATGTGAAGATTGAAAATCAACGAAAATTATTAGAAGAAGAAAAAAACAAGGTTGTAGAACAACAACGCTTATTGCAAATTGAGAAAGATAAAACGGAGAAATTACTGCGAAATGTAATGCCTGAATCTACCGCGGAAGAGTTGAAGAAAACGGGAACAGCAAGTGCACGTGCTTATAAAACTGTTTCGGTTCTTTTCACCGACTTTGTTGGTTTTACAAAAATCGCTGAACACATGAGCCCAACTGAATTGGTAAGTAAGCTCGATGTGTATTTTAGAAAGTTTGATGAGATAATTGTAAACAACAACCTCGAAAAAATTAAAACGATTGGTGATGCCTACATGTGTGCTGGAGGAGTTCCTGTGCGAAATAATACCAATCCGATTGATACATGTCTTGCAGCCTTGCAGATTCAAGATTACATGCGTAAGCACAAAAATGAGGCAATCATCAACCATACTGATTATTGGGAATTGCGTTTAGGAATCAATACAGGTGAAGTTACAGCAGGTGTTATTGGTAGCGAACGATTAGCGTTTGACGTTTGGGGAGCAACAGTGAATCATGCACAGCGCATGGAAATGTTGGGCGAACCAGGTAAAGTTACAATCACTGGAAGCACGTTTAAGCACATTGAACCTTATTTTGAATGCGTGTTCAGAGGAAAAGCCCAAACGAAAAGTCGTGGCTTATTGGACATGTATACTGTGGAGCGCATTAAACCTGAATTATCTGTTGATGGGGAAGGTGTTTATCCAAATGATCGTTTCCACCAAATTGTAAATTTGCATCATTATAGTTCGATCAATTACTACAAGGCAGAACGTCACATAATAAAAGTTCTGGAAAAAGGATTGTCTGATAAATTACATTATCACAGTATTGAGCATACAAAAGACGTTGTAAAAGCAGTTGAGCGTTTAGCATTAATGGAAGGAGTAACGGATGAAGGATTGTTCCTGTTAAAGTCTGCAGCAACCTATCACGATGCTGGATTTGTTGAACAATACGAAAAAAATGAACCAATTGGTGCGCGTTTAGCGGAAGAAATCCTACCAAAATATGGTTATACAGAACAACACATTGAGAAGATTAAGGAGTTGATTTATGTGACCCAAATTCCACATAAACCGAAAAACAACTTAGAAGAAATTATTTGTGATGCTGATTTAGATTACTTGGGCCGAGATGATTTTCACGAAATAGCAGACCGTTTGAGAAGAGAACTTCGTGAACATGGTAAGATTGATTCAGATCGCAAATGGGATGAGTTACAAGTAAGTTTTTTAACCGCACACAGATACTTTACTGAAACAGCAATTCGTACACGTAAAGACAAGAAATTGAAGAATCTTGAAGAGATTAAATTACGTTTAGAGAAAGACGATTACAAGGATTAAAATTCTGAAATGCAATCCATAAAAAAACCCAGCATCTGTGAAGAGCTGGGTTTTCTTTTGTTTATTTATTATTAACTAAATAAAATACTTTGTCCGTATGGATTTAAGTCAACAGGATTTACAACCAATGCTGGAATTTTCGCATCATTTGTGATGATATATTGCTCATAATTAGCAGTAATTGTTCCTAAGAAATTACTTCTGTTCAAATTCATGATTGCAATTAAATCCGCATCGATGTTCACAGCATGTTTCACAACTTCTTTGTCAAATCCACTTGATGGAGCTAATGTTGCAGTAACTTCAATTCCACGATCAGAGAAGAATTTTTTCGCAAATTGAATATTCGCTTGAACTTGGTGACGTAAAAACTCATCTGTTTCATCTGGAGTAATTACATGCACACGAGATTTAAAGTAGGTAGCTAAATTTGCAACAATCGCCAATTTTTGCTTTGTCTCTTTATGTAAATCCATTGGCACAACGATATCGTCGTATCCACTTTCTTTAATTCCTTTTTCTTGAACGATAATGAACGGAACACTTGAACTTGTAATTACTTTTAACGCATGACTACCTGTAATGTGTTGCCATCCGTGTGCGCCGTGCGTTCCCATGAAAATTAACTCAGCATGGTGTTCAGCGGCAAATTCACCAATATCTTCAAAAATGCTTCCCATTCTTACAGAAGGCACTAAATCTACTCCTGAACTACTGTAATTAGCAAGAATAGTCGTTAATTTTTCTTCCGCTTCTTTGATGCTTTTTTCTTTTGAAACTACGTGTAAAACAAACACTTGAGCATTCAATGGTTTTGCAGTAGCAATAGCGTGTTCCAACGCGATATCCGCAACTGGCGTGAAATCGTGGGGTACAATAAAGTTTTTTCTGTTCATAGAGAGGATGTTTCTGGTATTTAAGTTCCTTTTGCAAATGTAATAATAAAGATTTTTTTTGAATTCATTTCGTAATTTCTTTTTTAAGCGAATTTTTATTTGATTCTGAAGCGATTAGTTTTTTCAATGAATCCAAGGATTGAAAAAAATTATGTTCAACCAAGTTTTTGAAGGATGTTATCGTACTAATGAAAAATGTAACTTTGTAGCAAAGTCTTGACAATGCCTATAATTGGAAAATTATTAAAAAAAACCACTGAAATATCGTACAAACGCAATTTCAACAAAGGAAAAGAATACGCCAATCAATTAAAAACATTGGAGAAAATCGTTGATAAAGCTAAATCGACAGCTTTTGGACAACGCCATAATTTTCCTGAGATTATCAATCAAGACGATGTTGCTGAGGCTTACCAAAAAGTGGTTCCAATTACAGATTACGAAGAATTTTACCAAGATTGGTTGAAAGAATCAATTGCTGGTGTAAAAGATCATACGTGGCCGGGACGAATAAAACATTATGCACTTTCTTCAGGTACAACAGGTTCGCCAAGTAAACGTATTCCGGTAACAGATGAAATGATTCGTTCATTCCAAAAAACGTCCATGCGTCAGATTTCAACCTTGCATGAATTGGATTTGCCGGACACCTTTTTTTCAGCAAGTATTTTAGCTGTTGGGGGAAGTGCGAAATTGACGAAAAAAGAAACGCATATCGAAGGTGATTTAAGTGGAATTTTAAAGAAATACACATCTTTTGTTGTGAATCCATTTACCAAACCTGGAAATAAAATCGCCAAAATCAAAGATTGGAACAAGAAAATGGAACAAATGGTTGAAAAAGCACCAGATTGGAACATTGGAATTGTTGCTGGCGTGCCGAGTTGGTGTTTAATGCTAATGGAGCGCATCATTGAACGGTATAAGTTAAATTCAATTCATGATATCTGGCCAAACTTTCAGGTGTATGTGCACGGTGGTGTTTTCATGCAGCCCTACATTCCACGTTTGGAGAAGGTAATTGGAAAAAAGGTACATCTTTTAGATACTTATTTGGCAAGTGAAGGTTATTTTGCGTACCAAACATCTCCCGAAAGAGAAGGAATGCAATTGTTGTTAAACAGTGGCATTTTTTACGAATTTGTTCCTTTTAATTCTGATTTCTTCGATGAAAATGGAACAGTGAAAGATAAATTCGAAGCATTTACGCTTAGCCAAGTTACAGAAGGAGTTGATTATGCCATGGTTATTTCAACGAATGCTGGGCTTTGGCGCTATATGATTGGTGATTTGGTGCGTTTTGTCAATGTGGAAGAACGCGAAGTGAAAATTGTTGGGCGTATCAAACAATTCATGAGTTTGGTGGGAGAACATCTTTCTTTGGACAATTTGAATTGTGCGGTTCAACATGCGAGTGAAACGGAAAACATTCCAATTCCTGAATTTTGTTTGTATGCAGACACAGATAACCAACGACACGTATGGTTTATCGGAACAAATGATTCAATCTCAGGCGATCGCATTAAAACGGTGATTGATGATGAATTAAAACGCATCAATGATGATTATGCCGGGGTGCGCAAATACAGTTTGAATGATCCTGTTTTTAAAGTGGTTCCTGTAAATACATTTTATGAATTTCTTGCGTCAATCGGAAAAGCGGGATCACAAAACAAAATGCCTCGTGTGATGAATCAGCAACAAACGAAACAGTGGAATTTATTTCTTAAGAAGAAAGGTCTGTAAGCGTTTTATTCGCTTTTGATTTCAGGTAATATTTAATTACAGCGTTTGCAATTACGACAACTACGATAACTGCCGAACCAATGTAAAAATGGCTGCCAAGCATCTTGTCTTCGTGCAAAATAGCAATCGCTAATAATATCGTATAAACCGGTTCCAGGTTGATACTGAGTGAAACGGTAAATGCACCAAGGCGTTTCACAACTTCAATTGTAGCCAGAAAAGCAAAGGAAGTACACATGATTCCAAGGAATAATAGCCACGCAAAATCGCTTAATGTCATCTGAAATAATTCTTGTGTAAATGTTCCCTGAAAAATCAAAACGATACTTAAAAATCCAAGAGCCGAAATCATTTCGTAAAAGGTGATTTGATAGGATGGCGTGTCTTGTGCTAATTTTGCGTTAAACACAGAAAACAGTGCAGCAAAAAGGGCTGAAAAAAGTCCATAAATCAAGGCTTCTTTGTCATTTGCATCAAAATCACTTGATACAAAGTAGATTCCGTAAATAACCAAGGTTCCCAATAAAAACTCAATCCACGAAAATTTGCGTTTCATGATAATTGGTTCTAGCCAAGTAACGTGCAAAGTTGCGGTTGATAAACACAAAATTCCCAAAGAAGCCGTTGAAAGTTGAATGGATTTGTAAAATGTCATCCAATGCAACACAACGAAAAGTCCCACACCTGCAATTTTTAAAAATGAGGAGAAATTTGGAAGTTTAACTGATTTACGCATGAACGCAAGAGCAATACCAAGTGCAACAAGTGCAATTAAAACGCGATGCCAAACGAGGTAATACGCATCTAAATGAATGAGCTTTCCGAGAATTCCCGTAAAACCCCACATGAATATGATGACATGTAGTAAAATATGATACTTATACTTGGATAGCATTGGGGCGAAATTAAAAAAAGCGATTGATACACTCAACCGCTTTTTCAATTAATCCAATTATTTTTTTCCGCTTATGCGTTTTAATCGATACGGATCTTTTAAAGGAATGTCACTTTTAAAGTATGCATCCAGTTTTTTGTCATCAATAGTAACTGAATAGCTAACATCTCCAGGCTCTTCGCCCTCAACAACTTCAGGAATCACTTCTTCTACGTTTGAAAAATACGGTTCTAATTGTTCTTTTGTTGTTCCCTGATTCGCATACATTGGATACAAAAGAATGTCTTTTCCGCTATAAGCAACTTTAAACACCGTGAAATAAGGCTGTTCACCCATTGATAAATAAGTTGTTTTTCCGATGGTTGAAACGTACAATGAATCTCCAATGACTGTGGTCGTTTCTCCCTCAACATTTTTGAATGACATTTCATTTTTAGTAAACGTTACATAAGTTTTCGCTTCATCTCCACCCATAAGAGCAGCAAAATCTTCTGGGTAAACTACTTCAAATTCACCAATCATCTTTTTAGGAAAGCTTGAAACTTTAGTACCAGGTAAGTTTTTAGATGAAACACCTGTGCAAGAACTATTTAAAAGTAATAATCCAGCAAATAATAAAAAATAATACTTCATAAGAGTGTAAAATAAAAGCGGTCATTTCAACCGCTTTTGTAAATATTAGTTGGCTTTTTTCAACGCTTTTTTACGTTTATCATCCAATTTTTCTTGTTTTTCGTCCAGCTTTTTGTTTTTCTCGTCCAGCTTTTCTTGTGCTTCTTTTAATTTATCGAGCTTCTTTCCTTTTTTGATTTTATCATCCAATTTTTTCTGCTCTTTTTTCAGTTCGCTGCGTTCTTCATCCAAGGATTTTTGTTCCTCATCAAACTTGGCCATTTTTTCTTTTAATGCCTCAGCAGCAGCTTTTTGTTCAGCCGCTTCTTTTGCTTCTTTCTCAGCTTCTTTCGCTTCTTTCTCAGCTTCTTTCTCTTTCTTTTCGGCTTCTTTTGCTTCTTTCTCGGCCTCTTTTTTAGCTTCTTCCTCTTTTTCAGCTTTCTTTTCTTCTTCTTTTAAAGCCTCTTTTTCTTTCTCAGCTTTTTCTTTTGCAGCTTTTTCTTTATCCTCAGCAGATTCTTTTGCTTCTTTTGCTTTTTGTTCAGCCTCTTTCGCTTTCTTTTCTGCTTCTGATGCTTGTTTTTGCTGTTCTTTTTGTTTTTCAGCCGCTTCAGCTTTCGCTTTTTCTTCGGCAGCTTTTGAGTCTACCAATGTTCCGCTTTGTAGTGCTTTTTCACGCTCATCAGCTTCTGCCGCTCGTTGTTTAGCTTCTTCTTCACGACGCTTGGTGTCTTCAGCTAACTTCGTAGCGTTAGCATCTTTTATTTTTTGTGCTTCTTCTAGCTCTTTCTGATTAGACGTTTTTTGCTTATCAACTTCAGCCTGTTTCAATTCAGCAGCTTTGCGTTTTTCTTCAGCAATGCGTTGAGCTTCTTCTTTCTCTTTGCGCATTTGTTCAGCAGATTTTACAGCTTCTTCTTTTTCAGCAACATGTTGCTCTGCTTCTTTTTCATAAGAAGTTGCTTTCTCTTCTGATTTAACTGTTTTCTCTTCAATTTTTGTCACCTTTTCTTGCGACTCAGAAGTGATTTCTTCCGCTGATTCAGCTTTGCTTTTTAAGATAAACGTGTAAGCTTTACCATTTTCCAAGACGACTTCAGGAAATTTTTGCGTTTTATACAATGAATGACTTACTTCAATTTGAGCCAATTGTTTGGCGTATGAAGGTATTGCAATTGTAGCAACGCCTAATTCATTGGTAGATCCAGCGCCGATTGATAATGTTCCTGAGGTAATGCGAACCAAGGCTCCTTTTACAGGTTTACCAGCGCTCGATACATTTATTGTGATCGTTATTGCTTCTTTTTCACTTTTTTCGATTACGACTGTGGTTTCAGTATAAGATGCGAAAACTGTTGATGAGCACAAAAGCAAGCTTGCGAATATAAAACTCTTCTTCATGTTTAATTTATTTGAATATAAATATACGATTATTGTGTTTTGACTGACAGTTTTACAAAAACAATTCCAAAAAAACCGTTAATTTTAGGGCATGCAATTCAAACACGTTATTGGTCAGCACGAACTGAAGAAACACTTAATTGAAGAGGTTAAGCACGAGAAAGTGAGTCACGCTCAATTGTTTCTTGGTAACGCTGGTTATGGTGGATTGCCTTTGGCTTTATCCTTTGTTCAGTACTTGTTTTGTGAGCACAAAGGTGAGACAGATTCGTGTGGAACGTGTCCATCTTGTCACAAAGTCCAAGAATTACAGCATCCCGATTTGCATTTTTCTTTTCCCGTTGTTTTGGCAATCAACAAAAAATCAGATGCGTTTATAAAAGATTGGCGTGAACAGATCAAAGAACAACCTTATTTCAGTGGGAATGATTGGTTGAGAAGAATTGATGTCAAAGAACGCAAACCGGTAATAGGAACAGAAGAAAGTCAAGAAATCATCAAAAAATTGAGCCTTAAATCGTATGAAGGTGGATTTAAAGTGATGATTATTTGGATGGCAGAAGAAATGAATGCCACGTGTGCAAATAAATTGTTGAAGATACTTGAAGAACCACCAAAAAACACCTTGTTTATTTTGTTGTGTGAATCGCAAGATAAATTGCTTCAAACGATTATTTCTCGTACACAAATTCTTAAAATTCCACGCATTTCTTCGGATGATTTAACGAGCTATTTGAAGCAAACGGCGAATGTTTCGGCATCTGCAATAGAAAGTGTTGTTGGTCGAGTAGAAGGTGATCTTATTGCTGCGAATGAATTGTTAGGCTCGTCTTCTGAACAAGATGAAAATCGTGAACTATTCATTCAGTTGATGCGCGTCTGTTACAAAAAAGATGTGATTCCAATGTTGGATTGGGCGGAAGAGATTGCATCCACCAGTAAAGAACGACAAAAAATCTTCGTGAATTATGCCTTACACATGTTCAGACAAAGCATGTTGCGCAATTATACGGAGCACCAACTCACAAAAGTTTCAACGGAAGAAGATCAATTTTTGAAAAACTTTGCACGGTTTATTACAGGTAAAAATGTCTTTGATTTCATGGAAACATTTAACGATGCTCACTATCACATTGAACGAAATGCCAACACAAAAATCCTGTTTACAAATTTGTGTTTTAAGGTGATGCGTTATATTCACTTTGCATAGTTGGTAATTCTATTTTCATTCACGCAAAACTTTCTGTGATTTATTTCCTATTTTTACACAACTAATAAAAAGAATTATGGGCTGTTCAAATTGCAGTAGTGGAGGAGGAACTCCACGTGGTTGTAAGAATAATGGCACTTGTAGTTCTGGCGGTTGTAATAAACTTGAGGTGTATGATTGGTTAGCAAATATTGCCTTGCCAACTGGTCAAACAGCCTACGATATAGTAGAAATTCGATTTAAAAATAGTCGAAAAAGTTTCTTTAGAAACTCTAAAAGTTTAAGTCTTCAAGTCGGCGATGTAGTCGTTGTTGAAGCGAGTCCAGGTTACGATGTTGGAGTTGTATCTGTGACGGGAGAACTAGCCAGAATACAAGTGAAAAAGAAAGCTGCCGGTTTTAAACCGATGGAAGCGAAGAAAATCATGCGTATTGCGAATCAAGAAGACATTGACAAGTGGATTCAAGCGCGCTCTTTGGAAAAAGAAGTGATGTACAAATCACGTACACTAGCGGTGAATCTTGCCTTGGAAATGAAAATTTCAGATGTTGAATACCAAGGAGATTTAACAAAAGCAACGTTTTATTACACAGCAGAAGGACGTGTTGATTTTCGTCAGTTGATCAAAGACATGGCCGATCAATTCAAAATCCGAATTGAAATGCGCCAAATTGGTTCGCGCCAAGAAGCTTCTCGTTTGGGCGGAATTGGTTCATGTGGTCGCGAATTGTGTTGTTCAACATGGCTAACAGATTTTCGTTCCGTTTCTACCTCAGCTGCTCGTTACCAACAATTATCATTGAATCCGCAAAAATTAGCTGGACAATGCGGTAAATTAAAATGTTGTTTGAATTATGAGTTGGACATGTACTTGGATGCGATAAAATCGTTTCCAAAGGCTGACACAAAATTGCAGACGGAAAATGGAAATGCCTATCACGTAAAAACAGACGTTTTCAAGCGTCAAATGTGGTACGCTTACGAGGGAAATTCAGCAGCAGGATTAATTGCTTTGGCGCCTGAACGTGTGCGCGAAATTGCAAAAATGAATGCGGATGGCAAAAAACCAAAGGAATTGAACGAATATGTTCATGAAATTGAAGTGAAAGAGCCGGATTATTCAAACGTGGTAGGTCAGGATAGCTTGAATCGCTTTGAACACGCTTTCAAATCGAAAAAGAAAAAGAAAAAACCAGGAAATCGTCCAGCAGATAAAGGTCAAGTGAAAGATGTTCAAGCGAATCAAAATCAGAATCGTGAGAAGCAAGCACCAAAACCAAACGCTCCGAAACCTCAAGGAACACAAACAGCACCTAGAGCTGAAGGAGAGTCTGCGAAACCAAATCCAAACAAGCGACGAAAAAATCGTCCGAAGAAAAAACCGAATTCTAATCCAAACGCAGGTGATGGTAACAAAGAATAAACTACTGGGATTTATTTTCGCACTCGGATTATTGACCGGGTGCGAAAAAGCCCCAACCTATGAGAAATCATATGTTTTCGATAAAAGCGAATGGGCACAAAATGTGAAACCAAGCTTTACAGTCGACATTCAGGACATTTCTAAGGAGTATAATTTTATTCTTACCATTCGTACTACCACAGAATACAAATTCAGTAACTTGTGGATGTACATGAGCACAACGACGCCCAAAGGTGACAAAGCTCGCGAACCTTTCGAGTTAATTATTGCGAATCAAGATGGTTCTTGGGCAGGTACAAAAACAGGAACAGTAGTTGAAACTAGCTTGCAATTTAAACGCAGAAAAATGCCTGAAAAAGGTAAATATACCTTCGTTTTAGAACAAGGAATTACAGAATCTAAAATCGACGAAATTCTAGATGTTACCCTGTTAGTAGAAGAAGCGGGAGCTGAGGAAAAGTAATTTATTATTCTTTGCCTTTATCGCCTTCTATTTTGTATGCAAAAGAGACAGACAAAATGTGACGATTGCTTGGTTTTGGAAGATTGATTTTACCATCAAACATATATCCCACAGCAATATCAAACGGTTTTTTCCAATCAAATTTTACCCCAACAAAGGTTCTGATTTTTGTAAATTGTCTTCCATATTGTCCATATGAAGGATCATAGAAGAATTCCGCACTCGCCGTTGGTGAAAACATGCTCTTTTTAATATCGTAAGTAACAGATGGCTTGATACGAATTGCTTGATCAAATTCTGGATCGTAAGAACCGCTTGCGAACAAGGTTCCGAATGAATATTGATAACGAAGACGAAGCCCAAAGTCAAAGTCAGAAATTCCATGCTTGAATTCTCCATTGATATTTAAACGGTTGGAAAAATTGTAATTTCCATTTGACAAATGATTGAAAATCGCACGGTATTCCAAACTCGGTCTAAACCACTTTGTTAATTTGTATTTTACGGATACTTGCGGAAAAAATGTATTGACACCTAGGTTTCCAAAACGCGTCGTAAGGTCTCCAGCCCAATCAATCTTTTTCGTGACCGACCCTTTCACTCCAAGTTCAGTCCAAACCATTCCTGAATTTAGTTGACTGTAACCAACCAAAGGAAGAAAAAGAGCGATGATTATGTATTTAACCATTTTTATTTAATCAAGGTAATTGTTCCTAAATCAACATCTTCCTTCTTTTTCACTTCAAATGTTTGTGAAACAGGCTCTAGTGTATAATAATCATCGTCGTTGTTGGTAGCATTTGCTCCTGTATGGAACACTTCACTGTAAGCAAAGACAGTATAAGTACCAGGTTGTAAATACTTAAAGGTGAATGTTCCGTCGTAGTTTGCTTCAATTTTGTCGTCGTAAATTAAATCATCTTCACCATAAACTAAATAAACATCCTCTTTTGCCCCATCAAAACTTACTGTTTGCGATAATGACCCATTTACATAAAGTTTTTGTTCAATTTGAATTTTTCCAGTAATTGAACTTTTTCCACCTTCTCCTTCGTATTTTTTACACGAATTTAATGAGAAAGCAGCGGAACCAATTAAAACAAGGGAGTATAAAAATTTCATAGTCAATTAATATTTTGAGAGTTGCAATTCAACCTTTCGGTTATTTTTAACGTCTCGAATATACAAATACATTTAATAATTTAGTAATATTGTTTGTATTTCGTCTAAATAAGCTAAAACGGATTACTTAAAAAACACATTATATGAAAGTAAAACTACTTTTAACTTTTCTTCTTTTTTCTTCATTTGCATCTTTTTCGCAAATTGTTATTAATGAATATTCGTGTTCCAATGTAAATGGAATTAACGACGCTTATGGAAATCGTGAAGACTGGGTTGAATTATACAATACCACAGGAGCAGCCATTGATTTAACAGGTTTTTACTTGTCGAATAAAGCTACGAACTTGATGAAATGGCAAATACCGAGTGGTTCAATTCCTGCGAATGGTTTCAAAATGGTATTTTGTTCGAAAAGAAATACAGTCAATGGAACACAATTGCATCCAAATTTTAACCTGAAGCAAACTGAAGGAGATTGGATTATTTTAGCGAATACAGCAGGTGTTGTTGTAGATTCAATTAAAATAATTCACATGACAAAAGCGGATCATTCGGTTGGACGCTCAACGAATGGTGCTACAGATTGGAAGCTTTTTACAACACCAACACCAAATGCAAACAATACAGGTGCTCAAAATTTCTATGAACCTACGCCAGTAATGAGTTTAGCACCAGGTTTTTATCCAGGAGCACAATCGGTTACAATAACTTGTTCAAATCCAACAGCATCAATTCGATATACAACAAATGGTAGTAATCCAACAACAACGTCCACCTTGTATACAGGACCAATAAATATTACTGCCACCACAGTTCTGAGAGCTGCGGCTTTTGGAACCAATCAGTCATCTTTTATTGAAACAAACACTTACTTTATAAATGTGACGCACACCGTTCCTGTTGTTTCGGTTTGTAGTCAAGGAGTGTTCAATCTTGTAGCAAACGGAAACCAAACACCTGTTGTAGGTGCTTTTGAATTGTTTGAAGATAATGGTGCTTTTATCGATGAAGGTCAGGGCGATTTTAACAAACACGGAAATGACTCATGGGCTTATGACCAACGTGGTTTTGATTACATCACACGTGATGAATTTGGATATGCGGCCGATTTAGAACATCAAATATTTCCAGAAAAAACACGTGACAATTTCCAACGTGTAATTTTGAAGCCTGCGGCAAGTGATAACTATTCATTCGAAAACGGGGCGCATATTCGTGATGCATTTATTCATACCTTATCGATCCGCGCAGACATGAAATTGGATGAGCGTACATGGAGACCATGTGTTGTTTATTTAAATGGTCAATACTGGGGTGTTTATGAAATTCGTGAAAAAGCAGATGATCACGATTATACAGATTATTATTTTGATCAAAATAAATTTAATCTACAGTATCTAAAAACATGGGGTGCAACATGGCAAGAATATGGAGCACCAAATGCACAACCTGCTTGGACAGCCTTAAGAAATTACATCAATACCAACAGTATGGCAGTGCCTGCCAATTTCAATTATGTGGATAGTTTGTTGAATTGGGAATCGTTGTGTGATTATTTCGTTTTCAATTCCTACGTTGTAAATCAAGACTGGTTAAATTGGAATACAGCTTGGTGGCGCGGAATGGATCCACTTGGAGATAAAAAGAAATGGCGCTATACCTTATGGGATATGGATGCGACTTTTGGGCACTACATCAATTACACTGGAATTCCGGATCCTACGGCAAATGCTGATCCATGTAATGTGGAAAACCTACCAAATCCAGGAGGACAAGGACATACAGACATTCTTGAAAAGTTGATTAACGAGAATCCGGTTGTTGAACAGTACTACATTACGCGTTACATTGATTTGGTAAACACGTATTTCTCGTGTGCATATATGAATACATTATTGGATAGTATGGTGAATGAAATTTCACCTGAAATGACTGGCCAAGCGAATAAATGGGGTGGATCTTTCGCAGGTTGGCAATCACGTGTTCAACAAATGCGTGACTTCATGAATTTACGATGTACAGCACTTGAGCAAGGATTAATTGATTGTTATAATTTATCCGGGCCATACAACGTAACATTTGATGTTTCTCCAGCACTTTCTGGTGAAATTAAAGTGAATTCTGTTTGGGCGCCAACTTATCCTTGGGCAACGTCTTACTATGGTGGAATTGCAACAAATATTATTGCGCAACCATTACCAGGATATATTTTTGATCATTGGGAATATACAACTGGTCCATTGGCATTGCCTGTTACATCTGACACAAACAGTTTAAACATCAATGGTGTTGAGAACATTGTTGCTGTGTTTGTTTTGGACAATCCAGATTTAGATGGTGATGGCTGTTTGAATACGGATGAGGTAATAGCTGGAACTGACCCAAGCGTTGCTGATACCGATGGTGATGGTGAAAATGACTGCATTGAAATTGGTGCAGATCCAGCGAATCCAACGGACACAGATGGCGATGGAGTGATTGATGGTTTAGAATCTTCAACTGTTGATACAGATGGTGATGGCGTATTTGACGAAGCAGATCCTGCAAATACAGATCCATGTATTCCTAATGTAAACGCTGGTCCTTGTGATCAAGATGGTGACGGTTTAACAAATGCTGAAGAAGCAACGCAAGGAACTGATCCAACAAATCCAGATACAGATGCAGATGGAATCAATGATGGAACAGAAGTAACGAATGGTTCTGACCCAATGAATCCTTGTGATCCAGATGATACACTTCCAGGCTGTCAAGTAGATACCGATGGTGATGGTTTAATGGATGCTGAAGAGGTAACATTAGGTACAGATCCGAATAATCCAGATACGGATGGTGATGGATTTACTGATGGAGTTGAAGTTGGAAACGGTACAAATCCTTTAGATGAATGTGATCCAAACAGCACTGGATTCAATTGTGTAAATGGAATTTATTTGCCAACAGGTTTCTCTCCAAATGGTTCAGGAAATGATTTAAATGAAAGCTTAATTATCATTGTTGGTAAAGATGTAAAATCATTTACGCTTTCAATCTATGATCGTTGGGGTAACTTGATGGTAAACACTTCTGATAAAAATTACAAATGGGATGGAACGTATAAAGGTCAACCATGTAATACAGGAGTTTACGCTTATATTTTAGACGTTCAGTTTATTGATGGTAAGTCAGAAACACGTTCAGGTAATATTACATTAATTCGTTAAGCATGAAAAAACTACTTCTTTCAGTTGTCTTGTTTAGCGGAACCTATTTGAATGCGCAAGATTTACATTTTTCACAAACGGCTCAAACACCATTGTTAATCAATCCAGCAGCTGCGGGTGTTTACGATGGATGGGAAAGAGTGATTATTAATCACCGAAATCAATGGCTTGGTGCAGGTACTCAATTCATGACAACTTCCGTTGCAGCGGATGCAAATTTTGGTAAAACACGCATGAATGATAAAGCCCATGTTGGATTAGGTGTTATGTTCTATAATGATATCGGTGGAGATTCCCGTTTTGGTAGTCAAACAGGATCATTAACGCTTAGTGGAATTTTGCCTATGGGCGGTTCTGGTCACACACTCTCAGCTGGTATCCAAGGCGGTTTTGGAAGTCGTAAAGCTGATTTTTCAAATTTGACCTTTACATCTCAATGGAATGGTACGCAATACGACCAAACAATAGCATCGGGCGAGGCAAACTCAGCAAATTCGTTTAGGTATGCAGATGCTTCTGCAGGTTTATATTACGTGTACGATGGCGGTCAATCGACATTTAGCAGAAACAACGATTTTAAGTTTCAATTTGGTGTTGCAGGATATCATTTAAACAAACCACAATTGAAATATGCAACAGTTGTTGGTGATCGATTGATGCGAAAATTTGTTATTCATACTGGTGTTACTGCTGATTTACCCATGCGTGACATGTCAATTGATGGAAGCATTGTTCAAGTGATTCAAGGTCCGCATTTGGAGTCAATCTTTGGAATGATGTTGCGTTACCGTTTTCAAGATGGAACAAAAATCACTGGTTATTCACAAGATGCGTATTTTGGATTTGGAACTTATTTCCGTTTGAATGACGCTATTGTTCCTTCGATATTAGTTGATTGGAAAGGATTTAAATTCGGTGTTTCTTACGACATCACTGTTTCAACAATGAGAAGAGCTTACGGTGGAGGATCGTTGGAATTCTCACTTTCCTATACCAATTTGAATCACGCTTTATTTAAAACGAGAGGAAGATTTTAAAACTAAAAAACCCCGATTATTCGGGGTTTTTTTATGTCTTTTATTTTTTAACGAGCGATTTAAAAAAGTCGAAAATACGTTTTCTAAAAAGGAACATAATCAGCAAATAGGGGATTACCATTAAATACAAAATTCCCCAATTGATATTTGTTCCAAACGAACCTTCACTCAATTCAGAGCCTTGTTCAGTTAACATTTTACATTGCGAGCATCCTTGTGCAAACGTGTCATTTCCAACAACAATAAGTGCTAAAATGATTCCTAAAATGAGCCACTTTTTCATACATCAAAAGTATTCATTTCTTCAATCAAATGCTAGAAACTTTCCCTTTTTCTATTCAACTGTAGTAAGCAATGATTGTTCGACTCCTTGTGTATTGATAAATTGCTTTAACTTTGTTCATATGGCTTGTGATAAACATAATTTGAACAGATGAAATATTTACTCTTTTTAATTCCATTCGTATTCGCTTCATGTGGAGGTTCAAATCCCACAAAAAAATTACCAAAAGATCTAGATAGCCTTTTAGTAATGTTTCCGGATAGCGTAGAATTGTTAGTGCAACATGGAAATAAAATGATGAAGGAATTGAACTATGATAAAGCCTTAGCAGATGGAGCCAAAGCTTATCGCTTGGATAGTTTAAGTATCGACACAAAAATGCTATATGCCGATATTTTAAATAACCGTCCTACGCGTTCAATGGCGGATGTGGCATCAGCTCAAAAAATCTATAAATCGATTATAAAGAAGGAACCTAAAAACACAAAAGCTTTGGTTGCTTTGGCTTCTACGTTTAGTCAACAAATGGATTTTGACCAATCATTCGAATACATCAATCGAGCATTGAAAATAGATCAACGTTACAGAGATGCCTACGTTATGAAAGGTTCAAACTACTTGTTGCTGAGCAAGTTGAATCCTGAAAAAGATGGTAAACCAAGTAAAAAGTACATGGATTTAACGAAATCATCTTACGAAACAGCTGTGCAGCAAGACCCAAAATTCTTTGAAGCATATCTAATGTTGGGCTCTCTTTATGAAGCAGAAGGAAACATCATTTGTTTACAGTATTATCAAACCGCAGCAACCTTGCAACCGAAGAATCCGGATGTTTTGTTTTCACTGGCTTATGCACAACAATCCTTTAATCAACCAGATAAGGCGATAAGTTTGTATAGAAGAATGATTAAATTGGATACAAGTTATTATCAAGCCTTGAATCAAATTGGCGTTATCAAACAATACAACTACAAGCAAATCGATAGTGCAATTTACTATTACAAATCAGCCTTACAAACGGAACCACGTTTTGTAGAGGCGTGGCACAATTTAGGAATGTGTTATGAGGAACAAGGTGATTTGACGAAAGCAATGCAGTCTTATGCAAAAGCACTTAAATACAATCCTGAATTTAAATTGTCACGCGATCGTGCAGATGTGTTGAAGTATGCGCGTTAATGTAAAATACCTCCAACTCATTACGGATGCAATTATTCCCTTGCTGGGGTATTTTTTCTGGCATTGGAATTTGTATTTTATTGTCTTGTTTTATTTGCTTGATTACTTAGCTTATGAGGTTTTTTCTCACGTTAAAGCTAGAAAAGTATCATCCCTCAAACAGGACAATAGTACCTGGTTGAAGTTGGGAATTGTAAGTATTGTGTTGTTTGTTTTGAATAGCGTTTTAGTTCAAATTACCATGAAATCGCTCGTTCCAACAATTGATTTCACCAAAGAAATAATAGCGTTTTGGAATTACAAAGACATGGGAATTGAACAAGGGTATTTTCTGCTTCCTCTAATTGTTATTGCTGGCTATCAACGCTATAAAATGGAATTTTTGATGACGGGAATGTTTCAAAAAATCACGATACGTCAAATTTTCACGAAAGACATTCAAGCTCAATTGATTGCTTTAGGTTTTATTGCACTAACGTTTGGTTTGTCTTATTTTATTGTCTTTCCAGAAATTGTTTACGTGCTAGGAATTGTGCTATTTACAGGTATTTACCAATTGCTGCGAAAATAATCACGCACGTTTTCTCAACCAGCGCGGTAATAAAAATGCGCCAATAAACAAGTAGGGAAAATACGACATCAAGCGCCAAACAATCGCCAAAGATGCTAGTAAAAGCGCACTTTGACTGAAATCAACCAATAATTCGCCAAAGGCATATTCTGCAATTCCGCTTCCTCCAGGAGTTGGACTAACGCGCATCAACAACCATAAAACAAGTTGTTTGCCCAATAATAAAATGTGATCCAATAACCCTAACTGTAAAAATGCTTGTAACAAGGCGTTTATCACCAAATAACGTGAAATCCAACTACCACAAGTTGCTAAAAAGACTTTTATCCAATAAATAAAAGGTTCCTTGCGCATCAGATGGGCCGTTTTTTCTATGTTTTCACCTGTTGAAAGAGCCTTGGTTTTCCATCGTTTTAAAAATGGAATTCGTACAATAAATCCAAGAAAATGCTGCGCAAAGGAAGGGACAATAAACAAACTAGTAAACAGGAAAATCGTTAAACCTAAAAACACAAAAAAGCCTGTCCAGAAAATTACTTGCACGCTAGATGAACCAAACGAATGATCAGGAAACAAGGTGGAACTATCGATGAAGAGGAAAACGAAGGGAATCATTAAGACGTAGAATAAGTTGTCCATCATGGCAGTTATTAAAACAATGGCAGTTGAACGACCCAAATCGATCTTTTCCTTGTTCAAAATAAACATCGCAACAGCAACGCCCCCAACAACACCGGGAGATAGGGCTGAAGCAAATTCCCACAACATGATAACATAAAAACTCGCTTTCCAGGTTAATTCTTTATGTGTTAATAAACGAATGCGCAGCATGTAAAAGAAATCGCGTCCGACAACACAGCATAGGGCAACGAATATCCACAAAAACGAACTGGGTGTCCAGTGAATTTGACGCAGCGCATCTGAAACAGTTTGTTTGCGATAGGTTCCGTTTGAATCGTAAATGAATTCGTGCGTATCTGCTAAGTCAATGTGCTTATTGTGATTGCGATCTTCCCAACGATAGGAACCTTTTCCTTTTTCGGCTTCAATGAAACGAGTAGCTGTAATACTTGAATACAACATCAATCCAGCAACCAATAAACCGATAGCAACACCTAACCAAATTTTCCACCCTTGAAAGGAACGTTCAATAATGGAGGGCGTTTCCATTAGTTCAACGGTTTTAATTGAACATCAATTTCCCAGTTGGCACGTACTTTCGAAACGGTTGTATAAAAATAAACCTTTTCAGCTTGTTCCTTTGTGAAAGGAATTAGAGGATCCCATTTAAAGTTTTGATTGTTGTCTTCAATAATTCTAAACTGGTATTCACCAGGCGTCAAATAAGTAAACGATGTTTTGAAATCAGAAAGTAGAAGTGCACTCGACACAACTTTTCCGTTTAGTAACAACTCAACAATGATTGGTGTGGAAAAATCGGTGGCATCTACGAACACGGTTCCATATTCCTTTGCGATTTTCACCTTCACAATTGTAGAAAGAGCTTCCGTTAATTGACCAGTTGTGCTTGTTGCCGCTCCTTTTTCAAGTTCTAATTTCACCTCTTTGATTTTTGTACGATCAAAATCAATGATTACTTTGTTGCCTTCAACTCGAATTATGTGCTTTATTTCAGAACTATCAGCCGTATTGATCAATTTAAATTTGCTTGTATCTACAGTTGAAATTAACGAACTCAATTCAAAGGTAAATTGCTCGTGTGGTCCTAACTCATTGTTTGTGAGTTTACTTATAAATCTCAGTGGAGCTCTGCGGTCGCGCTCGGTAATGCGTGTTGTTAATGTGTCGTATTCATCTTCACCTGAAACAATTGCTTTTAGAATTGTTTGGTCTTTCGGCGTATAAAAAAGTTGAACGCTATCTGTTGAATGAAAAATCAGTTCTTCTTTAGAAAATACTTTATCCTCAATTTGAAAAGTTTTATTGCTTAAATCATAATTTGCTGTAATGAAACAACTTCCTGGCGCAGCATATTTCAATGCGCGAATCTTACGTTTTGCCAAGGGTGATGAAACCAATAAAGGAATGGAATCAATGAGTGATTCGTTGATATCAAAAGGCTCTGAACGAAAACCTTGGGCTTCGAATGCTTGAAGTTTCAAGTCTTTATTTTCATCTTGAAATCCTTTCAAAAAATATGTTCCAGCTTTTAAATAATCGAATTTTGCGAAGCCTTGTTTGTTTGTTCGAGCAAAATAAAGCGGTGTTAATGAATCAAAATCAGTGTACAAACCTACAATGCAGTTTTCCTTAGGTTGATTACTAAATGCATCTTTTAATTGCACGGAATAACTTAACGAATCAATCGTGTTTCCTGTAGAAAAAACATATTTAATAAGTGTGTCATTTCCCTCGGTAACATCTTTTACAGCACCATCCAAATACAATACATACGTAGTATTGGCTTGTAATTGTTCAGACCAAGAAACAGTCAACGTTTTTTTCGAAAGACTCGCAACTGGTCGCGCATGATTCGGGACTAGCTGAATCGTTTGTTGTGGATTGTTTAATTGAACATATTCATCAAATTCAAAAGAAACAGAATTCCCAGAAAAAAGAAGTGTTTCATTTGCTGGTTGCGTTTTCTTCTCAATTGGTTTTGGGGCAGATTCATCTTTCTCACCACCGCCCAAAGTGCCAATTTGTGCACATGAAGCAAGCAACGCAAGGAGAACTATTGAAAATAATCTTAAACCAGCCATGAACAAATTTCCTTTAAATAACGTGCGTCAATTTCATCGAAAGTAGCTAAATCTTTGGAATCTACGTCCAAAACGCCAACAACAGTATTCGAAGTGATTAAAGGTACAACGATTTCACTTTTGGATAACGAACTACAGGCAATATGTCCAGGAAATAAATCAACATCTGGCACAACCAATGTTTCTGCTTTATCCCAAGATGTGCCACAAACTCCTTTTCCTTTTTGAATGCGCGTACATGCAATTGGACCTTGAAACGGACCAAGGACCAATTCATCTTGTTTCACCAAATAAAAGCCAACCCAAAGAAAATCAAAGGTTTCTTTCAATGCAGCACATACATTTGCCATGTTGGCAATCTGATCTGTTTCACCAGAAATTAAGCCTTTAATCTGTGGCAATAAACCTTGGTAAATTGCTTCTTTACTTCCTTCCAATTTGATTAATTCTTCAGCCATTGTCCTAAATTTCAATGCAAAATTGCCTCTTTAAAGTGGAATGTGCAATATTTTGCGTATCTTCAAATAACAAACCTATTTTATATGTTAGAAAAAGTATCCTTAGAAAAAGTTCTGTTTTTAGACATCGAAACTGTACCACAAACCTATCAATTTCCAGAACTTACAGAAGAAACACGTCATTTATTTGAAATGAAAACACGCTTCATGCAGAATGAAGAAAAGTCCTTTGAACAATTGTACAACGAACGTGGAGGAATCTACGCTGAATTTGGAAAGATCGTTTGTATCTCTGTCGGATTTGTGCATGAAACGCGAACAGGTCGACAAATTCGTATGAAATCATTTTACCACGACGATGAAGCGACGTTGTTAAAACAGTTTAAGAATTTATTGGACGATCGTTACAACACGCCTTACCATATTCTGTGTGGGCACAATGCGAAAGAATTTGATTTTCCTTATATCTGTCGTCGCATGTTGATCAATGGAATAAAATTACCAGCTATTTTAGATATTGCGGGTAAAAAGCCGTGGGAAATAAGTCATCTTGATACCATGGAATTATGGAAGTTTGGCGATTACAAATCCTTTACTTCATTGGCACTCTTGTGTCATATCTTCAACATTCCAACGCCAAAAGATGATATTTCAGGAGCAGATGTGGCGCGTGTATATTTTGAAGAAAATGATTTGGAACGCATTAAAATTTATTGCGAAAAAGATGTTGTTGCCCTGATTCAATTGTTTTTACGCATGCGTGGAGACGAACTGGTTGATGAAAGTGAAGTTCATTTTTCGTAGAAAGGTAACTGCAATAAAAAACCCGTCATAAAAATTTACGACGGGTTTTTTCAATTTTTATAATCGTCTTATTGAATGAAAACAGTTTCTTCTGAAGTTGTTTCTTGTTCAACTTTGATAATTCCTTCTCCGCTCAATCCTGAAGCAGATGCCTCAATGTTCAATACTGCAACACCTGCTTGACCTAATTGGTATACATCGTTGAAGTTAAATTTCGCTTCACCTGAAGTATTTGTTGTAGTTGTATCATACAAAACAACATTTGATGGCTGTGTCGTTGTTGATTGTCCGTAAAGCACTACTTGTGCACCTGATACCAATTGATTGGCAGCATCGCGTACATAAATAATTGCAATCGTATCTTTTTTCTTACGACATCCTGTTGATGAAAATCCAACTCCCAAAATCGCTAATATTGCGAAAACAATGGTTCTTTTCAATGTAATATTCATGGTGTAATCTTTTTTAGTTTAAAAATACCGTTTCAACGGTTGTAATGTGTGCACGACAGCGAACATATTCAGTTCCTTCTGATGTACCTTGTTTTACAATGACGTCAAAATAACCTGTTGTGTTGTCTGCTCCTGATTTATCAAAATAATCATCCATGTTAAATGTCGCAAAACCAGAGGCGTTTGTAATGACAGTATCAACATACGGTAAAGTTGCAGGATTTGAATTAACATCTCCAATAATCACAACCTTTGCTCCATTTTGTAATTCATTGCTCGAAGAGCGCACAAAAATCTTCAAAACAGAAGGGTCATCGTTTTTACATGACGAAATAACGCTAATCGCCAAAAGAAACAAACTGGATAATAATATGTGTTTTCTCAATTTTTTCATCTTTTTTCTCAAACTAGATGCCCAAAGATAAACTTATTTTAAAATAATCTGACAACAAAGTTCTTCTTAATTTCTTACCTTCGTGCGCTGTAGCAGTGTAATTTTACTCTTAAACAAAAAGAGAGTTCAAAAAGTTACACCTACCACATAAAAAAACAAAAGATAAAATACTTATTTCGCACGAAAGCAAGCACGTAGGCATGAAGGCAACAATAGATAAAATTATAACGGATATCGATCAATTTGTGATTAATGACACAAAGACGCTGGAAGATTTCCGAATTCAATTTCTTGGTTCAAAAGGAATTGTTAAAAATATGTTCGGCGAACTTAAATCGGTTCCCAATGAAGAAAAACGTGAAGTTGGTCAGTTGTTGAACAACCTACGTTTGCATGCTGAAACGAAATTCGCAAGTTTCAAAGAGCAATTGGAAACAGCAGCATCAAACGATGCTTCGCTTGATTTATCACGTCCGGGCGATATGGACGATATTGGTGCGAGACATCCACTTTCATTGGTGAGAAGTGAAATCATTGAAATTTTTGAACGCATTGGTTATTCGGTTTCTGAAGGACCTGAAATTGAAGACGATTGGCATAACTTTTCTGCATTAAACTTTCCACCTGAACACCCTGCGCGTGATATGCAGGATACGTTCTTTATTGAAAAAGGTGAACAGGAAATGGCTTTGCGAACACACACTAGTTCTGTACAAGTGCGCGTGATGGAAAACTCTAAACCACCAATTCGAACAATTTCACCGGGAAGAGTATTTAGAAATGAAGCAATTTCTGCACGTGCGCACTGTTTCTTTCACCAAGTAGAAGGATTGTACATTGATAAAAATGTATCCTTCGCCGATTTAAAACAAACCTTACTTTATTTTGCGAAAGAATTGTTTGGAGAAAAAGCGCAGATTCGTTTGAGACCTTCATATTTCCCATTCACTGAACCAAGCGCAGAAGTAGATGTTTCGTGCACGATTTGTAACTCGAAAGGATGCAATGTTTGCAAATACTCTGGTTGGTTAGAAATTCTAGGATGTGGAATGGTTGACCCAAATGTATTGGAAGCATGTGGAATTGACTCGAAAGAATACTCCGGATTTGCATTCGGAATGGGAATTGAACGCATTACTCAATTAAAATACAAAGTGAATGATTTACGTTTGTATTCTGAGAATGATGTGCGCTTCTTGAAACAATTTACACCTGGAATGTAAGATGGGATTCTTTTCTTCAAAACCGAAAAAACAACTTCCTTGGGTTCATCTAACTTCGGAAGAGCAATTGAAACAAGCGTTAGTAGCTGCTGAAACTGAAACCGTTTTGTTTTTCAAACATTCAACGCGCTGTAGCATTTCTTCTATGGCCTTAACGCGTTTTGAAGAAAACTGGAACCTTGATAATAAATGCACAATCTATTTTTTAGATCTAATTAGCTACAGAGCGATTTCTAATTTAATTGCCGAACTAACGCATGTGGAACATCAAAGCCCGCAAGTGATAGTAATTAGAAATAATGAATTGATTTATACAGCAACGCATGGCGCAATTGATGCACGCCAAATTGAACAACTTCTTTAATCGATCAGCATGAAAAAGTACCTTATTATTGGATTAATCCTAGCAGTTATTGGAGCAATGGTGATTGTTCCTCTGTTAAAAGACAATGGAGGCGACGAAGAACAAATTGGAGCGACGTTTGAATTCAAAGAGAACCTTGCTACACGCTGGGATGAAGCGGTAAATATTAAGATCAATGTGAATGCAGATGACATTCAAAAAGTTGAATTGTTCTACAATGATAGTTTATTTCAAACATGGACACAACCATCTAAAACAATAAGCTATTTGTTTAAAGCTGGGTTTTACGGTCTTGGTACACGTAGTTTAAAATTGGTGTCAACACGAGAAGATGGCACTACTTATGAAGACGAGCGAATGGTGCGCGTATTATCGGATATTGTACCTGAAGTTTGGTTTGCGAAACCAGTAAATTCATACCCGCATAGTGAAACCAGCTTTACACAAGGTTTGGAGTTTAACAATGGAATTTTATTTGAAAGTACAGGTCAAAAAGGCCAGAGTATGGTTGCTCAAATTGACATGACAACCGGAGCAAGTTTGAAAAAAATGGGTCTGGATGCAACATACTTTGGAGAAGGAATTACCGTATTTGGGGATAAAGTATATCAACTGACTTGGCAAGAAAAGAAATGTTTTGTCTACAATAAAAATACGCTTCAAATAGAAGACGATTTTACTTACAATGGTGAAGGTTGGGGATTGTGCAATGATGGAAAATCCTTGATTATGTCGGACGGATCTGAGCGCTTGGTATTCAGAAATCCAAAAACCTTTGAAATTGAACGAACGATAGAAGTATGTTCTGACAAAGATGCAATTGCGAACTTAAACGAATTGGAATATGGTCCTGATGGAAATATCTACGCCAATGTTTGGATGACAAATAAAGTTGTTGTCATCAATCCACTGAATGGAAAAGTAATTGCTGAAATCGATGGAACAGAATTGGTTGTCCAAGGAAAAGGAAAAGGAGATGTGCTAAACGGAATAGCTTACAATCCAGCGACCAAAAAATGGTACATGACAGGTAAAAATTGGATGAAGTTGTTCGAAGTGAGCTTCGACAAAGTAGCAATTTAATTTATTCTTTCCCGTCGAATGGCGTAAATGGATTAAAGCGATTAATCGTTGATATTTCTTTAATCTTTCCTTGCTCAACGCGCAATACACGACCTGGAAATTTTTCCACCATTGTCATATCGTGTGTGGCCATCAACACGGCAGTTTTTTCTTCCTGTGCAACGGCAAGCAATAAACGCATAATTTCTTCTGATGTTTCTGGATCTAAGTTTCCAGTTGGCTCATCGGCCAAGATAATAGCTGGTTTGTTAATTAATGCTCGAGCAATAGAAACACGTTGTTGTTCTCCTCCTGATAAGGCATGCGGCATCGAATTGATTTTTTGTTCGATTCCAACTAATTGCAACAACTCCTTCGCACGTTTTTCCATTAAGGCTTTGTCCTTCCAGCCTGTTGCGCCCATGACAAATAACAAGTTTTGAAGAACAGTGCGGTCCATTAACAATTGAAAGTCTTGAAAAACAATTCCAATTTTACGACGCAACATTGGGATATCACGTTTGCTTAACGCTTTTAAATCGTATTCCGCAACTTGGCCAGTTCCTTCCTTCAATTCCAATGCACCGTAGATGGTTTTTAACA
>JACCDQ011293710.1_pt1 | contig 46413 bp, 41 predicted proteins | sample 7446031 | NCBI WGS metagenome assembly JACCDQ01 (sample SAMN15323442, study PRJNA562643) | freshwater metagenome | isolation source: river surface water | place: USA:Blue River Watershed | collected 2017-08-17
AAATTCATTTTTGAATAAAAATATTTGAATTTTGCTATCATCATTTTCTATTAAATTATACATTTCAGACCCTTGCTATATTACATTTTACGACCGTTTGTTTCTTTTGTTTTATATTTTTTCATCAAGAATCGATTCATTAGTGGGCTATCAAATCTTCCTCAAAAAGGACCAGTTTTGTTGGCAGTTAATCACCCAAATTCATTTTTAGATGCTGTGATTATTGCATGTTTATTAAAAAGAAGGGTTTGGTCATTGGCAAGAGGAGACGTATTTAAAAAGAAAACTGCCAGAAACATCCTTTCGAGTTTGTTTATGCTTCCAATTCATAGAATCTCAGAAGGCAGAGAAAATATGAGTGCCAATGACAAAACCTTCAGCAGATGTTTAGGGCTATTTCAGATGGACGAAATTGTCTTGATTTTTTCGGAAGGCATTTGTAAGAACCAAAATCATTTACTCCCATTAAAAAAAGGAACGGCTCGTTTGGCTTTGTCGTCTTGGAAATCAGGAGTGCCTTTAAAGGTTATTCCTGTTGGAATTACATACAATACTTTTAATACTTTTGGTAAGGTTGTTAATATTAATATGGGAGAAGCAATCGAAGCAAATATATTCGATGTATCAACCGACGAATCAAGCTTTATTAAGCAATTTAATCAAGTATTAAGCTCCCAGATGACAGCTTTGCAAAATTGGCATTTCTCGTCGAAAAGTAGCTTCTATTCAATTATTTATTGGATAGCTTATCCATTTCAGTTGCCTATTTATTCGATTGCCTCTATACTTTCTCAAAAAATCACCAAGGGGTCTGTATTTTACGATTCGATAGTATTGGGAATAATCATAGCTTTATTACCAATTTATTGGCTTGTGTGGGGGATAATTATTTATTTCATTTGTTAAATATTTTGCTGAACTAAACAAAAAAGAAATGAACGCAACAGATTTAAAAGACCTCAAGAATATCTTATTCATAGATATTGAAACTGTTTCAGAAACAGAATACCTGAGCGACTTACCTGACAGTTTAAAGTCGCTTTGGCTAAAAAAAGCCATATATTTGAAGAATGACGAAGAATTAGATGCAGACACATTTTATTTGAAGAAAGCTGGAATTTATGCCGAGTTTGGAAAGATTATCTGCATAGGAATTGGAGGAGTTTTTGAGGATGAGTCTGGAGAACCCTCTTTGAAAGTAAAAACCATTTATCATCCATCTGAAGCCGACTTATTAACAGAATTTCGACAAATCTTGGAAAGACACAAATCTGGAAAAAATTTAAAGCTATGTGCACACAATGGCAAAGAGTTTGATTTTCCATATATTTGTCGAAGAATGTTGATGCATGGCATCGAATTACCCAAAGTACTAAAATTGTTAGGTAAAAAGTCTTGGGAAGTTCCCCATTTGGATACTTTAGAATTATGGAAATTTGGAGACTATAAGCACTACACCTCTTTAGAACTATTGGCAACCATTTTTGGAATCACAAGCAGCAAATCGGAAATGAATGGCTCACAGGTAAGTCATGTATATTATGTGGAAAAAAATATGCCAAAAATAACTAAATATTGTTCGGCTGACATAGTTGTACTCACACAGTTATATATGAAAATGAACAACTTTCCGTTAATTAAAGACGAGCATATACAAATACTTGAAAACGAATAAATAATTGTTTTATATAGGCATTTGTTTAGACTTATTGTGGTCACTTATTTAAAAAAATTAAACAGATATCAAACCAGCACTATCAATGAAAAAAATTCAAATTATTTTGTTTCTGTGCTTTATAGGCACCAACATCCAAGCTCAAATTTTAAAACCAGCCAAATGGACTATCAGTAGTTCAAAAACCAATGCCAAAGTCGGAGAGACGATAGATATCGTATTTCAGGCAAAAATTGATGATAATTGGTATATGTATTCTTCTGAATTAAAGGTGGACGGCCCTTTGCCTACTTCTGTTAATTTTACAAAAAACGAAACATTTCAGCCAATCGGAAAGCTTGTTGCGATAAAGCCAAAGGAAAAATACGATGAAATTTGGGGTGGGAAAGTTGCCTATTTTGAGCATGAGGCAAAATTCATTCAAAAAGTAAAAATTTTGAAATCAAATCCGACTATTGAAGGGAAAGTTGAGTGTCAGACTTGTACAAACAAAGACGGCAAGTGTGTCCCGAATAAAGAGAAATTCAAAATTGAAATCAAGACAAATTAAAAATAAGAACTGTCCGAAAGAAAATCTTCATGTATGAAAAAATTGGCATAAAAAATGCAAGCAACTTTCGGACAGTCCTTATTATTGAGTAAAAATATGCTTTGCTAAAAATACTATTACTTGTGCCAAAGGAACTAACAAGAAAATACTTAATCCAACACCAAAAACCCTTGCCAATGCTACTTGTACAATATATTTTCTAAATACCACGTCTGATTTTTCTTTATTGATAACCTTATCTGCCATAATCCCTAAATGAGGTTCGACGACAATTAAAAACAAAACAGAGGATATCCCCGATATAAAACCATTTAAAGATAAAGAGGTGGTGCGTAAAGCAGGTGCCAAATATCCGGCATACAGACAAGAAAGAACACTGATTGTTAAAAAACCGGTTATGATGCTATTATATACCAAAATGGAAAAAGATACCCCTTCAATCGATTTTATTTTTTTCAAATTATCTAGCTTAGGTAAGGTAATTGATTGAAAAAAATGCTGAGCTGTTTTTAGCCTAAAAGACTCAAAAATAATTTTCACCAAGGAGTTTTTGGCATATACTTTTTCGACAGCCCGGTACATAAAACGTTGCATGGTTGGAATCATTAAAGCCCCAAAAATACTTCCAAAAATAGACGCTAAGTATATTTTAAAGAACAACGCATGATTGGCTTCTTTGCCACTAATAATCTCATTTTCAATTGTTTTCGCTAATAGAGGGGCTTGTAAAGTACTTGCAAACCTCGCCAACAAAAAAACAATATTATAAACCGCATAAGAAGCCGCCATTTTTTGGGTTCGAATACCCACAATTCTTACCGAAATAGCAACTATTCCAATAAAATTAATAAAAAATGTAAGAACCAAAACTGCCCCTATCACCATCATGGTTTTAATTATAATACCTATTTGTTTCAATAAAATTATTTTGAATTCGGCTAAAGCAAGTAAAAAGAAGGATTTATAATCTATTCTAATAAGAATCCATTCTTTTCGCTTCGATTTTCTTTTTCAAAATATGTAATAGACTTTCATAATATCCGTTTTGTTGAGACATAGAATTCTCTCTTATTCTTCTAAAAGCAATAATTTCATTTGATAACAGATAGTTTAATCCCAAAGACCTCACTCTATCAAACCATTCGACGAAATCACCAAATTTCACATCTGCAAACAAACCAAACCTCATAAAAGCAGTATTTTTTATCAAAATCGAAATTTTCATAAATGGAGAAGCAGGATACTCCTCAAACCTAAACCTATCCTTTTTCTCGAGCAACTCATCGCTTAAAAATTGTTTTATTTTTCCAAATACAGCATCAACGTGAGGCTCACTTTCTATTAGATTTAATTGCTTTTCTAATTTATCTTTTACCCACAAATCATCCCCATCGAGAAATGCAATATACTCCCCTAAAGACTTGCTAATTCCTAAATTAAGAACCTTTGAAAGACCAGCATTTTCTTGAGTAAAAATCCTGATTTTCTTCTGATACTTTTCTAAAATCTCAAGAGAATTGTCAGTAGATCCATCATTTATAGCAATAATCTCAAAATCTTGAAAAGTCTGACAAAGAACAGAGTCTATACATGCGTCCAAATACTGACCAACATTATAAACGGGAATGATAACACTAATTTTCATTAATAAATGTAATTATTTGGTGAGGTATTTCGCTTAACTGAGTTCCTGCCAAAAGCCTATAAGAAGGAACTTGGTTAATGAATTTTCTCATTTTTTCAATTGATTCTCTGTCAGCTCTTAAAATCCAAACCGATGAGGGAGTCAATGCTTTAAAGGATTCCGCTTGTGTACAAGAAACGATATTTGAATGTTCTTGTCCTGTAATTGTTGGAAGTAATATGGCTTTTATATCAAATTCTCGAATCATTTTTGAAGGATTTATCTCATTCATATAAATATGCCCCTTTTCTAGAGGAATCATTTCTTTATTTACAATATGTTTCATTAATTGAGGAAAATTTTCAAACTGATTCATGTTTAACTTAGCAACATTATATAGACTAAACGCCTTGCATGTATTCGAATCTACCAATAGAAAATCATCTCCTGCATATTTTAATTCTGACTCTAAAACACTTATAAGGGTACTTGTCGATTTGCCAGACCCACCCTTTCCCGTGAACAAAACCCCATTATTGGCGAGTGATAGACCCGCCGCATGACACATAAATTTAGATGTATTTCTAAACCAATAATGAAACAAAACTCTCAATGGAGCAGCACGTTCATTTGGAGGTAAATTAGAAAAATCCTCTACCCAAAAATGTATTTTACGATTTATATAATCTATCAAAAGAACAGATGGCTCATTTGAATTAAAAATAGCACATTTATCAGAGGAATATCCCTCTAACTCACCAGAATATGGATTTACCGAATACCAATTTAGAATATCATCAGGAGGTCTTTCTCCAGACGATTTGGTTTCAATCAAATTTACCTCAACACAACCATCTAAAGGTGCTTGTGCTTTGAGGTGTTCAATCGCTCTCAAGTAGTCTTTCCAATCAAAATTGCCCACAATTTTGATTTCAAAAGATTGTTCGGCAATCTGATAAATATTACATTTTGTTTCCATCCTCATTTTTTTGATAAGGCCATCCTTTCAATGCCTCAACATCATGAACGGGATCAAGCATGATTAGGTCTTGCATATCATCAAAAATTTCGATGCTTAATGGGGTATAGGGTTGTTTAGAAACAAATTCCTGTGTCAGCCAGTGGTGTTCTGTTTTGTCGTTATTCTCCAATATAACAATACATTCAGATAGTAAAATATTTATCAAATCTTTAAGTTCAGACTCTAAGATTTCTGGATTAACCAAGTATTCGTTACTAATGACCTCTTTTAAATAGCCTAACGATATTGGGTGAGAAAGCAAATCCAAGACCCTCAAAATAGTACGTCCTCGCACACTATAATATTTACCCTGAGAAATATTAAGTAATACCCCCTCATCATCAAAGACTTCAAGTACAATGTTTTGTTTATCTATTCTATACATTTTTGTTATGTTTTTTAAAATTAAATATCTTTTTAAAATAAATCAAAATATATTTATTGTTACAATCTATAAAAATCTAAAGATAATGAAAGCGATACAAACATTTTGGATAAATCCGAATAAAAATAATCTATTCAATTGCGGAGGATGGATAAACAAACGATATGAGTATATTAGTTGGTCGCTCAGTTTTGCACTATTAAAAAGACAATTTTCTGAAATTATTTTATATGGTAACACTCAGGGAATAGAAATGCTTGCCAAAACATTGGGACTATCATATGATAAAATCCATTCCGTGATGGACAATCCACCAGCATTTGTGAATGATTTTTGGACTATCGGAAAATTAGCTACTTATGCCACACAAACTGAGCCATTTGTCCATGTTGATGGTGATGTGTATTGGTTTAAAAAAGCAGACACAGATATACTCAATTCAGAAATTATAGCACAAAGTCTTGAATTAGACGACCCAATGTACCATATTAATTGGAGAAATTCTGTATCGCTTCTACAAATGCCCGCTTTTCTTCAAACACCTTTTGCCAGCCGCTCAATGGCTTGTAATACGGGAATTATAGGAGGATATAATACACATTTTTTTTACGAATTTTACCAAAAAGTAGTAGATTTTTTAGAAAAAAACATAAATACTTTACGTCAAAAGAAAGAAGAATTTCCATTTTATGAAATTTACTTAGAACAAGTCCAACTTATATGCTATGCTCACTTTAAGGAAACAAATTTTAAATTCTTAAGAAAACCGGTCTTTAGAACGAATTTCGAAGATGTAACCAATTTTTTGGCACTTGAACCTAATCTCGAACCTAATTTTATACACTTGGTGGCCACATTTAAACAACGCATTCAGTATTGTAATCAGATGGAATATTGGTTAAGCAAAATTTGGCCAGAGCAACTCGAAAAAATCAACCATCTTTGTCTATCCAACGAAAAATTAAGAAACGAATATCGTATCCTGCTTGACCCCATAGCCGAAAAACAGTTGCCTAAGGCAGAGTATTTGTTTGTTTCCTCTAAAGATGTTTTGCAAATGCCCTATCTTCGTACCAATAAATTAATTAATAAAGTCCTTGAGCCTTTTATTGATAAAAATAACACACAAATAATAAACGCCATAAATGATGAATACATTTCTGACGCTTATACATTTGAGAGCAATAGACTTGTTTTGATTCAAAATTATTGTTCAAATACCAGTTCAGAGCTTATTTATCAACATTTTGAAGACAATCTATTCTTTTTCGCTTCAGAATTTGACAATTCTAAACATCTTAAAATTAAACGAAATATAAAAAAAACACTAAAAAGTAAGTACAATTGGTTCAATTCATTGCGGTATGACACCACGTATTACTATGATTTTCAGGTATCATCTGATGGTATTTGTTTTCAGGAGTTATTATTACCCCCGTCTATGTGTCAGTTACTTGATTTACTTTCTAGTAATATGGAAACCTCTTTTGAAAAATTATACGAAAAGTGGCTAAAAATTAGTCGATTAGAAAATAATAGAGTCAATCAAAAAAAAATCACAGAGTTAATCAAAGAACTTGTCAACCTTCAACAAATAGAAATTATTTCATAAAAGGTAAATTTTTTATATATATTTGACACCAAATGTGGACAATTCTGCACTTTGTGGACAAACATCGACACTTATCCACATTTGTTCAAAATAATCAACAAACTATCATCATGTCATCAAAAAATAATCATTTACGAACGACAACACACATCCCCGAATTAGACAATATTTATCTAGCAGCCCAACGGCTTACAGGGATTTCTGTGCATACCCCTTTGGTGCAAAATCTTAATTTTTCCGAACAATTTGGGGCTAATATTTACTTTAAGCGAGAAGACCTTCAGGTAGTACGCTCTTATAAAATAAGAGGGGCATACAACAAAATGATTAGCTTGAGCGACGAACAAAAAAGCCGTGGGGTAGTCTGTGCCAGTGCAGGCAATCATGCTCAAGGTTTGGCGTATGCTTGCCGTAAAATGCAAGTAAATGGTACGATTTTTATGCCAACAACAACTCCCCAACAAAAAATCAAACAAGTTGGTATGTTTGGCAAAGAATACATTCGGATCGAATTGGTTGGTGACACTTACGATGATGCTTTTCATGCGTCTAAAATCTTTTGTGAAGAGCATCACGCTACCTTTGTACACCCATTTGATGACTTACAGGTCATTGAGGGACAAGGCACTGTTGGACTAGAAATATTTAAGGATGCTAATTTTAAGATTGACTATTTGCTTTTTGCTATCGGGGGAGGGGGCTTGGCTTCTGGGGTATCAACAGTTTTTAGACAACTTTCTCCCAAAACTAAATTAATCGCTGTAGAACCCTTGGGTTCGCCAACAATGAAAACAGCCATCGACAATGGCGAGGTTGTTACGTTGGATGAGATTGACAAGTTTGTTGATGGAGCAGCAGTACGCCGAGCAGGAGATTTGACTTATCAGGTATGTAAAGAAAACCTGAATCACGAGATTCTTTTGATTCCAGAAGGAAAGGTTTGCTCCACAATTCTCCAGCTTTATAATGAAGAGGCAATCGTTGCCGAACCTGCAGGAGCTTTGTCTGTTGCTGCTTTGGATTTTATCAAAGAAGAAATCAGAGGGAAAAATGTTGTCTGTATCATTGGAGGAGGAAACAATGACATCACCCGAACAGAAGAGATTAAAGAGCGTTCTCTTTTGTATGAGGGTTTGAAGCATTATTTTATCATACGTTTTCCTCAAAGAGCTGGAGCGTTCAAAGAGTTTCTCAACGATGTATTGAGTCCAACCGATAATATTGTATTTTTTGAATATTCGAAGAAAACAGCCCGGGAGAGAGGACCCGCCTTGGTGGGTATTGAACTAAAACAAAAAAGCGATTTTCTGCCATTAATCACAAGAATGAATTCTTTTAATATTGAGTTTGAGTATATAAATGATAAGCCCCAACTCTTTGAGTTTTTGATTTAAGTTCTGGAATAATATTAATTTAAAGAGATGCTTTTCGTATCTTTGCATCCGAAAGCATCTCTTTACGTTATATTTTGAGCTAGGGGAGAGCTCTCATTTTGCCGTTTTGGTCTAATTTTCTAGTCGATGTATTTTATATTTATTCTTTCAATATTGGTGTGGATTTTCCAATTACACCGCAATTCAGCTTATCTTGCTGATGGGCTTATTGATTATGCTTTAAAATTTTTTGTTGGATTTACCTCAATAATTATCCCCATTGGTTTTTTATTGGGGTCTATTGGAGGCATCAATCATGTACTAAATTGGGCAATAGGTATAAATATTCTTGCCTATTTATACCATATCTTATTCAAAAAAATATCCCAAGGGGCATCGTCATTCAATCTTTTAAGTTCGCTAAGTAATGCTTTCAATGGTCTCGAAGATTGGTGGAAAACAAGCTCTATTTTCTATCGAATTATTTTTTCGATTCTATTTTTTAGTATTGTAGGAGTAAACCTTATTAATTTAATTGTTGTTTTGGTTACTTATCCAAATGAATGGGACAGTATGACTGGTCATTTGGTCAAGTGTGCCTATTATCTTCAAAACGGAAAAATCAGCCGATTAGATGGGACAACCTGGACGATTGACTTTTATCCAAACTCCTTGCCAACCTTACAAATTTTCGGGTATTTGGTTTTTGGCGAAAAGGGTTTTAAACTGATTCATTACCTTTCTTATTGGGTTTTTGTAGCTGCTTCTTATGGCATAGCCAAAAATATTTGTAATAATTTCAACAAATCTCTGTTGGTTGCTGCAATAGCCGCTTTACTACCAACAGCACTCATTCAAGCAACCACCACCGAAACCGATATTGTCTTAACAGCCTATTTATCACTATTGGTATATTTCATATCAGGGTTCAATCGCCATTCAAATGCAGTACAAATCCTATTCATTGCCATAATGACCGGAATATGGATGGGGCATAAAGTCACGTTTATTCTAATCAGCCCTTCACTGCTTCTATTTGTTGCTTATGTTATTTTTGAATCGGGAAAAAAAGTGATGCAATACCTGAAACTTTTAAGCGTTTCACTCCTCATTTCTATTTTGGTGTATGTTTTGCCAACTGGGTATATCGGAAATATTCTTCATGAAAAGACCTACACTTTAGGAAGTTTGTCTGCCCCTCGGGAAGTTATGAATTGGCATGGTGTTGAAAAATTTTCGAGAAACGAAAAAATTCAAAATACCTTCTTGAATATCGGCAGATATTCCTCAGATTTTTTACATTTGGATGGCATTAGAAATATTTCAGTTGGACAAACACTCGACTCGATATTTAGATATTTTCCGGATAAAGTTTCACGTAAACTAAACTTGGCACAGGATAGATTTTGGGTGGTTGCCCCTTTCGATTCAGCCTTTGTATTTTTCAAAGAACGTCCTTACTGGGGAGTCATTAGTTTCGGATTACTTTTACCGATAATTCTTGCTCTTTTTTGGAGTCTTTCAGGCAAAAACAAAAAGCCTAAAATATATTTTGTCTTATTATTTTCGGCCATTATTCATTTTCTATCTCTCTGTTATTCAGCTCCTTACGACCCCATCAAAGCAAGGTATTTTATGAATATGGCTGTTTGGTGTTTACCCTTACTTGTTTTTATCATTCGAGAAAAACCTTCTTTATGGTACCGAATCTATCTTTCTATTAATATAATTTTGATTGCTGTCAGTGCATTTTTAATTGTTTCCGAACGCTCCCTATATCCAATATTACACGAGCGAAATATCTTCAATTTAACCCGAATGGAACAATTGACCATCACCAGACCTGAGATTCTGAAAGCATATCAAAAATTTGATGAACTAGTCCCTCCAAATGCGATTGTCGCCTTGGGTACACAACAAGAACATGAAGATTTTGAATACCCACTTTGGGGAAAGGATTTCAAACGAAAGCTGATTCCACTCCATCCCTTCAGAAAAACCGTCAAAGCTATTCCGAGGGAAGCAGAATATTTGTTTTACTCCAAAGGTGTATTTTCGGTTCAATTGGGAGATATATTATTACAACCAGCGGCACACTCTACTGATACTCCGGTAGAAGAGAGTGAATTTTATCTAAGAATTTTGAAAACAAAGCAATGATAGAAGCATCCTCTCCATACAGTAAAACATTAGGCATCATGCAGCCCTATTTTTTTCCATATATTGGCTATTTTCAATTAATAAATAGGGTTGAAACCTTCGTTATTTATGACGATGTAAATTTTATTAAGAAAGGCTGGATTAATAGAAACAATATTTTGCAGAATGGGAAAGCAAGCCTTTTTACCATTCCGCTCGTCGGGGCAAGCCAAAACAAACTTATCAATGAAATCGAAGTTGAGAATTTGGGCAATTGGAGTCAAAAATTCCTCAAAACTATTGAACAATCTTATAAAAAAGCCCCCTATTTTTCGGCTATTTTTAATCTAATTCAAGAAGTGATATTCATCGATAGCAGCAATATTGCGGCATTAGCAACCAAAAGTATCCAAAAAACCTGTCGATATCTTGAAATCAATACCCAGATTATCGAGCACTCCTCTCAGTATGAAAATACAGCATTAAAAGCACAATATAGGATTTTAGATATATGTAAACAAGCACAAGCACGGCACTATATCAATCCCATTGGAGGGATTTCTATTTATGACAAGCAGTTGTTTGAAGAAAATAAAATACTCCTTAACTTTATCCGCTCAAAACCCATCATTTATCAGCAATTCAAAGGTGATTTTGTCCCTTGGCTTTCCATGATTGATGTATTGATGTTTTGCCATCCAGAAGAAATTCATCAACACTTAAATAATTTCGAACTCGTATAACATTTATCATTATGGCAAAAGTAGTTGTATTTGGTACTGAACTCATTGCAGAATTGGCACATTATTATCTTACCAATGATTCCGAACATGAAATTGTGGCATTTACCGTTAATAAAGAATTTATCAAAGCTGATACTTTTTGTGGCTTACCGGTAGTTCCATTCGAAGAAATTACTCATTTATATCCTCCTCAAGAGTATAAATTTTTTGCTCCCCTAAGCGAACGGAAGATGAACCAAGTAAGGGCTAAAGTTTATCAAGAAGTAAAAGACTTGGGATATGCTTTTATTTCATATATCAGCTCAAAAGCAACAGTCTTGACCAACCAAATTGGCGAAAATTGCTTTATTCTTGAAGATAATACCATCCAACCATTTGTTAAGATTGGTAATGATGTCGTGCTTTGGAGTGGTAATCATATCGGGCATCACAGCGAAATCAAAGACCATGTGTATTTTACTTCTCATGTGGTACTTTCGGGTAGATGCGTCGTAGGCGAATATAGCTTTTTTGGCGTAAATGCAACCATCCGAGACGGCTCAATGATTGGAGAAGGAACATTGGTTGCGATGGGTTCAAATATTACCAAACCCAAAACCGACCCTTGGAGTATTTGGAAGGGAAACCCTGCCGTAAAATCTGATGTCTCTAGTAAAAATATTAATTTATAAAAAATGGCTTGGATAAAAAAAGGATTGATTTATAAACCTTCAAACGAATTTGGCTGGAATAAATCTCATGCACATGTTATTTGTGTCGATACATCGTACGATGCTTTCGTCAGAGTTTATTATTCGACCCGTGATGCTCAAGGAAGGTGTACCCCATCATTTATGGATTTGGACAAAAATGACCTAAATAATATCATTTATATACATCCTGAACCCATTTTGGCACTTGGCTCTGCTGGTTTGTTTGATGACTGCGGCATAATGCCGACTTGGCTCATGAATCATCATAATGGAGAAAAATGGCTTTATTATATTGGTTGGACTGTCCGAAACACCATTCCTTATCATAATTCTATCGGATTGGCGACAAGCAAAGATGGGGTTCATTTTGCGAAAATGTTTGATGGGCCTGTCTTAGGGACTATCGCAACCGAACCACTTTTTACTGGCTCGGCTTGTGTACTTTTCGATGAGGGAATTTATAAAATCTGGTATTTAAGCTGTACCGAATGGCACAAGCCCCAGGAAAGTGCAATATTAGAGCCTTGTTACAACATCAAATATGCCGAATCAAACGATGGTATTCATTGGCATAGAGAAGGATTGGTTGCCATTGATTTTGAGCATCCAGACGAAGGGGGAATCTCAAGGCCTAGTGTCATTAAGTATAAAGACCATTATAAAATGTGGTTTTCTTATAGAGCCAAAGATGATTTTAGAGATAATACCGACAGAAGCTATCGCATCGGATATGCTGAATCTTTAGATGGAAAATCATGGAAAAGATTAGATAATCATGTTGGGATTGATATCAGCGAAACGGGCTGGGATTCACAAATGATAGAATATCCAATGGTTTTTGATAATAATGGCACCCTCACAATGATTTATAATGGAAATGGATTTGGAAAATCAGGATTTGGATATGCTATTTACGAAGATTAAATCGGTTTTTAATCAATTTCCCGAACCTTTGGTCGGCAATCCTATTGTCAAAGAAAAGACCAAAGTCAGTATTTGTATGATTACATATAATCATGCGGATTTTGTGTCTGTTTGTTTGGAAAATATCATTAACCAAAAAACAAATTTTGACTTTGAGCTAATCATCAGTGACGATTGCTCGACTGACGGTACTCGGGAAATCTTGACAAACTTTGCCTTAAATAATTCGGAGCTTTGCAAGGTATATCTCCATCCCTTCAATTTAAGTCAAAAATATCGTGAATATACCCCTGGAAAGCTAAATTTTTTATACGCTCTCAGCCGGTGTCGAGGCGAATATATTATATTTATTGAGGGAGATGATTATTTTTGTGATGTAGAAAAACTCCAAAAACAAGCAGATTTTCTCGACAGACATTCCGAATATTCGGCGTGTTTTCACAATGCCTTGATGAAATTTGAAGACAATTCTGGAAGGAATGATTATTTAATTAATCCTCCCAATCAGAAGGATATTATTTATTCGGAAGACTTTCTCATCGAAAAAGAAACATGGTTTATGGCAACAGCCGCCGTGATGTTTAGAAAATCGCTGATTGAAAACATGCCTTATTGGTTCGCTTTCTCTAAAAGTGGAGACATACCGATGTATGTAATCCTGACAGAGCAAGCTCCTATTGCCTATCTGCCCGATGTGATGAGTGTATATCGGAGACATTTGTCTGGATTAAGCTATACAGACAATACCCTTGATGCAAATTTTGTAGAAAATCGTATATTTATGTATGGAAAAATACATGAATATACTCAAAAAAAGTATAAGCATTTGCTCTTTCCGATTTTATCGGATTATTATAAAATGCTTGCCGATTGTACCCAAAATACCAATCATTCGTGGAGGAGATTCAAGGCAATGATTGCTGCTTTATACTATCAACAGCCACAATCGAAGCAAGATTGGAAAGACTTTTTCAAATCCTTGTTTACAAAATCTGTTTATGATAAGTTAATCAAAATAAAAAGATTTTTTTATTAATTTTTCTTATATTAGCCTATTCATTCAACGAAATTCTTTTTTCGTAAAAATTAATTGAATGAATAGGCTATTTTAGTCCCAAAAATTTCTCATTTTTCCAATTATTCAATCATTGATTAAAAAAATATTTTTTCAAATAAGAAATTATGTCATTATTTTTTTGTTTTTAAACGAATTAAAGAAAACAATTAATTTATTATTGTTAATTTTGTAAAAAAATATTTTTGAGTCAAAAATAAAAACTACCTCAATAATGGAACAACAAATCGTCACTAACGAACCAATCGCTTACGAGAAGATTCCGACAAAAATTTTCAAAGATTCACGAGAAGCATCTAATGCCGTGGCTCAGGAAATTGCCGCATTAATTAGAGAAAAACAACAACAAAATCGCCCATGTATTTTAGGTTTGGCGACCGGCTCTTCACCTAAGTCTGTTTATGCCGAATTAGTTCGCATGCACAGGGAAGAAGGACTCAGCTTCAAGAATGTCATTTCATTCAACCTAGATGAATATTATCCGATGGAGCCAGACTCTCTTCAGAGTTATGTCAGATTCATGAAAGAACAATTGTTTGACCTAGTAGATATCCCGAAAGAAAACTATTTTTTACCAGATGGAACAATACCAAGCAATAAAATCAAGGATTTTTGTGAGGAATACGAGCGAAAAATGGAAGCTTTAGGTGGGCTAGATTTTCAGCTCTTGGGTATTGGAGCAAATGGACACATAGGCTTTAATGAACCTGGTTCATTGATTAACTCTCGAACAAGGTTGATGATGCTCGACCATTCTACCCGTGTTGCAGCTGCTTCGGATTTTGGAGGAAGTTTGGTCAAAGTACCTAAAAAAGCCATTACTTTGGGGGTGTCCAAAATATTAAGTGCCAAACGTGTGGTATTATTGGCATGGGGAGAAAGAAAAGCTCCTGTCATTGCAGAAGCAGTCGAGGGACGTGTCACGGAGACAATTCCTGCATCTTATTTACAAACACACCCAAATACACTTTTTGTCATTGATGAGCGTGCTGCCCACGAACTCACCCGCATGCGAACACCTTGGGTTGTGGAAGATGTCGAGTGGTCGAGTAAGATGATTAAAAAAGCAGTAACCAATTTAGCTTTAACCCTCGGAAAGCCCATCTTGAAACTCACTAATAAAGATTATAACGACAATGGACTGAGTGATTTACTTGCCAGAAGTGGACAAGCTTACGAGATTAATATCGATGTGTTCAATCAACTGCAACATAGTATTTCGGGATGGCCTGGAGGGAAACCAAATGCCGATGATACCCATCGCCCAGAAAGAGCATTGCCGGCACAGAAACGTGTTATCATATTTAGTCCACACCCAGATGATGACATTATTTCGATGGGAGGAACTTTTCAAAGATTGGTGGATCAAGGACATGACGTACATGTTGCCTATCAAACTTCAGGTAATATTGCTGTTGCTGACGACGAGGCTATCAGATTTATAGATTTTGTGGTGGACTTTAATTCAAAATTTGGTATCGAGAATAAAGAAGCACAAAAACTATTTGCAGAAGCCAAAGAATTCTTGAAAACTAAAAAAGATAGTGACATCGATACCGATGCTGTCAAATACGTCAAAGGATTAATTAGACGTGGAGAAGCGAAGGCAACTTGTAGATTTGTGGGCATTCCTGACACAAATGTTCATTTCTTAGATATGCCTTTCTATGAAACAGGGAGAATTGAAAAAAAGCCTCTTAGCTCTGATGACATAGCTGTTGTAGCAAACCTGATTGAACAAGTAAAGCCGCATCAAATATATGCTGCTGGCGACTTGGCAGACCCACACGGAACGCATAAGGTTTGTTTAGATGCTATTTTTGCTGCCATCGAAAAGCTAAAACATAATAACTTCATGAAAGATTGTTGGGTTTGGTTGTATCGTGGTGCATGGGCAGAATGGGACATTCACGAAATCGAAATGGCTGTGCCTATGTCTCCTGACCAAGTTTTACAAAAGAGAATGGGGATTTTCAAACACCAATCTCAAAAAGACGGAGTTGTGTTCCAAGGAACTGATGCCCGTGAATTTTGGCAAAGGGCTGAAGAGCGAAACTCTGCAACGGCACAATTATACAACAAATTAGGTCTTGCAGAATATGAAGCGATGGAAGCATTTGTTCGTTGGAAATTCTAATAGTTGAGCGGATTCAGCTTGTTGATAAAACTTCGTATTAAATCCCCCTAAAATGATATTCTTAGGGGGATTTATATATGATTGACGAAAAAACTAATTATTTTTTTGTAAAACTGCTTTCAGTGCTACTAAAAAGGCATCCGCTTCTTTTTGTGTTATTGCCAAACTCGGCAATAATCTCATCGTATTAGCACCAGCTACTCCTGTAAATATTTTATGTTCAAAAAGAATAGCATCTCTTATTGGAGCAACGGGTTTCTCGAACTCAATTCCTATCATTAAGCCTTTTCCCCTTAATTCCTTTATTCCAGGTATTTTTTTCAATTCAGCAAATAAATACTCACCCATCATGGAGGCATTCTCTACTAATTTTTCTTTTTTTATAATATCCAATACTGCATTGGCGGCAGCACAAGCCAAATGGTTCCCTCCGAATGTTGTGCCTAATAAACCATGTTTTGCTTGAAATTTAGGCGAAATCAATACCCCACCAATCGGGAAACCATTGCCCATTCCTTTGGCAGTCGTGATAATATCTGGTTTGATACCACCATGCTGAAAAGTGAAAAATTTACCTGAACGGCCATATCCGCACTGTACACTATCGTGAATAAATACAGCTCCAGTTTTATCACAAGCTTTGCGAATTGCTTTCATAAACTCATCGCTTGCCACATGAATACCACCTACTCCTTGTATTCCTTCTACAATAACCGCACAAGTCTCATTGTCTATTGCTTGTTTCACAGCCTCAACATCATTAAACGGCAATATTTGAACATGCTCGTCAAAATTAATAGGGGCTTTAATAGATTTATTGTCTGTTACGGCAACCGCCGCCGATGTTCTTCCATGAAACCCTTTGGCAAACGCAATGATTTTCTTTCTGCCATTGTGAAATGATGCCAATTTTAGAGCATTCTCATTGGCTTCGGCACCAGAATTAACCAAAAACAGAGAATAATCTTTCAATCCAGATAGTTTTCCGAGTTTTTCAGCCAAAGCCTCTTGAGAGGAAATTTTTACCGAATTCGAGTAAAAAGCTATATTTTTTAATTGCTGTGATATTTTTTTTACATAATATGGATGTGTATGCCCCACAGAAATAACAGCATGCCCTCCATATAAATCCAAATATTCTTGTCCATCTTTATCCCACAAATAAGAGCCCAAGGCTTTTACTGGCTCAATATCATAGAGCGGGTACACATTAAAAAGCGTCATTGTATGATTGTTAAATTGATTTTATTTTAATTCCCCTGCCAATTTATTAATATTTTTTTCTATTGAAGCAATAACTGTCTTTAAATTTGGGTCAGTCACTTTATTTTTTGCCAAATTCACATAATTTTTCGCCTCAGACAAATGTTTTTTTGCGTTTGTACCATCTCCCGCTTTCTGAAATAGCCGAGCCGATTCAAAGTAATAATTTGCCAGCTCCTGATTGGTACGGGTATTGGGCAATGCTCTTTCAAGCCATACCCTTGCTTGCGGAGCATACTTCCCATCTTTGAAGGTATTGTTGAAAAAAGTTACAAAATAAACCAAAGCTTGGGATTGCGTTTGTCCATCTGCCATATTTTTCAAAAAGGCAAACGCTTTGTCCTGCCCTTGTTCCCTCAAAATAGCGGGACATTCGATTTGCCAAGTTGCTCCAGCAACATACTGTCCTGCTCCGACAAGTTGCATGTAATGCTTTAATTTATTCACTTTCGATAATGTGTAATTAGCTGAATTTTTCTCATAAATTGCTTTTTGCACCAAAAAACCAAGAGCATTTTTTTCATTACCAGCATGCCCCAGCTCTGCCTCGTAATTTTTAGCCGTTTCGATGTGACCTAACCAATATTCGGCAAATCCATTTTCTACATCCATCAAACACTTTTTGGCAATATTCCAGCTTCCTTTGCTATTTAGTTGATTTTTTGGATAATTTTTGAATAATTCATTGGCAACCAAGATATTTTTGGCAGTATCTTGCTTGATTCTAAGCAAATAAGCCAATCCAGTAAGAACACCAATATCTCTATTTCCCGACTGAAACTTTTTCCACGACAAGCCCGATTGTTTTTCGGGACTCAGGGCATCTTTTGCATGTTGGATTAACTCTTGAGGCTCATTAATGGGGTCGGTATGATGGACAATTTCTTGCTTGGCATCAAAAAAGAAAAACATCGGAAAACTCGGCAAATATATATTTTTTTTATTCAGAAATGCTACTTGCTTGGCATCACTCAGGTTCAACTTATAATTTATAAAATTCTTATTATAAAACTTTCCTACCTCCGAATTTTTTAGTGCTGGCTCAAGAGCCATACAAACGGGACAATTGGGATGGTAGCACTCCACAAAAAGTAATTTATTAGAGGCTTTTGCTTTTTGAATAGCCATTTCGATTGTTGGCTCAAAAGCAATTCCCTGAGCAAATGTCAACTGAACACATAAAAGTAAAATTGACACGTAAAATATCTTTTTTTTCATCACATTATTGGCAGTTTAATTATTAAGTTTCACAAATCCCCCATCAATTAGATAATCACACCCTGTGATAAATGCCGCTTCATCCGAACACAAATACACCGCCAAAGAGGCAATTTCGTCTGGTTTCGCCATACGACCAATGGGCTGCGTTTTAGCCAATTTTTCAAACATAAGCTTTTCGTTTCCAGGGTAATTTTTTTTCAAAAAACCATCTACAAAAGGGGTGTGTACACGCCCAGGAGAAATGCTATTGCAACGAATATTATAGGAAAGATAATCTTTCGCTACCTGCAAAGTCATGGTATAAACAGCCCCTTTCGACATCGAGTACGCAAACCTATCTGGAATGCCAACCGTAGCCGCAACAGAAGCAAGATTCAAAATCACTCCTCCTCTATTTTTAAGGTGAGGAATCACCGCTTGAAGACAATTATAAGTTCCTTTTACATTGACACTAAACACCCTATCAAAATCTTCTTCGAGGGTATTCTCCACATTCCCTACATGAGCAATCCCAGCATTATTGACCAAAATATCAATTTTATCTTGTTTGGCTATTTTATCAACCAAAGCTTTCACCTCTTTTTGTTTTGAAATATCGATTTGATGGGCATATACCTCGCCGCCATTCGCATTGATTAAATCAGCTTCCCTTTCGGCTTGGTCAATATTCAACTCAAAAATATGCACAATAGCTCCTTGTTTGGCAAATTGCCTTACAACAGACAACCCGATTCCACTGGCACCGCCGGTAACAATCGCCACTTTATTATTCAGACGAAACATTAATGATAAGGATTATAAATGATAATGAACAAGATATTGAAACAGCTCAAAATGCCCTTATTTTATTATGAAAATTAACTTATTTCTAATATTTTTTTGATTTATAGGGCTTTTTTGAACTTTTTTCATCTCAAATTTACTTGTCAATTCCGTAACAAAAAATAAATTGCAATACATTTGTCAAAAAATAATTCAACCATTAATAAAATATCGTCCAAATGTCGATTCGTTTGCAATAATCCTATACTCAAACGATAGAAATTGGAGCAACAACCATTTATCTTTTTTTTAAATTATGCATACTGTTCTGAAACTTCATGAAAAAGACAACGTGATTGTTGCCTTACAAAACCTCAAAGCAGGAGAAATCGTTAGTTTTGAGGGAATTGATTACGAAATACAACATGATATTGATGCCAAACATAAATTCGTCACAGAAAACTTATCTGTTGGAGATGAAGTAATTATGTATGGTGTATTGGTGGGAAAAGCAACTAAAAATATCGCAAAAGGGGCTCAGATTACGACTTTTAATCTCAAGCATGAATCTGAAAATTATTCTGTTGATAAAAGACAAGCAACAGAAACCTGGAAACCTTTGGACGTATCCTCTTGGGAATCTAAAACATTTATGGGGTATCATCGCTCCGACGGTAGCGTAGGAATCAGAAACTATTGGCTCGTTGTTCCGCTCGTTTTTTGCGAAAACCGGAATATCCTCATTATGAAAGACGCTTTTGAGAGAGAATTAGGCTATGCACAACCCGAAATTTACAGAAATCAAGTTCGTGAACTTCTACAAGCCTATCAAAATAATAATTTGGAAGCCTTTGATGCCATTACACTTGCTAACCCCGAAAGCGAATCCATCAAATCGTCTCCAAAACATGTTTTTCAAAATGTAGATGGAATCAAATTCCTTACCCACGAAACTGGATGCGGAGGAACCAATCAGGATACTGATGCTTTATGCGATTTGTTTGCAGGAATGATTGTCAATCCTAATGTAGCTGGTGTGACAGTCTTGAGTCTCGGATGCCAAAAATCTCAGATAGATTATCTAAAAGAACAGGTATTCAAAAGAAATCCGAAATTTGATAGACCTATCTTGTATTTTGACCAACAAACTTATGGGACAGAACATACCATGATGTCGGATGCGATAAGAGAAACATTCAAGGGTATTGTCCAAATCAATCAACAGAACCGTCAACCCGCACCACTGAACAAACTGACGATAGGGCTCAAGTGTGGAGGCTCTGATGGATTTTCAGGAATTTCTGCCAATCCTGCTATTGGGCATTTATCCGACCTCATGGTTAGTTTGGGTGGCACAACCCTATTAGCTGAATTTCCTGAGCTTTGTGGGGTAGAACAAGAGCTTATCAATCGTTGTACAAACAAAGAGAAAGCACAAAAATTCAGCGATTTAATGAAAGAATATGCCAATCAAGCTGCCGCTGTTGGTGCAACTTTCGACATGAACCCTTCGGTTGGAAACATTAAAGATGGCCTTATCACTGATGCCATAAAATCTGCTGGAGCTGCCAAAAAAGGAGGAAATGCTCCCATTAGCGGAGTATTAAATTATACAGAGCAAGCTAGCGAATCAGGACTTCAGCTTCTCTGTACGCCTGGCAATGATGTTTTGGCAACAACCGGAATGTCTGCTTCTGGAGCAAGTATTATTTTATTTACCACAGGGTTAGGAACTCCAACTGGTAATCCTATCACGCCCACGGTCAAAATCTCTACCAATAATAAATTGGCTGAAAAAATGTCTGATATCATCGATTTTAGCTCTGGAAAAATCATCACAGGAGAAGAAACCATTGAAGAAAATGCCACATCTTTACTCGAATGGCTCATTGGTCTAGCCAATGGCGACTATCTGACTAAAGCCGAACAGCTCGGGCAAGATGATTTCATTCCGTGGAAGCGAGGGGTTAATTTATAATTATTAGCCAACAATTATGTTTTATTTGTAAAAAAAGCTAAATTGTTTGCAAATAATATACAGACGATGAAAATTGATTTTTTTGGAGCTGCACAACGTGTCACCGGGAGCAAGCATCTTTTAACTACCATTCATGGAACAAAAATTTTATTAGATTGCGGACTGACCCAAGGGATTGGAACAACCGAAGAAAATCTACACTTTGGATTCAAGCCCAAAGAAGTGGATTTTCTTGTGTTGAGCCATGCCCATATCGACCATAGTGGGCTGATTCCTCGCTTGGTAAAGAAAGGATTTCGAGGGACAATATACTGCACGGAAGGCACCAAAGATTTATGTGAAATAATGCTCCTTGACTCTGCTCATATTCAAGAAAAAGACTTGGAACGAGTAAATAAAAGGCGGCAAAAACGAAACGAAGAACCCTATGAGCTTCTTTATGATGCCGACGATGTTGCTTTGGCATTAACTCTATTCAAAACCATTGAATATGAAACTCCATTTACTATTGAGCCTGGCATTCAAGTGACATTTTACGATGCCGGACACCTTTTGGGAAGTGCGGGCGTACACATTCGGTTTGAAGAGTTTGGAACAACAAGGGCTTTGTTTTTTACTGGAGATATTGGCAGACCTAACGATAAAATACTCCGAAGCCCAGTACCTTTCCCTCAAGTAGATTATATTATTTGCGAATCTACTTATGGCAATAAAATTCATGAAGCCGAACCGGACATGAAAAAACACCTTTTGGATATCGTTTTGCATACGTGTGTCGAGAAAAGAGGCAAGCTAATTATTCCAGCCTTTGCCGTGGATAGAACGCAAGAAATCATCTATGCTCTCGACCAATTATCCCATGAGGGCAAACTCCCCAACTTGCCAGTATATATTGATAGTCCGCTATCGGTAAAGGCAACAATGGTAATCAAATCAAATGAGAATTGCTTCAATCCAGAAATTCTTGACTATATCAAACACGATGGAGATGCGTTTAATTTTAATAATTTACACTATATCAGTGATGTAAACGACTCAAAAGCATTAAATGATAGCCACGAGCCTTGTGTCATTATTTCTTCCTCAGGAATGGCCGAGGCGGGAAGAATCAAGCACCATATTGCCAATAATATAGAAAAAAAATCCACTACCATTTTGATTGTTGGATACTGCTCTCCCGATAGCTTGGGTGCGATTTTAAAAAACAAGCCCAAGCAAGTAAAAATTTTTGGAGAACCTCACGATGTAAAAGCAGAAATAGCGGTTATGGATTCATTTTCGGCACATGCAGATTATCAAGAAATCATTAGCTATTTAAACTGTCAAAATCCCTTATTAGTCAAAAAAATATTTTTAGTTCATGGAGAAATCGACAATCAAATAGCATTTAAAAACCATTTGAAAGATGCTGGTTTTTTAAATGTTTTTATTCCCAAAAAGTTCGACACCTTTGATTTGTAAATACATTGATAGTTTTTGAAAGATTCCTTCGTAATTTTACGAAAAATTTCAATAAATGATTTTAAAGATTCTATTAATAATCAAATAATTAACGGAGTCGTCTTTTTTTCAATGAAAATAGCTATTCACGGTAGAAAATTCAATATAGAGTCGGCGGCGGCCATTCAACAATTATTCGACGAATTGATGTTTAATCAAATTGAGATTCAATTGTCGGAAACTTTCAAAAGAATACTTTTACAATCGGGCATACAATTAAAGAAAGATTGTATTTATACCCAACCCGATGAAATATTTGATGCAGATTTCGCTTTTAGTTTAGGCGGAGATGGTACTTTTTTGGAGACCTTGGCTCACGTTGGAAAAAGAGAAATCCCAATTTTAGGTTTTAATTTTGGTCGATTAGGCTTTTTGGCGGCTGTTTCACAAGAAAAAATCAAACAAACCATTGCTCAATTGGTCAATCAATCGTATTCGATTGATGAGCGAACCATGATTTTTGCAGAATCCTCTACACCTTTGTTTGAATTAGGCACGAATTTTGCCTTGAATGAAATTGCGATTTCTAAAACAGATACTTCGTCAATGATTGTCATTCATGCTTACATCAATGGAGAGTTTTTGAATACTTATTGGGCAGATGGTTTAATGGTTGCTACTGCAACAGGTTCGACAGGCTATTCGTTGAGTTGTGGTGGTCCATTAGTGATGCCTCACTCAGCAAACTTTATCATTACTCCTATTTGCCCTCACAATTTATTTGTACGACCCATGATTGTGTCTGATGATAGTATTATTTCTTTTAAAGTAGAAAGCAGGAGTAATAATTTTCTTTTATCGATGGATTCACGTGCAAAAATCATAGGCACAGAAGAAGATACACTAATTACTGTCAAAAAAGCAGAATTTAAGGCAAAAATGGTCAAAATAGTAGGTGACGATTTCTTAGAAACTCTCCGACAAAAGCTAAAATGGGGCATTGACGCAAGAAATTAACAATAATACATCTCTTAAACACGTTAAATATCTAAAGCCAAGTGCTTTATATTTTTCAAATATGACGAATTATATGAAATTATTAGAGCTACCAAACAAGAAACATCTCTTCTTTGCATTGATTTTATTCTTCTCAAGCAAGAGTCATGCTCAATTCAATCTTTTTACCCAAAAAGAAAAACTCAGCCAATATTCTTCGATTGGAATTGGTGGGGGGTCTTCAAACTATTTTGGAGATTTATCTCCTTATCGATATTTTTATTATGGACTAATTACAAATGTTCGTTGGAATGCCACCATCAATTATACACGCCAACTTAATCCACAGCTGGCAGCAAGAGTCAGTTTTACGTGGGCAAGAATTGCTGGAGATGATTACACTTATTCGCAACACAACATTGTAAAATTTCAAAATGCTTTTCTACGAAATTTGCATTTCAGAAATGATATCAAAGAGTTTACTATCAGTGCTTTGTATAATATTATTCCAAATGGAAACGGGCAAAGAGGGCGATTAAAACTGAATCCTTATATTTTTGGTGGTTTTGGGTTTTATGCCCATAATCCTCAAGCAAGAGACGTGGCGAATACAATTCCTGATTTTTCAACAGGTGTTACGACATTTTCTTCATTAGGAGCTTGGACAAATCTTAAGGATAAACAAACGGCAGGAAATACCGTGGATTATTCTTTGGTGAAGCCTGTCATTCCCATAGGATTTGGTTTTAAGTATAGGATAAATAAGAGTTTTGATTTAGGGGTTGAAGGAGGGTTGAGAATTACTCCTTTCGATTATTTGGATGATGTAGGGAAAGACCCATACGTCGATCCACTCATATTAGCAGCCAACGGAAACCCTAAAAGTGCTGTTTTTGCCAACCGGGTAAATGATAACTTTGCGGCAAGTAATGGAGCAAGCAGAAAAGAGCAATTCGCACAAATTGCAAGAGACACGTACTTTTATTCGGGAAATCCAATGCCAAGTGTAGATGGAGAAAGAATTTGGGGTTTCAACACGGGTAGTGTTCGTGGAACTGCCAAATGGGATTCCTATTTACTCGGACAGGTTACCCTGCATTATATCATTAATGCACAGGCAAAGTGTCCGCCAATCAAATAATTAATCTAATTTAATATTTCGTTGATGAATTTACGCTTTCAACCCAAATTTGTTTCGATTTTATTATTGTTTCTATGCTCTTTTACTACATTTGGGCAAAAACTAGAGATTGGAGCGGGTCTTGGCATCTGTCAATACAAAGGAGATGTAATGCCTTCTTATCGAATTTTTATGGCAAGACCTGGTGGAAGCGTATTTGTTCGGTATAATGTATCTCGTGCTATTTCTGTGAAAGCACAAGGAATCGTGGGTGTTTTGCGAGGAAATGACTCACATTTAAAAAATGAAGCCTTGCATGTTGCCCGACAATATAGTTTTACCAATGTTTTCAAGGATTTTGGGCTACAAGTAGAATATAATTTTTTAAATTTCCGAACGAATCAATCACGAATTATCAGCAATTGGACACCCTACGTCTTGGCAGGAGGGGGTATCAATTCTTCGCAAATTAATGCCAAATATTGGTCTTTTAATCCAGGTAGCCCTTTCAATACTTTCTCTACCAAATCTACTCCCAATTATGTTTCTTTGGGTGTTGGATTCAAAAAACAATGGAAACAACAATGGAATTGGGGCATTGAATTTGGTACTCGATGGACAAATACAGATTTTCTTGATGGACTGGGATATTATTCTAATGGAAGCTATACCGTCAATTCGGCAGTTTCTCCAGGCTTTTCATTCCCTTATCTTCGTCAAAAGTTCAGTGTTCCCGGAACTCTATCAAAAGACATCTACTACTACACAAGTTTTTCGGTTAGTTATTTATTTTATAAAGTCCATTGCCCAAAACGATAGCCAAAACTTCACGTATTTTCATATTATTTTTATTTAAAGACTACAAATAATTAAATTTTTATCATAGTCGGTAGTTTTTTTTTACCTTTGCAGTCCTTTTGGTACACACTTATACCGAATTATCTATAATATTTATCACAAGACGATTGATACGTGAAAGAAAATATTGACATAGGCAATTTACCCACTCATATTGCCGTTATAATGGATGGCAATGGAAGATGGGCAAAACAGCAAGGAGCGATGCGTATTTTTGGGCATCATCATGGCGTAACTTCCGTACGAGATACGGTAGAAGGTTGTGTAGAATTGGGAATAAAATACCTAACACTATACACTTTTTCTACAGAAAATTGGAATAGACCAAAAATAGAAGTTGATGGGATTATGCAATTATTAATCAAGACCATCAGCGAAGAGGTTCCGAGCTTACATAAAAATAATGTTCGACTAAAAAGTATAGGAGAAATTGATGCTCTTCCAGCATCTGCCCAAAAAAAACTTTTAGATTCAATTGAACTAACCAAAAACAATACAGGTCTTACCTTAATTTTGGCATTGAGCTATAGTGGGAAATGGGAAATCGTACAAGCTACCAAACGAATAGCCGCTGAGGTAAAAGAAGGCAAGCTCAATTTGGAAGATATTTCAGAGCAAAAATTTTCTGAATATCTTGCCACAGAAGATGCCCCTGATGTAGATTTAATGATTCGAACTGGTGGCGACCATCGTATAAGCAATTACCTTTTATGGCAGCTCGCTTATGCTGAATTACACTTTTTTGATGATTTATTCTGGCCTGAATTTAGAAAAAATCATTTGTTTACAGCAATAGAAAATTATCAAAATCGAGAAAGACGATTTGGTAAAACAAGTGAACAAATTAAGCAAAAATAGTTTGCTCATTTATTTTGTATCATTATTAGCTCATACGTACTTCGTATCATCTGATAATTATTTATTTAGCATTAGAAGTCATTCTTGATTATTGAATATCTGTATCATGCGTATCCAAAAATTAGCTTTTTTTATTGTTTTTTGTTATTCTTCGACTGTTTTTGCCCAATTTCCATTAGGATTGGGAAGGAAAATCGACCAAATTAAGGAAAGTTCTATCAGCTATGAACGTCCAAAGGAATTTACTATTTCTAAAATCAGTGTTAGTGGCATTAAATTTCTTGACCCAAATACCTTGATTTCTGTATCTGGTCTGAACGTAAATGATAAAATCACTATTCCAGGTGAAAGAATCAGTACTGCCATTCGGAGATTAATGGAACAAGGAATCATTGAGGATGTTTCTATCAATGTTGTAAAAATCGAAAATGAAAGTGTAGTCTTAGACATTCATCTTCGGGAAAGACCTCGCCTCAATAAATTTGTGTTTAAAGGGGTACGGAAAGGAGAAATAGAAAGCATCAACGAAAAAGTCAAAGCCAATAAAGGGAAAGTTATTACAGACGCTCTCATTAAAAATATTCAATTGACTATCAAAAAAATATACATTGAAAAGGGGTTTTTGAATACATCCGTGCAAATTAAGCAAATATCGGATACAATAAGGGCAAACAATGCTGCCTTGGTGGTGACGATAGATAAGAAAAGTCGGGTTAAAATTAATGACATTGAATTTTCGGGATTACATGATTTTCCTGATTGGAAAGTTTTGACAAAGCTAAAGTCAACAAAAATTAAAGCTCCTCTCCGAATTTTTACTCCGTCTAAATTTGTTCCTAAGAAATTTGAAGAAGATAAGGATAAATTAATCGAGTTTTATAATAAAAATGGGTATCGAGATGCCCAAATAACGACTGATTCTGTCGTTTCGGAAGATGGTAATAATATAAAATTAGTCATTAAAATCAATGAAGGAACTCGCTTTTATTACCGAAATATTTCTTGGTCGGGAAATTATTTGCGAAAGACAGCCGATTTAGAGCGAATTTTAGGAATAAAAAAGGGAGATGTTTATAACCCCGAAGAATTAAACAAAAAAATCAATGGAATCCCACAAGGCGACATCAGCTCTGCTTATATGGACGATGGCTATTTGTTTTTTAGTTGTGACCCCGTAGAAGTCGCTGTTGAAGGTGATTCGATTGACATAGAAATGAGAATCCGTGAGGGGAAACAAGCGACCATCAATAGAATTATCCTAAACGGAAATACTAAAACAAGTGACCATGTGGTGATGCGTGAAATTTTAACCAAACCCGGTCAAAAATTTAGCAAAACAGATTTAATAGAAACACAACAGACCTTGTCAAGATTGGGTTATTTTGATCCTCAAAAAATCGAACCAAAGCCAATCCCTCAATCAGATGGCTCGGTGGATATCGAATATAATGTTGAGGAAAAACCAAGTGACAACATAGAGCTTTCAGGAGGGTGGGGTGGATTACAAGGGTTTGTTGGGACATTTGGAATTGTTTTTAATAATTTTTCTGCGAGGAATGTCACAAATCTTAGCAAATGGAAGCCACTTCCTGCTGGAGATGGGCAACGTTTGGCTTTGCGTCTGCAAGCAAGTGGGCGTTTTTATCAAACGTATTCATTGTCATTTACAGAGCCTTGGTTGGGTGGTAAAAAGCCAAACTCTTTTGCTGTAAGTATTTTTCATACTTCTTCGGATAACAGAAGCTATCAGCGAGCACTCGAGCGACAATATGGGTCGGCTTATGCTTCTATTTATGGTGGAGGGAGTCTTTATTCTGGATATTTTAAAAATACCGGAGCTTCTATTACTTATGGAAAGCGTTTGAATTGGCCTGATAGGAATTTTAGCTTCAATGCTTCACTTTCTTATCAGAGATACAATGTTGATAATAGCTACTTCATTCCTGGATTCCAAAAGGGTGTTGCCAATGATATGTCTTTGGCTTTCGTGGTTTCTAGGTATAGTTTGGATAATCCTCAATTTACAAGAACAGGGTCGCAATTCTCATTAAGTGCCACCTTTAATCCTCCCTACTCGTTGTTCAGAGATGCTCCTGTAGTAGATAAATATAAATGGGTTGAAGGACACAAATGGATGTTTGATGGTGATTGGTACGCTCCTGTAATAGGTAAATTGATTTTCCATGCCAAAGCAAATATGGGATTTTTAGGAAAATATAGCTCAAGTGCCGACTTTAGTCCATTCGGAAGATTTATTTTGGGTGGTGCAGGTATGGGAATGCAAAATGCCTATAATGTCGGAGCAGACTTGATTGGTCTAAGGGGCTATGATGAAGGGGTAGTCAGAGAGCTTTCATACGCTGAAGCAGAAAAACTCAGAACAAGTGATGGCAGTGTCACGCTTAGTCGTATGGGTGGAATTATCTACAGCAAATATGCTGCTGAGCTTCGTTATCCTATCTCTCTGAATCCTCAAGCAACCATATTTGGTTTGGGATTTGTAGAGGCAGGAAATAGCTGGGGTAGCTACAAAGATTTTAATCCTTTCAAACTTCGCCGTACAGCTGGATTTGGAGCAAGAATATTTATGCCAGCGTTTGGGATGATTGGAATAGATTTTGGTAAAGGATTTGACCCAATTCCAGGAATTTCAAACCGTGGACTGAAAACGTTTACCTTTAGCATTGGGCAGCAGATTAGATAATTTTTTCAATTATTTGACTATTTAAGAAGAAATTTTGCAATTGTATTAAATTTGATATATACTTTGAATGAAAAAGATAATATTTTTACTATTTTTGGCACTTAGTTCTTTCGATTCTTTTTCGCAAAAGTTTGGATACATTGATTCTGAGTTTATCACTTCTAAAATGCCTGAATATAAAAAAGCTCAAGAAGAAATTGATAAATTTTCGGAGAAATGGATTGAGGATATTCAAACCAAATATAGCGAACTTGAAAAATTGCGTTCACAATTTCAACAAGAAGAAATATTATTGACCGAAGAAATGAAAAATGAACGTAAAAAGAATATCGAACAAAAAGAAAACGAAATCAAAGAGTTGAATAACAAAGTATTCGGATTAAATGGCTTACTTTTTTTAAAGAAAAAAGAAGTGATGAAAGAAATATTAGACGAAATATTTAAAGCGTGCCAAAAAGTTGCCCGACAAAAACAATTAATGTTTATTTTTGATAAGGCTTCTGACCTAAGCATGATTTATACCGATCCGAGGCATGATTATACTGATTATGTATTAGAAGCCATGGGCATTTCGTTGAAAGAAGATAAAAATCAAAAATCAAATAACCAAAACAAAAAATAAAGTTTCAAAATGAAGACAAAATTTTTCGCCTCATTATTCATCGCTTTGATGTTTGTAAGTATGGCAAATGCACAATCCGGAAAAATCGGATACACCAATGTTGATTATATTTTGAATAATCTTCCGGATGCAAAAGATATCGAAAACAAGCTAAAAACTGAAAAAGCTCAATATGACAAACTTTTGCAAGATAAGATTACAGCTTTTCAAACCAAATACGAAGATTATCAAAAAAATGGGGCAACCATGTCTGCGGTAATTCGTGCTGATCGTGAAAAGGAATTGCAAAGCAGCCAAACAGCTATTCAAGAGTTTCAACAAAATTCGGAAACAGCTTTACAACAAAAGCAACAACAATTGTTAGCTCCAGTTCTTGACAAAATCGACAAAACGATTAAAGATGTTGCGAAAGAAAGTGGATATACTTATGTATTTAATACTGATGCAGGTCCTGGCACAACTCCGATTTTATTGGTTGCTCCAGATGCTGATAATATTTCTGATTTAGTTTTCAAGAAATTGGGTGTTCCTGCTCCTAAAGCAGCCGCTCCAGCAGCAGCTCCTGCTGCAACTACAGCTCCAAAGAAATAATTTTTTTTAAAATATTTTTTGTCCCGGTCAATACAAACTGACCGGGATTTTTTATTTAAATAAACATATTGTTAGACAAGGTTAGTAGTTCTTGGACTACTTCTTTTCAGAATTTATATGAAGACATCTCTTCCGTTACGCAAAACTTATAAATTAAGTTGTCTGTTTGCTTCCTGCTTCGCAGAAGTCCTTGCCGTTTTTGTTTTTGTTTTTTTTTCCTCACCACAGGCATAAACATGAGCCATCTCGAATTTTCAGGATGACTCATGTTTATTTAAGTTTAGAAAGCTCTGGTATCAATGTTAGAAAAATAATATCATTTTCTGTTACAAATTCTCTAATAGTTGCCATATCCTTATCATAAGAGCCTTTTCCATACAATTGCTCAAAAGAACTTTTAAGTGGGTTTGGAGAATCGAGTTCTATCCAACCGTTAGGGAACTTTCTCATAAAAAATAACTTGCCACTTCCTAGTCCTGCATTACTAAAAATAGACATCTGAATAGCTGATGTTTCAAAAGCCTTCTGATTTTTCTTCAAAATGTCTGAAAACTCTTGTGGTGGAGAGTATTGAATACTAAGTACATTAATACGTAACTTTGAAGGCCATTCTTCGATAGCTGAACTGCTTAAGTTTTTTTGATACAAAAGAATCTCTCCGCCATTTTCTTCTTCTAAATTTGGTAAAACGGTGTTCTGAAAATTTTCTTTCATTGACCAATAGACGGGAGAATTTGTGAGCGAGTCTCGTTGCTTCCATGTCAAACCTATATTGTCAAAAATAGCAATTTGATGATGATGTTTCCCACCCTCAACAAAATAAACCAAGTAATGGCTATCTCTAAATTTATTTGAGTATTTTTCCATCGAACGATAGAATTGCTTGGCTTTATTCTCTTTAATTTTATAAAAATTTAGATTTAAAGTTTGAACTTGGGCGAGACAAATAAAGGAAAAAAGTAAAAAAGAAAAAGTGAAGCTTAATTTTTTCATGTAGTGTTTGTATTTAATATTAGAATTAGAGCTATTTGACATCAAGTAAAGAATATTTTAGCAAAAAAGATATATTTATCGACAAATGAACTAGTATTTAAGACTCTTTGCCGTATTGATAAGAGTGTATGACACTCATCAAGGTCTAAGAATTGTATGAGCAAATAGGATGCATCAATGGTGTTTTATAGGGAAAGGTATAAATAGTCTGTCAAGTTTTAAATTAGTCTTTATGGTACTAAAATAGGACTTGTAATCTAAGGCTTCTTTCATACATTTGCGAGGAATAGACCTTGTGTTTGAAAAGTATTTAATCGACTGAATAAGAGTCTCTAATGCTTTTTTAAGGTAGAGTAAACAAGATATTAATGATTAATGAAAATGGCAGACGGTACTTATTTTATCAAGGAACTTCGAGAGTTATATGACAAGCGTAAGGGGGAAATTACTGCTAAAGAAAAAGAACGATTAAAGTCATATTATGGAATTGATTCGGCTGAATTTGATGAAATTCTTTATGAATTATCGATATATAAGCCAATTACTCATACACCCAAACGACCATTAATCATTGTTTCTGCCATCATTGTTTTATTTGCATTTTTGATATTTCAAAATATTGGAAAAATCAAAAATACTATGATAGAATCTATAGCTGCTTCCTCTGAATCTAAGCAGGAAAGTGAACCCGAAAAGTTGCCACAACCAGCATCAAAGGGTACAGAAACTACCTCTCAAGACGAAATACCGATAGCTCCTTCCAATCCTAACCAAACGTATAATAATTTAATCAAAGAGGCTTTATTAGCTTATGGTGATGATAAATTGGAAAAAGCTTTAGAAAAAGTAACGCTTGCTGCTATTGTAAAATCTGACTTTGGTCTCCGAAATTCGTCAGATGCAGAAAGCTTATACAGTCAAGCTTATAGTAATGGAGATTTATTGTTGGAAATGAATGACAAAAGTTTGATGCCTTTGGCAAAAATACACTTTCAAATTGCTCAACAAATAGAAGAATCGTCTGGGATTAGCCAAAAAGTTTCAAAGTGTAAATGATTACAATATGAAAAATCTTGGGGTATTTATTCTATTTTGTTTGTTTTCCATACAAGTATTTTCACAGAAAAAAGTACTTCAAACCAAGCCTAATCCCCTCGAATTAGCATTGGTGTCATTGGAAAGAGCATACTCTTCAGGTGATTATGAAAGAGCTTTTCAGCTGGCAGTTCGCTTAAATATCGCTTTAAATTCATATCAAAATAAACAAAGGGTTTTGTTGATTAAAGAGAATAGCAGAGAATTACTTAAAATCAGATATGAAGCTTATCGTGCTATTCGGGAAGGTAAATCTAGGCTTGCCAGCGAAAAATACACTCAAATTTTGGCACGCAATCCAAATGATACGAAGGCACGAGAAGACCGTGAAAAATTGTCTTTTATCACTGAATTTAAAAGGGATAATGTATTGGACAAAGCCTTATCCAATACTCAGAAAATATTTTTGGATGGAATAAATGCTTCTTCGATTGTGTCGCAAGAAGAAAGGATTGAAAAAATATTGCGGGCAAAAAAAAATTGGGTAGCCATAGCCAAAACTACTTCTGCGTGTAAAAGTGAAGAAATTCAAAAAAATATATTAGCTGCAAATGAAATTGTTGATGCCGCCAACATGATTCAGCAGTATGCTAAAAATGGACAAGTACAAAAGGCAAATAAGGCTCTCATAGATTTGGAATTGAAATATCCAGAGGCTAAAGGATTTCTCGGGGGTATTGTCAAAAGTTCTGCCGAAAATAGAAAAAATTATTTTACATGGAAACACGAGGCCGAAAAAGCATTTTGTGAACAAAATTATGTTCTAGTATTAAAAAAGATAAAAGATATCAAAACCTTAGATGGATATGCAAAGGATTCATACGTAAGATTTAATGGTAGAAAATTAGATGTCGAGACAATCCTAAACGCAAAGTCCGATATTGAAAAGCTCAAATATGATTTAGGGAAAACCGACATGATTCTTGCGAATTATGAAATAATTATGCGTAAAAACCCTTGTGATAAAGACGAATATTATGAATTTGTAAAAACCAATTTTCTTAAAAATTATGGTTTTATGGCTACCTATAATACTTGTGACAATATGATTAAATATGGAATGTTATTGATAAAAATCAATGAGAAAAAGGCGGAAATAGAAGGGGTTCAGGAAAAAATAAATACATGCGATACCAAAGTACAATGTCTAGAAAAATGTAGAAATCTTTATTTGCCATCTTATCATAAGGCATTGGCTCTAAAGAATAGGGGGCAATTGAAAGAATCCAAAAATATATTGCTTTCAGGGGTGCTTTCGAGTGAATCAAAACTGATTGAATGTCATTGCGACTCAATTGTAACTTTGTCGAAATCTTTGATTATTGAGGTTGAAAAAGGCGAAAAACAACTAGCTTGTATTGAAAATGCACAGAGTGTGTTGGCTCAAACACAAATGTATAAAGACGAAAATTTACTTGAAAAAGGATTGTTAATGATTAATTCGGTGGACACCGTTTGTTTATCTACATTTCCGAAAATATTGGCAAATGTCAGACAAGAACGAAAATATATGGAATTAATGCTCAAAGAAAAAATATATACCTCATTAAGAGACAGTGCTTTAAGGCAAGAAAATCATGGATACTTCAAGGATTTATTCGCTTTGCTTCTTAAAGCCAAAGAAAATGCTCCCGATGATGCCAGGCTTGCGGGTATTAATGGGTTGATTATGGATAAATGTTGTCTGTACAAAAATATCAGCTCTACAGAAAAATCCGATCTATGCTCCATTTGTAATGAGGGTAATTGTTGCCCAGAATCGACTGTCAATACGGTAAATTTGGACTCGTCCAAAATTAATACAATTGATATTCGGTTTGGTGGATTATTGCAGAATGGCAACTTAAATATCTCCAATACAAATAATGGAGAAAGGAGTAAATTGGCTTATCCCCCTGCATTTGGTGTATTGTTGGGGGCAAAGATACAAAGGTTGAATTTTACTAAAATATACGATTGGTCTATTGGATTAGATATTTCTTATACAAAAATTGCAATTTCTAAATTTAGCAATGGTTTAGGCTATATTTCAGGAGAATATAGCCCAATGCTTGTACTATTGCCGATGGAAATGAAGTGGCATGCACGAAAAACTTACCACGAAATAGGAAGAATATTTGTTTCCACGGGGCTCTTATTGGCAAAAAATATACTTTTTAAGTATCGTTCAAATACTTCATTTGATTTGACACCTGAGCTGACGGCTCTCAATGCAGGGTACAGATTGGGAGTAGGATATGAAATTCACAAGAAAAAATCAGGTATGACACTAGAGGTTAATTATAATGGATTATTCTCCATTTATAAAAATGGAGAAATAGCCAATCGAACAAATTATAATAATTTTTCTTATATCAGTCTCGGGTTAGGTATTAGGATTAAGTAGTGCATTATAACCTCCATCGTACCACAAATTGTGGCTGTGTAGAAGGATAAAGTTGGTATTGTACTCTTGTGTTTGTCTTTGGTTTTCGAAGGGTCCAAATAAAATCTACAAGCAATAGACCGACACTGCCCCCCAACAAAATTTGGGCTTGTGTATATTTGTTTTGAGCAGCATTAAAATCAGATGTGGCTGCTGCAAGAGTCCCTTGGGAATATTGAGCTAAAAGTGTAGTAGAATTAACAGAAATTTTTTGATTCCAATTATTATTTACATAGCTTTTGTAAAGTTGTTGGGATTCTTGATAAATCTGATAACTGAAATATGTACCTGACAATCCTGCTAAAAAACCGCCTACCTTGAATAGCCTAGATACTCCTGATTGTTTTTTGCGTTTAGGGCTATAAGTATATGGCTTAGATTTGCTTTTCTCTTCTTTTGGTATTGGTGCTGGCTCTGTCTTTGGGACAAAAGGTTTGTTCTGTTTTTGTGTTACAAATATTGTTACTTTAATCTCTTCATTCAAACGAGGGGCATCGCTCCGAATATCCCAGATTATTTTTTTGTCTTTTCCCGGAAAAATATTAGTCCCAATATCTCCTTTTAAGTTTACAGCTGCTATGATTCCACTTTCTTTTCCAAATACCTGACAATAAACCGAATCTGAGAGTCGGTTATTGGATAAATTATAGTAAATATGCAGTTCTGTATTTTCCTGAACAACTCGAACATTTTCGATTATAGGGTTTTGGCTGAAACTCGGATGATTTATGAATGTATAAATGAGTAAAAAAAAGCCAAGAATACGATTTTGATTATTAATAAACATCGATGGTGTTGGTTATGCTCGAAGCCATCAGGCATCTGTTATAAAATGTTACTTTGATAGATTTGGTACTTTTTTTGTCAAATTGATAATTTACCTGAAAGGCTTCTAGTGTTTTGCCGTCAATTTCCCAAATAATGCTGATTATATCAGCATTGCTATTTAGGCTAAATGTGTATCTCAAATTGTCCAAACGGGTGATTTTTATTGTTCCACTCGGGGCAGATTTACATTTGTTGGTTTGAAAATCAAATTCTTTGTATTTTAAACAAGCACTGAGTCCGAATAAAAGAAAAACCAAGAATATGAGATTTAAGTGTTTCTTTTTCATGTTTTAATTTCCATTTTTATCTATAAAAAATATTTTCATGCCTTTTTGAACTTTGGCTTTGTATCTCTTTTCTTTGCTGAAAGATTCGGCATAATCAAAAGAACATTTGATAACAAAGTTTCCTTCTGGATTGATAAATCCCCAAAGCCCATCTTGATTGACCAACGCCAAAGCCATGCCATTTTCTAAATCAACAAAATCTTCTATTTCATAAAAAGTAGGTGGAATGATGTCCTTATCTTCATCTACATTTTTCAAGCCCCATTTATCTCCTACACGAAATGCTTGGATGATAGGATTTCGATAAACAATTTTTTTCTGTATTATTTTTTCGTCTTTTGTAAGTGTATTTTCACTTTTTTGTTCATCTTTGCAAGGCTCAATCAATACATTATTAGAGCTATTATTTGATGAATTACCAGTATAATTTCTGATAGATTGTATGGCAATTTGCCAAATATCTTTTATTTTCTGAATCTTAAGCTCTGCTATTCTACTGCTTGGCATTTTATAAGACAAATTGGTACGAGCATCAATTCCCTCATAAATAACATCAAAAAACACTTGAAGAAATAGGTTTTGTTCGATAGGTGAATACATGATTTTGGATGTCGTGATATTTGAAAAACTTATTGTTTTTCCTTCATTCGGAAATTCTCCACTTCCTTTTCTGCCAAAATATATCCCGATATCGTTGAAATAGATATCTACTTTTTTATCTAAATTATCTTTGGCCGTGATATTCTTTGTGATAAAATCATCTTCGATAATGATTTGGTCATTCTCAAAGACGCTCAAGCCAAATTGGGATGAAAGTGTCATGTTTTCTAATAAATTAGTTCGGTCATAGGCATCTGAATCTAAAAATAGATTGTATTTATCTGCTAAATTATTGATTAATGCCAAACTTTTACGTTTGATATTTTGCTCGTCGCATACGGTTACTTTGGGCTGGGATATGCCAATCTGAGAAATAAATATATGAATTAACAAACAAGATATCTTTAATAATTTCATCATTCTAAATTGTCTTTAAGTATAATTTCTACACGTCTGTTTTTTGCTTTATTGGATTCAGTATCATTTTGCGAAACCGGAAAATCTCCTCCTAATCCTTTCCATGAAAGGCGGTCTTCTTCGATATGGTGTAGCACTAAGTATCGAATGGAGACTTTGGCACGAAATTCGGATAGTGCTTGATTTTTTTCGGCACTTCCTACATTGTCTGTAAATCCTACTATTTGTGCTTTTATCTTTGGATTTTGTTGCATCAATATGGCAATAGTATCTAATGTCTGTTTTGCAAAATTTAATAATTCAAAATCACTTTGATTGAATTGAATGGAGTATTTGTTTTTTTGGGGAATATTTTCAAATGTTTTATCGGTCAATTTCTTAGGCTTTATCAATAGTAAGTTTAAGCCCAATTTAGTAACAAAAATGGTATCTAATTGCTTATTAAATAAGTGAAATTGTTGCCCAGCTTGTATGGAACTACAAAAATCTTTTTTTATTTTTCTAATCTTTGCCGGCTTAGTATCGTTGATATTTTCTATGTTTAATTCTTCTGTCAATGAATTGCGAATACTGAGAATAGACCTTGTTTTGGTAAGACCAACTTCGTAGGTGTTATTTTTACTATTGAGTTGATTAATATATAAATTTCCGTTATAAGATTGATACTGATTACTCTTGATTTCGAGTGCGATAATATCGTCTTCTGTCAGGGTTAGTTTTGCTGGATATTGAGGCTTAATCTCAAAGCAATCTTTAAGGCCTGTTTTAGTATAAAATAGGCACACATTTGCTTTAATGGGCAGGCTGGTATCTACATCTATAATTTTCAAATATCTAATAATCTTTTTCTTATTAATAATCGAATGGTCACTTTGTATCAACAAATCTTTTTGGGTAGCCTGCTGGTAAGGTTTATCGGCTGTTTGTTGATCTACTTCAATCAAAGGCAAGGATAAGTAGTAATCGCTTGCTTGATGATTATTGACGGGCAATTCAATGATTCTAAATTCAGGATTTCCAGAGAAAACCAAGGTTTCAACTCCTTGAGGAAGTTGAAACCTAAATTTTCCTAAAGAATCTACTTTTGCAAGTAACTTCTTGGAGAAATTACCATTACTTCCATAAATTGAACAAGCCAAAGTGCCAATGTGTTTATTGACAACTAATTCTCCGTGAATTGTGCTTTGTCCGAAAATAGGAGTATTGTTTCCAAGTAGAAATAAAGTAAAAAGTATATTCTTCCACATCATTGGTCTGATAAATAATAAATTGTTGGCTTATTGGCTTACAGATACATCGCCAAAAAGAACTTTCCATTTGGTTTGTTCTTCTCCATCCACATATTTCTGGTAGGCTTCTAATTTTACCTTATAGTTTTTTCTCACCATATCTGAATAGACTGCTTTCCCATCTGCTCGGTATCCCTGAAATGATTGTTCACCAGAGACAAGACCGTAGTAGTTGCCGTCAGAATGTTGAACAAAATTCCTAACAAATTTGAGATTAGCATATTCTATGTTGATAGAGCTATAATTCAAATTACTTAGATTTCTTAAATAGGTTTCCACAGGGATTCGTCTAGCCCCTGGTCGGTTTTTAGAGGTTACTTCAATAAATGCCCCAGGAGTGAAAAGTTTTAGAGCATTTTTTCTGGCTTCTGCTTTTTCGTATAAACTTCTAGACTTATCCCCAATCACATTGAGATAGTCTTTAAATTCTTCTACTCTTTCAATAGATGTCCTTTGATATTTTTTTTTCTCTTGCTCTGTCAGATTTGGTATTTGTTCTTCTGGTTCATCGGATATTTCTTCTGTTTCTTCTGTTTCTTCCGAGAGGTCTTCTTCATCTTCTGTTTTTACTTTTTTTCTGATGACAATCGTTTCTTCTTCTGTTTTACGTGTTTTTTTATTGTTTGTGTTGGTCACTAAATCCTCTTCTATCTCTTCTGGTTCTTTGGTTTTTATTACTTCTCGGGTAGGAGACTGCTCTATGGGTGCTGTTTTTGTGATTGTTGGTTTGGGTTCTTCTACGACTTTGGGCGGCTCAACATAGTATCTAGACGATTCAAACTTTGATGAATTATATCTCAAAATCGGCGTAATCTCCGCAATATCCCGAACAAGTTCGTGGCTTCCGTCTTTATAAATAATTGCCAAGACATTTTCTTTATTAATTGAACCTACACCTGCATTGGGTAATTTATAGTTGATTGCCTCTCCGTTGTATATAATATTACAAGCAATAATATCAAAAGGAACAGCTTTGAATATGATGTCATAATCAGGTCTTTTGCTTGACATATCACTATAGAAATCGCTTAGTTGCTTTGCGGATTCGCCTGACGAATCTGATAAATTTGAAATTACCAAATAATTCCCCCTTTCATTGAATGCCAAAAGCACTTTTTCTCTTTGAACAATTTTGATAATATTTCCCTGTAAATCATAAGAAATCTTGATTATTTTTCCATCATCAGATACCGAAAGTACTTTCCCCGTAATTTTTCCTCCGCTATTTAGGTAAAGACAAGTATTCGGTCCTTTTTCATTTTGTGCGTAAGTTATTCGCCCAAACGAAAAAATGAGAAGTAATGTAAGTAGTATTTTTTGCATATCGTAATGTGATTTACTATTTGAAATGAGTTTTAATTTTTACTTAATTTTAAATCGCCAAATCTGAAAATTTTCTTTCTTTGCTCCTCGGTCAGATGAAAAGTAAATGAAATCGTTGATTGTCCAGTGTGGGGCAAAATCTGATGATTTATTAAAAGTGTGTTGTCTTAAATTATCTCCATTTACATCAATGGTATAAATATCGGTATCGGTTTTTTCTTTTTTACTTAGTTCAAAAACAATGCTTTTACCATCAGGGCTCCAATTTGGATTACTTGCGTTTCCGAGACTCGTATCGGTTACTCTAAATCGTTGTTCTCCATCGATTGACATAACCCAAACCGTTCCGATTTCTTTGGATTTACTTGTAGGGGACTCAAATTTGATGAAGGCGATTTGTTTTCCATCGGGAGAAATTTTAGGAAAACTACCTATTCCCAATATTTTCAACTCCCTTGAATCAATATTTTTAAGCCAAATCTGATTCTTAAATGCTTGGCTCTCGTATTTCATTTTTGCGGTTTTTTTGCTGTTAGGTATATGATTAGGGGGTGTTTTTCCTTTTTCATAGATTATGATTTTTCCGTCAGGAGACCACGATGGATTAAATTCGTCTTCGATGGTATTGGTCACTGAGGTTAGGGCTTTGTTTTTTCCATTGCCTGCATCAACGAATGCAATGTCGAAATTTCCTTTATTCAGATATTGAAAGACAATCTTATTGTTTGCCATACAATAGTTTGGGGATAAATTGATATTGAAACCAGAGGTCTTAGCGAGCGGATTGTCATTCAAAACTTTCTCCCGTACATATATATTGTATGCCCCATCTATCTCTTTTGCTGTATAAACTAAAATATCATCAAAATCTCCTCCATTTGAATATGAGATGGTTTTTGGGGATTCTGTAATTTTGGAAAGCGTCGTAAAGGTTTCGTTTAAAGAAATAACGTCAAAGGGCTTTTCTTCGCTGAAAATATTTTGGATAAACTGAGGACTTTTCAGTTTTGATTGAGAAAAGACAATGTTTTGTACAAACAATAAGGTACTTAAAAATAAGATGCGTAGCATGAAACGATGTTGCATTGTTGAGGAAAATTAAAGTGGTTAATACATTTTTATTTCAATTTTTTTTAATTCTATTTCGTTACCAATTTCTATCGGATTGATTAGGCAACCAATATTCCAAGAATTATTTTCTTTAATAAATAATTGAGGAAATTTGTCAAAATCTAACTTGGTGCCGTTAATCCAATACTGAAATGCTTCATTGCCTGGGTCAATAAGCATTTTCATTTGAATGCTGGACTGACGCATGTCTGCTTTGATTTTGTTTGTATAGCCCAACATATATTTCTTTTTTTCGCCATTAATTATTGCATTGATTTCGTAGGTGTTTTTGATGGGATTGATGGTAAAATAAGCATAGTTTTGTGGGCTTTGGTATTGCCATATAATCCCAATTTCTGGAGAATTATCTTTATTGATTTGGTCAAATGTAAATGATATTTCAATTGGTTTTCTGGAGAAGTCGTTGCTTATAGATGTATAATATACCCCAATATTATCATTCAATGATTTTAGGACCATGGCGTTGGTATTTTCATTTGGATTGGTGAGTATATTTTTTCTAAACGAAAGATTGTTGATAAAATACCATTCTTTGGGGTTTTCACAAACAAACTCCTGTATGACGGCAGGATATGATTCTCCGGTTTTTGAATAAAAGGTGGCAATACTTTTAGGGCAACCGTTTTCATAGTCGATATCCATGTAGATTTCACCGCTTGGGTAGAAAGTTCTCTTTTTGCCTTCTTCTAATCGTGAGATGGGATTGTATTTTCCTTGGAAAATTCCATTTTGTTTACCGTTGATGTCATAATAGTAGCTGATGAAATATTTTTTTGTCAAATCATCATTATAAAGTGCTTCATAAATTATTTGCCCTTTTGGATTGAATATCTTTTCTTTTTTCAGTTGTCCGTCAAGGTAAGATTTGGTGGTTTTTTTGCCATTTTCTTCAAAAAAATCACAATCTCCTTGAAAATTCGTATTTGAGTTCTCGTTTTTGGCATTATATTTAAAATATTTTCCCGAAAACCTGAGTTTCAGGCTATTTGAATAGTAGTCCTTCACAATCCCTTCGGGGCTTCTAAAATCTTCAAAGGGTAATAGTCTAAAATAATAAGCTTCGCTTGCTTTGCATGGGGTATTATTTTTATCGAAATATAATGTATTGGCTTGTGTATTAGAAATCTCTGTTTCGGTATAGGCTGTTGTTCTAACCCTTACCCATTCGCTCGAACCACTAGCTGTTTTGGTTTGAGAAAAGCTAGGTTGTATCAGGAAAATAAGTCCCCATACACTGAATATTGTTTTGTAGCAGTTTTTCATTTCATTAAGATGATTTTTTTAATAAAAACCTGATTGGTCGAATGAATGAATAAAAAATATACCCCTTCTTTTAAATGGTCGAGGTTATGGCTTTGTTCAATTGTATTTTGCTGGAGGGTATCTATGATTGAACCTTTTTCATCAATTATTTGAATATCAATAGGTTTATTTAACATTAATCCGTCTAAGCGTAATGTTAGATTTCCAGTAGATGGAATGGGAAAGGCATTCCATCTATCGCTATTTTGAGTAGCTTCTAATGCAGTAATGAGCGAAATTTCAATAGGCAAAGAGGTGCTAATGCCACAGCCGTTGCGATTCCCTTTAACGGCGTAAATACCTATTTGTGGGGCAATTAGCTCAGGTGAATTTTGTCCTAATGGTGTGAATACCGAATTAACACTGCTTTTAAAATACCATTCATAGAAATTATCAGAGGTTTGGCTCGCTATCAGCTTTGTGTTGTCTAATATTGTCAATGTCATTTTAGAAGGTTTGGTGACAAAATTGACTGAATTTGTTGCTTTGCAAGCGTCATAAGATATATTTACTTGATAAATCCCTTCTTTATTTGTATTGATTGTCCAATCATTTGAAATGCTTTGGTTTTCAAACTTCCAATCGATATTGATTGGGCGTTCGGCAGCATAGGTAGGAGATGCCGAAAATATCTGATATTCTCCATCACAAATGATACGAGGGGAAGAGGGATTCAGATTAACACTAAAATTATTTACTAATTCAACTTTAATACGATTGGATTCGGGAGAAATACAACCGTCAAATTCTGCAATAGCAAAATAGTAGCCATCTTGGGTGGGCAGATAAGTCGATGTATTATTTACTCCTGGGGCATCGGTATTTGCCGAATTTAGCTTCCATTTGACTTTGGCTTGGCTGTTGTTGGAAGATGTTTTAAGTTGAAAGGGTTTATAATTTTGTCCAGTACATAATTTGACAACATTGGTGCCATTGTCTGTAAAAGTCGATACTGTCAAAAGCTCTTGGGTTACTTGTATCGTTTTGGAAAGATTACAAGCCCCACGACTTAAATTGGCTGTGTAGTTCCCGGGCGACTTGACCGTTATGCTTGATGAGCTTTCTCCGGTACTCCACTGTAAACTAACATTATTTTCTTTTGTTACGCTTAAGGTTACGCCAAGATTTTGATTACAAATATTGGCCAATGGAAATGGCGAAACGGTATAGTTTGTGATTGGTTCATCAAAGCTTAAGTTGCTGATAATATTGGATGCAACGGACGGACACCCATTTTTGGGACTAAGGGTCACTTGATAATTGTTGTTATCATATACTAAAATACTTGTGTTTTTACTTCCATTATTCCAGCTATAGTCATAGCTCGATGGGTCATTCGGTGTGACATTGATTTGAATGGGTTCCCCTTTGCATGAAATATTTTTTTCGGTACTAATGGTCGGATTTATCTTCGGAAAAGAGGTTATTTTGATTATGTTGGATTTTGTTGTACAAGCTCTGTTTGAGCTTGTCACTGTAACAAAGTAATCATTCGTAACGGGATTAAGCAAGCTATAATTATAAAGGCCACTACCACTTATTCCTGTGGACCACTCATAATTGTAGGCATTTGATTTGGGCGAAACTGTAAAATTGATAGGATTGCCATTACAAGATACCGTTGCGGAGCTTGTCAATGTAACGTTTGTAATCGGACGATACAAATAAAAAGTGGCATAGGTCTGCCGTTGCCCATTTATTTGTAATTGAACAGTGTGATAGCTACCATCGCTGTTTGACAAGCCATAGAGGCTGGAGAGTTCATCCATTGTGCCTACAATCAATCCTTGGTTTATACTAAAGTTATTATCTGTTTCAATCGTTGAACCCACTTTTACATTGTCAATATAAATCGATGCAGGTTGGTAATTGTCTCCGTATGCTTGTATCTTTATTTCCTTATTCGAACAAATCGCATTGTTGCTAATACCACTGACACTTAAACCAGCAGTTTCTCCTGAATAATAATAGATACTTGAGTAGGAGCTGTATCCATAGGAGGTATAATAGGAAGCGGCAGAGCCAGAAATGTATCCTGTCATGTAGGAGTACCCAAATGAAGAACCTTGAAAGTTTAGTTTAATCGGAATATTTGAATAATAACAATAGCCTTGATACATATAAAAGGTAGGAAAGCTAATGTCAATAGAATTGCCATCATTGCTGATGCTACCAATAAGCTCTTTTGTGGAATAAGTCCCTGTGCTACTTACCCGAACTTGGAATCGTAAGGTGGCACTTGTTTTGGAGGTGATGTTCAGGTATAAATTTCTAAATGATACTGACAAATAGCTACACCCCCCATTTCCAGAGATACTAAAATCCGAAAGGTAGCCACTATACCCAGCGGCTTTTACGAAGTGGGTGGAAAATAATGTTATTAATACAAAAAGTATTTTTTGATTCATGTATTTACAATTATTTATAATGATTCGAACTTCTGTTATTTATTGAAAATCAAGTCTATTGATTTTGAATCCATAAGTATTCGACAAGTATCGTTAATGACAGCACAATTAATTTTGAAGTTTTCGTTGGTGCCGTATAGGGTTCTTTGATAGGTTAATGACCATTCTTTTCCGTGGGTTATCGTTTGTATTCCTACTCTTTTGAGTGAATATCCAAAGGAGGATTCTTCAAGTTTTGTTTTTAAATATTTTTTGGTACTATAAGAAGAACCATCTGTAATATGTATAAATGGCATGATTTTATCATATTGTTGATGGTTATGAAGTACTTGGATGTACTTTAAAATATCAGTGTTGAAAAAGCATAGTGGATTTCTGAACAGACAATCGTTCTGATTCGGTGTTTGTAGTAATAAAAAAAAGCTTAAAATAAGTTTATTGGCAAAAATCATGTACTAAAAGGAATTAACTTTCAATACTAAATCAAAGGATGTTAACAAACAACATAAAAAAGGGGAAAAAGGGGGAGTGCCTATTTCCCCCCTTTTTTATCACCATAAAACGTTTGAATAGTTTAATTATCTACTCCTACACATTTTTCGGCAGTTCTTTTAGCTAAATCGATTATATCGTTTTTTCTAGCTAATTTTTGAATCCATCTCGACGGGACATCCTTTAATCCATGATAAATACCTGCAATTCCTCCAGCTACACAAGCGGTCGTATCGGTATCGTCGCCTAAGTTGATGGCAGCAAATACGATGTCTTTATAGGTATTATATTTTAAAAAGACATATAAAGATGCTTCTAAGGTCTCAATGACATATCCATCTGCCGTAATGACATCACTGCTCTGCTGACTAATATCTTGCTCTATGATACGAGCAAATACTTGTCGCTCTGTTGCTGGAAAATCAATAGTATCCCAGAATTTTTTGATGAATGTACGGACTTCATCATACGCTTGTTTTTTAGGGATATCTTGTAAAAGTTTCTCGGCAAATTTCAAATAAATGAAACAAGCCATTGCTGAACGAATATGCTGATGGGTCATCGATGAAACTTGCCAAATTTTCTCAAATTGTTCTTTTTCAGAAAATTGATGCAAATAAAATACAAATGGTAGTGTTCGCATCAAAGCTCCATTTCCATTTTGAGATTCATCATTATGCTCGTGATAAGCGTCTAATAGACTAAAATCGTTTGTAAGAAAACAATTCTTCAATCGTTTGATACCGGTATGTGTCGTACCACCAATATCAAATACTTCTCCTCTGGCTGTCCAATAGTTTTCGTCTTTCCATGCAATGAATTTTTTTGCGATGTCAATCGGATTATAACCTTCGGTGAGACTTTCTGCCAAACAAAATGCCATAGAGGAGTCGTCAGACCAAGTACCTGCTTGTTGATTCCAGCATCCAATATCTCCAATCATGCCTGTGATAGGCTCTAAAAGCATTTCGTGTTTTTCCCTGAACTCATAAGGAACTCCAAGGGCATCGCCAAGAGCTAATCCTAAAAAAGCGGACTCAATTTTTTCTGATAAGTTTGTGTACATAAGGATATGATTTTGGTTTAGAATGAATATTAATAGAGAAGTTTGTTGCAAATATTTGGGATTTATGAATCCAAAAAGTTTTTTACAAAATTAATTTGTAGAAAGGTTTCTGGGGAATATCTATCGTTGGTTGCTGTATTCTTTCTTAAATTATCGATTACCGCTATCACATTGCTTGGCTCTGCCAATTGGTGCCTTAATAGATAGCAGCCAACGATAGTTCCAGTACGTCCGATGCCTCCCCAACAATGAACTAGCACTTTTTTGCCTTCATTGATTTTTCCGTCGATAAAGTCAAGAATTTCTGTCGCATATTCATAGGATTTCGGGATGTTGATGTCTTCTATCGGAAAGCGAACGGATTCTATGCCAGACTTTTCAAACTCAGGGGCAT
>JACCDQ010342376.1_pt1 | contig 46308 bp, 49 predicted proteins | sample 7446031 | NCBI WGS metagenome assembly JACCDQ01 (sample SAMN15323442, study PRJNA562643) | freshwater metagenome | isolation source: river surface water | place: USA:Blue River Watershed | collected 2017-08-17
ACGGTCGTGTGAAGGCAGTTGCTGATGCAGCTCGCGAAGCCGGCCTGAAGTTCTAAGGAAGACTCATCATGGCAAAAATGCAGCAGAAAATGCAGAGCGACAAGCCGGACGATGGCATGCGCGAAAAAATGATTGCGGTCAACCGCGTCACCAAAGTGGTGAAGGGCGGCCGCATCATGGGCTTCGCAGCGCTGGCTGTGGTGGGCGATGGCGACGGCCGTATCGGCATGGGCAAGGGCAAGTCGAAAGAAGTGCCGGTGGCCGTGCAGAAGGCGATGGAAGAAGCGCGCCGCAAGATGATCAAGGTGACCCTGAAGAACGGCACGCTGCAGCATACCGTTCACGGTCAGCACGGCGCATCGTCGGTGATGATGATCCCGGCGAAAGACGGTACCGGCGTGATCGCTGGCGGCCCGATGCGCGCGATCTTCGAGGTGATGGGCGTGACCAACGTCGTCGCCAAGTCGCACGGTTCGACCAATCCGTACAACATGGTGCGCGCGACCCTCGACGGTCTGGCGAAGATGAGCACCCCGTCCGAGATCGCTGCCAAGCGTGGCAAGACGGTCGAGGAAATCCTGGGCTGAGGTGATCGACATGGCAAACACTATCAAAGTCAAACTGGTCAAGGGTCTGATCGGCACCAAAGAGTCGCATCGCGCGACGGTGCGTGGTCTTGGCCTGCGCAAGCTGAACTCCGAGCGCGTCCTTGAGGACACGCCGGCAGTCCGCGGCATGATCAACAAGGTCGCCTATCTCGTGAAAGTGGTGGCTTAAGCGCCGCGAACGGAGAACAAGATGCAACTCAACACTATTCAACCCGCAGAAGGCGCGAAGCACGCAAAGCGTCGCGTCGGTCGCGGTATCGGTTCGGGCCTCGGCAAGACCGCTGGTCGTGGTCACAAGGGACAGAAGTCCCGTGCCGGCGGCTTCCACAAGGTCGGTTTCGAAGGCGGCCAGATGCCGCTGCAGCGCCGTCTGCCGAAGCGCGGCTTCAAGTCGCAATCGAAGCCGTTCAAGGCAGAAGTTCGTCTGGGCGACCTCGCGAACCTGCCGGTGGCAGAGATCGACATGCTCGCACTGAAGCAGGCTGGCCTCGTTTCGGAGCTGGCGCGTTCGGTCCGCGTGATCAAGGCAGGTGAACTCAGCAAGAAGGTTGTGCTGAAGGGCATCGTCGCGACCGCAGGCGCGAAGGCAGCTATCGAAGCGGCCGGCGGCTCGATCGAGTAAACGCAACAGGCTAAGAACTCGTGGCGACTTCTCCCAAACTCGCGAAAAGCTCTGCCAGCGGATTCCCGTGGGGCCGCTTGTGGTTCCTGCTGGGCGCCCTGGTGGTGTTCCGGATTGGCGCGCACATCCCTGTGCCGGGTATCGATCCGGTTCAGCTGTCGGCGCTGTTCAACCAGAACCGCGGCGGCATTCTGGGCATGTTCAACATGTTCTCGGGTGGTGCGCTGTCGCGCTTCACGATCTTTGCGCTGGGCATCATGCCCTACATCTCCGCATCGATCATCATGCAGCTGCTGTCCGTCGTATCGCCGCAGCTTGAAGCGCTGAAGAAGGAAGGTGAGTCGGGTCGTCGCAAGATCACGCAGTACACACGCTACGGCACGCTGTTGCTGGCGACCTTCCAGGCGCTCGGCATTGCGATCGCGCTGGAGTCCCAGCAGGGCCTCGTTATTGATCCGGGACTTGCGTTCCGCTTCACGACGGCGGTCACGCTGGTGACGGGTACGATGTTCCTGATGTGGCTGGGCGAACAGATCACCGAGCGTGGTCTGGGCAACGGCATCTCGATCATCATCTTCGGTGGCATTGCAGCAGGTCTGCCGAACGCTGTTGGCGGCCTGTTCGAACTGGTTCGCACCGGTTCGATGAATGCTCTGACGGCGATCCTGATCTGCATCGTGGTCGCTCTGGTGACTTTCGCAGTGGTGTTTGTCGAGCGTGGTCAGCGCAAGATTCTGGTGAACTATGCGAAGCGCCAGGTCGGCAACAAGATCTATGGCGGCCAGAGCAGCCATCTGCCGCTGAAGCTCAACATGGCAGGCGTGATTCCGCCGATCTTTGCATCGTCGATCATCCTGTTCCCGGCAACGATCACCAGCTGGTTTACGGCGGGTGACACCAACAGCGCGGTGGTGCGGTTCCTGAAGGACCTCGCTGCATCGCTGGCGCCGGGTGAGCCGATCCATGCATTGCTGTACGCGGTTGCGATCATCTTCTTCTGCTTCTTCTATACCGCGCTGGTTTTCAACAGCAAGGAAACGGCAGAAAACCTGAAGAAGAGCGGTGCGTTCGTCCCGGGCATCCGTCCGGGTGACCAGACCGCGCGCTATGTCGACAAGATTCTGACCAGGCTGACGCTGGCAGGTGCGGTGTACATCACGCTGATCTGCTTGTTGCCCGAATTCCTGATCGCGCGCTGGAATGTGCCGTTCTACTTCGGTGGCACATCGCTGCTGATCATCGTGGTTGTCACGATGGATTTCATGGCGCAGGTGCAGAATTACGTGATGTCGCAGCAATACGAGTCGCTGCTGCGCAAGGCTAATTTCAAGGGCGGTATTCCCACCCGTTGAACAAAGAAACAGACAGGCTTTATGTCCAAGGACGACGTTATTCAGATGCAGGGCGAGATTCTTGAGAATCTCCCCAATGCTACCTTCAGGGTCAAGCTGGAAAACGGACATATCGTCCTGGGACATATTTCCGGCAAGATGCGGATGAACTACATTCGTATCCTGCCGGGCGACAAGGTGACAGTCGAACTGACGCCTTATGACTTGAGCAGGGCGCGGATCGTATTCCGGACCAAGTGAACGAAGTATTCGGTATTTAGAAGATTGAAAGAAAGAGGGCCATCATGAAAGTGCTCGCATCAGTGAAGCGGATCTGCCGCAACTGCAAGATCATCAAGCGCAAGGGCGTCGTTCGTGTCATCTGCATCGAACCGCGTCACAAGCAGCGCCAGGGTTAAATTAACGTTATTGATCGAGGAATAACGAATGGCACGTATTGCAGGGGTCAACATCCCCAACCACCAGCACACCGTGATCGGCCTGACGGCCATCTACGGCATCGGCCGTCCTCGCGCTGAAGTGATCTGCGCGACTACGGGTGTCCCGACCAACAAGAAGGTCAAGGACCTCGACGACAGCGAGCTCGAGAAGCTGCGTGACGAAATCGGCAAGTTCATCGTCGAGGGTGACCTGCGTCGTGAGCTGTCGATGAACATCAAGCGCCTGATGGACCTCGGCTGCTATCGCGGCCTTCGCCATCGCAAGGGCCTGCCGGTTCGCGGTCAGCGTACCCGTACCAACGCACGTACCCGCAAGGGCCCGCGCAAGGCAGCGCAAGCGCTGAAGAAGTAATCCTGTAGCGGATACAAGGAATCCATCATGGCAAAAGCATCGAACAACGCCGCTTCCGCGCGCGTTCGCAAGAAAGTCAAGAAGAACGTTGCCGAAGGCATCGCGCACGTTCACGCTTCGTTCAACAACACGATCATCACGATCACCGATCGCCAGGGCAACGCACTGTCGTGGGCAACGTCGGGCGGCGCAGGCTTCAAGGGCTCGCGCAAGTCGACCCCGTTTGCTGCACAGGTGGCTGCTGAAGCCGCTGGCAAGGTCGCGGTTGAGTGCGGCGTGAAGAACCTGGAAGTTCGCATCAAGGGCCCGGGCCCGGGTCGCGAGTCCGCCGTTCGTGCGCTGAACAGCCTCGGTATCAAGATCACCCAGATCCAGGACGTCACGCCGGTACCGCATAACGGTTGCCGCCCGCCGAAGCGTCGTCGTATCTGAGTTTTCGCAGTACAGGCAGTAGCTTCAAGCGACCCGCCGAGACCCGGCGGGTTTTGTTCTAAGACCACCGTCCGGTAGCAGGCAGACCGGACTAGCGCTGCGTGGCATGTGCCCGCGCGTCAAACATCAAAGGAAAGAACGTGGCACGTTATATCGGACCCAAAGCAAAACTCTCCCGCCGTGAAGGCACCGACCTGTTCCTGAAGAGCGCACGCCGCTCGCTGGACTCGAAGTGCAAGCTCGATTCGAAGCCGGGCCAGCATGGCCGCACTTCGGGTGCGCGTACGTCGGACTACGGCAACCAGCTGCGTGAAAAGCAGAAGGTCAAGCGCATGTACGGCGTGCTCGAGCGCCAGTTCCGCCGCTATTTCGCCGAAGCCGATCGTCGCAAGGGCAACACCGGCGAGACGCTGCTGAAGCTGCTGGAATCGCGTCTGGACAACGTCGTCTATCGCCTCGGTTTCGCATCGACCCGTGCTGAAGCGCGTCAGCTGGTTTCGCACAAGGCCATCGTCGTCAACGGCAACGTCGTGAACATCCCGTCGTTCCAGGTCAAGGTTGGCGACGTCGTCGCGATCCGCGAAAAGGCAAAGAAGCAGGTGCGTATCGCTGAAGCGCTGTCGCTGGCAGAGCAATCGGGCTTCCCGCTGTGGGTGTCCGTCGACGCGAAGAAAATGGAAGGCTCGCTGAAAGCGCTGCCGGATCGCGGCGACTACAACCAGGAAGTCAACGAGTCGCTGATCGTCGAACTGTACTCGCGTTAATTTCCCTCCGGGCGCCTGCAATCGCAGGCGCCTTTTTAGATCCATCAGCCTTATCGGTGTAACGAGCCGAGGGTATTGAAAGGACATTCATGCAAAACAATCTTCTGAAGCCCCGCATCATCGAAGTCGAGCATCTCGGCCACGGCAACGCCAAAGTCGTGATGGAGCCGTTCGAACGCGGCTATGGTCATACGCTCGGCAACGCGCTGCGTCGCGTGCTGCTGTCGTCGATGGTCGGCTATGCGCCGACCGAAGTCACGATCGCTGGTGTGGTCCATGAGTACTCGTCGATCGACGGCGTTCAGGAAGACGTGGTTGATATCCTGCTGAACCTCAAAGGCGTCGTGTTCAAGCTGCACAACCGTGACGAAGTCACGCTGACGCTGAAAAAGGAAGGCGAAGGTGCCGTTCTGGCTTCCGATATCGACCTGCCGCATGATGTCGAGCTGATCAATCCGGATCATGTGATCGCTCACCTGACTGCTGGTGGCAAGATCGACATGCAGGTGAAGGTCGAGAAAGGCCGCGGCTATGTGCCTGGCAACGTGCGTCGCCTGTCGGAAGACGCGAACAAGACCATCGGCCGCATCATCCTCGATGCATCGTTCTCGCCGGTCCGCCGCGTGTCGTACACCGTTGAATCGGCGCGTGTCGAACAGCGTACCGACCTCGACAAGCTGGTGATGAACATCGAGACCAACGGCGTGATTTCGCCGGAAGAGGCGATCCGCCAGTCGGCACGTGTGCTGGTTGACCAGCTCAACGTGTTCGCCGCGCTGGAAGGCACCGAGGCTGCTGCCGAGGCACCGTCGCGTGCACCGACCGTCGATCCGATCCTGCTGCGTCCGGTCGACGATCTCGAACTGACCGTCCGTTCCGCAAACTGCCTGAAGGCCGAGAACATTTACTACATCGGCGACCTCATCCAGCGCAGCGAGAACGAACTGCTGAAGACCCCGAACCTGGGTCGCAAGTCGCTCAACGAAATCAAGGAAGTCCTTGCTTCGCGCGGCCTGACCCTGGGCATGAAGCTCGAGAACTGGCCGCCGGCCGGCCTCGAGAAGTAATCAGGCTTTTTAACCGAAGATACCGGCCCGCGCCGGCCCTGCAGAGGGTCGGCGATAGAAGAGCTGGACCAATACTCTGAAAAGGAAAGTACCATGCGTCACCGTCACGGACTCCGTAAACTCAACCGCACCTCGTCGCACCGTCTGGCGATGCTGCGCAACATGACCGTCTCGCTGCTGAAGCACGAAGCGATCAAGACCACCCTGCCGAAGGCGAAGGAACTGCGTCGCGTCGTCGAGCCGATCATCACCCTGGGCAAGGTTGACACGCTGGCCAACAAGCGTCTCGCGTTCTCGCGTCTGCGCGATCGTGAAATCGTCGGCAAGCTGTTCTCCGAAATCGGCCCGCGCTACAAGGCACGCAACGGCGGCTACCTGCGCATCCTGAAAATGGGCTTCCGCGTTGGCGACAATGCGCCGATGGCCTACGTCGAGCTGGTCGACCGTCCGGAAACGACCGAAGCTGTCGAAGCTGCGGAGTAAATCCCGCGCTGCACTTGCAGCGAGCAGTAACGAACAAAAGCCAGGCCTCGCGCCTGGCTTTGTTTTTTCCGGTGCCTGAAATTGCGCCGCCGCTATGGCAAGATCGCTGCTTTGGCGCGCATGCGCCCCGCTCCGCGTCTTTCCCCGGAATTTCGCCAAGTTTCACGAATCCGCATGTCCATCCTCAGCGTAGAAAACCTGCACAAATCCTTCGGCGAGGGTGATGCCCGCCGCGAGGTGATCAACGGCATATCGTTCGCGCTGAAGCCGGGCGAGTGCTACGGCCTGCTCGGGCCTAACGGCGCAGGCAAGACCACCACGCTGAAACTTTGCCTTGGCCTGACTGCACCTGACAGCGGCCGCATCACGCTGGTGGGCAAGGCGGTGCCCGAGCAAGCGCGCAGTGCGCGCATGCGCATCGGCGTGGTGCCGCAAATCGACAGCCTCGACCCGGATTTCAGTGTCGAGGAAAACCTGATGGTCTATGGCCGATACTTCGGCATGCGTGAAGCGGACATCGCGGCACGACTCGACTGGCTGCTGGGATTTGCCAACCTGATCGGCAAACGCAGCGCGCGCATCGGCGAACTGTCGGGCGGCATGAAGCGACGACTGACGCTGGCGCGTGCGCTGGTCAATGATCCGGACCTGATCTTCATGGACGAGCCGACCACAGGCCTCGATCCGCAGGCGCGCCACATGATCTGGGAGCGCCTGAAGACCCTGCTGGCCGCCGGCAAGACCATCCTGCTGACCACCCATTTCATGGACGAGGCCGAGCGGCTGTGCAACCGGCTGGCCGTGATCGACCACGGCCGCATGATTGCCGAAGGCGAGCCGCGCGATCTGATCGCCACGCACATTGAATCGCAGGTGGTCGAAGTCTACGGCGATGGTGCCGCCGCGTGGGCCACGGGTGCACGCAGCCTGGCCGAGCGTATCGAAACCAGCGGCGAGACCGTGTTCTGCTACACCAACCATGCGGAGCCGCTGGTGCAGAGCCTCGCGCAGCGCGAAGGACTGCGCTACCTGCATCGTCCGGCCAACCTCGAAGACCTGTTCCTGAAGCTGACCGGTCGCGAAATGAGGGATTGAGATGAGTTCACTGACTTACCGCCTGCCGTCGTTCAGCCTGCGTTTCGTGCCAGTCTGGCGGCGCAACCTGCTGGTGTGGCGCAAGCTGGCCGTCGCCAGCGTGATCGGCAACATCGCCGAGCCGATGATTACGCTGCTGGCGTTTGGTTACGGGCTCGGCAGTCTGCTGCAGCATATCGATGGCGTGCCTTACATCGAATTTCTCGCAAGCGGTTCAATCTGCATGTCGGTGATGATGGCATCGTCGTTCGAGGCGTTGTATTCGGCGTTCTCGCGCATGCATGTGCAGAAGACCTGGGAGACGCTGCTGAACACGCCGCTCGAGCTCGATGACATCGTGCTGGCCGAGATGCTGTGGGCCGCCAGCAAGGCGATGATTTCCGGCCTGGCGATCCTGCTGGTGCTGTTCGCGCTGGGGATCGGGCTGCATCCGACCACCTTGCTGGTGCCGCCGCTGCTGTTCCTGACCGGGATGACGTTCGCCTCGATCGCGCTGATCGTGAACGCCATCGCCCGTGCCTATGATTTCTTTACCTACTACTTCACGCTGGTGCTGACGCCGATGATTTTCCTGTCCGGCGTCTACTACCCGACTGCCCAGCTGCCGGCGTGGCTGCAGGCGTTCGCCGATTTCCTGCCGCTCGGCGCGTCCGTGCACCTTGTGCGACCATTGCTGCTGGGGCAGCTGCCGGCGAATCCGTTGCCGAACGTGCTGCTCCTGCTGGCGTATTGCCTGGCCGCGTTTTACGTTGCGACCGTGCTCACGCGCCGGCGGCTGTTGAAATGACGAGCCCACGATGAACGACGAACAGATTCTGCTGGCGATGACCAACGTGCCCGATACGGCAACGGCGCAGGCCATGGCGCGCGCCCTCGTCGAAGCCAGGCTGGCGGCCTGCGTGAACATCCTGCCGGCGGTTCAGTCGGTCTATCGCTGGCAGGGTGCGGTCGAACAGGCGAACGAGGTCACGCTGCTCGTCAAGACCACGCAGCGTCGCTATCCGCAGCTGCAACGCGCGATCATCGCTGCCCATCCGTACGAGCTGCCGGAGGTGATCGCCTGGCCGCTGTCCGAAGGCCACGCGCCTTACCTGCACTGGGTCGCCGCCGAAACCCAATCCGATACGCATGCGTAAACTGCTGATTCCCCTCCTGTTCCTGCTGCTGTGCGCGCTGGGCTCGCTGTCCGCCGCGCAGGGCGCCGATGATTTTCTGCCGCCCGAGCAGGCTTTTGCGTTCAGTGCGCGCATGGCAGATCCGTCGACGATCGAAATTCGCTACCGCGTTGCTGACGGCTACTACCTGTACCGTGACAAATTCGCCTTCGCCGCCGACGGTGCAACGCTCGGTGCGGCCGACATCCCGCGCGGCAAGGTGAAGTTCGATCCGAATTTCGAGAAAGATGTCGAAACCATGCGCGGCGAGTTGATCGTCCGTGTGCCGGTGCAGGCCGGCGCGGCGTTCACGCTGAAGGCGACCAGCCAGGGCTGCTCGGACAAGGGCCTCTGTTATCCGCCGCTGTCGTCGGAGGCGCGCCTGTCCGCCGAAGGCGGCGCGTCGACGTCCCCTGCGCTCGCGCCGGCCTCCCCGGTCCGGCTGCAGGCTTCACCCGCGGACGGCATCGCGCCGGAAACCGAGATGGGCCGCATCGAGGCCTCGCTCGCCAGCGGACGCCTGATGCTGATTCTGCCGCTGTTCCTGCTGCTCGGACTGGGCCTGGCGTTCACGCCTTGCGTGCTGCCGATGGTGCCCATCCTGTCCTTCATCATCGCCGGTGAGGGTGCGCAGACCAGCCGCCGCCGTGCGTTTACGCTGTCGCTCAGCTATTCGCTCGGCATGGCGGTCGTCTACACCGCGCTCGGCATTGCCGCCGGGCTGGTCGGCGAAGGTTTGTCGGCTGCCTTGCAGAGCCCGCTGATTCTCGGCAGCTTTGCCGTGCTGATGGCCGTGATGGCGCTGTCGATGTTCGATGTCTATCAGCTGCAGGTGCCTGCGGCGGTCCAGCTGGCGCTGACGCGCCTGTCCGAGCGCCAGCGTGCCGGCAAGCTCGCCGGCGTGTTCGTGATGGGCGCGATCTCGGCGCTGATCGTCGGCCCCTGCGTTGCGGCGCCGCTGGCCGGCGCGCTCGTCTACATCAGCCAGACGCGGGACGTGTTCATCGGCGGCAGCGCGCTGTTCGCCATGGCGGCCGGCATGAGCGTGCCCTTGCTGCTCGTCGGCCTGTCGGCCGGCACGCTGCTGCCGCGCGCCGGTGCGTGGATGCAGTCCGTGAAAATCTTTTTCGGCGTGCTGATGCTGGCGCTGGCCCTGTGGATGGTGGCCTCGCTGATTCCTGCGTGGCTGCTGATGCTCGGCTGGGGCTTGCTCGGCGCGGGATACGGCACTTTCCTGCTGCGCGCAAAATCACTGGGCTGGCGGGCGCGGGTGCTCGGCTTCATGTTCGTCGCGCTGGGTGCGGTACAGCTCGTTGGCGTCGGTACCGGCGGTCGTGACCCGTGGTCGCCGCTGGCCCACCTGCGCGGTAACGTGCAGGCGCGCACCGAGTTCACGCGCGTTTCCAGCATCGCCCAGCTCGAGGCTGCAATCGCGCGCGCCGGCGGTCGCCGCGTGATGCTCGATTTCTACGCGGACTGGTGCGTTTCCTGCATCGAGATGGAGAAGCTCACGTTCACCGAGCCGCAGGTGAAAGCCGAGCTCGACCAGATGCTGTTGTTGCAGGCCGACGTGACGGCCAACAACGACGATCACAAGGCATTGCTGAAACGCTTCGGCCTGTTCGGTCCGCCGGGCATCCTGTTCTTCGGTCCCGATGGCAATGAAATCCGTACGGCGCGCGTGATCGGTTTCCAGTCTGCCGAACGCTTCCTGCAGTCGCTGCAACGGACGAAGTAGGCGAAGCACCGCGACACGCGCTTTATCAAATGGCGCTATTTGCAAAGTGCGAGATTGTCTTTGTCCGGGGCAGCATGCGCCGATATATTGGCAGCCTGATCACATCGAATGTGCGAGGAGGCTGTCATCATGGCTTTGCATCTTGGCGATACCGCGCCTGATTTCGAGCAGGATTCTTCCTTGGGGAAAATCCGTTTCCATGAGTGGGCCGGCGACGCATGGGTCGTGCTGTTCTCGCATCCGGCCGACTTCACGCCGGTCTGCACGACCGAACTCGGCCTGACCGCGAAGCTCAAGCCCGAATTCGACAAGCGCAATGTGAAAGCGATTGCACTGTCGGTCGATCCGGTCGACAAGCATGCTGCATGGATACGCGATATCGAGGATACCCAGCAGACCGTCGTCGGTTTCCCGATCATCGCTGATGCCGACAAGCACGTTGCCGTGCTGTACGACATGATCCATCCCAACCAGTCCGACTCAGCGACGGTTCGTTCATTGTTCATCATCGACCCGAAGAAGAAGGTTCGGCTGATGATCACCTACCCGATGAGCACCGGCCGCAACTTCGACGAGGTGCTGCGCGTCATCGATGCGCTGCAGCTGACCGATGGCTATACCGTCGCCACGCCCGGCAACTGGAAGGAGGGTGATGACGTGATTATTCCGTTGTCGGTGCAGGATGAGGCGCTGATCAGGCAGAAGTATCCGAAGGGATACAGCGCGCCGCGGCCCTACCTGCGCCTCACGCCGCAGCCGAACCGTTAGGTCATGCGGCAGGGGGCCGCGGCCATTCGGCTTCCGATCATTCTTCCGGCGGCAATTCCGGCAGGATCACCTCAGACGGCAGCGAGGCGGAACGCTGACGGCTTGCCGGCATTTCTGTCGGCGGCTCATCCGCAAACCGTACCAGCTTGCTGCCCGACACATGCAACGCCGGCCGGATCAGATGCGCGCCGTCTGCCGCGAAAAATTCTTTGGATGAATCCGAAATATTCGATTTGACCAGCGCGGACATCAGGCTCAGCAGCCGGCTTTTCTTTTCGGGTGGGTACTTCAGCTTGCCGATCGCGTGTTCAATCGCAGCTTTGGCCTCTGTTGCCGCCGCACGAAGACGACCCGTCTTGTCATCCTTGATGCGCTCCGGGCTGACCCGGGAAAAAATGGTGGCGGTGCCTTTCACGCCGCGTGGCGTGACGAATTTCTCGCTTTTGGCGATGACGACGTCATACGCACCTTCGAGGCCATCGCTGGTCGGTGCCAGATTCGGATGCGCAATCTGAACATGCACTCGGGTTCGGTCCATCGGGGGCGCCTTCAAAGGAAGAAGCCTGACGGTCTGGGGATTGACCGGCGTAGGCGCCCAATGTGTGCCGATGATCGGCTATTGGTTCACAAGTGTTTTATTTTCGCAACAGCGCCTTCGTTCCGCGGTGCTGGAAAAAGCGCCGGAGGAAACCCTTGCGGCCCGACCGGGCGGCAAGGGCATCGTCATGGCCGTTACAGCTTGCGCGCGATCTCGCGCGCAAAGTAGGTCAGCACGCCATCGGCGCCGGCGCGCTTGAACGCGAGCATGGCTTCCATCATCGCCTTGTCATGATCGAGCCAGCCGTTCTGTGCGGCGGCCTTGATCATCGCGTATTCGCCGCTGACCTGGTATGCAAACGTCGGCACGCGGAATTCATCTTTCACGCGACGCACGATGTCGAGGTAGGGCATGCCCGGCTTGACCATCACCATGTCGGCGCCTTCGGCGATGTCGAGCGCGACCTCGCGCAGAGCCTCGTCGCTGTTGGCCGGATCCATCTGGTAGGTCGCCTTGCTGCCCTTGCCGAGGTTGGCCGCCGAGCCGACCGCGTCGCGGAACGGGCCGTAGAACGCCGATGCATACTTCGCCGAGTACGCCATGATGCGGGTGTGGATGTGGCCATTCGCCTCGAGCGCCGCACGGATCGCGCCGATGCGGCCATCCATCATGTCGGACGGCGCGACGATGTCGACGCCGGCCGCTGCCTGCGCCAGCGCCTGTTTCACCAGCAGCGTGGTGGTCTCGTCATTCAGCACATAGCCGTCGTCGTCGAGCACGCCGTCCTGCCCGTGGCTGGTGTACGGGTCGAGCGCGACATCGGTCAGGATGCCCAGTTCGGGGCAGCGGGCCTTCAGCGCGCGCACCGCGCGCGGCACCAGGCCGTCGGGGTTGGCCGCCTCGATGCCGTCGGGCGTCTTCAGCGCGGGGTCAATGACAGGGAACAGCGCCATTACCGGAATGCCGAGCGAAACGCATTCTTCCGCAATTGGCAGCAGCAGGTCGACCGACACGCGCTCGACGCCCGGCATCGACGGCACCGCCTCGCGACGGTTTTCGCCGTCGAGGATGAACACGGGGTAGATCAGGTCGGCCGCCGTGATGACGTTCTCACGCATCATCACGCGCGAGAACGCATCCTTGCGCATGCGCCGCATGCGGATGGCAGGGAAACGGGGCTGGGCATCAGTCGTCATCGTCTTTTCGCAGTGTCAATTAAGGGTTGGGTGTCGGAACGCAGGGAACGCCGCTGCCGCCATGATCCTGACCGCGTGGCATGCCGCTGAAACTTTTGGCGGCTCCGCCGCTCAGACAAACGGGTGATTGCTCACCTCCCGCTTCTCCTCCCTGAGCGGGGCTGTCTCGCCCCTGTGCGGGTCAGCGTTGAACCCTGGAGATGTCCCCTGTCTCCAGGGCTTTTTTTATGCCTGTTCGCCGGCGGCTTGCTGTGCCGGCGCATCGTCATCGAACCCGAGCAGACCGCGAATCGTGTGGTCGGCTTCGTCCAGGCCCATGCGCTTGAGCGCCGAAAACAGCTGCACCGAGAATGGCAGAGGCTGGCCGGCCTCGTCAACATAGCTGGCCAGGATGGTCTTTGCGAGGCGCATCGCGTCCGCCTGTTCGCTGCGGTTGAGCTTGTCAGCCTTGCTGAGCAGGCAGTGAATGGGCTTCCCGGTCGGCGCGAACCACTCGAGCATTTCCACGTCCAGCTCGGTGAAGGGGCGGCGCGCGTCCATGATCAGCACCAGCGCAGTCAGCTGCTCGCGCGCCTGCACATACCGGCCCAGCAGCAGCTGCCAGTGGTCCTTGGCCGAGCCGGAAACCTCGGCATAGCCATAGCCCGGCAGGTCGACCAGAAAAGCGCGGATCTCTTCCGTGCGGGTCGCATCCTTGCGGTGCTGGCCGACGTGCGAGCCGCCGATCGAGAAAAAATTGATATGCTGCGTGCGGCCCGGCGTCTTCGACGCGAACGCCAGTTTCTTCTGGTTGCACAGCAGGTTGATGGCGGTGGATTTGCCCGCATTCGAGCGGCCCGCGAACGCGACCTCCGGAACTTTATATTTTGGCAAATCCTGCAGGCGGTTGACGGTAGTGAAGAAGCGGGCTTGCCAGAGTAGGGACATGGGCGGAAAGTGAGGAGGCCAGCGGGAAAAGGCGGGGAACAGGCTCGCCATTGTAGTACAATGCCGGGCTGTATTTCGGCGTAAACCAAACCAATAATTCCCGGGTGTTTGAATGAATCGTGCACTTTCGTCGTTCGTGAAATTTGTCTCCATCGCTCTGCTGGCCACCTCCGGCATCGCCTTCGCCAACGAAGAGAAGGCAGCTGCCGCGGCCGATCCGGCCAAGGGCTCCGAGCTGTACGCGAACGGCGACGCCTCGCGCGGCATCATGGCCTGCGTGGCCTGCCATGGCGCGGCCGGCAATTCGTCCATCACGCAGAATCCGAAGCTGGCAGGCCAGCACGCGGCCTACCTGCAGAAGCAGCTGCATGACTTCCAGGGCCCGGCGCGCAACAACGCGGTGATGACCGCGATCGCCAAGGCGATGACGGACGACGACATCCGCAACGTCGTCGCCTATGTCGCCGCGCAGAAGCCGACGCAGGGCGCCGCGAAAAACAAGGACACCGTCGAGTGGGGCAAGAAGATCTACCGCGGCGGCATCGCCGAGAAGAACGTTCCGGCCTGCGCGGGCTGCCACAGCCCGAACGGCGCCGGCATCCCGGCGCAGTACCCGCGCCTGGCCGGCCAGCACCAGGATTACACGGTCGCGCAGCTGACCAGCTTCCGTGGCGGCGCGCGCGCGAATTCCGCGCAGATGACCACGATCGGCAAGCGCATGTCGGATGACGAAATGAAAGCCGTCGCCGACTACATCGCTGGCCTGAAGTGATGACGCAAGCCGCGCGCAGACAATAAAAAACACGCGCGCGCGGCAAAAATCAGCATGGGGGGTGGCCAGTGGCCGCCCCTTTTTGTTTTCAGCTTTGAATCAAACGATGGGCAGGGACAAGATGAGCACCGGTACGCAGGGCATAGAGATGGAGAACCGCAGCCGCTTCACGGCGGACCTTGTCGAAATGGTGTCGTCGATGCGTTTCGCGATCAGCCTGCTGACCGTGATCGCGATTGCATCCGTGATCGGCACCGTGGTGCTGCAGAATGAGCCGTTGCCGAATTACGTGAACCAGTTCGGGCCGTTCTGGTTCGAGGTGTTCGCGCGCTTCTCGATCTACACCGTCTATTCGGCCTGGTGGTTCCTGCTGATCATGGCCTTCCTGGTCGTGTCGACGTCGCTGTGCATCGTGCGCAATGCGCCGAAGATGCTGCGCGACATGAAGAGCTGGCGCGACAACGTGCGCGAGCAGTCTCTGCGCAATTTCCACCATCACGCCGAGTGGACTGCCGAAGGCGACACGGCGGCGCTGGCGAGCGAGTCGGCGCGCCGCGTCGCCGCCGCCGGTTACCAGGTGAAGCTGGTCGAAAAAGAGGGTGCAACGCTGCTGACGGCCAAGCAGGGCGCGGCCAACAAGCTCGGTTACATCTTCGCGCATGCGGCGATCGTGATCATCTGCGTCGGCGGCCTGCTCGACTCGAACCTGCCGATCCGCGCACAGCAGTGGCTGTTCGACAAGGAGCCCTTCAACGGCGGCGGCGTGATCGCGCAGATCCCCGAGCGGCATCGCCTCGGCACCGGCAATCCGACCTTCCGCGGGAATACTTACGTGCCCGAGGGCGCGAGCAGCAATACAGCGATCATCCCGTCGGGGCAGGGCGTGCTGATCCAGGAACTGCCGTTCACGATCGAACTGAAGAAATTCATCATCGACTTCTACCCGACCGGCATGCCGAAGCTGTTCGCCAGTGATGTGATCATCACCGACCACGACACCGGCAAGAGCTTCCCCGCGACCATCAAGGTCAACCAGCCGCTGATCCACAAGGGCATGGCGGTCTACCAGTCGAGCTTCGAGGATGGCGGCAGCCGCCTGAAGCTGGTCGGCTACCCGATGCTCGGGCCGGCCAGCCGGTCGTTCGCCGTTGAAGGCGAAGTCGGCCGCACCACGCCGCTGCTCGGCAGCGGCGGCAGCGAATACACGATCGAGTGGTCGGGCTTCCGCCCGTTCAACGTCGAGAACATGGCAGGCAATGGCCAGGACGTGCGTGCAGTCGACCAGAAGAAAACCCTGCATGAGCGCCTCGACAAACAGCTCGGCTCGGCCGCCAATCCGGAGAAGAACAAGAACCTGAAGAACGTCGGTCCGAGCGTGCAGTACAAGCTGCGCGACAAGAATGGCCAGGCGCGCGAATTCAACAATTACATGCTGCCGGTGAATGTCGACGGCAACGAAGTCTTCCTTGCCGGCGTGCGTGAGACGCCGGCCGAAGGTTTCCGCTTCCTTCGCATCCCCGCCGATGCGAAGGGCTCGATGGAAGAGTGGATGCGCCTGCGCGCTGCGGTCAACGATCCGGCGCTGCGCGAGAAGGCCGCCGCCAGCTATGCCGCCAAGGTGCCGCTCGGCCCGGGCGCCAGTCCGCAGCTGCGCGAACAATTGAAGGCGTCGGCGCTGCGCGGCCTGACTGTGTTCGCCGGCAACGAGGAAGCCGCCGGTTACATCGCGATCGCGCGCTTCATCGGCAAGCTGCCCAAGGAGCAGCAGGAGCAGACCGCGGATATCTTCATGAAGATCCTGAACGGCACCATGTGGGAGCTGTGGCAGGCGGCGCGCGAAAAGGATGGCCTGCCGGCGATGTCCGTCAGCGAGCAGAGCGGCCGCTTCCTGAAGCTGGCGACTGATGCCGTGGCCGATGCCTTCCTGTACGGCGCGCCGGTGTTCCTGCAGCTGAAATCCTTCGACGAAGTGAAGGCCTCGGTCTTCCAGGTCACGCGTTCGCCGGGCAAGAATGTCGTCTATCTCGGTTGCCTGCTGCTGGTGCTGGGCGTGTTCGCGATGATCTACGTGCGCGAGCGCCGGCTGTGGATCTGGATCCGCCCGTCCGAAGGCGGCGCGCACGCGCTGATGGCGATGAGCACGCAGCGCCGCAGCCTCGATTTCGACAAGGAGTTCGAGCGGCTGAAAGCAAAACTCGCTGGCCGCTAAGCTCCCAACCTCCCTTCCGGGCGCCCGCCGGCAATGCCGCGGGCGCTGGACTATACTTCGCTTCGCGCAATGCATGACGCAAGGCGCACGGAGACACATCATGGAACTGACACAGAATTCCGCCTATGGCGAGGGCCGCGGCCTGCTGAAGGGCCGCAGCCTGTATGACTGGATTTTCGCCGCGCTGCTGCTGGCCGGCTCATTGTTCGCATTGAATCGCTACGGCGAGTTCATGGACATCTACGAAAAGGGCATCCTGCTGGCCGCCGCGCCCACCTTCATCGGCCTCGGCTGGTACTGGCGTTCGGCGCGCACCCTGATTCTGCTGATCGGCGCGTTGTCGCTGGCCGGCATCTACTTCTACGGGGGCAGCCTCGACGCTGCACAGAGCCGCTTCTTCCTGAAATACCTGCTGTCGAGCCAGTCCGCGATCCTGTGGATGAGCACGCTGTTCTTCCTGTCGACGCTGTTCCACTGGGGCGGCCTGCTTGCGCGCTCGTCTTTCGGCGGTGCGGTCGGCAGCAAGCTGTGCTGGGCGGCGGTGATGCTGGGCTTTACCGGCATGATGGTGCGCTGGTATGAATCCTATCTGCTCGGCGCCGACATCGGCCACATTCCGGTATCGAACTTGTATGAAGTGTTCGTGCTGTTCTGCCTGATCACCGCGCTGTTCCTGCTGTTCTATGAGCAGAAGTACGAAACGCGCGCGGTCAGTCCGTTCGTGATGCTGGTCATCTCGGCGGCGGTCGGCTTCCTGCTCTGGTACATGACCAGCCGCGACGCGCACGAGATCCAGCCGCTGGTGCCGGCGCTGCAAAGCTGGTGGATGAAGATCCATGTGCCGGCAAACTTCATCGGCTATGGCACCTTTGCACTGGCCGCGATGGTCGGCGTGGCCTACCTGCTGAAGGCCAAGGGCTACCTTGAAGACCGCCTGCCGTCGCTCGAAGTGCTGGACGACATCATGTACAAGGCGATCGCCGTCGGTTTTGCTTTCTTCACGATCGCGACCATCCTCGGCGCGCTGTGGGCTGCCGAGGCGTGGGGCGGCTACTGGTCGTGGGACCCGAAGGAAACCTGGGCACTGATCGTCTGGCTGAACTATGCGGCATGGCTGCACATGCGGTTGATGAAGGGGCTGCGCGGTCAGGTTGCCGCCTGGTGGGCCGTCGGTGGCCTGCTGGTTACGACCTTCGCCTTCCTCGGCGTGAACATGTTCTTGTCCGGGTTGCACTCTTACGGCGAACTCTGATCGAAAACAGGCTGCTGCGGCAGCCTGTTTGCTTTGCTGACGGAGAACATCATGCTGATCAAGTTTCCTCGATCCACCGACCCGGTGCCTTCCGAGATCACGCGACCCGAAGTTGCGGCCTCGCGCCGACAGTTCCTGCAGCAAGCTGCGGCCGGCACGCTCGCCGCAGCTGGCCTTGGCGAGCTCGCGCAAGCGGCTGACGGGCCGTCGCTGGCGCAGCTGGCCGCGCAACGCAATCCGAAATACAGTCCGGCCGACAAGCCGACCACCTACCGGGATGCGACCACCTACAACAATTTTTACGAGTTCGGCCTCGACAAGGGCGATCCTTCGCATTACGCCGGCACGCTGAAGCCACGGCCATGGACCGTGCGCATTGACGGCGAGGTGAAGAAGCCGCTGACGCTGGACCTCGATGCGCTGCTGAAGCTCGCGCCGCTGGAGGAGCGGCTTTACCGGCTGCGCTGCGTCGAGGGCTGGTCGATGGCGATCCCGTGGATCGGTTACCCGCTGGCTGATCTGATCCGCAAGGTCGAGCCGACCGGCAATGCGAAGTTCATCGAGTTCACCACGCTGGCCGACCGCGCGCAGATGCCGGGCCTCGGCAGCCGCGTGCTCGACTGGCCGTATGTCGAGGGCCTGCGCATCGACGAGGCGAACCATCCGCTGGCGCTGCTGGCCTTCGGCATGTACGGGCAAGTGCTGCCCAACCAGAATGGCGCGCCGGTGCGCATCGTGCTGCCGTGGAAATACGGTTTCAAGTCGGCCAAATCGATTGTGCGCATTCGTTTCACCGAGTCGCAGCCGAAGACTGCGTGGAATCAGGTCGCGCCACAGGAATACGGTTTCTACTCGAACGTCAATCCCGAGGTCGACCATCCGCGCTGGTCACAGGCGACCGAGCGCCGCATCGGCGAGGATGGTTTTTTCACGCGCAAGCGCAAGACGATGATGTTCAACGGCTATCCCGAGGTCGCGTCGCTGTACGCCGGCATGGACCTGAAGAAGTTCTTCTGAGCGATGGCGCCGACCGCTGCGCAGCTGTCGTGGATACGGCGCGTGCTGTTTCTGATTGCGCTGTTGCCGCTGGCGCGAGTGGTCTGGCTGGGCAGCGAAGGCCGGCTGGGCGCGAACCCGATCGAGACCATCACGCGGGCCAGCGGTGACTGGACGCTGTACTTCCTCTGCTTCACGCTGGCGATCACGCCGCTGCGCCGGCTGACCGGCCAGCAGTGGCTGCTGAAGCTGCGGCGCATGCTCGGACTGTTCTGTTTTTTCTATGCGAGCCTGCATTTCCTCTGCTTCCTCTGGTTCGACCATTTTTTCGATCTCGCCGAGATGTGGAAGGACGTGAAGAAGCGGCCATTCATTACGGTCGGCTTTAGCGCGTTCGTCCTGCTGATCCCGCTGGCGGCAACCAGCACCACGGCAATGCAGCGACGGCTCGGGCGCAACTGGGCGCGGCTGCATCGGCTGGTTTATCTGATCGCGCTGCTGGCGATCGTGCATTTCTGGTGGATGCGCGCGGGGAAGAACAATTTCGGCGAGCCGATCTTGTTCGGCGCCCTCGTTGCGATGTTGCTGGGGATGCGGCTGGTGTTTCGCTGGCAGGCGGCGCGCGCGGCGGCGCGCAGCCTGGCAGTGGAGTTGTCGGCCAAAGATCCCGGCTGACTTAGCCCGGAATCGATTCCAGCGCGAACAGATCGGCCGGATTTTCGCGCTGGCGGATCAGCGTGAACTGCTCGCCATCGACCAGTACTTCGGCCGCACGGCCGCGCGTGTTGTAGTTCGACGCCATCGTCATGCCGTAGGCGCCGGCCGACATGATCGCCAGCAGGTCGCCCTGCTCCAGCGACAGCGTCCGGCCGCGTGCGAGCCAATCGCCCGATTCGCAGACCGGGCCGACCACGTCATATTCCTTCGCACCGTCAGCGCGGCGATTCAGCGGCTGCACACCATGCCAGGCTTCATACATGGCCGGGCGCATCAGGTCGTTCATCGCGGCGTCAACCACCGCAAAATTCTTCGTCGCACCATGCTTCAGGTACTGCACTTCGGTCAGCAGCACGCCGGCGTTGCCGACGATCGAGCGCCCCGGCTCGAACATCACGCTGATCTGCTTGCCGCCGTACTTGTCCTTGCGCCAGCGGTCGATGCGGGCAAACAGCCGCCCGAGATAGTCCGCGACCGCGACCGGCTTTTCATCGTCATAGGTGATGCCGATGCCGCCGCCGATGTCGAGGTGGTGCAGTTCGATGCCTTCCGCATGCAGCCGGTCGGCCAGTTCGATCACCTTGTCCAGCGCTTCGAGCAGCGGCGCGTCATCAAGCAGCTGCGAGCCGATGTGGCAGTCGATGCCGGTGACTTCGATATGCGGCAGCGACGCCGCCACGCGGTAGGTCGGCAGCGCATCCTCGTACGCGATGCCGAACTTGTTTTCCTTCAGGCCGGTCGAGATGTACGGATGCGTCTTCGGGTCGACGTCCGGGTTCACGCGCAGCGACACGCGCGCGCGCTTGCCGAGGCTGGCTGCCACCTCGTTGAGCCGGTGCAGTTCGGGGATGGACTCGACGTTGAAGCAGAGGATGTCATGCGCCAGCGCCAGTTTCATCTCGTCGCGCGACTTGCCCACGCCGGAGAAGATCACCTTGCGCGGATCGCCGCCGGCGGCGATCACGCGCAGCAGCTCGCCGCCGGACACGATGTCGAAGCCGGAGCCAAGCTTGCCGAGCAGGTTCAGCACCGCGAGGTTGGAGTTCGATTTCACCGAGTAGCACACCAGCGCGCCCTGTTCGCCGCGGCCATGGGCGCGGCAGGCATTCGCATAGGCGAGGAAGTTCTCGGTCAGGGCGGCACGCGAGTACACATAGGTGGGCGTGCCAAAAGTCTGGGCGATCGTGGCGAGCGGCACACCTTCGGCGTGCAGCGCGTCGCCGCGGTATTCAAAATGCGACATGGTCAGGGCTGGCGGGATGGTCGTTGCTTGGCGGGTTGCGCGTCGAATTCGGCGTCCGGGTCAGCCTTCGGCTGGACCTGGTCGGGCAAGTGCAGTGGACCGGTCTGACCGCAGGCGCTCAGGCCGATCGAGGCGATCGTCGCTAGAATGGCGAAAAAGGTGCGCATGGAGAGTGTGGTTTTGCGGGCTGGACCGCGCCACGCCATGCATGACGCGCGCGTTGAAAATTTCTTCTGGAGTGTAGCATGACCGAAACCGAATTCCTGGCCATTGCCGAGAGCGTGCTCGACGCCATCGAGAACGCGTTCGAGCGCGCCGGCGAGGAGGCCGATGTCGATGTCGAGTGCAGCCGCAGCGGCAATGTGCTCGAGATCGAGTTCGTCGACAACGGCAGCAAGATCATCGTCAATACGCAGGCGCCGATGCGGGAAATCTGGGTCGCCGCGCGCGCCGGCGGCTTCCACTACCGGCTCAACGACGGCCGCTGGCTCGATACCCGCGACGGCTCGGAGCTGTACTCATCGCTGTCGCGGCTGGCCGGCCTGCAGGCCGGCACCGCGCTGGACATCTCGGCCTGATCAGAAGATCTCGCCCTTCGTCGCCTCCTTCTCGGTCGGCGGTTTTTCCTCTTCCTGCGCACCGCCGTTGCCCAGCGAGCCGACGCCGCCGGCATCGACATACTCGGAATAGATCAGGTCGCCGTTCAGCGTCGTGATGCCCGCCGGCACCTCGCGCTGGGTGACCGGCAGCTTTGGCAGCGCCTTCTGCATGTAGCCGATCCAGATCGGCAGCGCGAGCCCGCCGCCGGTCTCGCGGTTGCCGAGGTTCTTCGGCTTGTCGAAGCCGATCCATGCGACCGCCGCCAGTCTCGGATGATAGCCGGCGAACCACGCGTCGATCGAGTCGTTGGTGGTGCCGGTTTTTCCGGCAATGTCGATCCGGTTCAGCGACTGTGCGCGCGCTGCCGTGCCGTAGCGAACCACGTCCTTGAGCATGCTGTCGACGATGTAGGCATTGCGGGCATCGATCACGCGCAGCGACTCGTCGCCGGCCTTGTCCGGCGTGACCTGGAACAGGGTCTTGCCGTTGTTGTCGGTGATCTTCGCGATCAGGTGCGGGTTCACCTTGTAGCCGCCATTGGCGAACACGGCATAGGCACCGGCCAGCTGCAGCGGCGTCACCGAGCCGGCGCCCAGGGCCAGCGTCAGGTAGGGCGGATTCTTTTCGGCCTCGAAGCCGAAGCGGGTCACGAATTCCTGCGCATACTGCGGACCGATCTTGTCGAGGATGCGGATCGACACCATGTTCTTCGACTTGGCCAGGCCGCGCCGCATCGACATCGGGCCCTCGTATTTGCCGTCGTAGTTCTTCGGCTCCCAGGCCTGGCTGCCGGTCTGCGACGCGTCGTAGGTCAGCGGCGCATCATTGACGATCGTGCCTGGCGACAGACCTTTTTCCAGTGACGCCGAATAAATGAACGGCTTGAACGACGAGCCCGGCTGGCGCCATGCCTGCGTCGCATGGTTGAACTTGTTGCGGTTGAAGTCGAAGCCGCCGACCAGCGCCTTGACCGCGCCGTCATCCGGTCCGACGGCAACGAAGGCCGATTCGACCTCAGGCAGCTGGATCACCTGCCAGTTGCTGCCGTCCTGCATCACCCGGATGATCGCGCCGCGGCGGATGCGGCGGTTGGCCGGCACCTTGTCCGTCAGCGCGCTGGCCGCCGTGCCGAGCGCGGCGTCGGCGATCGTCACCTCCTCGCCGGTCGACAGCACCGCGCGCAGCGACTTCGGTGCGGTCGACAGCACGACCGCAGCAACCATGCCGTCGCTGTCCGGATGCTCGGCCAGCTCCGACTCGATCGCTGCTTCCGCATCGGTGCGATCGGACGGGATGTCCATGTAGCCTTCCGGGCCGCGGTAGGGCTGGCGCTTCTCGTAGTCGAGCACGCCGCGGCGCAGCGCGAGGTAGGCGGCGTCCTGGTCGGCCTTGGTGATGGTGGTGAAAACGTTCAGGCCGCGCGTGTAGGTGTCTTCCTTGAACTGCTCGTAGACCATCTGGCGCGCCATCTCGGACACATACTCGGCGTGTACGCCGAAGTCATTGCTGTCCATCTTGATCTTCAGCTTTTCATTGCGTGCCTGGTCGTACTGCGCGCGCGTGATGTAGCCGAGCTCGTGCATGCGCTGCAGGATGTACTGCTGGCGCGCCTTTGCGCGCTTCGGATTGACGACCGGGTTGTTCGCCGACGGCGCCTTCGGCAAGCCGGCGAGCATGGCCGCCTCGGCCGTGGTGATCTCCGACAGGCGCTTGCCGAAATAAATCTGCGCGGCCGACGCGAAGCCATATGCGCGCTGGCCAAGGTAGATCTGGTTCATGTACAGCTCGAGGATCTGGTCCTTGGTCAGCGTCTTCTCGATCTTCCATGCCAGCAGGATTTCATACAGCTTGCGCTTGATGGTCTGCTCGCTGGACAGGAAGAAGTTGCGCGCGACCTGCTGCGTGATCGTCGATGCGCCCTGGCGGCTGCCGCCGATCGCATTGTGAATGGCCGCGCGCAGGATGCCCCAATAGTCGACGCCGTGGTGCTGATAGAAGCGATCGTCTTCGATCGCCAGCACCGCCTGCTTCATCACGGTCGGGATGTCCTTGTAGCGCACCAGGCTGCGGCGCTCTTCGCCGAATTCACCGATCAGCACGTTATCGGCCGAGAAAACGCGTAGCGGCATTTTCGGCTGGTAAGTCGCCAGCGAATCGATGTCCGGCAGGTTCGGATAAGCCATCATCAGCATGAAGCTCAACAGCAGGAATCCGATAACCGCCAGTCCGGACAAGACGCCGAATACGCTCAGCGCAACTTTGACGGGAGCGGGGAGTTTGCCGCCGCGCGAGGGTTCATCGGCGCGATCGGCGGAGTTGTGGTTGTTCATTCAGCAGGAGGGAGGGACGAGCCCATTGATTGATGGCGGTCATTATAGCGGCAGCCCCGGAACGGCTTCGCGTCCCCGGAAATGATGGCAAACGGTCAAGCCGGCAGCCGGTTTCCGAACGCTATCGGCATACGCGTCGGCATTTGACAACGCGCCGCCACGGCGGCTTTGCATCGTCGAAACGCGCTTGCTAGCATCCGCCGCAAGTTTTGAAATTGATAACGCGAGGCGTGCGGATGTTTTCTTTGCGGCAGTGGTGGCGGCAAGCTCAGCGGCCGATGCTCGGGGTCGATCTCGGTGCGGACGCAGTCCGCGTCGTCGCCCTCGGGGCGAGCGTGCCGCGGCGCTCACTGCGCATAGCGCACTTTGCGCAGCAGGCACTGCCGCGCGGCGCGATGCGCGACGGCGCCATCGTGATGCCCGACGAGGTCGCGGCCGCGCTGCGCGAGGCGATCCGGGCCAGCGGCAGCCGCCTGCGCGATGCGGCGCTGGCGCTGCCTGCCGGCGCAGCAATCAGGAAAACCCTGTCGCTGCCGGCGCTGCTGCACGAGGACGAAATGGAAATGCAGGTCGAGGCGGAAGCCGGCGAGACCCTGCCTTTCCCGCGCGACGAGATCGGCCTGGATTTCACCATCGGCGGCCCGACGGCCAGCCAGCCCGACTGCGTCGATGTCGTGCTGGTCGCGGCCCGGCGCGAGCGCATCGACGAGCGGGTCGCGCTGGCGCGCGCGGCGGGTCTGCGACCGCTGGTTATCGACATCGAGTCGCAGGCACTGGCGTCCGCGATCGCGCTGCTCGATGCCGCACATGATGGCGGGCCCGCGCCGGTACTGGCCGCACTGCGGCTGGAGCCGGAGCGCGGGCTCTGCCTGTTCATGGCCGACGGCGTGCTGTCCTATGAGCGCGAACTCGTGTTGCCGACGCCGGCCGGCGATACCGCTGCTGTCGAGCGCGCCTGCCAGGAATTCGATCGCGCCTTGCAGTTGTTCCAGACGGCTACCACGCATGCGGTGCTCCATCGCATCTACCTGCTCGGCACCGTGCCCGAGGGGCTGGCTCCGGCACTGCAGCGCCGTACCGGCGCGCCGGTGGTGCGGCCCGGACTGTCGCGGCATTCCGCGGGTGCTGCGGCCGCCGAAGTGCCGACCTCATGCCTGCTGGCGTGCGGCCTTGCGTTGAGGGGCGCCGAACGATGACGGGCTTCAACCTGCTGCCATGGCGGGACATGCGCCGTCGCGAGCGTCGCCGCCAGTTCAGGAGCCTGACCGGCCTCGCCGGCGCGCTCGGGCTGGCTGTGGTGCTGGCCGTGTTTGTCCTCAACCAGCGCCGGATTGCGCAGATGGACGATCGCCATCAGCTGCTGGCCGCGCAGATCGCCTTGCTGGATGCGCGCATAGGCGAAGTCCGGATGTTGCGCGAGAAGATAGCGACACTGCTCGCCCGGCGCGACGCGGTACGCGGACTCCAGCGGGCGCGTGCACTGCCGGTGCGCTTTCTTGACGAGCTGGCCGGCCGGATTCCGCAGGGTGTCATGCTGAAATCAGTGCAGCAGGCCGAGCGGGTCACGCTGGCGGGTTTTGCGCAGTCCGGCGCGCGCGTGTCGGAGTTGCTGCATGCGCTGGCCGGCGGTGTGTCAGTCACCCGCCCCGAGCTGGTCGAAATCAAATCGGCGACGCTGGGGCAGGGGCGCGACGCCCGGCGGGTGTTCGAATTCACGATTGCCATGGATGCGCCCGGTTTCGCGCAGCAAGCCCGGTGAGCGCGGCCGCTTCCGGCCGGTTTGCGCGATGGCGAGCGCAATTTCATGGTCTCGCCGGCCGCCCTCCGGCGCTGTGGCCGCCGCTGCCGCGCGCGCTGTGCGCGGCCAGCGTCTGGCTGCTGGTCACCGCGGCCGGCGGCTGGTTCGCGTGGCAACCGCAGCACGAGGCGCTGGAGGACGGGCGCCAGAAGGAGGCGCAGCTGCGCGCGAGCTTCGAGCAGAAGGTCGCGCAGGCGCAGCATCTGGACAGCCTTCGCGTGCAGAAAGCCGCTGTCGAGGCCGAAGTCACGCGGCTCGAAAAGCAGTTGCCGGCACAGTCGGAAATGGAAGCGCTGCTGTCCGGGATCAGCCGTGCCGGCGTCGCGCGCGGATTGCAGTTCGAGCTCTTCAGGCCGGCGCCGCTGCGATTCGGCGAGCATTATGCCGAGCTGCCGATCGAGATGCGGCTCAGCGGCGGGTTCCATGCGCTGGCCGGATTCGTCAGCGACGTTGCCAACATGCCGCGCATCGTCACTTTAGACGGCGTGTCGCTCGCCCAGCAACGCGAGGCCGGATTGTCGTTCGCTTGCGTTGCGCATGCGTTCCGCTATCTCGACCCGGCCGAAGCGGCGCTGCGAAAGCAGCAGGCAGCAGAGCGCCGCAAACAGGGGAAGAAATGACACGCGCCGCGCCGTGGCTTGTTGCCTGCGTGTGCCTGACCGCCTGCGATGCGCACGATGACCTGCGCGGCTGGATGGACAGCGTACGCCAGCGCCACCATCCCGCGCCGGCCGCATTGCCGGCGGCGCCCGTACCGGCCGTGATGCGCTACGAGCCCGGGGCGCGCCCTGATCCGTTTGCGGCGGCCATGCTGGAGGCCGCTGACGACAATGCGGCAGGCCCCGGGCTGAAGCCCGACCTGCGCCGCGAGCGCGAGCCGCTGGAATCCTTTGCACTGGCCAACCTGCGGCTGGTCGGCAGCCTGCGTGCCGGCCGCGATGCGATCGCGCTGGTGGAAGCCGACCAGCGCGTCCATCCGGTGCGCGTCGGCGCGCACCTCGGGCAGGATTTCGGCAAGGTGGTGGCCATCGGCGAGCGCACTGTCGATATCGATGAACTCGTTGCCGACAGCGGCGGGCGCTGGATCCGGCGCCGTGCCCGCCTCGTGCTACAGGAGACGCGGTGATGAACATTTTTTCCCGCTGGCGCGCGGCCTTGCTGCTCGGCCTGTCGCTGGCGGCGCACAGCGCGCACGCCGAGCCGAATGCCGTGCGCGCGATCGACGCGATCCGCGACGGCACGCATCAGGTGCTGCGTGTGCAGCTGCGCCGGCCGCTGGCCGCCGCGCCTGATGGTTTTGCGACCGTCTCCCCGCCGCGCATCGTGCTGGACCTGCCCGACACCGTGAATGCGACCGGCCAGCCGCGCCGCGTGCTGGGTGCGGGCGCGCTGCGGCATGTCGACATCGTGCAGGCGGGCACCCGGACGCGACTGGTGCTGAACCTGCAGCAGAGCATGGGCTACAGCACCCGCCTGCGTGACGCCGAACTGCACATCGTGCTGAACGAGCCATCGTCCGGCGCTTCTGCCGCCGAACGCGCGGCGGACACGGCGCTTGAACGGAATGCGATTGTCGACATCGATTTCCGGCGCGGCGAGTCCGCTGCCGGACGGGTCATCATCGACCTGTCGAGCGAGCCGGCGGCGATCGACGTCCGCCGGCAAGGACAGACCGTGGTCGTGGACTTCATGAAGACCCGTCTGCCGGAAGTGTTGCGTCGCCGGCTCGATGTCCGCGATTTCGGCACGCCGGTACAGGCCGTCACGGCAGAATCCAGCGGTGACATGGCGAGGCTGACCATCGAGCCGGGCGGGCAGTGGGACCACGTCGCATGGCAGACCGACCGCCGGCTGGTGGTCGAGGTGCGGCCACTGAAGCCTGACGATCGCGGCGCGCGCGGTTACCACGGCGACCGGCTGTCGCTGAATTTCCAGAACATCGAGGTGCGCGCGTTGCTGCAGGTGATCGCCGACTTCACCGGACTGAACGTGGTGGCCAGCGACAGCGTTGGCAGCAACCTGACGCTGCGTTTGAAGGACGTGCCCTGGGACCAGGCACTGGATATCGTGATGCAGGCACGCGGCCTCGACATGCGCCGCAATGGCAATGTGCTGTGGATCGCACCGAAAGACGAGCTGCTGACCAAGGAGCGGCTTGAGCTGGAGCAGCGCGCGCAGATCTCCGAACTCGAGCCGCTGGTCACCGAGACCTTCCAGCTGAATTACCAGAAGGCCGATTCGTTCCAGAAGGTTTTCGGGCTGGACGGCCAGCCGGGACGCGGCAGCATCCTGTCGCGGCGCGGCAGTGCATCGGCCGAGCCGCGCAGCAACAAGCTGTTCGTCACCGATACGCCCGCACGGCTGGCCGAAGTGCGCCGGCTGATCCAGCTGACCGACGTGCCGCAGCGGCAGGTGATGATCGAGGCCCGCATCGTCGAGGCCGATGACAATTTCAACAAGAACCTCGGCGTGCGGCTGGGCTATCTTGACCGCAACCTCGTCGCCGGACGCACGCCCGGCACCCGACTGGGCGGAGACACCCGCGTCGGTCTGACCGGCAGTTACCTCGGTGTCGGCGAGCAGACCGGGCAGGCCACGGTGACCGCCGGCAGCTACATGCCGAATACCCAGTTCCTTGACCTGCCGGCCGGGAAGATCGGTACGGCGCAAGCGGCCAGCATCGGCATTTCGCTGTTTTCGCCCGGGGCAAACCGCTTCCTGAACCTCGAACTGTCGGCCTTGCAGGCCGATGGCAAGGGAAAAATCGTCTCCAGCCCGCGGGTCGTCACCGCCGACCAGCAGCCGGCCGTGATCGAGCAGGGCGAGGAGATCCCGTTCCAGCAGGCTACCAGCAGCGGTGCGACGTCGGTCCAGTTCAAGAAGGCGAACCTGAAGCTGGAGGTCACGCCGCAGATCACGCCGGACGGCAACATCATCCTGACCGTCGACGTGGCGAAGGATTCACGCGGGATTGCCGTGGGCACCAGTTATGCGATCGACACCAAACATGTGAAGACGAATGTGCAGGTCGAGAATGGCGGCACGGTCGTACTGGGCGGCATCTTCATGCAGGAGGAGCGCAGCAACGTGACCAAGGTGCCTTTTTTCGGCGATCTGCCGCTGCTCGGCGTGCTGTTTCGTCAGACCGCGCAGATGCGCAGCCAGCGCGAGCTGCTGATCTTCATTACGCCGCGCATCGTTGCCGATCTCGCAGCGGGCCGTTCGCCGCCGTCGCCCTGAGGTGGCGGCAGGGACGGATGGGATAAACTGTCGCCTTTCCGGGGAAAAATCCCCTGCAACGGCAACGATGTCCATACCGAATTCCAACATCTTCCTGGTCGGCCTGATGGGCTCCGGCAAGACCACGATAGGTCGAGCGCTCGCGAAGAAACTGAACCTGCGCTTCGTCGATGCGGATCAGGAAATTGAGGCGCGCACCGGCGCGTCGATTCCGTTGATCTTCGAGATCGAAGGCGAAGCCAGCTTCCGCCAGCGTGAAGCCGACGTGATCCGCGACCTGACCGCGCAGCCGGGCATCGTGCTGGCGACCGGCGGCGGCGCGGTGCTGAACGAGCAGAGCCGGCGTTACCTGCATGAGCGCGGCATCGTGATCTACCTGCGCGCATCGGTGCACAGCATCCTGCAGCGCACCAGCCACGACCGCAACCGGCCGCTGCTGCAGACCGCCGACCCGAAAGCAAAGATCGAGGAGCTGTCGCGCCAGCGCGCGCCGCTGTATCAGGAAATTGCGCACATCACCATCGAGACCGGGCGCCCGAACGTGCAGTCGGTGCTCAATAACATCCTCGCGCAACTCGAACAGTTCAACCAGGCGGCCGCCGCGGCCGACCCCACCCCTTCCGAATGAGCATCCGCATGAACCCGACTTCGTCCGTGTTCGCCAGCCTCGCCGTCGAGCTTGGCGAGCGCAGCTACCCGATCGTGATTGGCCGCCACCTGCTGGAGAATGAAGAATTCGCCCGCCATGTGCCGGGCAAGCGCGTCGCGATCGTCACCAATACCGTGGTCGCGCCGCTCTACCTCGACCGGCTGACGGCGATGCTGCAGTCTGCCGGCAAGCAGTGCATTGCGATCGTGCTGCCGGATGGCGAAGAAGAGAAGAACGCCGACAACCTGATGCAGATCTTCACCTCGCTGCTCGAGCACAAGTGCGACCGCAAGACCACGCTGGTGGCGCTGGGCGGCGGCGTGATCGGCGACATGACCGGGTTTGCCGCAGCGACCTACATGCGCGGCGTGCCTTTCGTGCAGGTGCCGACGACACTGCTGGCGCAAGTCGATTCATCGGTCGGCGGCAAGACGGCGATCAACCATCCGCTTGGCAAGAACATGATCGGCGCGTTTTACCAGCCGCAGTCGGTGCTGGCCGACACCGCGACGCTGGCGACGCTGCCGGACCGCGAACTGTCCGCCGGCCTGGCGGAAGTGATCAAGCATGGCGCGATCATCGATGCCGACTTTTTCAGCTGGCAGGAAGCGAACATGGACAAGCTGGTCGCGCGCGACGATGCGGCGCTCGCCCATGCAATCCGCCGTTCCTGCGAGATCAAGGCCGACGTCGTGCGACAGGATGAGCGCGAAGGCGGGCTGCGCGCGATCCTGAATTTCGGCCATACCTTCGGCCATGCGATCGAGGCCGGCATGGGCTATGGCGAGTGGCTGCACGGCGAGGCCGTCGGCTGCGGCATGGTGATGGCGGCCGACCTGTCTGTGCGCCTCGGCTATCTGGCGCCGGCTGACCGCGATCGTATCGTCGCGCTGGTGAAGGCGGCGAAGCTGCCGACGGTGGCGCCGGATCTTGGCGAGGACCGCTGGCTGGAGCTGATGGAAGTCGACAAAAAGAACGAGGGCGGGCAGATCAAGTTCATCCTGCTCAAGCCGCTGGGCACCGCGACCATCACCGGCGTGCCGTCCGAATTGTTGAAGGCCACTTTGGCCGCTTGCACGAAGGCGTGACATGAGCGACCTGATCGAAGCCCGTCTCGCCCCGTATGCAGCGCGTTCCGGCACTTCGATCGGCCGCTCCTTTGCCGAGCCGGCGCCGGATACGCGTGGCGAATTCCAGCGCGACCGCGACCGCATCATCCATTCGACCGCTTTCCGCCGGCTCGAGTACAAGACGCAGGTTTTCGTCAACCACGAAGGCGACCTGTTCCGCACCCGCCTGACGCACAGCATCGAGGTCGCGCAGATCGCGCGTTCGCTGGCGCGCAGCCTGCAGCTCAATGAAGACCTGGTCGAGGCGATCTCGCTGGCCCACGACCTCGGCCACACGCCGTTCGGCCACGCCGGGCAGGATGCGCTGAATGCCTGCATGAAGGATTACGGCGGCTTCGAGCACAACCTGCAGAGCCTGCGCGTGGTGGATGCGCTGGAACAGCGCTACGGCGCGTTCGACGGACTGAACCTGATGTTCGAGACGCGCGAGGGAATACTCAAGCACTGCTCGCTGCCGAACGCACAGCAGCTCGGTGAGGTCGGCCGCCGTTTCATCGCGAAAAAGCAGCCGAGCCTCGAGGCGCAGCTGGCGAATCTGGCCGACGAGATCGCCTACAACAACCATGATATCGACGATGGCCTGCGCTCCGGCTTGCTGACGGTCGACCAGTTGCAGGAAGTGCGGCTGTACGCGCGTTACAGCGCGGAAGTCCAGCAGCAGTTCCCCGGCATTGCCGGCCGGCGTGCGATCAATGAGACCGTGCGGCGGATGATCAATGCGCTGGTCGTCGACCTGATCGTGACGTCGCGCGCGAACATCGTGGCTTCCGGCGTGCAGTCGATCGATGATGTCCGCAACGCGCCACCGCTGATCAGTTTTTCAGAAGCGATGCGCGCCGACGCGCAGGAGCTGAAGCGTTTCCTGCGCAAGAACCTGTATCAGCACTATCAGGTGAACCGGATGACCAGCAAGGCGCGGCGCATTGTCACCGACCTGTTCGGCATCTTCCTCAGCGGGCCGCAGTTGCTGCCGCCGGATTATCAGGTCGCGGATGGCGACGTGCTCGAGCAGGCACGCAAGGTCGCCGACTACATTGCCGGGATGACCGACCGCTACGCCATGCGGGAATACCGACGCTTGTTCGCCGTCGACGAGATCTGACCGCAAGGCGCCGGAGGCCGGCGCCTTGCGGTCGTTTACCCGAGGGGCGCTGCGTTCAGGCCAGGTCCCTCAGCGGATGCGCATACGCAGGCCATGCGCTGTCGAAGAACCGGTCGACCATCGCTGGCGCTACTTCCGCCAGCGTCGGCGGATTCCACTTCGGCGAATGATCCTTGTCGATTGCCAGCGCGCGCACCCCCTCGATCACCTCGCCATTCTCGAAGCAGCGACGCACCATGGTGCGCTCCATCCGCAGGCAGTCGCCGATGTCGAGCGCTGCCGCGCGGCGGATCTGCGACAGCGTCACGCACATCATCAGCGGTGAACGCTTGCGCATCGTTGCCAGTGTCGCCTGCGCGAATTCGCTGTCGTCCGCGGCCAGCGAATCCATGATCTCCGCGACGGTATCGAAGGCGAAATGGCGGTCGATCGCAGCACGGTGCTGCGCCAGCTTGCCTGGCAACGCCTGTGCCTGCGGGACGAAACGAGACGCGAACGACTGTATCGCCTCGCGCACGTCAGCTGCGCCGACGATCGCTTCCTGCAGCGCCGCCAGCTCGCTGCCGGGCACGAACACATCGGCCAGATCCGCATGGATCGCGTCGGCCGCGCCGATCACGTCGCCGGTCACGCCGAGATAGGCGCCGAGTTGTCCCGGCGTGCGCGACAGGAACCAGCCGCCGCCGACATCGGGAAACAGGCCGATCCCGGTTTCCGGCATCGCCATCTTCGTGCGCTCGGTGACGACGCGCACGCGTGCCTGCGGGCCGGCCTGCGCAATGCCCATGCCGCCACCCATCACCACGCCGTCCATCAGCGCGATGTAGGGTTTCGGATAGGTGTGCACAAGGTGGTTCAGCGCATATTCTTCGCTGAAGAAATCTTCAATCAGCGCCGCGCCGCCGGTCGCGCTGGCGCTGCCTTTCTGGTGGAAAAAGCGGATATCGCCGCCGGCGCAGTAGGCGCGTTCGCTGCTGGCCTTCACCAGCACGGCGCGCACGGCGGCGTCATTGCGCCACGCGAGCAGCGCGGAGGTCATCGCGCGCACCATCTCCAGCGTCAGCGAATTCAGTGCGGAAGGCCGGTCGAGCGTGATGATGCCGGTGGTGCCGCGGATCTCGGTTTTGATGTGGTCAGTCATGCGCGTCGTTGTCGGTTTGATCGAAAGCGCACAGTGTAGCGAGATTCGGTTGGCGCTCGTTTGCGAGCAGGGAAGGCGGGTTTTGGCGGCAGAAAACGCCGCGGTCGTCGTCCGGGCGGCGATGCGCCGGCGCCGCAAAAACGACAAGGGCGCTTGCGCGCCCTTGTGTCGAGTGAACCGGGGAGGGGATCAGGCAGCTTCAGCGCCGTCGTAGCCGCGCAGACCCACGTGCTGGTGGTCCTGGATCCTGTCCTTGTGCTTCAGCACTTGCCGGTCGAGTTTGTCCATCAGCAGGTCGATGGCCGCATACATGTCTTGCGCCTCGCTTTCGACATGCAGGTCCTTGCCGCGCATGTGCAGGTTGATTTCCGCACGCTGCCGCTTTTCCTTCTCGGTGTTGGCATCCACGGCGAGGATGACGTTGACATCAATGACGTTGTCGAAATGGCGCTTGATGCGCTCCAGCTTCGTTTCCACATACTCCCGGAGGGCGGGAGTCAATTCCAGATGATGACCGCTGATCTTCAGGTTCATAAACAGCACTCCTTGCATTGCGTCGCTGGAGGATCCGGCGGCACCGCCGGCAAGCAGGCCGGGCGGAACACAGCAACCGTTGAAAACTCTGGAAATGATTCGATCAGAGGGACTTGCGAAGGTTGACCGCGGGAATCTTCAGTGCTTCGCGGTATTTGGCGACGGTGCGCCGCGCGACAACCATTCCCTGTTCAGCCAGCATGTCCGTGATCTTGCTATCGGAAAATGGATTCTTCGGGTCCTCAGCTCCTATCAGTTGTTTGATCAACGCACGTATTGCTGTAGAGGAAGCTTCACCGCCCGCTTCAGTTGCCACATGGCTGCCGAAGAAAAATTTCAGTTCAAACATGCCATGAGGCGTCAGCATGTACTTTTGCGTTGTTACACGAGAAATAGTGCTCTCGTGCAGTCCCAGTGTATCAGCAATTTCACGCAGGACAAGAGGGCGCATCGCGACCTCGCCGTGCGAGAAAAAATTGCGCTGCCGATCGACAATCGCCTGTGCCACGCGAAGGATCGTATCGAAGCGCTGACGCATGTTCTTGATCAGCCATTTTGCTTCCTGCAATTGGGAAGACAGTGAACCGTCGCCTTTGTTCTGCTTCAGGATGTTTGCGTACATTGCATTCACGCGCAGCTTCGGCATCACGTCGCGGTTGAGCGTCACCTGCCAGCCATTCTTCGAGCGCTTGACGATCACATCCGGCACCACATAGTCCGACGCATCACCGGCAAAAGCGGCACCCGGATGCGGGTTGCAGCGGCGGATCACGGCCTGTGCTTCGCGCAGGTCTTCGTCGTCGCAATCGAGCGCCTTTTTCAGCTTGTTGAACTCCCGCTGTGCAAATAGTTCAAGATAGTTTTCCACCAGCGTCAGCGCCATGCGACGGGTGACCAGCGGCACATGCTCCATCCGGCGAATCTGGATGGACAGGCATTCGGAGGCGTTGCGCGCGCCGACGCCGGCGGGATCGAAGCTCTGCAGCAGCTTCAGCGCGACGTTCAGTTCGTCCAGCTCGATGTCCAGCTCTTCGGGCAGCCGCGCAAGGATGTCTTCCAGCGATTCTTCCAGGTAGCCGTTGTCGTCGAGTGCGTCGATCAGCAGCTCGACCAGCGCACGGTCGCGTCGCTGGCTGGTCGTCACCGAGAGCTGTTCCTGCAGGTGCTCGCGCAGCGTCGACTCATGCGCTTCCAGCTGCGGCCGCGCATTGTCGTCCTCGGGCGCCTTGGCAGCACGCGCGACATCGTCGAAGCTCCAGTCGGCATCCCCGCCGCCGCCCTCGTCACCGCCACCCTCGTTGCCGCCGGCGCCGGTGCCCTCGAACTCGCCGCCGGCCTCGCCCTGCGGTTCGGAGGACGGGGCGGGCGCCGTCGGCACGGGGCTGATTGCGCCGTCGCCGAGCAGGCGTACCGAATGGTCGAGCGGATCGTCGAGCCGTTCAAGCAGAGGATTCTCGATCAGCATCTGTTCGAGTTCCTGATGCAGCTCCAGCGTCGACAGCTGCAGCAGGCGGATCGACTGCTGCAATTGCGGCGTCAGCGCGAGATGCTGGGAGACGCGGAGCTGTAAGGTCTGCTTCATGGGCGTCGCTTACATGCGGAAGTGTTCGCCGAGATAGACCCGGCGAACCGATTCGTTGCCGATGATTTCATCCGGGCTGCCGGAGGCCAGCACCGTGCCCTGGTTGATGATGTATGCGCGGTCGCAGATGCCAAGGGTCTCGCGCACGTTGTGGTCCGTGATCAGCACGCCGATGCCGCGATCCTTCAGGAAGCGGACAATGCGCTGGATCTCGATCACTGCGATCGGGTCGACGCCGGCAAACGGCTCGTCGAGCAGGATGAAGCGCGGGCCGGTCGCCAGCGCGCGCGCGATTTCCACGCGACGGCGCTCGCCGCCGGACAGCGCGAGCGACGGGCTGTCACGCAGCTTTTCGATCTGCAGCTCGGCGAGCAACAGGTCGAGCCGGCGCTCGATCTCGTCGCGGGCCAGCGGCTTGCCGTTGGCCTTCTGCAGTTCGAGCACCGCGCGGATATTGTCCTCGACTGACAGCTTGCGGAAGACCGACGCTTCCTGCGGCAGGTAGGACAGGCCGCGCTCGGCGCGCCGGTGAATCGGCAGCTCGGACAGGCGCTCGCCGTCGAGCTCGATCTCGCCGCCCTCGGAAGGCACCAGCCCGACAATCATGTAGAACGACGTGGTCTTGCCGGCGCCGTTCGGTCCGAGCAGGCCGACCACCTCGCCGCTGGCGACGTCGAGCGACACGTCATGGACCACCCGCCGTGCGCCATAGCTTTTCTGCAGGTGGCGCACCTGCAGCGTGCTGGTCGGCTTACTTGTCATTGCCCGGTTTTTCCTGGACGCGCGGCTGGATGATTGCGCGGATGCGGCCGCCGGTCGCCTTGCCGTCGTCGGCATTTTGCGAACCGGACACCGTGTAGAACTCCGTACGGCTGTCATACGAGATGAATTCGCCCTCGACCTCGTCAGTCACCCGCGGGCCGTCGAGCATTTTCACTTTCGCGTGCTTGTACAGTTTGGCCACTTCGGTCTTGGTGTCGTACTCGATGCGGTCGGCTGCGTAGCCCTCGATCCACAGGTCCTTGCCGCCGTCGCGCTTCTGCCGGAACCGGGTCACGCCGCCGGCAACCGCATACATGGTCGCGTACTGGTAGCCCGCGGCATCCTGTTTGATCAACAGCTTCTCCGCATGCATCACCAGCGTGCCGCGGGTCAGCACCACGTTGCCGACGAAGGTATTGATCTGCTTGGCCTCGTCGTAAAACATCTGGTTGGCCTCGACATTGGTGGGTTTGTCGCGGTCGGCTTTTTCGGCGTATGCGTTACCGGCGGCGAGCCAGCCCAGCGATGCCAGCGCCAGTGCAAGGAAGGTCGATCGGGCAGTATTGTTCATCTTGTCTCCGGCCTCGTTATGGTTTCAGGTAGGTCGCTTGGACCCGGCTTTGCAGCGTCAGCTGCCGTTTTACGTCGTCGGCAAACATGCCGACGCCTTCCAGCGTGGAGTTGCCGAGACGGGCATGCACGGCACGGTCGGTCTTCACGATGCCCTGGTCCGGCAGCACCACCATGTAGTCCGACTCGGCGGTCAGCGACTCGCTGCCATGTGCCTGCGGACGGTTAAGGCGGACGTTGTCGATCAGGTGGAATTCGCTGTGGTCGCTGTTGATCTGCGCGCGGTCCGCCGTCAGGGTCATCGGCGCACGGCCTTTTGCATAGCTGTTCATGCGCGGCTGCGTGATCAGGCTGTCGTCGCTGACAGGGTCGTGCGCAAGCCGGTCGCCTTCGATCACATACTCGGCGCTGCCGTCGCGCGCCACCTTGACGTAGCGGAAACCCTCGATCACATAGTCGGGTTCGGTGCGTTTGCCGGCCTGTGGTGTGTCCTCGTCGCTGCGCTGCGCGGCCTTCAGCATCCACAGGCTGAAGCCGGCCAGCAACAGCACCAGGCCGAGCGTCAGCAGGGCCGGCAGCCGTCGCTGCATCGCGTAATTCACGCGAGGTACGGCGCCAGCGCCGCCTCGTAGTTGCCCTGTGCGCGCAGGATGAAATCACAGACTTCGCGTGCCGCGCCCTGGCCGCCGCGCGCTTCGCTGACGTAATGCGCGCGCACGCGCACTTCCGGATGGCCGTTCGGCACGCTGGCGGCGAAGGCCACGCGCGTCATCACCGGCAGGTCGATCACGTCGTCGCCCATGAAGCCGCAGTCGGAGGCCTCGAGCTTCAGTTCGCCCAGCACCTGTTCGAAGGCCTTGCGCTTGTCGTGCACCCCCTGCATCAGCACCGCAATGCCGAGGTCGGCCGCACGCCTGGCGACGACCGGCGAATTGCGCGCGCTGATGATGGCGGCCCTGACGCCCGACTGCTGCAGCAGCTTGATGCCGTGGCCGTCGAGCACATTGAAGGTCTTGAACATTTCCCCGTCCGGCCCGTAGCGCAGGCCGCCGTCGGTCAGCACGCCGTCGACGTCGAAGATCATCAGTTTCACGCGGCCGGCGCGTCCGGCCGCAGTATCGCGCGCGTCGGTCATCAGATCACCTTCGCACGGGTCAGGTCGTGGATGTGCAGCGCGCCGATCAGCTTGCCGGCGGCGTCGGTCACCAGCACCTGGTTGATGCGGAATTCTTCCATCAGCTCGACAGCCTCGACCGCCAGCTGGTCGGGGCCGACCACGCGGGGATTGGCGTGCATGACGTCGCGGATGGTCGTGCCGGAAAAATTTCGGCCCTGTTCGATCAGGCGGCGCAAATCGCCGTCGGTAAAGATGCCCAGCACGCGCCCGTCATCATCGACGACGGCGGTCATGGCCATTCCCTTGCGGGTGATCTCAAGCAGCGCCTGCGTCAGCGGCAGGGCCGGTCCCACCGACGGAATGGCGTCGCCGGTGCGCATGATGTCGCGCACATGAGTCAGCAGGCGACGGCCGAGCGCGCCACCCGGATGCGAACGTGCGAAATCTTCCTCACGGAAGCCGCGTGCATCGAGCAGCGCAACGGCCAGCGCATCGCCCATCGCAAGCGTCGCGGTGGTGCTCGCCGTCGGCGCCAGGTTCAGCGGACAGGCTTCGCGTGCGACGCCGATATCGAGGTGAACGTCGGCCAGTTTGGCCAGCGAAGACTCAGGACGACCGGTCATGGAAATCAGCTTGGCGCCGAGTCGCTTGATCACCGGCACGATGGCAAGCAATTCTTCCGATTCGCCGGAATTCGAGATCGCGATCACGGCATCGGCTTCGGTCACCATGCCGAGGTCGCCATGCGCTGCTTCGCCCGGATGAACGAACATCGCCGGCGTGCCCGTCGAGGCGAGCGTTGCAGCGATCTTGCGCGCGATATGGCCTGACTTGCCCATGCCGGACACGACCACGCGTCCGCTGCAGCCGAGCAGCAGCGCAGTCGCCCGTGCGAACGCGTGGTCGGACGCCGTCGACAGGCGTGCCTTCAGCGCGAGAATGGCGTCGGCTTCGATCTGCAGGGTTTGCTCGGCCAGCTGCAACGCACGCGCAGCGGCGGCGTTGTCGAAATGCTGCGAGGAATTTTTCTCATGCGTTACACTCATGCGCAGAGTATAGCCGAATACGTAAAGCAAAAAACCTGCCAGACGCAAGAATTCCTCGCCTTCGCCGGGTCGACGGACTGCGCGGCAAATCGCCCGAATCCGCCCCGTCCTCATGCATTCCACCCTTGAAATCACGCTGATCCTGCTGGTCGCTGCGGTGCTCGGCGTGGTCGCATTCCGCGTGATCAAACAGCCGCCGATGCTGGGCTATTTGTCGGTCGGCGTGCTGATCGGTCCGCATGCGCTCGGGCTGGCGTCGGAGAGCACGGCAACGTCCACGCTGGCCGAGTTCGGCGTGGTGTTCCTGATGTTCTCGATTGGCCTCGAATTCTCGCTGCCGAAGCTCAAGGCGATGCGCCGCAATGTGTTCGGGCTGGGCATGGCGCAGGTGCTCGTGACCATCGCCGCCATCATGGGTGGAATCGTCGGACTGGCGTGGCTGTGGCCGGAATACTTCAGCATGGGGCGGGGCGCGTCGTTCGCGCTCGGCAGCGCGCTGGCCATGTCATCGACGGCGATCGTGCTGAAGCTGCTGACCGAGCGGCTGGAACTGGAAAGCGAACACGGGCGCCGCATCACCGCGATCCTGCTGTTCCAGGACCTGGCGGTCGTGCCTTTGCTGATCCTGATCCCGGCGCTGGCGCGTCCCGGCGCCGACCTCGTCACCGACCTCGGGCTGGCGGCGGCGAAGGCGGTGTTCGTGCTGGCACTGCTGCTGTCGTTCGGGCAGGTGCTGCTGCGCCGCTGGTTCCGCATCGTCGTGCAGCGCCGGTCGCAGGAACTGTTCATGCTGAACCTGCTGCTGGTGACGCTCGGGGCCGCGTGGATCACTGAAGTCGCCGGCCTGTCGCTGGCGCTTGGCGCCTTCATCGCCGGCATGCTGATCTCGGAAACCGAGTTCCGGCTGCAGGTCGAGGAAGACATCAAGCCTTTTCGCGACGTATTGCTCGGCCTGTTCTTCATTTCCGTCGGCATGATGCTCGACATGCGGCTGGTGTTCGACAACCTGCTGCTGGTGCTCGCGCTGCTGCTGGTGCCGCTGCTGCTGAAGTTCGGCATCATCACGCTGCTCGCGCGGCTGTTCGGTGCTTCCGCCGGCGTCGCCATCCGCACCGGCCTGGCGCTGGCGCAGGGGGGAGAATTCGGCTTCGTGCTGCTGAGCCAGGCCGGCGACCTCGGCCTGCTGGATGCCGGCATCACGCAGATGATCCTCGCCGCGATGGTGCTGTCGATGCTGGCCACGCCTTTCCTGATCGCGAACGCCGACCGCATCGTGCTGCGCCTGTCGCGCAATGAATGGATGCAGCAGTCGCTCGCGCTGACCAGCCTGGCGACGCGCACGATGGGCGAGGAAAAGCATGTGATCATCGCCGGCTTCGGTCGCACGGGCCAGAGCATCGCGCGGCTGCTCGACGAAGAAAACATCTCTTATCACGCGCTGGACCTCGATCCGCAGCGGGTGCAGGACGCGCAGGCGGCCGGTGCGAAAGTGTCGTATGGCGACACCTCGCGCCGCGAGAGCCTGATCGCCGCCGGCATCCATCGCGCGGCCGCACTGGTGGTCACCTATGCGGACACGCAGGCGGCCTTGCGCACGCTGCATTTCGCCAACGAGCTGGCGCCGACGCTGCCGGCCATCGTGCGCAGCCAGGATGACACCGACCTCGACAAGCTGCGCGCCGGCGGCGCCGACGAGGTGGTGCCCGAAACCATCGAGAGCAGCCTGATGCTGGCTTCGCATGCGCTGCTGGTGGTCGGCGTGCCGTTGCGGCGCGTGGTGCATCGCGTGCAGCGCGCGCGCAGCGAGCGCTATGCGTCGATGCGCGGCTACTTCCATGGCGCTGACGATTCCGCCGACGATGACGATCGCCTGCAGGTGCGGCTGCATTCGGTGGCGCTGAACGAAAGGGCCGCCGCGATCGGTCGGCAGTTTTCGGAACTCGGCCTGCACGATCTCGGTGCCGAGGTCACTGCCGTGCGACGTGGCAAGAACCGCATTCCCTTTTCCCTCGACACCCGGCTCGAGGCCGGCGATGTCGTCGTGTTGCGCGGCACCGCGGAAGCGGTCGAACGCGCGCGCACACGACTGCTCTGAACGAACCCTCTCCTCTAGAAATTCATGGAAGCTTTCCAGCGTATTGTCAGCATCATTTTTCCCGTTCTCCTGACCGTTGCCGTCGGCTATGCGTATGCGCGCATACGCGGCGACGTGATCAAGCGGGAAATGGCGGCGGTGAACCGCTACAGCGCCGAGTTGCTGTGCCCGTTGCTGTTGTTCTCGGCACTCGCGTCGAAGGATTTCGATGTGGCTGCGAACCTGCCGCTGATCCTCGCCGGCGGCCTGATCTCGCTGGGTTCGGGCCTGCTTGCGTGGCCCGTCGCGCGGCTGTTCGGCTTTGATGTGCGCACCTTCGTGCCGCCGATGATTTACAACAATTGCGGCAACATGGGCATCCCGCTGGCTATTCTCGCGTTCGGCCCGTCCGGCCTGTCCGAAGCGGCGGCGATGTTCATGGCCGGCAGCCTGGTCTATTTCACGGTCGGCATCCGCATCCTCGAGAGCGGCCGCACGGGTTCGCGCAGCGCGACGCTTGCAATGTTCAAGAGCCCGATGATGCTGTCGATGATGGCCGGCATGCTGTTCGCGGTGCTGAAGGTGCGGCTGCCAGCCGAGCTGATGCAGGCGCTGCGCATGCTCGGCGAGGCGAGTATTCCGCTGATGCTGCTCGGGCTAGGCGTGCGCATGCTCGACGTGAATTTCCACAGCTGGCGCATCGGACTGGTCGGCGCGCTGGTCTGCCCGCTGGCGGGCCTGGCCATTGCCGTCGGAATGGACCACGCACTGGCGCTGACCGCGGTGCAGCGCGGCCAGATGTACCTGTTTGCGTCGCTGCCGCCGGCCGTCTTCAGCTTCATCGTTGCCGAGTCCTACCAGCAGGAGCCGGACAAGGTTGCCGGCATCGTCATGCTCGGCAATATCGCGGCACTCGGTTTTGTACCGCTGGGACTGTGGATGGGCATGTAAGCCCATCCGCACTGTCGCGGGCCGCGTTCGTCAGGCCCGCTTCCTGACCTTCTTCTGCGCCAGCATCGGCGCAAGGTATTTGCCGGTGAAGCTGGCCGGCTCGGCCGCTACATCTTCCGGCGTCCCCTTTGCGATGATCTGGCCACCGCCGGCGCCGCCTTCGGGGCCGAGATCGACCAGCCAGTCGGCCGTCTTGATCACGTCGAGGTTGTGCTCGATGATCACCACCGTATTGCCCTGGTCGCGCAGACGATGGATCACTTTCAGCAGCAGGGCGATGTCGTGGAAGTGCAGGCCGGTGGTCGGTTCATCGAGGATGTACAGCGTGCGGCCGGTATCGCGCTTCGACAGTTCGAGTGACAGCTTCACCCGCTGCGCTTCACCGCCGGACAGTGTGGTCGCGCTCTGGCCGAGCCGGATGTAACCGAGGCCGACATCGAGCAGGGTCTGCAGCTTGCGCGCGACCAGTGGCACTGGCTTGAAGAACTCGAACGCGTCCTCCACCGTCATGTCGAGCACGTCCGAGATGTTCTTGCCCTTGTACTGCACCTCGAGCGTCTCGCGGTTGTAGCGCTTGCCGTGGCAGACGTCGCACGGCACGTAGACGTCGGGCAGGAAGTGCATTTCGACCTTCAGCACGCCATCGCCCTGGCAGGCCTCGCAGCGCCCGCCCTTGACGTTGAACGAGAAGCGGCCGGCGGTATAGCCTCGCTCCTTCGCCTGCGGCACCGTCGAGAACAGTTCGCGGATCGGCGTGAACACGCCGGTGTAGGTGGCCGGGTTCGAGCGCGGCGTGCGGCCGATCGGCGCCTGGTCGACGGCGATCACCTTGTCGAAATGCTCGAGGCCGGACACGTTGTCATGCTCGGCCGGTTCGGCCTGCGAGCCGTACAGGTGGCGCGCCAGCACGTGGTACAGGGTGTCGTTGACCAGCGTCGACTTGCCCGAGCCGGACACGCCGGTCACGCAGGTCAGCAGGCCAACCGGCAATTCCAGTGTCACGTTCTTCAGGTTGTTGCCGCGTGCGCCGCGCACCACCAGCTGCTTCTTCGGATCCGGCACGGTGCGCTGGTGCGGCACCTCGATTTGCAGCGAGCCGTTCAGGTATTGCGCGGTCAGCGAGTCGCGATGGCGGAGGATGTCGTCCAGCGTGCCATGCGCGATCACCTTGCCGCCATGCACGCCGGCCCCCGGGCCCATGTCGACGACATGGTCGGCGCAGCGGATCGCATCTTCATCGTGCTCGACCACCAGCACGGTATTGCCGAGGTCACGCAGGTGCTTCAGCGTCGCGATCAGGCGGTCGTTGTCGCGCTGATGCAGGCCGATCGACGGTTCATCGAGCACATACATCACGCCGGTCAGTCCGGAGCCGATCTGCGATGCAAGCCGGATGCGCTGCGCCTCGCCTCCGGACAGCGTGTCGGCGCTGCGGTCGAGCGACAGGTAGTCGAGGCCCACGTTGTTGAGGAAGCGCAGCCGCGCGACGATTTCCTTGATGATGCGGTCCGCGATCTCTTTCTTCGCGCCCTTGAGCTTCAGGTGCTCGAAGAATTCCAGCGTCGCGCGCAGCGGCAGTTCGGCCACCTGGTAGATCGCGCGCTGCTGTGCGCCGCTGCCGACCTTCACATAGCGCGCCTCGACGCGCAGCCGCGCGCCGTGGCATTGCGGACATTCCTTCTCGTTGATGAACTTCGCCAGTTCCTCTTTGACGGCCATCGAGTCGGTCTCGCGATAGCGGCGCTCGAGGTTGTTCACCACGCCCTCGAACGTATGCTCGCGAATCACCGTGCGGCCGCGCTCGTTCAGGTAGGCAAACGGCACCTTGTCCTTGCCGGAGCCGTACAGCACGACCTGCTGCGCGTTCTCCGCCAGCTTCTCGAACGGCGTGTCGATATCGAATTCATAATGCTTGGCCAGCGAGGACAGCATCGTGAAATAAAACTGGTTGCGCCGGTCCCAGCCCTTGACCGCGCCGGAGGCCAGCGACAGGTTGGGGAAGGCGACGATGCGCTTCGGGTCGAAGAACTCGATATGGCCGAGGCCATCGCATTCGGGGCAGGCGCCCATCGGGTTGTTGAACGAGAACAGGCGCGGCTCGAGTTCCTGCAGCGAATAGCCGCAGGTCGGGCAGGCGAACTTGTTCGAGAACAGCTGCTCCTTGCCGGTATCCATTTCGAGCGCGATCGCGCGGCCGTCGGCCAGCCGCAGCGAGGTCTCGAAGCTCTCCGCAAGGCGCTGCTTGATGTCGGCGCGCACTTTCACGCGGTCGACCACCACGTCAATCGTATGCTTCTCGGTCTTTTTCAGCTTCGGCAGCGCGTCGGACTCATAGATCTTCGCGTCGGCGGTGCCGCTCTGTATGCGAAAGCGCACGAAGCCCTGTGCCTGCATCTGCTCGAACAGGTCAGTATGTTCGCCCTTGCGGTTCGCGACGACCGGCGCGAGGATCATCAGCTTGGTGTCCTCGGGCATCGCCAGCACCGCATCCACCATCTGCGACACCGACTGCGCGGCCAGCGGGTTTTCCGGATGGTCGGGGCAATAGGGCGTGCCGACGCGCGCATACAGCAGGCGCAGGTAGTCATGGATCTCGGTGACCGTACCGACGGTCGAGCGCGGGTTGTGCGAGGTCGCCTTCTGCTCGATCGAGATCGCCGGCGACAGGCCTTCGATCAGGTCCACGTCCGGCTTTTCCATCAGCTGCAGGAACTGGCGTGCATAGGCCGACAGTGATTCCACGTAGCGGCGCTGCCCCTCGGCATACAGTGTGTCGAACGCGAGCGACGACTTGCCCGAGCCGGACAGGCCGGTGATCACGATCAGCTTGTTGCGCGGCAGGTCGAGGCTGATGTTCTTCAGGTTGTGGGTGCGGGCGCCCCGGATGCGAATTTCTTCCATGTGGCCAGTGTGGGTGTGAGCAGGGACATGCCTTTTTGCAAAGCTCCCCGATCGTTGGGTGCGGGTCAACCTGTTACTATAGCGGGTTTTCGAAGCTCGTTTTGATCCCCGATTCCGACGCACTCTCGCGGTGCGCCTTGCCGCACGATCCCGCCATGCCATCTCCCCAGGAAGCTGTTTCAAACCGCATGACCGCCACCGAAATCCGGGCAAGTGCGTCGCTCGCGTCGATCTTCGGCCTGCGCATGCTCGGACTCTTCCTGATCCTGCCAGTCTTTGCCGTGCATGCGAAATCCTTGCCCGGTGGTGACAATGCAACGCTCGTCGGCCTGGCGCTCGGCATGTACGGTCTGACGCAGGCCTTTGGCCAGATACCGTTCGGCATCGCGTCGGACCGGTTCGGCCGCAAGCCGGTGATCGTGATCGGATTGCTGCTCTTCATCATCGGTTCCCTGATCGCAGCGATCGACACCCATGTCATCTGGGTGGTGATCGGTCGCGCCGTGCAGGGCGCCGGTGCAGTGTCGGCAGCGGTGACCGCGCTGATTGCCGACTCAACGCGCGACGAGCACCGCACCAAGGCGATGGCGCTGGTCGGCGCGTCGATCGGCCTGACCTATGCGGCGTCGCTGGTGGTTTCGCCGCTGCTGTATTCGGCGGTCGGCATGAGCGGCATGTTCCTGCTGGTGGCCGTGCTGGCTGCTGCTGCGATCGGCGTGGTGTTGTTCATCGTTCCGCCGGCGCCGCCGCGGTCGCCCGAGCGCGCGTCTTTCGTACAAGTGCTGCGCGAGCCCGAGCTGATGCGGATGAACTTCGGCGTGTTCGCGCTGCACGCGATCCAGATGTCGATGTTTGTCGTGCTGCCGTCGGTTTTGGTGAATGCCGGCGGCGTGCCGCTCGACGAACACTGGAAGCTCTACCTGCCGGTAGTGCTGGTGTCGTTCGTGCTGATGCTGCCGCCGATCTTCATCGGTGAAAAAACCGGGCGAATGAAGCCGGTCTTCGTGTCGGCGATTACGCTGCTGCTGTTGGTCGAGTTCGGCCTGCGGGCGGCAGTCGCGCAGCCGCAGTTGTCGTTTGGCCTGCTGGTGGGTCTGCTGCTGGCCTTTTTCGTTGCGTTCAATATCCTCGAGGCGAGCCAGCCTTCGCTGGTGTCGCGGCTCGCGCCGACCGGTTCGCGCGGCGCGGCGCTCGGCGTGTACAACACGATGCAGGCGATCGGCCTGTTCGCCGGCGGCGCCGGCGGCGGCTGGCTGGCGCAGCGTTTCGGCGGGCCGGCCGTGTTCACCGCCGGCTGCCTGCTGACGGTGGCCTGGCTTATAATTGCCGCGTCCATGAAGAACCTGCCGCGGCGTGCAAAACGCGCGGCCGTTCCCACCTGATTTTCTTTCCTCTTTTCTGCTTTCCATTCGGGAGATACGTATGGCATCCGTCAACAAGGTCATCATCGTCGGCAACCTCGGGCGCGACCCCGAGACGCGTTACATGCCGAGCGGCGATGCGCTGACCAACATCGCGGTTGCGACCACCGACAAATGGAAGGACAAGGCGAGCGGCGAACAGAAGGAAGCGACCGAATGGCATCGCATTTCCTTCTTCGGCAAGCTCGCCGAGATCGCCGGCCAGTACCTGAAAAAGGGGTCGCAGGTCTATGTCGAGGGCAAGCTGCGCACCCGCAAATACACGGACAAGGACGGCGTCGAAAAATATTCGACCGAGATCGTCGGCGATGTGATGCAGATGCTGGGCAGCCGGCAAGGCATGGGCGGCGGCGCTGCCCAGATGGACGACGGCGGCTACGGCGGCGCACCGTCGCGCGCGCCGGCACAGGCACCCGCGCGTGCCCCGGCTCGCCAGCCTTCGAACATCAACATCGAAGACGACGACATCCCGTTCTGATCTGAATCCTCACCCGCGCAGGCGCAGGCATGGCACGGCTGCCTCGACTGGTCGTTGCGAACCACCTGCACCATGTCATTGCGCGCGGCAACAATGAGCAGTCGGTATTCATTGATGATGCCGACTGCCAGCAATTCCTCGATGGCCTGCGCGAAGC